>Ga0134128_10000569_pt1 | contig 51170 bp, 55 predicted proteins | sample KB31754_FD_96462 | JGI IMG/M metagenome (GOLD analysis project Ga0134128, IMG submission 96462) | Terrestrial soil microbial communities with excess Nitrogen fertilizer from Kellogg Biological Station, Michigan, USA - KB3-175-4 | ecosystem: Environmental > Terrestrial > Soil > Unclassified ... | reverse complement strand
GTAAATTCCCGGATGCCCGCGCTGTTCCTGGGACATGGTTCGCCGATGAATGCGCTTGTGAAAAACGAGTGGACTCGCACTTTGAAACAAGTGGCCGATCAAATTCCAAAGCCTGAGGCCATCGTCTGCGTGTCAGCTCATTGGCAAACTCGGGGAGTCAAAATCGAAGGGCTTGAGCATCCACGCACCATTCATGATTTCTACGGATTTCCAGAAGAACTTTTTGCGATCCGATATCCTGCCGAAGGCAATGTGAAGCTGGCTGAAAAAATCTCTTCGATGCTAAAACCTTTTCGCGCCAGTTTGGATTATCAATGGGGACTTGATCATGGAACATGGTCAGTGCTTGTGCATATGTATCCCGACGCTGATGTTCCGGTGTTGCAGTTAAGTCTGGATCAAGGTTTGAACGAGCGTGGACATCTTGAGATCGGCAAAGCTTTGCAACACTTGCGCGAAAAAAATATTTTGATTTTGGGGAGTGGAAATATCGTTCACAATTTGCGATTGGTGAATTGGAAAGATAAAGACCCAAAACCTTTTGATTGGAATGTGCAATTCGATCAGCAGATCGCCAGGGCTCTGGAAGATCGAGACTCTGATACTTTACTTTTTCATGCGCAAAAAATGCCTGAGATTTCTCCTCTGGCCGTGCCAACTTCGGAACATTATCTGCCGTTGCTGTACACCTTTGGTGCCAGCGACGATGAAGATCAAATGAGTTTTCCATACACGGGCTACGAAATGAGTTCACTCTCAATGCGAATGGTTTTGTGGGAAGCTAAAAACTAAAAGAGGAATTCGACGCCACCGGCGAGGGTGGTGATGGTGTGGCTGGCTGAGGTGGCGCTGTCGGCGCCGCGAGAGCCTGTGCCTGAAAAACTAGATGAGTACAAATCATATAAAATATCGCCGCGCCAATTCATGTGCGAGCTGTATCGGTAAGTGCCAGAGACTGAAAATTGAGTGATCGATGGCGATGAAGAACTTCCAGAATCCACCGGTGATTCGCTGAGCGAAGAGCTTAAAAAATAATTCAGTTTGGCGCCCAAGGTGAGCGGCGTTTGATCAGACACTGGGAAAGAACCACCAAGTCCAATTGCAAGTCCACCCCAATTCATCGAGGTGTAAGCCACCGGAGTTGAGCTATCTAAATGAGTGTTGAATGTGGTGTAGCCAGCACTCAGTTGAAACTTCGGCCCATAAAAATCGTCACTCATCAAAAAATTGTAACCAAATTGCAGTCCGGTTTCGGTGGCGCTGAGATTCACATGACCTGGTGACGAGCCCGAGTAGCCATTGTCAATTTGAGCGACAAACTCTCGCAGTTGCAATGATCCAAACCAATTTTTGGTCAGCCACAGTTCGCCGTCGATATGCAGTGAGGGTGTCAAACTGCTATGTCCACTGACCGAGCCCACCGATTTCAAATCATTAGAAACCGAATAGCTGCCGAGACCAAAAAGCAAACCGACTTTGCCGAACGAAGGAAGAGTTGCTGGAACCCACTCGCGAGGAGAGTCTTTACCGAAGGCCACTTCGCTATCTTGACGATCGCCAAGGCCTTGCAGAATTTTTCCGTCACCGGCTTTTGGTGCTGCTGGATATTTCACGAATTCAATCGGAATTACTTTCATGTTTGGCTGAATCACATTTTCGGTGCGCTCCATGGTGATGGAACCGAAACTTAAAGACTCTTCGGCTTTATCGACGTGAATGCGACCAATGATTTCTTTTTCAGCGCTAACCAAAAAATGAAAACGCGGATGACGAGCAATCTTAACGATCTGAACCACAGAAATATCCATGCCGTCATGAACACCTTGGAAAGTTCCGATATTCATCGTGACCAATTGATTTTTACGACTGAGAACAAGGCCAGCGTAAGGAAGCCGGGCTTTCAAATTTTTATAAGCGATGCTCATTTGATTTCGTAAATCAGCGATTTCAAATCCGGGATAATCTTGCACACTTTCTTGTGCGATCATCAGGCCATCATGAGCGAGGAATAAATCCAGTCGAAATGAAATTCCTTTAGGGCCTTTGGTGATTCTTCCGGCGAGCAAGGCATCGACTTTGGACCCAGTCAGAAGGTCCTGCACCAATTTGGGCTTGTCTTCGAAATTTTCAAGATTACTTTTTTGATTTCCAGGAAAAGATTTTTCGTCCCACTGACGATCTTGTTCAACAATGTTCGTTAGTTGTTCTGTCAGCGGCTTTGCATAAATATTTGAAACGTTATCATTCAGCGGAGCAACCATGACCGTGCGAATCGATAACTGATCGTCGACGGAACTCTTCAGAACCGTGGTCTGGGCAAAGGTCGGGAACACAAATAAGAGAATCAAAGATGCCAACATCTTTTTTAGTATGAATCGTGGTCGTGAAAGCGTCAAATCTCTTCAAGCAAAAGATCGTTGAAACCGAAAAAGGAAGGCATGCGTTTGCCCTTTCTTTTCCTCTCTTTTTCAATTTCTTTTGCGCTCTCGTGGACTACGGGCTCGCTGGCATTTGCGCAGATGGATCCGGCCACAGAAATGCTCCTCAGCCCTGATATTAGCGCCGATCAAAAAGCTGGACTTCAATCTGGCCGCTATGAGGTTCACTCCAACATGGATGCTGAGTCTTTGCGAGGCCCCGCGGATGCGAATAGTCGAGTCGACACAGCCGCAGCTACTGCTGACTCTGAGTTTAAAGTTCAATTGAAAAAGAAAAAGCCAACGAAAAAGAAAGCCGCGATGAAGCAAGCAGGAAACACACTGCCGAGCAAAAAAATTTCTGGCAGCGAAAAAGACATCAACGAAGATCCGATGATGACGGCGACAGTGGCTGCACCATCATCAATGCCGATCATTCCGCAACCAACGCGTCCGCCACTGACGACAACGACATCATCAACGACGACTTCGACGACAATCACAGCGGCCACACCAACGACGTTACCGCTGATTGTTGCTCCTATGGCGCCGACGGCAGAGCCATCGATTCCTGAGCCGATTGCTGTTAAATCACCCGTCGTGACTGAGGCAGAAACTCCGACGTGGAAAGAACAATTCAAAGAATTGGTTTACAGTCCACCGAAGGAAATTCAAGAGTACAAAGAGAAAATTCATCCTGATGATAATCGCCTGAATCAGATTGAAATCAATTTGGTTCCTGGCGTTCTCTCGGTGAATTCAAAATCAAATTTGGACTACCGCGATTATAAAACCACGTCGCCAGCATGGCTGATCGGTGGCGAATTTTGGCTGACACCTTTCATGGGAATTTATGGTTCTTACACTTCTTCTGTCGGAGGTGACGTTATTGGTAATCCTGCCTCTGATGATCATATTTCAGCTCAGCATGAGTGGACAGAAATTGGTTTTGATTTGCGTAAATATTTTGGCATGTCTCGTAAGGCGAAATCGATTACTTACGGTGTTGATTACGTCAGCTATAAATTCAAGGTTCCCAGCGACAGCACTTATCGCGAAGGTCTTAGCTCGAATGCGATTGGTTTTCATGTTCAAGGCCGTGTTCCAGTATCTCCGGATTATGCATGGACTTTCGGAGGACGAATTGCTCCACGAGTGAACATCTCTGAAAACAACACGGCGTTGGCACTGACTTCAGGTAGCAGCCCTCAGGACGTGCGAGTGGGTATTCATCTGGGCGGCGAATTTAAATTATCGAGAGAAAATCAATTGATCTGGCAGCTCGCGGTTTCCTATGAAAAAGCTCGCTATGGTGACAAATCCAATTTGGCAGATCCTAGCACGGGATCGGTCATTAATGGCGTCACGGTCGATAGCACGACGACCTTTCTGCAGTTTGGATATCGCTGGGGCCAGTAAAAGGTCCTGATCGTTGAAATCTGCTCTCATTCCTTCCTGAAAATGACTAAAATAAAGCCATGGCAACACAAGTTCTGATTGTCGATGATGCTGGTTTTATTCGCGAGATCTTGCGCTCACTTTGTGATCGCGCGGGACTTGTCGTCGTGGGTGAAGCGATTGACGGTCTTGATGCTGTTCGTATGGCCATGCGATTGAAACCAGATCTTATTTTGATGGATTTGGTGATGCCGCAGAAAAATGGAATTCAAGCGACCAAAGAAATTCTGGAAGCTCATCCGGAGATTCGAGTGATCGCCTGTACGACTTTGATCGACGAGCAGTTCGTGCAAGAGGCAAAAGCCGCAGGTTGTGCGGGTGTCTTGCAAAAACCATTTCGTAAAAAAGATTTTGATGAAGTGATTCAAACAGCCTTTTACGGCCAAGAGGTGAAACATGCCTGAAGTGATGTCGGTAATAAAAGCTTTCTTTGTGGCACTCGTGATTGTGATTTGTTTGCAAGTCAGAATTGGCTCGGCAACTTTAGAAAGTCATGCTCAGGAATGGATTCATACTTCTTCGGTGGCTTTGTATCTTCAAGGAGCCGCAGACGGCGCAACCTTGATGTTGCATAATGCAGGCAGATCTGTTTCTGACTTTGTGGGAAAAACTTTTGGCCATCATTCTTTAGGGGCCATTCAAACTCAAAGAGCGGGTCGTTTGAATTTTGATTTCAAACGAGCTCCCGCTTCTTCTGAGCAGACTCACAATAAATCCAACGACTAACTAGCGACGAACGCCGTCAGTAGCTTGTGCGCTGGCAGTGGCTTTCACTGTTGCAGTTGTGTTTGCTGGCTGTGCATTGTTCGGCAATAGATTTGTATATTGATTCTTCGGAATCATGTCTGAAGAAGCGCGAGCTCCGCAGGCTGAAGCACTCAAAGACATCGCCATCGCCATCAAAATCACTGCAGTTCCTAAGAGTTTCATAAGGTCTCCTTTAATAAAGTATGTTCACACAGAACTACTTAGCGAAGGACGTGCCAAAGAAAAACCCCCGAACTACTCTCAAAATTGAGGAAATTCAGGGGCTTATATCGCTGTCTCAAAATGAGATTGTCGACTGTTTAGACAGGTGCGGAGCCAAAAAAGGCTCTGTTAGTTAGAGCCTTTATCAGTCACGCCAGCTTTGTCAGCAGCAGTGCCTGAATTGTTAAGAAGGTCATTGTGCTGATCTTTTGTGGCAGGGTTATCTAACAGCGTTCCACCCACAGAGTTGGCAGCGCAAGCTGTGCAACCTGTTCCAGGCGCAACAACTTCGGCACCATTCACTGGCGCATCGCTATTGGGATCACCAGCTGCGAAGCTTGTCGAAGCGAGCAATAAGCTGGTGAGGAGGAGTCCTGCCATCAGAATGCTTTTGAAGTTTTTCATCTAGCTTCTCCTTAAAAAATTTCTGCCGTTGCTGGCGAAATAACGTCGAGCAAATTGTTAAAAGTGCTGGCGACCTGCATGGCGACCGTTGGGCCCTCTGCTGAGTTTACTTTATCAATTTCTCCGTTGGATTTGTAAGAAACTTGAATTGTCCCCAATCCAGGGCGGGTGACTATGGAAGGTTTACCAAAACGATCTTCGTACTGGATTTTTACAACCTTTTTAGCCTGATCTGTGATCGAGGCAATTCGCCCACGATTGTCATAGGTCATGTTCACTTTTTGGCCATCCGAGTTCGAAGCGAAGGTCAAATTGCCTTTGCCATCATATTTGAACTGAGTTTTGCGAGTCGCGATGACTTTGCCTTTTTGATTTTTTGTGGTGGCAATAACTTCAGCCACTTTTCCTGACGCTTTGTCGTAGGAATAATTAAGCCGAACAAAATCACCATTTTTATCTTTCACTTCGCCATTGGCATAGTAAGTGAAAGTGTAGCGTTCTGAATTTCGGCGAATCGCAACCGGTTTGCCAAAGACTTCATGATAAGTGATGTCAGTCACATTGCCATTCACGGTTGAAGCCACGCGTGACAGATAAGTTTGGCCATCGCTGCGTTGTTGATACCAGAACTCGTGTTTGGATTCGTTGACAACATCTTTGCCGCAAGTTTTTTTGACCAGCGACCAGTAATGCATTTTTGGATTTTTATCACTGAATTCGTATTTGTAATTCTCGAGGCAATTCTCACGGTCTTTAAAGCTGGTGACCCAGTCGTTCTTTTTATCGTAAGTCAGCTCGATAAAAGTTTTGTCTGGATAAGTGGCTTTGGTCATATTGTGAGTGTCGTCGTAAGTGTAAGTATAGGTGTTGTTCCACGCATTTTTTGCGGAAGATAAATCATCGAGGTTGGCGTACTTGTACTCAAGATTCAACCCGCCCGGAGCCGCAATCGATTTTACTTTTTTATTATTGTAATATTTGAAATTCAAACGACGACCGTTGTTATCGACGATTTCTCGAATCGTGTCTTTATCCCAATCGATTTTGAGATAGTTGCTGTTTTTGTCGTACATATAAGTCATGCGACCTTCAGCATTGAAGCGCATGTAACTGCCGTCGGTCAGATAACGAGTGTAAACACCTTTTGAAAATTGAATATTTTCAACTTCTCGGCCATTGGCGTAAAAGCGCGAGCCATCACGAATGGGAATTGCGACTTTGTAAGAAAAAGCAAATTTCGCTCGCAAATCGTTATCGTTGACCATATCAGTCGCCAATTTTTTCAAAGTGGTTTCATCAACATGTTTTGTGGCTTTGACCTTCGCAATGATTTGAGAAATTGTTTTGTCGATATCTTTGCGTCCGAATTCACGAGGAGTGAAAAACATTTCCTGACCTGCTCCGCACTCGGTCAGTTTGATATTTCCTTCAGCTGTGAAACTGAGTGTCGTTTCAAAGTCTGAACACCAGCCATAACCGAAAAGGCCATCGAACAAAGATTTACTGTTATAGGTTCGCGCAATTTTCAAATCATAGCCCGTGCCTGGAACTTCTAAATCAACCCAAGAGTTGGAGAAGTTCGCATTCTTCATGTCGACAACGGCATGGGCATTGAAGCCAAATTGAAAACCGAGAACGAGCATCGTGAATAAAAGCAATTTTTTCATCCTTGAACCCCACACGTGACACATTCAACTATACGTTGATTTTAACAATTTTTCTGATGGTAAGGCCACCGATAATTTGCAGCGTGAACATGAACACAAGCAGGACCAGACCAAGAGCCGTGGTGAACATCGGGCTGATAAAGCTCGGATTCACGAAAAGAAAAATCATAATCAGCGCAATCGGGACTAAAGTAATAATAATTCCTTGCATGATTCCTTGAGCAGTCATGGCTTGGATCTTTTTCTCAATTTTTTGTCGCTCGCGAATGGTCAAAACAATGGTCGAGAAAGTTTCGGCCAAATTGCCGCCGGTTTCTTTCAAGATATTGATGGCGGTCACGAACATCTGCACGTCAGGTTTTGGAATACGCTCGCCCATTTCAATCAAAGCTTCCTCGACACTTCGACCCAGTCGAATCTGTGAAAGCACCAGCGCGAACTCTTGGCTGATGGGATTGTGAAGATTATCTACCACGCGCTCCATGGCTTGTGGAACCGAGAGACCACTCTTAATTCCGTTCGCCATGATCGTCAGGCCATCCACCATTTGATCGACAAAGAGTGTGCAGCGACGATCAAACAACATACGAATCAGTGCTGTGGGAACAGTCCATCCTGCGACGGTGACCATGGCGCCGACGATCAGGCCAGCAAGTACATTGGGTAAAAACAAAAGAAAGAAAACCGTGCCGAGACCCAATGAAAGCAAGGTCAAGAGAATGGTGACTTTGCGTTGATCAAATTCGACGAACATCAAATCCAACATGCGCAAAATTTCTTCGCGCTGTCCCGTGCTGCGTTTTGAAAAGTAATTAAAAATTTTGTCTGACCACATGTAGACGATCAGAAAAATACAGAATGCAAAAAGAGGAATGACAATCCACTCATGACTGAGAAAAGTCATCGACTACCTCCGGTTCCAGTTTTTTTAAGACCAGGCATAGTTCCCGCCGGAAAAGGATTTCCGGGTTGTCTTGCTGGAGCCGCAGCAGCCGGTTTTTCATTCGAGAAAATCTCTCGGGGAATCATCACTCCACGTTGCTCCAGTTTTTCGATAAAGGTTGGAATCATTCCCAGGGCTTGGAATTGTCCCAGAACTTTTCTGTTTTTATCAAAGCCAGTTTCTTTAAAGCGAAAGATCTCTTGCAAAGTCACGGTGTCACCTTGCATGCCGCAAACTTCAGTGATGCTGGTGATCTTACGACTGCCATCGGATTGACGAGAGATTTGTACGATCAAATTTACCGCACTTGAAATTTGCTCGCGAATCGCTCGCGAGGGGAGATCCATTCCGGCCATCAAGCACAAAGTTTCAAGACGACCAATGCACTCACGTGGAGAATTGGCATGCGTCGTCGTCATCGAACCATCGTGACCGGTGTTCATCGCTTGCAGCATATCAAGAGCTGCACCATCGCGAGTTTCTCCGACCACGATGCGATCAGGTCGCATGCGCAAAGCATTTTTAACGAGGTCGCGAATGGTGATAGCGCCAGTTCCTTCCATATTGGAAGGACGAGTTTCCAGACGAACGACGTGTTCTTGTTGCATTTGCAACTCGGCCGCGTCCTCGACGGTGACGATGCGTTCATTGGCAGGAATAAAACTAGAAAGCATATTCAGTAAGCTCGTTTTACCAGAACCGGTACCGCCCGAGATCACAATGTTAAGACCGTTCTCGACACAAATACGCAGGAAATCAATCATCGGTTTGGTGATGGATCCGTAGCTGATGTATTGCTCAGCCGAGATACCACCTTTTTTAAATTTACGAATCGTCAGCGCGGGGCCATCAATCGACAAAGGCTCGATCACGGCGTTCACTCGACTGCCATCTTTCAAGCGGGCATCGACGTAAGGAGTTTTTTCGTCAATACGACGGCCAAGCGGAGTCACAATTCTTTCGATCACATTTCTGAGATGCAAATTGGAAGTAAAAGAAGAAGAGGTTAGTTGCACTTTGCCATTTTTCTCTGCGAAAATTTTGCGATAACCATTCACCATAATCTCGGTGACGGCGGGATCTGCCAATAAATCTTCGAGAGGCCCCAGGCCTAAGGCTTCTTCCAAAACTTCTTTGATCGTGCGCGAGCGATCCTCGCGCGGCATCCCTGGAGATTCGCGGTCAACAATTTGCGTGATCGTCTGCAAAGTTTTTTGGCGAAGAGCTTTTTCTTTGGCGGGATCATTATTTGTTTCAGTGACGCCTTTTTTGAGATCCATGGCTTTGATCAGCTCCGTGTGCACGCGAATTTTCAAAGCTGTGCGAACATCCAGAGACGAATTATTTACTGAAGCTTCGCCACTCGCTGAATTTTGCGTCGCTGATTGTGGCTGAGGACGGCTTAAAGTTTTAAGCCGTTGCAAAGGACCGCCGGTGATTTTACGAACCACCTCGTGATAAGCCATTGCGATCGGAGATTTATTTTGCGAAAGCACAAAAGGAGTTCCACGTTGCAAAGATCCCAAGGTGGTCACGTCGTCTTGAGGAATCATTCCCATGATCGGTAGACGCAAAGACTGGGAGATTGCCTGAGGATTGACTCCGGAAGGAGTGACTTTGTTAACGACAAGCTGAAACATTTCCATCGGAAAAGTCGCCGTGAGCAGTTCATGAATCAGGCGCTGAGTTTGATTGATCACGAGGACTTCTGGAACTGTGACAATCACCACGGCCGTCGCTTCTTGCAAGAGTGCCATTTGAAAATCTTTAAGCTCGTTGCCGAGATCGGCGACAATAAATTTGTACTGACGACTGAGAGTTTCAAGTTGCTTCAAAAATAATTCTGAATTCACTGTCAGAGTTTCTTCCGGGCCGCGCACAGCACCGATGAATCCAAGTCCTGATGAATGTTGAGTCACGACTTGTGGAATTGTCTGTGGGGAAAGTGAACCTGAAAACTGAGCCACTTCGGCAATTGTTTTGAGCGGACGAAGACCCATGATCACGTTTTGATCACCGCAAGATTTAGCGTCGGCATCGAGAAGTAAAACCGGCGTGCGAAGTTCCAGCATCAAGGCCGCAGCAAAATTTGCGGCAAAGACGGATTTACCAACGCCGCCTTTTCCACCAATTACTGCGATCAAATGACACTGAGGACTGATTGCCATTCCTAAAACCTCCACGGACTATCAACGACTTATCGGAAATCATGGTGATTTCCGTCATGTTTTTAGCCACTTTTTAATCGCGAAGACGGAATTTTTTCTTAATTTTTTCTGACCCAGCCGAGGCCGAAGACTTGATGATCGGGGTCACGAAGACCACGAACTGACTTTGGTCGTGCTGGAAATCTTTTGAAGCATACAAGCTGATGATCGGGTTGGCGGGAGCATTCGGTGGTGGCTTGTTGTAATCCGTCGAACTTTGATTTCGGATAAGCCCACCGATCGCCGCACTCTGGCCGCTGCGAACCACGATGGATGTGTCGATAGAATTTGTGCTTGAGATCGGAGTGCTTCCCGAAAATCCAACCAGAGAGTCGATTTTAAAAGACACATCCAAATTCAAACTGTCAGAACGCTCGCCCAAAACCACAGGAGTGATTTTCGAAGCGATACCCACCGGCTTAAAGCCCGTCGAATTTCCATTCGGTGTTGCAATCTGATAAGGGAAATCGGTGTAAGAGTTAATCACGCCGGTTTTTCCGTCTTGAACGATCATGGACGTGGATTCGAGAACTCGCGCGGTTCCGTGAGCTTTTGCCCAATTTAATTTTGGAATCAAGTTGCTGACCGTCGCCATGATCGAAGTCCCAACGCCGCCGCCCGTATTGTTTCCCGATTGAATGGTGACGCCCGAGCTATCATCAATGGCCGGAGTAAATTGAAAGCGGAAATTTTTATTATAATTCTTTTTCATCTCCACATAATGCACAACCAACTGAACAATCTTGGCCGGAGGCGGAGGTGCTGAGGCCTTCACAGTAATCAGATTGATGACTCCGTCATTGGCTGGCTTGGGACGCTTCACAACGCCATCTTGTTCGGATTTATCAAGAATCAAAGCCGGAACATAAGTTTTAGCAATAATCTCTGCACGATTTTTTTCATCTTCAGAGTTAGCAACACCTTGAAGCAAGAATTTGTCATTCACAGCACGGACTTCGATTTCAGGATTATTGATGTCTCTGGCAATGAACTCCGCAATTTTCTTTTGCGCGAGCGGTGACAAAGTCACAATCGAAGAAGCTTGATCGCCAAATTGACTGACAACATTGTAAATGCGGTTCATATCTCGTGGTAGAAGAATCTGACCATCAACAACGACTTTGTTGTTCACGATCTTGATATTGATCCCTTCGATGTCACCCAAAAGATTTTGCATCTCGCGAACCACAGCATCGAGTTTGGATTTGCGAACATCGACGTGGTACTCGGCTACGATTTTGCCAGTTTTAATTTCTTTCAAAGTGAAAGTACAAAGACCTTCACGTTTTGGCGAGAAGCGCAGAGTATTGATCGCGTCAGAGTATTGAACTTCAGCAATCCCTAATTTTTTACAATCGCCACCAGAAGAAAAAGGTTTTGGAATAGGTGGCATTTTTTCATCGAAATCAAGGCCCAAGGTCAGAGCAATAAATTTGCGCGGACGAGTTGGTTTGGGTTCATCTTCTTGAGCGAAAGCTTTCGATGAAAAACCAAAAGCAAAACCAAATGAGAAGACACTCAGCGCACCTGCTAAAATGAGCACAGATTTTATCAGCGGTTTTAATTTTCTCATTCTTGGCCTCCCGTCCATTCTCAACATCAATTCCTACAAACTCTCATTATAAATCCCGGAACGAATTGCGTTTGTTTGGCAAAGCTGCTGGAACTCTTGGTCGCTGTATCGGCATCGTTGGTCTATACATTGGTTGCTGCGGCGGTGGCGCTAAGGTCACCGTCGGAATTCCCAGCACGCTATCCGAAGTCGAACTTGCCAAACGCGGCGGCACGGCGCGATCATTCGGATTTCTCAGAGTAAAATAAATATTTCCGGGCGCTGTTGATACAATATAAATCAAATCTTGAGATTCTTTCGGAGTCGCTTCGATCGTGATCGAATTGTATTTCGTATCTGATGTCAGCGATGTGATCACCGCTGTTTTTTTATTGTTATCGGGCTCAACAGTGCGCGGAATATTGTTGAGAACATTGACTCCTGTTGCCAATACCACCACGTCTTGCATCAGCATGGTCACTTCACGACGTTGAACAATTCCTTTGCCGGAATCAATGGCGGCGTAAATATCAACACGGTCTCCAGGGCGAATCAATTTCGCAACACCACGAACTTCATCGACGGGCAAGGTCACAGCGCGCTTGCTGGGGGCCACCTGCAAAGAAATTCCTGTGTCAGGGCCAGGAATGAGAAGTTTACTTCCTAAAATTTGCTCACTTTTCAAAATAGCTTTGCCAGCCACTTGGCCGACGGCAAGTTCAGGATCTGATAAAGCTCCGGGTTCGATGAAGTCAGATGGACGTTGTGTGACTTCGAGCATCGAATCATCAATGGTCATCATTTCAGGAATATCTTTTTTGGCAACCACCACGTTTTTCATCGTGCCGTAAGTTTTATCATACTCCGCTTTTTTGTCTTGCGAGTAAGAATACAGCAGAAAAGCTGCAAACAGCCCTGCCGCGAGCGAGATCCAAAGTGTTCTTGATTCATTTGAATTCATAGTTGATTCCTCACGTTCCACCACATGCCGCTGTTAAACATATTCCATAAAGAGTCCGCACCCAGACAGGGTTGACTCCCGTATCACGATCTTCACCCAGCACAGCCGAAGCTTTTTTTCCTTCGGCGATACCTTTAATTTTATCATGCTCACCAGTACCTAATTGCTCAGGAGAAGAAATTTCTGAAAATCTTGCCGGTCTTCGAGTGGCAATAAAAGCCTCTGTCGTGCTTTTGCTTTCAGAAACAATGCCATGAAAACGTTGCTGATTATTTGCATATGTAAAATTCAGTGCCGAGTTCTCGGTGTCTCGCAAATAAACCAGTGATGAGCGATTGCGAAAAGTTTCAAAAGCATAATTACGAGCCGCAATGGAATTTAAAATTCCAGTATGAATCATACCAAAAAATCCCAAAGAAAAATTCACCAGCAAAACAAAAACTGCTAGGATGGGAACGATTTCAATCATGGCATTGCCGCGCTCAGAGTTTAACATCCGTTGTCCTCCCAAGGAGTGGTGTCATCACCTTTGCGATAAGGTTGAAAACGACCGTCACCGATGTTCCAGAGTTCTTGAGCCCGTTGATCCATATATTGTTCGCACTCTTGCTCAGAGGGTTCGCGAATCAAAATGCCAGTCAGTTTTGCCGAAAAAGATCCGTTGTCTGGAGTGATCGTGCCAATCAAAGGCAAACGCATTTCCAAAATCTTGGCAGTAAAGACAGCGCGTACACCTTGCAGATCGCCGCGAGATCCCGTGTCGTAATCTTTACTGAAGTTATCGCCATTTCCTTGTTTGATTTCTAAATCTCCAACTTTGGAAAGTGTGAACCAACCGTTAGAAAATAAAGAACTCAAGCCTTTGTCGGCGAGCAAAGCGGAGTATTTCGCTTTGGCAGCATCGGACTGTGAAGCTTTATCAAAATTGGCAGCGGCTTGCGCGCGAGCTGCTGAGTAAACAATGTATTGTCCGATCTCAACCGTACTGAGTGTGAAAGTGAGAGCGAAAACAATAGCCGACATGCCAAACGCAATCACGATGGCAAAAAGAAATTCAGCTGTGATAAAACCACTCTCACGTTTTTTCATCATGCATCCGGCTGTAGGGAAAGATTTCGAGGTGTGCTGGCAGGATGATTTCCCTGACCGCAGCCTGTCCATGTTCCACATTCAATCATTCCTGAAAGTGTCTTCCAGGGTTTAGAAACCAATTTATTCGCAAAATCATTTTTCTGAACATAACTTGAAACTGCCATGGTGATAGCCATCACGACAGCCAACAACAAAACGGCTTCGACCACCAATTGACCTTTTTCATTGTGAATTTGGTTGCGAATCTGACAGTGAAGTGAGTTCTCTTGATTTTTTAAAATCATGAAATCCCTCCCGACAAAATCAGATGAGTCATAAATCCAAAAAGCAAAGCCACGGAATAGGGTACTTTGTGAAGCTTCGAAGCCTCGGGTTTTTTCTGATGGGCCATTGACATCAGGTTGGTAGCAAAAGCTTTGCCCTGACCTTTCATCACCACCATAAAAATTCCAAGCACTGATCCCCAGATGACCGAAGTCACCAGAGTCATCAGCACTCCTTGCCAAGACATCAGCAAAGAAACGGCTGCGAAAATTTTAACATCGCCACCACCAAAAACTTTCATCAAATACAAAGGCAAGATTGCAACCAGAGCTGTGGCCAAAGAAATTAGCGCGGTCATAAAACCACCGGACCCGTGCATTACGCCAATAAAAATCAAAGCGATGGCAGCGCAAGACAAAGCAAGAGCATTGTGGATTTTTTTGGTTTTCAAATCATCCACAACTGACACGAGTAACATCAACAATGTGAGTCCCGCTTGCATTGTCACATCGACCTCCAGTCGATTATTTCCATTCGAGAGGAGCTGTTCCATTGCCTGATTTATTGCCGAATCCATCCCCGGTGATCAGATGTTTTTCCACCCGCGCACTGAGTTTAAATCCAGCATCATCAAATGCTTTTTGCGGACCACCAATCAAGGCGCCCGCAACCATGAACACAAACAATGACAGCAGCAATATGTACTCGACTGTCATGGCTTACTCCTTCATCACACCAAAAGAGTGCGATTAGTTTCCGGTCGTACCGACTTGATCAAAAGCGTTGCCGATTTGACCGAGTTTGTTCGTCACCAGACCAATAATTTTGTCTTTGAATAAAAGCACAAGACCAGCAACGATCGCCAAAAGCAGAACGTACTCAGCCGTTCCTTGTCCGCTTTCATCTTTCCACAAAGTGCTCGCAAAGTTTTTCAACTTTGTCATAAAAGGATCCCCCTTCAAGAGTTAACAAAAACAACGAGCTTTCGACGATCGAAGCTCCATCAGAAGAGCTATCGGCTTAAAATGAAATTTCCCTGAGGGTTTCAGGAGATAAAAACTCGACTGGACAGACTTTTGTCAGGGGACAGAGTCCTGTCTAAGAAACTTTTGACAGAAACTCCTCTCAACAAAGAAGAGCTGTCTCAAAATGAAACGAATAGGAGCACTCTAAAGCCTCTAGACGTAAGTATTGTACGAAATATCATACGGTTTTAAAGCCAAAAATTGTATGATATAACATACAAATGGAAGAACAGCTTAAGGCCGTGAAGGCCTTTCTCAAGGAACAAAATCTCAGTCAGTTCGCGAAAGCAAATCAAGTCAATCGCGCCGTTCTCTATGATTTTTTGGCGGGAAAAAATATTCGCATCGATCATTTTCTAAAAATCCTGCAAGGAGTTGGTTTTCAAATTAGAATTCCGGATTGGTCTCGCTTCCAATTAGAAAAAGCTCCTTATGATCAAAACAAAAAGTTAGAATTTCTTCGCCTCCTAGATTTGATTGTCGAAAAATACGATCCAGAAAAAATTATTCTTTTTGGATCTCAGGCGACGGGGAAATGGAACCGAGACTCGGATTTCGACTTGGCCCTCGTCGACGTCCACATCAAAACCACTCAGGCCAGACTTTCGCAATGGTCCTTTGAACGCGGCATCCGAATTACTTATGACTACTTTGTGATAGCCAGTGATTGGCTGGAAAGCAGAGCCAAAGTCATAAATACGGTTGAGTCCGCCATGCTCAGTGAAGGACATATTATTTATGAACGATCTCAGCCTCATAAGAAAAGCGAAAGATGATATCGATCTGGCAGAAAAGTTAGTGAATGATGATCGCCACCACGACAATGTCGGTTATCATCTCGCCCAAGCCGTTGAAAAAATATTAAAATATCTGCTGGCAAAAAGAAGAACTAAATATCTCAAATCAGCTCAAGGACATGACCTTAAAATTCTCTTGGGACAGCTGGTGGTTTCAAGTGAACATTTTAGCAAATACAAGCCACTTCTCAGACTGGATGTTTACCAATCAAAAATAAGATATGATTATTTGCCATATGAGGAACGAGCAGATTTGAAACGAATGCTCGCAGAGATTCACAAGCTCTTAAAAGAAGTCGAAGAACCTTAGCTCACGAAAACGTTGACGAGAAAAAAGACGATCACTGAGCAAACAAATAGAACGACAAGTTGGCGAGACAACATGGTGTGAATCCTAATTCTTCATGACATAAATGTCAGGATAGTTACGACCGAACTCCTCTTGATCCATGCCATAGCCAACAACATATCTGTCATCGATGGTGCGGCCGATGTAGTCGGCGCGGATCGGCAATTCCCGGCGAGCGGGTTTATCCAATAAGGTCGCAATTTTTAAAGACGCCGGGGAAGACGCCAACAAACGATTGCGCAAAAAACTGAGAGTGCGACCAGTGTCGATGATCTCTTCGATGATCAACACATGTTTGCCAGCGATATTGGTGCTGATGTCTTTGATGATTTTAATCGCCCCGCCTTTTTCAACGGCTTGCAAATGCACGAAATCAATCTGCTGAGGAATTTCCATGGCCCGAGCGAGATCTGCCATAAAATGGATTGATCCGCGCAAAGGACAGATCATCACAACTTCTTTGCCGTCGTAATCATAATCGATTTGTTTAGCGATTTGTTTCACCAATTTTTGGATTTCATCTTTGGTGATAAACGGCAACATGTCTGCTTTAGCTTGGCTCATACAATTCCTTTTACAGAGTCAGTGAGGTAAGGCCAACAGCATTGGCCATGCGCAAATATTTAGTAGCTTCAGGGTGATTGGGGTCGCGAATCAAAACATTTTCCCACTGCTCAACAGCTTCCGCGAGATTGTTTTGATTGTAGAAAAGAACTCCCAACTTCAATCGGGCGGCAGTCAAATGCGGATATTCGCGAATCAAAGATTTCAAATCACGAGCGGCGCGATCGTTGTCGCCCATTTTCATATGGCACTCAGCGATTCGCAAAGAAATCTCTGCTTTCCGAGTTGAAAGTTTTTGTGCTTTTAAAAGTTGCTCGAGAGCTTCGGTGTAGCGCTTGTATTGAAAATAAAGATCGGCAAGCTCTTCATGTTTCGAAGCAATTTTTTCTTCGACGTAAGAATCCATTTTGCCAGTTTTACGATCTAAAATTCCACGCGCATCTTCAAAGATTTTTTTACCTTCGTCATAGCGACCGAGATCATTTAAAATAATTGAAAGTCCAACGCTGGCGTCGGTGTAAGTCGGATCAATTTCCAAAGCTCGGCGGAAAGTTTTGATGGCTTTGTTGAATTGGCCTTTGTCGTAGTAAATGGTCGCCAGCATTTGATAAACTTCAGGATCACGAGTGTTTTGCAAAATCATTTGCGACAAGATGGGCTCAGCGATTTGGTAGCGGCCTTCGATGAAATTTTCGCGAGCTTCTGAAAGCATATCAGCTTGGAAATTTTGCATGTGCTTCAACTCCCTTTTATTCTGCGGCTCTTTGAGCAGCGGAAAGTTCGCTCGAGCCGGGAAATTTCTGTGCCAGTTCGTCGATATATTTTTTAGCACGGTCGGGCTCGCCGTTTTTTGCGGCGCAGATTGCAGCACGGCTCATCGCTTTGGCATCAAAACCGAGTCCTGGATATTTGCGAATCAAACCGTCATAGCGAAGTAAAGCGCTGTCGTATTTGCCGCGTTTGAAATAAAAATCGGCGATATAATCTTCTTTTCCCGCAAGCATTTTTAAGGTCGCAGTTTTTTTCTCGCGGCATTCAGCAAGGTATTGAGAGTTTGGATATTGAGAGATCACTTCATCGAAATAGAGGACCGTTGATTTTGCCAAACTCAAATCACGATCGACGGTTCCTGGCAGCTGATTAAAAAAACTCATCGCCAAACGATAAGTCACATAATCAATTTGCGGATGCTTTGGATGCAAATCTTTGAAAGCCTGATATGCCACTTGTGCTTCGGGATAAGACTCTTGTTTGAAGTAATCATCAGCAATCGCAAGTTCTGCCATGGTCGCATAGCGACTGTAGGGAAATTTATTTTTCAATTCTTGATAACGTTTGATGGCCTCTTCAAAGCGCTCGTCTTTATCGAATTCTTGAGCGGTCGCAAATGAAGCCTCTGGAGTATCGGCATGCTTTTCATCGGATGAGCAGGCACTCAGAAACGAAGTTGCTGAAATAAGAAGTAAAATGGGGATAATGACTCGTAGCATGACGCTCCCTAGACCATCTAAAGTCGAAGTTTAATTCGGGGCTCGAAGGGAAGTCAATGCGTTGTTAGGCCCGAAAATCCGTCAAATGTTTGTAAATGGCGTAGGCTGAAACTTTCAGAGCGCTAAATAAAGGAATCGAGATAATCATTCCCAAAATACCCATCATTTGCGAACCAACAATCACCGCCAAAACCACCGTGACCGGATGGAGATCAACGATTTTAGCCACGACAAAAGGAACAATCAGAACAATATCAAGGATCTGTGCAAGAGCGTAAATAAACAGCAGCCATAAAAGAGCTGTATTGCTGCCGCCATTGGCGAAATGAATGATGATTGCCGGAGCCGCGCCAATAAAGGGTCCCAAGTAAGGGATGACATTCATGATGCCGGCAACCACCGCCAAAATCAGAGCAAAGGGAAATCCCACGATCAAGAGGCCAACCCAAATCACCATTCCGACAAGGGCGCTTTCTAAAATACGCGCGCGGATAAAGCCACCCAATTGACCACTGATTTGATAGTTCAAATGCAAAGCCAGTTCAAAAAATCGATTGGGTACTAAGGACAGAAGTTTGCGCATAAATGAAGGGCCGTCGGTCAGCATAAAGTAAGAAATAAATGGAGCTAAAAAGACAACGGCCAGGGATTGAGAAATATAATCCGGCACATTTTGAAAAAGACTCTGCGCCATGGCGGTCACGCGAGGTCCGATTTCGCCCTTCACATCGATCGGATAAACTTGCGCCATGAACGAAGAAATTTGTCGCTCGAGATTGGCGAGAAAGCGCGAACCGGCATCGATATACTTTGGAAAAGCCAATTGCAAATCTTTAGATTGTTCAATCAAAGTCGGAATCAAAATCTGAATGCTGGCAACAATCAAAATAGTCAGAGTAAAAAACGGAATAGCCGTCGCCAGTTGCCTGCTGAGGCCTCGGCGTTCAAGATAGCCCACTGCGGGTGATAACAGAAAATAAGTCACAAAAGCGATCAGAATTGAGATCAATAAATTTTTCACCAGCAACAAAGCTAAAAACAAAAGTCCGAGGGCGCCCAAAAAAAAGATGAGCTTCACGCGCTGTTCTTTAATGATGACTTGCTGCAAAGCTCTCATGCGTGAACTCGGTGATCTTTTTTCATTTCAGTGATTCGCGTTGTGGTTTGGCGAAGGCGAGTAGCCAAAACTTCTCCAAGACGCATCAGAATTTTAACTCCGGCCGTGGGATTGCGCTCAACGATTTCAATCAGGTCGGGCTTAAAAAATCCGATCAGGACAGATTCCTCCTGAGCCGTGGTCGAAGCGCTTCTGCGGCTTTCGTTCTCCACCAAAGTCATCTCGCCAAAAAAATCTCCCGCTTTTAAAAGTGTGACGTGAGTGGTATTGGCGCTGCCGGTGACGACATCCAGCTCTTCGACAAAAACATTTACCGTGCCTGACAGGATCATATACATTCCAACACCGACCTCGCCTTGGCGAAAAACAGATTCGCCGGGACGGTAGTGACGAACGTTGACGATTTTCTCGATCATGGTGAGATCTGAAGCTGTGAGGTCTTGAAAAAGCATATTTTTTTTCAGCAGCTCGCGAAGCGGTTTATTTTTATCGCGATCGCGGAACAAATTGTCCCACATAAAATTCACCACAATTTCCTCCCGGAAGTTGGCAGGACTGACGTTTTAGGAATCCATCCCGTGAGACCGCCAGGATAAGTGATTTGAATCCACGAATCCTTGGATTCATTCAAAATAACTTCAAGTCCGCTGTAAAGATCAAACAAGGCGACACTTTTTTCGTCAGGTGCCGAGTAAACAGAAACTTTGTCGACAGTAATTGTTCCTCGTGGAATTTGATGATCGACAATTTTCATGGAGGCCAAAGTGGTCATAGCAAGAAAAACAAAAGCGGCAAAGACCGCGACAATTGGAAATGGGGGGAGAGAAGTCTCATCAGCCAAAGCACGGCGGCGTCGACCGAGGAATTTAAGAACAAGCCAGCCCGTTGCAAAAAGACTGAGCGCCATCATTGCTAAAAAACTGGTGAGAGAAAAAGGAACTAAAACACTCGAGCGGATTGTTTCCCAAGTTTGGATTTCATGGGGAATTTCACGAATGTCGGCCTGAGAAAGGACGAATTTTAGAGCGGACTGCGTCGTGGAAAAGTGAGGATCAATGTCTGAAGCTTTGCGCAACAATGCGATAGCCATCCCTTTATTTCCGGTTTGAAACTGGGCCAAAGCCAAGTTTGTCAGAGCATTCACATTCTCAGGCTGCAGCTCGACAGCGCGCCCAAACGCCAGACGTGCATCGTCAAATTTTTTCTGCTGATAGTTGGCAACGCCGGATTGAAATGCCGACTCAAAATTAGGCCATTCTGGCGACTTCAAAGTCGTGGCTGGTGTCGCGGACGTTGGCAGAGTTGTGGGTGTTGCGGCCTGTGGCGTCGCAATGGTTCCGGCGGTTGACGGGTTTGAGGCCTGCGCAAAAACCGTAGCATTGAAACAACAGGTCCAGATGAAAATCGTGATTGAAAAAAAAATATTAAAAATGATCTTTCGCTTCATGGTTTGAAAAGTCTAATCCTCTTCATTCTGACTGTCTACGGTGATAAATTATTTGAGAACCTTTAACGCAATTGGAGTCCTTCATGGCACAGCTCATCGGTCAGCAAATTCAAGACTCTTCTCAAGTTCAAACGCTGGTAAAAAACTTGGTGGATGAAGTCACAAAAATAAACAATCAAATTAACGGAGTTCGCGCGGCTCACCCCGAGCACGTCGAAAATGGGAAAAGCGAAATTGATCGCGCCGGTAAAATCCGCGGGCGGCCATTGCATTATCCTTATGTGGGAAGTGGTGCTGGCCACGGTTGCTATGTGGAACTTGAAGATGGTTCTGTTAAATTAGATTTGATCAACGGCATCGGTATTCATCTGATGGGCCATGCCAATCCTCGAGTCATGGCAGCAACGGTGCGCGGAAGTCTTTCGGATATTATCAATCAAGGAAATCTTCAGCCCAATCGCGAGTACACTCGCTTTTTAGAAAAGCTGGTGACTGCCGCTGGCAAACGCAGCCGAATTAAATACGGATGGCTTGCGACTTGCGGAACGATGGCCAATGAAAATGCGTTGAAGCTGACTCGACAAAAATTATCGCCAGCCAGAATGCTTCTCAGTTTTAAAAATGCTTTTGCGGGTCGTTCGACCATGATGGCAGAACTCACGGACAATCCGGCGTATAAAGTCGGTCTTCCTGACTACAATGAAATGTTGCGCATTCCTTTTTATGATAAAAAAGATCCACAGAGTGGTGAAAAAACTTTGCGAGCCATGAAAGATCATGTGGCGAAGTTTGAAGGAAATATTTCGGCTTTTTCATTCGAGCCCATGCTCGGCGAAGGTGGTTATCAAGCGGCTCCGAGAGAATTTTTTCTGCCTTTGCTTGAGTTCTGTCGCGAGAAAAAAATCGCGGTGTGGGCTGATGAGGTTCAGACTTTTTCTCGCACCGGAGAACTTTTTGCCTTTGAAACTTTGGATATCGGTCAATACATCGATATCTGTACGATCGCAAAAACGGCGCAAGTGGGCTGCACTTTGTACACCGAAGAATTTAATCCAAAACCTGGCTTGATTGCCGGAACTTTTTCAGGCTCAACTCCCGCATTGTCTGCTGGAATTGAAATTTTAGATATTTTGCATGAGGGTTATCTGGGGCCCAACGGCCGCATCCAGCAAATTCACAAAAAATTTGTTGGGATGTTGAATGAGCTGAACGAAACAACTTGCAAAGGAAAACTTCAAGATGCTGGCGGCATGGGCCTCATGGTGGCAGTGACTCCTTATGACGGAAAAAAAGAACAAGTCGATGCTTTGCTGAAACGACTTTTTAATAATGGTATGGTGGCTTTTAATTGCGGGAAAGATCCGATTCGGGTTCGCTTTCTGATTCCAGCGATCATTGAAGACAAAGACATCGACGTTGCTAAAAAAATCATTGAAAAAAGTATTCTTGAAGGAGCTTAATTGGATTTTGTTGAGGCTTGTCGTCAGATTATTTCTTTAGACACATCACCCAGTCACGGCACTCGTGATTTGATGACGTGGCTCGCCGGCTATTGTCGCGAAAAAGGACTTCACGTTGAAGTCCTCGAAGAAATGTTGGGCGATACGCCGCAAACAAATTTGATCGTTCGCCCGATGCAGGAAAGACCGCCCTTGGAGTTTTTATTGCAAACTCATTTGGACACTCAAGATCCAGGGCCTTTTGGTTTTTGGAAAGAGACTGGCCACAATCCTTACGACGCTCACATCATTGATCAAAAAATTTATGGTTTGGGCACGGCTGATGTGAAATTGGATTTTTTATGCAAAGTTGAAGCGCTGGCGCACTTTGCAGAATCTTCTGGCAAGCGAGCTTGGCATTTGCCGCCAGTGCTCGTTGGAACTTATGGTGAAGAGCTGGGAATGCCCGGCGCGCTGAAGTTGATTCGAAAAAATAAAATTTCTGCGAAAATGGCAGTCATTGGCGAGCCCAGTGATTTGATGTTGATCACCGCCGGAAAAGGAATGGCAGCGGTAGAAATTCGCTTGCCGTATTCTGATGAAGAAAGAAATTATCGCTTTGATCATAATTTGCGCGAATCAACCTCGTCACAAAGCAAAATTTTTAATGGCAGACCGGCGCACTCATCGACCCCGCAATTGGGCGAAAGTGCGATCAAGAAAATGTTTGAGTACTTGCTACTGCTTCCTGAAAATTTAGTTTTGATGGAAGTCGATGGCGGTGTGAATTTTAATACTGTTCCGGCGCAGGCTTTTTTAGAACTTGATCCGGTGACGGGAATGAAAGAGCCAATGTCAAAAAAATTGGCGACGGTTTACCGAGCTGTGAAGGATCTTGAAGGTGAATTCTTGCAATATCAAGATCCTGAGTTCGTGCCTTCGCATCCAACTTTAAATATCGGTTTGATTCGAACGTATGAAGACCATGTTTTTGTTTCGGGAAGTTGTCGCTTGCCACCCATCGTGACCAATGACATTTATGAAGGCTGGATGAGCCGTCTTAAAACCGTGGTGCAAAATGTGGGCGGAGAATTTCGCGTCACTGATTACAAACGTCCTTACCGAACCGAAAGACAATCCATGTTGGTGCGTGGATGTTTGGCCGAACTTGAAGCCTTGGGTCTCAAAACCGAATGCATTTCGCAGTCGTCAACCAACGAAGCCAGTCTTTGGAGTCGGGTTGGAATTGAGTGTGTGTCTTTCGGAGCGGGAAAACGCGATGGTAATATCCATACTCCCAATGAACACGTCGCCATCGATGATCTGAAAAAATCAATTGAGTTTTATCAACGAGTGATCGAAAGGTTTTGTTTATGAGTTTTGTCGTCAGAGCAGTTCGTCATGAGGATCTCGGTCAGTTGGTCGATCTGGCGAAGCAATTCACCTTGCTGAATTTGCCAGGGGAGAAAAAGGTTCTTGATCAAAAAATTGATCGCAGTCTGCAATCATTTGCCGGGAAATTAACAAAATTAGAATCAGAATATCTTTTTGTTTTGGAAGACACCGAAGAACAACTGGTGGTGGGCTCTTCTTTGATTATGGCGAAACATGGCAATGAAGAAACGCCTCACAACTATTTTAAAATTATTCGCCGCAATCATTACAGCGATGATTTGGGAATTGGCTTTATTCACCAAGTGCTGCGCTTTCAGATGGACATCGACGGACCCACAGAGATCGGTGGACTTTTGGTGGACCGAAGTTATCGTCGTCGCCCAGAAAAATTAGGCAAGCAAATTTCACTCTCAAGGTTTTTGTATATGGGACTCAATCCCGATCGCTTTGAAGATCGAGTGTTGTGTGAACTGACGCCACCCTTGACGGATGAAGGGCGTTCCGAATTTTGGGAAGCTCTCGGTCGCAGATTTACTGGCCTTCCTTACCAAGAAGCCGATATGCTCAGTCAGTCGCACAAAGAATTTATTAGCTCTTTGTTTCCAGAAGAAGATGTTTATCTTTGTTTGCTCGATGCCAAAGCGCGCTCTGTTTTAGGTCGCGTCGGTGAGCATACCAAGCCTGCACAATATTTACTTGAAAGTGTTGGCTTTGAATATTTGGATGAGGTCGACCCTTTCGACGGCGGCCCTCATTACGGAGTCAAAACTCAAGAAGTCTTGCCCATCAAATTAGGAAAAAAAGTGCGTCTTTCAGAATTCAAAGATCCGTCGTACAAAGAACAAGGCTTGATGGGAACGACGCATGAGGAATTCAAATCGGCGCTTGTGAGTTACGATTTGCGTGGCGAAGAGGTCGCCATTCCTGCAAAGTCTCGCTCACTTCTGGGCATCGACATCGGCGAAGAGGTTTTTCTTTCGCCATTTAATTATCATCGAAAAAAGGAACAGACATGACAAATTATTCTCCCACCAAATATTTGGGTGATTTTATTAATGGTCGTTTTACGCCGGTGCAAAAAGGTGATGGCAGTTTTAAAGATATTTCACCAGCCGATCTCAGCGACACCTTGATGACAGTGCCGTTTTCACACGCGCATGTCGATGAGGCGATTGCTGCTGCTAAAAAAGCATTTATGCCTTGGGCGAGACTTTCTTTGGAAGAGAGAAAAAAATATCTTTTGCGTCTCAAAGATGCTTTTGAGTTTTATAAAAAAGATATGATCGAGGCCATTTGTCGTGACACCGGAAAGCCCATTTGGGATGGGACAGGTGAGGCCAACAATCTTGGAAATAAAATTGATATCACGCTTAATCATTCTTTGAACTTGGTGACGGAAACACATTTACCAAATGCGCTACCGCAAGTTGAAGGAGTGATTCGTCACAAACCTCGCGGTGTCATGGCGGTGTTAGGTCCCTTTAACTTTCCAGCTCATTTGCCCAATGGTCATATTATTCCGGCTTTGATTTCTGGAAACACCGTGGTGTTCAAGCCGTCAGAACAAACGCCGTATGTGGCGCAAGTTTATGCTCAGTGTGTGCAGAAGGCCGAGTTTCCGGCTGGCGTGTTTAACATGGTTCAAGGTGATGGCGAAACTGGGCGAAAAATGGCGGCTCATCAAGATGTTGATGGGATTTTATTTACGGGTTCTTATGAAGTCGGTCTTAAAATCAAGCAAGAAACACTCAATCATTATTGGAAAATTCTCGCTCTGGAAATGGGCGGAAAAAATGCCACTGTCGTTTGGAAAGATGCGGATCTTGATAAAGCCATTTATGAAACTTTGATTGGTGCTTACATGACTTCGGGTCAACGTTGCTCTTGTACCAGCCGCGTGATCTTGCATAAAGATATTGCTGAGGACTTCACGGAAAGATTTTATCAAGCGGCAAAAAAACTGACGATTGGTCACTGGTCAGAAAATCCATTTATGGGACCGCTGATCAATGAAGCGGCTGTGGAAAAATATGTGCGCTTTCAGGAAATCGCCAATCGCGAGAATTGTGAAAGCTTGATGCGGGGAAAACAGCTGGAGCTTTCACACAAAGGTCACTATGTGACTCCAAGTATTCACTTGGTGAAAAAATTTGATGCCAACTCGGTTTATCAAAAATCAGAAATTTTTGGACCCAACGTGGCGATTTATCAAACTGAAGATTTTGATGAGACTTTGAATATCGTGAACTCAACTGGATTTGGTTTGGCGATGGCCTTGTTTGGGAAAGATCGCGCGATGTATGAAAAAGCCTTACTAGAAGCTCGAGTCGGACTTCTGAATTGGAATCGCACGACGAACGGAGCCAGTTCCCGATTGCCTTTTGGCGGCATGGGAAAATCAGGCAATGATCGTCCGTCGGCTCATTATGCCATTCAATATTGTACAGTTCCGGTTGCAAGCCTTGAAGATCCAACAGGATTTGAAGGTACCAAATTGCTTCCCGGAATGACTTTCGAGCCCACAAAAAAATAGGATAGTTTGAATGAAGAGATTTTTGGTTTTGTTTGTTTTTGCAGCGGTGGTGATTGTCGGAGCAGGATTGGGTTTGGTTTGGCAGCAATTTGCTTCAAACCCTGCAAGCTCAGATACGACAGAGCAGCTTTTTGAAGTCGATCACGGCAAAACTTTTCGTTCGATCGCCCACGAGCTCGCTGAAAAAAAATTAATTCGAAACGAAAAGCTTTTTGTCTGGTACGCAAAGATCAGCGGCAAAGCTGGCAAAATGAAAGTGGGAGAGTACTCACTTTCTCCCAACATGAAACCCTCGGATATTCTGACAACCATCAACAGCGGGATTAGTGTGGGTCGTCAGTTCACCGTCGCCGAAGGCCTCAATATTTATGAGATTGCCGATCTCTACCAGCAAGAAGGCTTTGGCACTAAAGATGACTTCTTGAAAGCTTGTCACGACAAAGTGTTTATCAAGCAGATGCTCGGTGAAGATTAAGATTCTCTCGAGCGATATTTATTTCCGGAATCCTATTCGCTGACCAAATTTACAACGACAAAAGAATTACTTACCCAGATGGTTCGCAAATTTTTGGAAGTTTACACTCAGCTACAATCGCAAAACCACCTGACAGGTTGGACACGAAATCAGATCATCACTTTAGCAAGCATTGTCGAAAAAGAAACTGGTGCCCCCGAAGAGCGTCCTCAAATCTCAGCGGTTTTTCACAATCGTTTGAAAAAAGGAATGTTGCTGCAAACCGATCCAACAATTCTTTACGGCATGACAGATCTTGCCGGTCATACGGTGATGAGTATTACTCACGACGATATTCATCGGCCGACAAAATATAATACTTACGTGATCAAGGGTCTTCCACCAGGCCCGATCGCAAATCCCGGTCGTGAAGCCATTTTAGCTGCAATGAATCCGGCGCAAGTCGATTATTTATATTTCGTTTCAAAAAACGACGGCACACATATTTTTTCCGTGAAATATGAGGACCACGCCAAAGCTGTTCATTTGTATCAGCAAAATCCTGCCGCTCGAGAAAACCACAGCTGGCGCGAACTTCAAAAAAATCGCAAAGGTCAAAACCTACAACAATTCAACGGCTCGGCGCCAAGTTCTCCAACAACAGCGCCGTCGGAAGCCGCGCACTGATCATTTCAAATTGGCCCTCTCAAGTGAATACCAATATATTGGTTTTTTAATCGATATATTGGTATTGGCTCAAAGCTTGACTGAACCACAAGGCCAAATTTATTCAGCGCCCATTTTGATAAAATCTTTTGATTCAGAGTCATAGCGATAGATGTTGAGTCGAGGGACGAGGCTCTCATCAAAGGTTGGGGCGATGATATCCATGTTGTGATCGCCAGCGACGGGAGTGATAACGAGATTGGTGGCGTTGCCGCGAAAAGTGAAATAGCCGTCGCGGCGGTCGGGTAAAATGATTCGTTTTAAAAATTCAGAAGTCGTGTGTTGGGCGTCGATTCGGTAAATCTCCAGCGCCAAAGAATCTGCGGTTTGCACTTTGATGATGGTGACCCAATCGCCTTTGCCGGTGAGATCGGCGTCGGCTTTGGCTAAAATTTTTCGCGAGTGAGTCAGCACATTTTCGCGGATGAAATCTCTGGATGGAGAATAGACGGTAAAGGCCGCGAGGAAAAAAGAAATCAGCAATAAAAGGGGAAAGCTCCAGCGGAAAAACATAGATCAAGTATATCGCTCAAAGAGGACTTTATGCTAGAGTTGGACAAGGAGACCCAGACCTATGGACAAGACAGAATTTGTGGCCGAATTCTATAAACTGATCGAATCGCGAAAATCCATTCGGAAATTCAAACCAGACATGCCACCCAAAGAAATGATCGAGCGTATTTTGACAGCTGGTATGCATGCGCCCAGCGGGAAGAATCGTCAAAATTGGAAATTTTTTGTCGTGACCGGCAAGAAACGTGATGAGTATCTGAAATATTCACAAAAATCTTGGCTTGGAATCAAAGACATTCTGGTAAGAACATTAAAGCCGTCGCTGTATCAATTCACGGAAAGATTCTTTTTTACTTTAGGTGATGCTCCGGTTTTGGTTTTTTGTTATTCGCACAACACCTCAGAAGAACGTTATCACACCAGCATCGGGAGCGTTTACATGGCGGTGGAAAATATCAATCTTGCTGCCGTCGCCGAAGGCCTTGGCTGCTGCACAATGGGTGCTCCTCTGGAGATCAAAAAGGAAGTCGATGAATTTCTTGGCGTCACCGAATTTCCCGAATACAAAGCGGGGGAATTAGAACTTCTTTGCGGAGTTGTGTTGGGATATCCAGATCATGAACCACCAAAAGCACCTCGGAAAACCGAAGGCCGCATCACTTGGCTTTAAAGACCAAGTGAGTATGGAAAAAATTCGCATGAGAAAAAGCAGATGATTTTAGCCTTCAATTCAGGTAATCACGCAGCTCATGCCAGCACAGATAGATCTCATCCAAAAATTGCGCGAAAACCCATTTGTTTTGGCTCCCATGGCGGGAATCACTGACCATGCGTTTCGCAGTTTTATGCGTGCTCGCAAAGCCGGTATCGTCATCACCGAATTGGTATCGGCCACCGGGATTGAATACAAAAACGATCGCACCAAAAAATTGATGAGTTTTGATGAAACTCAACGCCCGGTGGGTATCCAACTTTTCGGTGAGGACCCGGAAATCATGGCCAATGCCGCGAAATACGCTGAGGATCTTGGGGCAGACTTTGTGGACCTGAATTTTGGTTGCCCAGTGAATAAGGTGATCAAAAAAGGGGCGGGGTCGGCGATTCTCAAAGATCTTCCGCACATGGTTTTGGTGCTCTCAACCATTAAAAAGGCTCTGCAAATCCCGTTGACCATCAAAATTCGCACCGGCTGGGACCATGAAACTCGGAATGCCGACGAAGTTGCAAAAATTGCTTTCAATGAAGGCATCACTTGGATGGCGATTCATGGCCGAACTCGGTCGCAAGCGTATTCGGGATTGGCGGATTGGGACTATATCGCCGACATCAAAAGTCGAGCAAAACTGCCAATTCTTGGAAATGGCGATATTTTGACTGCCAAACAGGCGGTTCTTCGATTACAACAAACCGGCGTTGATGGTGTGATGATTGGTCGTGGGTGCTTAAAAAACCCCGATATTTTTCGAGAGGCCCTTGCTTTGTGGCAGGGTGAAAAGCCTGACTCGACACTGACAAAAGATTATGTCAGTCTCTACCGTCAACTTTATGAGGTTCTGTCCGCTCACTGTGACGAGCGAATTCTTCAAATTCAATTGAAGAAATTTGCGGCTTGGTTTGCGACGGGGTATCCGGGTGCAAGCCAGTTTCGCAAGAATATTTTCCAAGCGAAATTGACGGATGAAGTAATGAATTTATCGCTGGCGTTTTTTGCGCAAGCGAATGTTGTTGAACAAGAAGATACATCTCATGAGGCCTTTCTCATGGGTGGACACGGCTAAAGAAAAGCGAACGGAAAAGTAGGTAAATATGTCGGCTCAAGATCCATTAAAAATTAGAAATATCGCAATCATTGCTCACGTCGATCATGGGAAGACAACTCTCGTGGATCATTTGATCAAACAAGCGGGAACATTCCGCACGAACGAACACGTGGCTGAGCGTTTGATGGATTCCATGGATCTTGAAAAAGAGCGCGGGATTACCATTGCGGCGAAGAATGCCTCTTTTCAATATCACGATTATAAAATCAATATCGTCGATACGCCCGGGCACAGTGACTTTGGTGGTGAGGTTGAGCGCGTTCTGAACATGGTTGATGGCGCGATCTTGCTGGTCGATGCGTCGGAAGGACCACTTCCGCAAACTCGTTTCGTTTTGAAAAAAGCGCTCGAGCAAAATATTAAGGTGATGGTTTGTATCAACAAGATCGACCGTTCCGATGCGCGGATTCAAGAAGTGTTGAATGAGATTTTTGATCTCTTCATCGATTTGGATGCAACCGAAGAGCAAACAGATTTCGAAACAATCTATGCGATTGCTCGTGAAGGCATGGCGACTCTGGATCCAGCCGTCAACACTGGCAATCTGGATGTGATGTTTAAAAAAATCATTGAATTGGTTCCGCCACCCAAAGTGGAATTGGAGCAACCTCTGCAAATGTTGATTTCAAATTTGTCTTACAATAGCTTTGTGGGACGTTTGGCTGTCGGCCGTGTTCGTGCTGGAAAAATGAAAGTCGGCGATGAAGTTCTTTGCACCATGGAGCAAGGAAATAAAAAACTGAAAATCAGTGCTTTGTTTCAATTCCATGTGAACCAACCCGTGCAAGTGCAAGAGATCGGCGCTGGAGACATCGCCATCGTTGCAGGTATGGAAGACTTCTCAATCGGTGATACGATCACTTCAGTTCTTGAACCAAAGCCACTCCCGCGTATTCGTGTGGAAGAGCCAACAGTGGGAATGATTTTCTCTGTGAATGATGGTCCTTTCGGCGGTCGTGACGGGAAAAAAGTGACTAGCCGTCAGATCCTCGAGCGTTTAGAAAGAGAACTGCTCATGAACGTGGCTGTGAAAATGGAACGCACCGATAGCAATGAGGCCTTCAAAGTGATTGGCCGTGGTGAGCTGGCCCTTGGTATTTTGATCGAAACCATGCGTCGTGAAGGTTTCGAACTTTGTGTTTCTAAGCCGCAGGTTATTACGAAAACTGTTAATGGCAAATTGCTTGAGCCTTTTGAGATTGCCATCATCGATATCGAAGATTCATTCGTTGGCGTGGTGACAGAAAAAATGGGAATTCGAAAAGGTGTGATGACCAACATGAACACCAAAGGTTCAGGACGGACTCGTTTGGAATTTCGTGTTCCAGCTCGTGGTTTGATCGGTTATCGCTCTGAATTTTTGACCGACACTCGCGGAACTGGATTATTAAATACACAATATGATGGTTATGACGATTATCGTGGAACTATCGAAGCGCGCAAAAATGGTTCAATGATTTCTGATCGTACCGGTGTAGCTGTTGCTTACGCCATTTGGAATTTGCAAGAACGTGGTCGTATGTTCGTGCATCCGCAAACTGAAGTTTACGAGGGCATGATTGTTGGTGAGAATGCCAAAGATAATGACCTTGTGGTGAATATTTGCCGTGAGAAAAAACTGACCAACGTCCGTGCTTCGGGAAGTGATGAGGCTATTCGTCTAGTTCCAGTGAAACTCATGACATTGGAACAAGCGATGGAATGGATTTCAGATGATGATCTGATCGAAGTGACTCCATCGCACATCCGTTTGCGTTGCCGTAACCTGGATCCACACAAGCGGAATAGAAAAGCGAGTGTTGATAAAGATTAATTCTTTGGCCACAATAATGGTGTCCCACCAAAGGTGGGCATAAGGAATTATGAACACCGTTGTGGAAGTCAAAGGCCTCGTTAAACATTACGGCGACCGAGTTGTCGTTAACGGGATTAGTTTAGAAATTTATCAAGGCGAATGCTTTGGGCTCCTTGGGCCTAATGGCGCCGGCAAATCTACGACAATGAAAATGCTTTATGGATCGACTCGCATCGATGGCGGTGAGGCTTATTTATTGGGCCTCAATGCACGCTCGAGCATGCGTGAAATCAAATCGCGCATTGGAGTGATTCCTCAGGAAGATGGCCTCGACACTGAATTCACGGTGAAAGAAAATCTGTTATTGTACGCGGGTTATCACGGCGTGGACCCGCAGATTGCGGAACATCGCACGGATGATTTGCTGAAACTTTTAAGACTGGAAGAATACAGCAACAAAATGATTTCGACCTTATCCGGAGGCTTGCGCCGCCGAGCCGCCATTGCGCGTGGGATGATCAATCAACCGGATCTTTTATTTCTCGATGAGCCAACAGCAGGTCTTGATCCGCAAGCGCGCATTTGGATTTGGGGATTTCTTCGCAAAATCAAAGCGGATATGGGAACTGTGGTGATGACCACTCATTATATGGAAGAAGCCGAACATATTTGTGATCGCATTGCGATTCTGGATCAAGGCAAAGTTCTCGCCATCGGTGAGCCCAAAAAATTGATCAAAGAACAAATTGGCAAAGAAGTGATCGAGTTCGAAGTCACGCTGGAAGATTTAAATTATTACTTGGGACGCTTGAACTCGAGTGGTTATCACTATCAAGTGATTCGCAATCAAGTGAATGTGCATTTGCGCGAAACAGATCATGTGCAATCGGTGATGACATTGTTGTCAGGTGTAAATTTAGCTTTGCGGCAGCCGTCGCTCAACGATGTGTTTTTAAAATTGGCCGGACATGATCTCAGGAACGAGCCTTTATGAAAGCAGAGTTGGCACGACTTCCCAATAAACAATATGGTATTTACCAAGTTTGGTATCGCAATTTCATGCAGTTCCAAAAATCATGGTTGGTAAATCTTTTTTGGATCGTGATTGAACCGCTTTTTACATTGTTAGCCATTGGCTACGGCGTGGGTGCTTTTATTCCAAGTGTCGATGGCTATTCCTATGCCGATTTTTTCTTTCCAGGGCTTCTTTGTGTGAGTTCGATGATGGTGGCGTTTTTTGTTTCGACTTACGATAATTTTTCGAAGCTCACTTACCAAAAGACTTATGCCACGATGATTTTGACTCCGCTGGATCCTGAGCAAATCGTGATCGGCGAGCTTTTGTGGGGGGCCAGCAAAGGAACTCTCAGCGCCATCGGTGTTTCGATTGTCGCCTTTGGATTTGGTCATATTGATACTTGGAAAATCATTCCGGCTTTGGTTGTGATTTTTATTTCTTCGTTTTTATTTTCAGCATTAGGTATGCTTGTCACGTCACTGGTGAAAAATTACGAAGGAATTATTTATCCGACTTCGGGTTTGATTGTCCCTATGTCATTATTTGCGGGGACTTATTTTCCGCTCGACCAGTTGCCAGTTTGGGGCAGATATCTGAGTTATATTTTGCCCCTGACTCACACCACTCGAGCTGTCCGGGGATTGTTATTGGGCGGCTTACCTTGGTGGCAAATGCTCATTCATTTGATCGTGCTTATTTTATTTGCTGTGGTCTTCACGAAAATTTCGATCAAGCGAATCACCGAAAAATTGATTCATTAGATATCCTTTTTAAAGATCTGTAGAGTCGTCTTGCTCTTGGAAATCTTCTTCGTGAATTTGATCTAAGTTCAATTCATCTTCAGGAGCCAAAGTCGGCGCTTCTTGTCCGGTGAGGAAATACGTTAATTCGCCCCGGGCTGCTTCGTACTCGCCTTCGCTGATGCGATTGTAGCGGTAAAGATGTTCGATGATTTCATTCATTCGCTTTTGCGCAAATGGAGTGAGTTCTTTTTTATAAAAAGATTTTGAGTAAATTTCTGGATTTGGCAAAAGCATAGTAAGAAAAGCGGACTCGACCAGATCTAAGTCTTCGGGTGATTTTTTAAAGTAAAAATCAGCGGCATGTTTGACGCCATAAATATTTTTTCCGAACTGAACGACATTGAGATAGCGCTCGAGAATTTCTTTTTTAGTGAGAACTTTATCAATGCGAATGGTAATGATGGCTTCGAGTAACTTGCGGCTGAGAGTCTTTTCTTTGCTCAAGAAAAGATTTTTAGATAATTGTTGAGTGATCGTCGATCCTCCGCGTGCAAATTTCCCTTTTTCTATGTTCTGCTTAAAACTGTTTTGCATCTCTTGAAAATCAAAGCCCTGATTATTCCAAAAAGTAGAGTCTTCAGAGAGCACCACGGATTTTTGCAGATAAGTCGAAATTTGAGACAGATGAACATAATCCTTCGAGCTTGGGCAGAGCGGAACATGATAAAGCTTGGTGGTCATGCAGCCACGAATTTCTTTATCAGAAGGAATATTTGAAAGAGCCCAAATTGCTAAAACGCTTGCCGCCAAAATAAATACGATGGCAATTCTAAGAGTTAAAATGGCGGTACGATAAGAAATTTTCCAAAGCATCAGAGAAGTCCATTGTCTTTCATCCATTGAACGCTTTCAGTGATCGCAATTTTGGCGGGACGAGGTTTAAAGTCAAGCTCGCGCTGAGCTTTCGAAGAATCAAACCAATGATACAAAGTGGCTGACCAAGCATTTTCACGACTGAGAGCCGTTGAAACGCCAAATATATTTAGGAAATCTCCTAAAGCGCCGAGAACATGAAAAACTTTTGTGGGAATTTCTTTGTCAGGAGGAGGAACGCCAGCGGCCGTGGCAATGATTGCGAAAAGATCTTTGATAAGAAGATTGTCGCCACACAAAATATAACGCTCGCCTTTGCGACCTTTTTGCCAAGCGGACATGATGCCGTCGACAACATCTTGAATGGCAACAACGTTAACTCCACCGACTGGATAATAATTAAATTTTCCCTGAGCCACTTTCAGCTGAGTTTTTCGACTGCCTTTGCGCGCGTCTCCGGGGCCATAGACAGTGCTCGGATTGAGGATGACAGCATCAATCCGATTTTGCGAAACGGCTTCTTTGACCAAAAGCTCAGCCTTATGCTTTGTTTCAAAATAACCCAGATCAAGATCTGAAATATTGTAAGGAGACTCTTCGTTGAGGACTTGATCGGGTGTAAATCCCGCGCCAATGGCGACCACTGAGCTCAGATGAATTAATTTACGAACGCCAGTGGCGCGACAAGCTTCAAGAACATTGGCCGTGCCTTCGACGTTCACTCGTTCCATTTGCACGCGTTCCGATTTTTTGTAAGCAATTAATCCTGCGAGATGAAAAATCGTATCCATGCCAGAAAAAGATTCCAGCAAACTATGGAGATCTGTGACATCGCCAAACTTCAGTTGGCAGTGAACACCTTTCAGCACAGTCAGATCACTGGACTTTCTCACGAGTGCATAAGTTTCATGACCGTCTTCGACAAGGCGCCTGGTGAGCCAGCTACCAAGAAAGCCATTCGCTCCAGTGACGAGAACTTTACTCACGCGAAGCTCCTGGCGCAGATATTTTTACATAAGATAATTTTTTAATAAGTGCCTGAACAAGAGTGGCAATGCTGTAACCACTGAGGGCTCCAAGAAATCCGCCAGCAAAAACATCACCGGGGAAATGAACGCCGTTGTAGACACGAGTAAAGGCAATCAAGACGGCAATGCCAAAGAGAAAAAATCTCCAGTTACGAGTGCGAAGAAAAAAACTAAGGTAGGTTGCCATGGCAAACATATTACTCGCATGATTTGATGGAAAGCTATAGCCGCCAGCTCCCGAGCGTTGGATGTCGGGAATTCCTGAATCAAAAGGTCGTGGTCTTTCGACGAGATGCTTGATGATATTGCCGATAAAATCAGCAAGACCAACAGCGGTGAGTGCGCCTAAAAAAATACAGGCGCCGCGCCAGCGCCATTTCCAAATCATCAAAAGTCCAATGATCGGAATGAGGATAAAACGAAAGCCGATCGTTCTGTTGAGATCGGTCACAAAGGGACTAACAACGTCCATGATCGGATTCGATAAGGTCGTGTTGGTGAAGTGAAAGATGGCAAAATCAATTGATTGCAAAAAACCCATCCAGAAAGAGTATCAGTCACCCCATAAAAGTCTAGCTTGCTTATGACGCCTTTTTCATTCACGGCGGAATGTGGCAAACTATGGGGGATGATTGAACTCACCACTTTGGCGGGGAAGCCGATTCTTTTGAATCCCGACGTGATTCGTTATTGTGAATCCACACCGGATACAATTGTTTGCTTTATGGATGGCACTCGTCTTCCAATCAAAGAGACTTTGACCCAAGTGAAAGAAAAAGTTCTCGAGTTCAGACGGCAAGAAAGGCAAGCATCATGGAGTTAACAACGCTGTTAGGTCTAGTCATTGGAATTGGTGGCATTATCCTCGGAAATTTTATCGAGGGAGGTCATGCCGCATCTCTCGTGCAAATTGCCGCTGGGGTGATTGTGTTCGGCGGGACATTGGGCGCTGTTTTAGTCTCAGTTCGTAAAAATGATTTTCGTTTGGGGCTTAAAATGTTTCGCTCGGCCTTTTTTAAAGCTGATGAAGAAGATGGCGAAAAATCTCTTTCCGTCATTTTGGATTGCTCGCGTCTTGCTCGTAAAGAATCCATTCTCGCGATTGAAAATAAAATACCCGCGATGACGGATCCATTTATGCAAAACGTTTTGCGCACAGTGGTTGATGGTGTTGATCCCAAAGTGCTGCGCGATCTTTTTGAAAGACAAATCGATATTGAAGAAGAACGTCTTCTCAATGGCGCCAAAGTTTGGAGCGAAGCTGGCGGATATTCGCCGACCATCGGAATCATCGGTGCCGTTTTAGGTCTGATTCATGTGATGAATAATCTGACGGACACTTCAAAATTAGGTACAGGGATCGCTGTTGCTTTCGTTGCAACCATTTACGGTGTGGCCTCCGCCAATCTTATTTTTCTACCGATCGCGAGCAAGTTGAAAAAAAGAATTGCTGAAAAAATTCGTGTGAAAGAAATGGTGCTTGAAGGCGGTCTTTGTATTCAATCAGGCCTTGCGCCCACACTCACTGAAATGAAACTTCGTCCTTTCCTTGAGAAAGGCAACTGATGTCTCGTCGCAGAAGACAAGAGGAACATGAGAATCCTGATCGCTGGCTGGTGTCTTATGCGGACTTCATCACCTTGCTCTTTGCTTTTTTTGTCGTGCTCTATGCGACGTCGACTCAAAATGAAGAAAAACAACAACAATTTGAAAATTCAATTCGCGCAAAATTTCACATGGTGGCCGTTGGCTTTGGCGGCAATGCAGCTCCGAATATGGGAGCCGGTCCCACAGGACAACTTTTTGATCCTCTCGAGCTGATTCAGCGTCGACGTTTGGGAACAGAAGACCTTGAAGACTATGTGAATAAATTGCTTGATAAAAATCTGACTGCTCAAGAAAAGAAAGAAGCAATTTCGGGAGTTCGCCGAGACGCCATCGGAATTCGCATCACTCTGGCCGCATCGACATTTTTTCCACCAGGATCTGCAAAATTAAAACAGCCCGCAGTCAAAGTTCTCAACATCTTGGCGAAAATTTTAAAAGCCGCCAATCGCCAAGTGATCATTGAAGGCCACACCGACAACCGACCGGTCGTAGGTTCTCAATTTGAATCCAACTGGGAGCTGGCGAGTATTCGCGCCACGACTGTGGTTCGATACTTGATTAATGTTTATCAGATGGATCCATCAAAACTGGGCGCAGTCTCTTACGGCGACACCCGACCATTGGTGCCCAATACCACAGAAGAAAATCGCGCAAAAAATCGTCGGATCGAAATTGTCATTGTGAATAAAAACCAAAGCGATGAAGATGCACCATAAGTTGCTGTAATAAAAAAGGCCCTGACGAATCAGAGCCTTTCTTTGAATTTGAAGGTGGAAATTAAATCGCGCGCGAGCAACCCAAAATTTCTTCGAGTTTTTTATCAAATCCAGCACCATATTTTGTTTTCAGAGCCGCTGCATAAGCTTTGTCGCCAGTCATTTCTGGTGAATTACGGCTTGCGATGGCTGAAGTCATAATATCAAGATGACTTTGTAACTCTTTGGTATCCATTTTTGTCAGCATTTCTGGGATCAGTGACAATTGTTTGTTGAAAGCATCAATTTCTTTTTGAGATTGAGCATCCAAGTTGAGATTGATATCAGAAGATGTTGAGGCAAGGGACAAAAATTGAGCAGAAACATCAACAGCATTTTTCAATGCTTCATATTGAGCTTTGCCTGCAGCATCGAGATCAGCCGCTTGAATTTCATCCAAAGACTGGCGAGTTTTCAAAATTTTTCGAGCGATATCCATGACATTGATCTCACCGAGATCAGAGGTTTTGATTCTTTTTGCCAAAGCAAGTCGCCATTCACTTGTATAATCAGTTTTTGAAACATCTTTTAAATTTTTCGCAACGGAATTCAGTTGTGCTATTGCCGAGGATTCATCCAGACCTCGAATTGCGCCACGTTTGTTGGCATCTTTCATGTCTGTTTCCATTTTGCTTTTCACATCAGCAACGTGAACAACTCCTGCTGCTTGCGCTACCGACATTTGAAAAGCCATCACCGTTGCCATTCCGATCAAAAATACCTTATTCATAAATTCTCCCTTCAAATCCTGTTTAACTTTTTGACATCAGCCGCTCAAGGGCACCTTTTTTTGCCTTATAAGCACTTGATGTGGTTTATAATTTCACACTTCTTAATAATCCAATTTCCATTCCAACTTGTCTCAATCGGCACAACCTTCTGCAGCTGCGCGCTGAACGAACTGAACTCCATGACCTATCCCTTTTGGCATAGAGCAACGAGCTTTCGCCAATTTTCCACCGCCATCGACAAGCTCTCGATAGCTGACTGAGTTCGCAATCATCGCAATGGTTGTTAACTCTTGAACGACGGAGTCCATATTTTTAAGGCAAAGATCTGCTGTTTTCTGCTGTTCAGGAGTCAAACCTGCGGCACTTAAAACTTGTGTCACGGCCTTCAGGGTCTCCTGAATTTTTTGTTGCTGCTCTTGAATTTGAGCGTTGGTGATCTGAGATGAAACGGCCGAGATCTGTTCTCCCGAAGACAAGCGAATTTGAACCGGCTTGATCTGACGAAGCAGATTTCTATAGTCGATGATTTCGTTCAGTAAAATATTTTGCCAAGCAAAGTTGAAAGATTGAATTCCCGGAGCTTGCGGCACATCTGTGGTGTCGAAACCTTGTGTTTGTAAGACCGTGCGAAGATCCAAATTGCTATTTTGAAGCAAGATAGTCATGAGGCTTGCGCGCTCTTGAGTTTGGAAACTTTTTGTCGTCATAGTATTGTTGGGCTGTTTGGATAAGAGTTGCTTCAGTAGATCACTCTGTCCCGTTTGCTCGAGCTGAGTTCTCATCAATCCACCGAGAGCCAAAGCATAGAGTTTCATTTCCTGAGTCGCAGATGCAACAATGCCATTGGCGATATCACTGCGATTCGTGGCAGAAGTTTGCGTGCTCCACATCTTTGTCATCAGCTGAGCGACGATCTCTTGATATTTATTTTCGAAATCAACCCAAGCTTGCACATACGGAGTTTCGGCATTTTTGCTCCACCAGCTGTCGAAGGAATGACTGTCGAGCATGGCTGGACTTAAATTGCTGGTCACAAAAAGCAGAGGATTATCATAGCGAACACCACGATCACAGATCGAGAGCTGTCCTGTTGGTGCTAAAGCATTTGGATTACAAACATATTCCGACTGCGATGTGACTGGCAATCGAGGTGCTAGGAATTGCGAGTAAAATCCAGCTGTCGTGTCTGTGACTTTCTCACCTTTGCTGACATCAGGTCCCCACAAAGTCGATGCCATCAACCAATCAGAAAGATGTTCGGCGCGAGTGTAAGTCGTACTATTGAACCAGAACTTCACTTGATGATCGAGCTGCTCGCTTGATTTCATATCTGGCAGCAACAGGAAATAGGTCGCTAGGCCAGATCCTTTTTCCCAAATCGGTTTTGGTTTTCCAAGCATGTCTCTGATCGATTTCAAAGTCGTTAGAAAATCTGTATTGATGCCAAATGTAGATTCTGAAATATCTTTAATTTTAAAGTTCAAGCGCTCCATGGCTTGGCCAATTTTCACCTGATTCGGCGAGCGAAGCCCTGCCAAAATAAATTTTAAATCTTCACGATTTCCAGGATTCAAACCTGAAAGATAAGCCTGGTTTGAAGCATATTTCTGATCCAATTGCTGAGACACATCTTTGACGGTTGCTAACTGCATTTCCAGAACGGCATCGGGCTGACTCATGAAACCATCAGTGCGCTCAGGGTTGAGATTTTTTGGAGTGATTCCGCTCAAAGGAAAAGTGCGCTCGAAAATCGGTGTGTAGTTGGGGTATTTTGTTTTATTAGCAATCTCGCCGAGAACTTCCGTGTAAAAAGATTTCGATGAATTATAAAGGCCTGCAAAGTTATTTAAATTTTGAATCCAGCTGCTTTGTGCGGTGCTGACATCCAACAAATTCATCGATCTCCAAGCTTTCATCGCCATGGAAAACTGAGTGAGATCATTATTCAATTTATCTGATTTCCAGTTGGGAGCAGTGATCCCTGATAAATTAAAAAGCAGAGAATTTTCCAACTGATTGAGATCACCACTTTGTCGATATGTCTGATAAAGTTTCGTGAAAAAAGGATCGATAATATTATTTACTTTGGTGAAAAGTGTCAGCTGAGCGACGAAGCCGACAGCCTTCAGTGACTTGATCCAAATTCCGCCAGGAACAAAACAAGTTGCAAGTTCAATCCCGGCAATTCTAACGATCTGACCTGCGGTGAACATCGCTCCACTTTGGATAGCGGTTGTGGCGATGGTTGTGACCACGAGAGATGCTAAGCCTGGTGCCCATTGATCAGCAACGCCGGCGATTCCGCCGCCTTCGTTCCAAGCTTTGTAAGCCTTGTCGCAAGCCTCAGCATGAAAGCCTTTGCCTGTGGCAATATCCATCGCACAAGCCTTGAAATCTTTCGAGTGCAAAGCTTCTGAAGTAATATTGGAAGCGATCATTCCCAAACTCATTCCAAGATATGGAATGAATGGAGCCAGACGATGGCTGACTTTTCCTTTTTCGATCATCGATGCTAACGCGTGAGAAGAGCTGTCATTGGCTAAGATAAAAGAATAAAATGAAATTTGTCCGACAGGATCGAGTTGATTATTAAAGAAGTGTTCAAATCCCACAGGATCTTGGGCGTAATTAAAAATCACTTGTTGAGTGACGGTCGCACCAATCGCTAAATAAAAACCAAAACTTTGCGCAGGAAAATTATAAAGCGTTTGATCTCTGAAATACTCCAAAGTTTTTCGACCGGCAGATTTTTTTGCGGCATCTTTCATTGAGTCAGAAATAATTTTTGAAATTTCCGAAGGCATCCCTTTCTTAAGGGCTGCTGCGGTTGCGGCTTCATTGACAAGGGTTTTGACAACTTTTCCGGACTGATCCATAAAATCAATCGCAAATCCTTTTTCGCCATAATTTCTGACAAAGACTTTGAGCTCTTGGCCACCAACTTTAATGACGTTAGAGAGTGTCCTCATGCTGACAGCCGACGCCACTTGCGGAGGCAAGACCACAGCCGATACCAAAACCAATGATAAGAAAAAAGATATGACTTGTTTCATCACCTGTCAGTTGAGCAAGGGGAGTGCCCATCAAATCAGGTCGATAAGCATCCAGTTGCATCTGAGTGTCTCAAAATGAGAAAAAAGAAAGTGCATTCAGCCGCGAGCGCTTTTGCGGAACTACCTGTCAGATTTTTCGACAGGACTTTAGATTGGTGCTCTCGCCAGATTCTTCCTTGTTTCCTTCAGTCCGCGGTTTTGGCAGCCCAACCGTAGGCAGAGTCACCTTCAAACTGAATGTACACGCCGAAGTTTCTTACAAATTAGTGGCCCAGCAGCTTCAAAAAAATCAATGCAAAATAAAGTAAATAAATCGCATCAATCAAAAGGGCCTTTATCAATTCTAAAATTCGCCGATAACGTAAATAGTCTGTTTTACGCATTTCGGAACTCCTTTGTTAAAGGCGGACCGAAATTCACTTTAAAGCGGATCTGGCGAGAGCAAGATCCGCTTTTGCATTTTCGACACCAAAATTTATTAGCCAATACTGAGTTTGACCTTAGGGTCTAATTTTTCATAAAGCATGATCAGGCGATCCGTTGAGAACTCATCGATTCGGTGATGTAAAATTTTGCTGACCTTGGCTTCGTCGATACCAAGCTTTTCTGCGAGCTGTTTTTGATTCCAACCTTGATGTCTTGTAAATCTGATAAAATTTTGACAAATTTTCCACCGAAAAGATTCGAGCGGCGTAGGATGGGGACCAATTGCTAAAGTTCCTTCAACATTTTTAAGTTCTTTGAGGACTCTTTTTATTTCTTTTCGACTTGGAAAACCCATACTCCCGCCTCATAAATTCAATCCTATACAAAGTTGCCATATATGGCAATTAAAAAATATCATGAAGAAATGGAGATGCAATTCTTCAGAAGCTTTAAGTATGAATACATTGCGAACTGACGAGGTGATCGATCCGAAGTTGGGATTCGACAGACCCCAAAATAGCAAGTGCCCAAAACCGTGAGATTTTGGGCACCCAGAAACGAGGACACATTTGTGAACTCGTCAGTTAAAATCAGTTTAAAACAAAAATTATTTTGATTCGATTTTGACGGTTTTGACAATGACGTCTTCAACCGGGCGATCCATCGGGCCTGTTTTGACCAGACCGATTTTGTTGACCACGTCCATGCCTTCAACAACTTCGCCGAAGATCGCATGTTTACCATCGAGCCATGGAGTTGCAGCCAGCGTGATAAAAAATTGGCTGCCGTTGGTGTTAGGACCTGCGTTTGCCATTGAAAGCATTCCGGGTTTGCTATGAGTCAGACCTGCGCCGAACTCATCAGCAAAACGATAGCCGGGGCCACCAGTACCGTTGCCGAGTGGATCTCCACCTTGAATCATGAAATTAGGAATCACGCGGTGAAATTTCAAACCGTTGTAGAAAGGCTTTTTTACTTTTTCGCCAGTTTTAGGATCAGTCCACTCTTTGGTGCCTTCAGCAAGGCCGACAAAGTTTTCAACCGTTTTTGGCGCTTTATCATTGAAGAGTTTGATTTTGAAAGTGCCCATGTTGGTATCAAAAATCGCGAACATCTGTTTATCCTTTTTATTTGCATCAGTTGTTTTTGTTTTAGCTTCAGAACGAAAGCTCAGTCCCATCAATAAAAAAGCCAGAGCATAAATCCAGATGACTTTCCAAAACGGATTTTTCATTGTCATTTTGTACGCCTTCTTTATCCAAAAGTTAATTTCGTCGAAACGCGAACTTATGGATTATGAAAGGCTTCGACGTGGGTCAAGACGTTTCAAAAGCACGACATTGTCATTCAGAGTGGTGCGCAGGCGAGATTCTAATTGCTGAGGCGTGAGCTTTAAAATTTCTGCTGTTAAAACAAAGGCTTGGGTCTGGGTTTGGAGTGTCGAAGAAGACTCCGTGTTGAGAGCTTGATAAAGCTGCTCTGCTTGCCGCATCAAACGCCACGAGTCGATAAACTGCTCTTTCTCGTGACTGGCGCAACCTTCGAGACTTGTTACGTGTTCTTGAAAACTGCTGCCCGGATTTTTCTTTGCAACTGCTTTAGCAGTGAGACTTTGCTGCACAAGCAACTGAGTCTGCACGGCCAACTCCAAATCAATAAGACCGCCCTCGGCATATTTCAAATCCAAAGTTGTCGGCAAGGTCGAGGCATTGGTTTTTAAAAGCTCCGTGCGAATGCGAGCCAGCTCCACAAGATCTTCTTTTGTGGGATCGCGCGCGAAACAAGCGGCACGAACTTTTCCAGAAAAATGAGGATGCAAAAGAAAACGCGTTCGCAAATAAGCTTGTCGTTCCCAAGCGTGAGCTTTGGTTGAAAGATACTCTGTGAGCTGAGTCAGCGAAGTGACGATCAAGCCGCTTTGGCCTTGCGGACGAAGCCGGAGGTCCACCGAATATAGCGAGCCACCGCGCTGATGATTTTCAGTGAGGCGATTGAGAAAACGTCGGGCTATTTTTAAATCAAGTTCTGTAGGATCATTCGTAGTGACACAAATAAAATCCAAATCGGATTTCAGACCCAACTCTTGGCCGCCCCATTTTCCAAGACAAAGCACATCGACATTATGATCAGCGTATTCCTGAGCCAAGGCCTTCAGCAGCGAGCTTGCGACTTCATCGGCAGTTTTCGAAGCTCGCTCCATCAGCTGAGTCAAATTTTGATTCACTAGAAAATCAGATCCAGCAATCAGTTCGGAGAGATATTTTTTTTCTAGCAGATGAGTCAGAATTTCGCCGGTGTCGGAAATTTCAAGTTCGTCGTGGGCTCTGAGCACAAAGCTATCGATCAATTCAGGTCGCTGACAGAGAACTTGTGAAAGATAAGGCGAGGTCACAAAAATGCGAACCAACTGCTCAATCAACTTTTCATGATTTAGCAATAGAGAATAAAATGTGGCTTTGGCTCTGGTGGCTTTCAAGAAATCGCGCAGATGAATCAGGGCCTGATCTTTATTTTTATACTGAGAAAGCTGCAGCAAAAAAAGATAAAGAAAGCGTTTGCGATAAAGCTCGTCGCGCTCTTTTTGTCTTGAGAGAGCCGATGTGGAAATCAGATCGGGCCAAACCTCAGAAAGTTTTTGAGAATCAAAGCCCAGACCTTGCAGCCAAGTCAGTTGCTCTTCCAAAGTGTCTGGCAAAGATTTTTGATTGCGATCAATTTGGCCTAACAGCGTGCTGACCAACTGATCACAGCGCTGCAAATCTTTACCAAGATCTTCTCGAGAAAGTTTTAAAGGGAAATTCTCTGTGAGAATGTGCGTTTGCTGATCATTTTCTGCCTGCACGAGATTTTCTATATGTCTGAGGCGCCAATAATGCTCGATAAGAAATTGAGCTTCCGCTGGTGCTAAGATTTTTTGTTTGCCGATCAGCTCGAGGGCATGATCAGTTCCTTTGACTCGCAATTGCGGTTCTTTGCCACCATGAACCACCAAAAGCGCATGAGTGAATAATTCTAAATCACGAATGCCACCAAGGCCGAGCTTCAGATCCAATTGATTTTCCGAAGCGCGATGCCAGTTTTGGGAATGAATGCGCTGGCGCAGATCTTTAAGGTCTGAAAGCAAAGTGTAATCCAGATGTTTGCGATAAATAAATTTTTGAGTAAAGGCAGCGACCTCTTTGATCACTGCCGACGATCCGCAAATATCGCGAAGTCGGATAAAGGCCAAACGTTCCCAAGCCTCACCATAATTCCCGTAATAGTCTTTGAGTTGTTCTAAAGTTGGAATCAGCGGACCCATGCGGCCGCCAGGACGTAAATCAAAATCACAGCGAAAAACAAATCCAAGCTCGGTGCTTTCAGCCAACAAACTTTGAAATTGTCTGAGGAAGGCTGCTTGTTGCGATGATTCATCGAAAGCCACCAACATGATGTCAATGTCGCTGCTGAGGTTCAGCTCGTGAGCGCCCAACTTTCCAAAAGCGAAAATCGCAAGCTGAAGATCAGGGAAATTCTTTTTTACTTCGTTGTAAGTGGTGGTGATCAAATCGTTCGCCGTCTTTGACCAGAAATCGCAAATCTCTTTAGTGCTGGCGGTTTGAAAATACTCGGCGGCGGCAGAGCGAAGCCAAGCTTGGTGGCGCTTCAGTCGCAGTTCGGCACTGAGATTATTATTCAAATTCGACAGCGGGCGCGCGAGCAAATCAGAGTAACGCTGCCAAACCGATGAGAATTTTTTCAACTCATCGATTTGACTTTGAGAATAAAACGAAATTTCAGGCAGACTCACTCAAGATTTTTTGACCATTTTGGTTTGAAATAACTAAAGCTGTCGGTGGTCACGCGGCGTTCTTCAGAGCCATCGAGATTGGATATATAAAGCTGATTTTTTCCGGTGCGATTGGATGTATACATCAGCAAACGACCATCGGGAGAAAAAACCGGATCTTCGTTATTGGCCCATTTGCCATTGGGTTTTTTTGACGAAGTGATGCGAACCATTCCTGAGCCGTCACTGTTCTGGATGAAGACGTCGAAGTGATCATCACTCCACCCCGCGAAAGTAATTTTTTTACCATCTGGCGACCAAGCCGGTGAAGCATTGAATTTCCCAGCAAAGGTCACGCGTTTGGGGCTCGTGCCGTCGATGTTCATAATATAAATCATCGGATTGCCGCTGCGATCTGATGAAAAAGCAATTTTCTTTCCATCGGGACTGACACAAGGTTCAACATTCATCGCACCACGAGGACCATTGGTGATTTTTGTCAGCAGATCGCCTTCGAGACTCATTTTGTAAATATCAGGAGTTCCGCCTTGAGAAATCGTTAAATAAATCGATTTTCCATCGGGAGAAAAATCAGCTCCCGAATTAATTCCTTGGCGATAGCTGACCAACCAACGTTTGCCGGTGTTCAACTCATAAATAAACATATCGGCATTGCGAGTTTTTGTTTTTTTGCTTTGCACGAATGCTGTGTAAGCGACTTTGGTTCCGTCAGGAGACCAAGTCGGAGAAAGAGTGATCGAGTGATGGCTAGTGATTTTTTCAACATTGGCGCCATCCCAGTCCATGACATAAATTTCTTTATAATGGCCGCCGCCCTTATCACTTGCCACAGTGACTTTCGAAAGAAAAGGTCCGTCGATTCCAGTCAAAGCTTTTAAAGCATCGTTTGCAAAAGTGTGAGCGATCCGGCGAACAAGAGAAGTTTCACCACTATATTTTTTCCCGAGAATTAAAACACCACGATTGACGCTATAAAGATAAATCTCCATAGTGACGGTCGAACCACTGACTGAAAAATTTCCGCGAATCAAAAACTCCGCACCAATTTGTTTCCAAGAATCAAATTTGAATCCATTGGCTTCACCAGGAGCGGGACGAATTCCAGTTTTTGAGGTGTCCTCAAGAAAAGCACTTTGATTGATAAATTGAAAATAAGTCGACACTGAAAGATCATTAAAAATGACTTTATAAAGATCAGCACCCACGGATTCATAATTTCGCACCGAAGCGGCATTGCCGACAAATTGCAGAGGCGGAAAAGCAATCAAACTTTTGCGAGTCTTCGCCTGATTGATATCAATTTCAACCTGAGCTTTCACGGCTTCGCCTGTGCTCGACGAAGAAATCTGCGCCAGCGCTGTTGAGGAAATAAATAAGAAGATGGTTATCAGCAATGAACAGGCCCGTTGAGTCATCGGCAGATCCTTTCAGTTATTCACTAAATCGAAACAAAAATCCTTGCACGGTCGATATTCTCACAAATTTTGCCGGAGGGGGAGGAACAGGAGATGATTTCTCGATTGCGGCAAGAACAAGCTCGTCAAAGGCCGGGTTACCGCTGGATTGAGCAATGCTTTTGGAAAGAATATTTCCAGTCTGGTCAAAGCGAACCAGCACGGAAGCCTCAAGATTTCGATGCTTGAGATACTCTGGGAGCGACCAATACTCGCGCATGTGTCTATTAACATCGGCCAAATAGTTATCCGCCTGCAGTTTGTTGATGCCCGTAAGTTCAGTGCCAGCGGAAAGTTCATTGCCTTTGTAAGTGGCCATTGCCGCCGCCGCTTTTTTCTTACTTTCATTGCTCATCTCATCTTTGATTTTTTCGAAAGCTTCCATTTGCTTCAGCTTTTGCATCGCCGCCTTCTCTTTGGATTTTGTTTTTTCCAAATTAATCGCCTCAGGATCTTTGACCTTCGGATTGAGAAGTTGTTTTTGATCTGGCGGCTTTACCGCCGTATCCGGCTTTGGCACTTCTGGAGTTGGAGATTTTGTCTCTGGAGCCGGCGGCGCTTGGGAAGGAATTTTGTCAGGCAGTCCAACGATATCCACGCGAATGGCTTTATCAAAAGCAATCGGCGCATCGGTAAAAAAAACAGCGTCAACGGTAAAGAAAATCAGCAGCACAATGTGCACAAGAAAAGAAATCCGGAGGGGACTCTTTAATGATTCAGGATGAAAAGGATCAATACTTTTAGTGTCCACTGTCTTTTGGTAAAGTAATAAGGCCAATATTAAAAATACCTGCGGCGCGAATCTCAGCCATGGCTTCGGCCACATAGCCATAGTCCACATGCTGATCGGCCTGCAGATAAATCTGTTTGTTTTTTCTTTGCTCAAAAATTGCTTTTAATTTCACCGAGAGATCTTTCATCTCTATCGGTTGTTTGGCTGCCGTGATTTTGCGATCCGCACTGATGACCAAAACAAAGGGTTCGTCGGTGGCCTCAATTCCTGAGGGAGAAGTTTTTGGCAGATCAACATCAATTCCTTGCTGCATCAGCGGAGTCGTCACCATAAACATGATCAAGAGCACCAACATCACATCCACCATCGGAGTGACATTGATTTCACTGATCGCCATTCGTGTTTTTCCGCTGGATCCTGAGCCCATTCCCATAGCGATTACTCTTTAAAGAAGTTGCGTTTAGAAATATTCAAAAAATCGCTGCCGAAATTATTCAGAGTGATTTCTTGGCGACGAATTCGAGCCACAAAATTATTATAAAGAACAACGGCCGGAATCGCCGCGGCCAGACCAATCGCCGTTGTGATCAAGGCTTCGGAAATTCCCGGAGCCACAACAGCAAGACTTGCAGAACCTGTCTGGCCAATTTTATGAAAAGATCCCATGATTCCCCAAACCGTTCCAAACAAGCCGATGAAGGGCCCCGTACTTCCCGTGGTCGCGAGCAACGTCAGACGAGATTCCATCCAAGAAATTTCAAGGTCGGTGGCTTTTCGCAAAGAGCGCTCGAGATTATCAGCGCCGTGCAGATGAATGCCTTTGGCTTGAGAATCTTTGCTGACAAGTTTTTGCATTTCTAAATATCCCGCTTTGAAAACTCGAGCGACCGGACTGTCTTTGAAATGATTCATATCTTCATAAAGCACATCAAGCGATGTGGCTTTCCAAAAGCGATCGAGAAAACGAGAGTTGGCTTTTTCCAAAGCCTGAAATTGTTGATACTTGGAAATCGCCACCGCCCAGCAAAAAACGGAGAGCACCACTAAGATCAGCAAAATGATTTGCACGATCGCACTGGCTTGCCAGACGGCATCGAGGGCTCCGGTGTTTACTGCTGCAACATTGCTGATTTTAAGATTGGCGGCTTGAGCTGGCTGTGACAGCAAAGAAAAAAGGAATTCGATCATAATCTCCTCGAGTCCATGAGAAAAAATGAATTAATAAAAGGATCTCCAGATTTTATGACGATCCTAGTGTGGGGGCAATAAAAAGGGATCGGTGACGAACAGACCGTCTGCTCCCAGACGTAGGGCTAGCTGGACCTCGTCTTTGGTCGAGAGCGGCCCTAAGAAAACTTTTTTCTGACGACGATGCATCTCTTGGACAATGTCAGCATCAACGGTATCGATTCCGCGATATTTCAGCGGTACAAAATAGACATCGGCCTTCAGTGGGGCTGCGGGCAAGACCCAGAGCGACTGAAAAGATCGAATGCGCGTGATATCCGATGAGCTGGATCCGTACACCAGTCTCGGCTTGAGCTCCTTGAGACTGATCAGAATCGTATCGTAATCACTGGCGATCATGACATGGTCTTCGGCTTTCGCCTCTTCAATGACCTGCGCCAAATTCACATGAATATTATTGATGTTCACATTGCAGTTGATGATAAATCTGGTTTTCGGAAATTTTTGAAGCAGATCTTTCAACAGCGGTCGAGTTGGATTTGCCGAAAGATCTAGGTCATTTTTCTGCTGATTTCGATCCGCCCAAGGTTTCACCAGAAGCTCATCATGCTTGTTGCGATAAACATCAGCCCATAAAATAAGTTCGGGATTCTTTTCGAGTAAGAAATTCTGCTCCCAACCGACGATGCCATAGGGAGTTTTACCTTGGAGAAAGGTGCTGTCAAAAGGCACATAGGTTTCATTGAGGCCGGATAGACGAATCGTCATTAAGATCATAAATAGAAACAGCAAAGTTCCGGCGGCGATGGATAAGATTCTCATGATGATCAAATACGCCCAAAAAAGGCTTAATTCAATTGCTTTTCAATATACTTTCATTTACACCCTGTTTCACTTTCTATGAACAAACTGAATCGCAAAGTTGAATATTCATTGATGGCCCTCAAACACATGAGCCGTAAGGTTCCTGGAGAGTTGACGTCGGCCAAAGAGATTGCGGATTTTTACCATGCGCCGTTCGATGCCACTGCGCGAGTCATGCAGCTGATGGCGCAAAAAGGTTGGCTCAGGTCTGAGCAAGGTGCCACTGGCGGTTATCAAATCACGAAAGATCTTGCGAAGCTCAGCTTGGCTGATTTGATGGAAGTGATTCAGGGGCCCATGCAAATCGCGAGGTGCATGGGCAAAGAAGATCCCTGTGATATGCAAACGAACTGCAACATCATGTCGCCGATCGCAAATCTGAATGGTCGCCTCAGTGACTTCTATAAAAGTGTGACTCTGAAGGAACTTCTGGGTTCAAGAGGCCACAGCTCATGACAAACACGAAGGATCAAACTCAAAAACCTGCCGTTGAGACTGACTATAAATATGGTTTCTATACCGATATCGAAGTCGATCAAGCGCCGCGCGGCCTCAGTGAAGATATCATTCGTCTGATTTCGAGCAAAAAAAATGAACCCGAGTGGATGCTGACTTACCGGCTGAAGGCCTACCGCCATTGGCTGACCATGGAAGAGCCAGCGTGGGCCCATGTTCATTATCCAAAAATTAATTTTCAAGACATCGTTTATTTTTCAGCTCCTAAAAAACAAGTCGAAAAAAAATCCATGGACGAGCTTGATCCAGAACTCGTGAAAACTTTTGAGCGCTTGGGCATTCCGCTCGGTGAACAAAAACGAATTTCCGGTGTGGCAATGGATGTGGTTTTTGATTCGGTGTCGGTCGGAACGACTCACACTGAAGTTCTTGAAAAGGCCGGAGTCATTTTTTGCTCGATTTCAGAGGCGATTCAAAAATATCCAGAACTGGTGAAAAAATATCTGGGCTCGATTGTTCCTTACGGTGATAACTATTATGCGGCTTTGAATGCGGCCGTTTTTACCGATGGATCTTTCTGTTACATTCCTAAAGGTGTTCGATGTCCGATGGACCTCTCGACCTATTTTCGTATCAATGCCTCTGAGACCGGACAGTTCGAACGCACTTTGTTGGTCGCTGATGAGGGCAGTTATGTGAATTATCTCGAAGGCTGTACGGCTCCTCAGCGAGATGAAAATCAACTTCATGCCGCGGTTGTGGAATTAGTGGCCATGAAAGATGCTGAAATTAAATACTCAACCGTGCAGAATTGGTACACCGGCGACAAAAATGGCAAAGGTGGGATTTATAACTTCGTCACCAAGCGTGGAAAATGCGTCGGCTCGCATGCGAAAATTTCTTGGACGCAAGTTGAATCAGGCTCTGCCATCACATGGAAATACCCATCGGTGATTTTGCAGGGAGATTATTCCGAAGGTGCTTTTTATTCTGTGGCGCTGACTCATGATTACATGCAAGCCGACACCGGCACGAAGATGATTCATATCGG
>Ga0134128_10000568_pt1 | contig 51184 bp, 45 predicted proteins | sample KB31754_FD_96462 | JGI IMG/M metagenome (GOLD analysis project Ga0134128, IMG submission 96462) | Terrestrial soil microbial communities with excess Nitrogen fertilizer from Kellogg Biological Station, Michigan, USA - KB3-175-4 | ecosystem: Environmental > Terrestrial > Soil > Unclassified ... | reverse complement strand
TCCCCTTGAACCATCTGTATCCGACTCTGGAAGCCTGGCGCGGGAATGGATGCAGCATTGACGAGCGGGCCATGCTGCATACTGAAGTCCGCCGTGAAGGCCTGGTCCATCGCGAATTTGAAGCCCTCAACGATGTCGTCATCACCAAAGGCACCATCGCTCGCATGGTGAACATCGTCGTCCGCATGGGCGACAACCTGGTGGCTCTGCTGCGAGCCGATGGCGTCATCATCTCAACCCCCACCGGTTCCACCGCTTACAACCTCGCCGCCAACGGTCCCATCCTCGCTCCGGATATCGACGGCATGATCATTACCGCCATCTGTCCGCATCAGTTAACCGTGCGTCCCCTGGTCGTCCGCGGCGACGCCGAAATTTCGCTGAGTATTGAAGGCGTTCCGGAACAGATTTATCTCACTGTGGACGGACAGGAAGCGATCGAATTGCGTTTGGGAGATGAGATCTTTTGCCGCCGCTCCCGCTACACAATCCGCCTGGTGCGGATGAGCGGCAACAGCTTCTTCGATGTGCTGCGCGCCAAGCTCAAGTGGGGCGAGCGATAGAGCGGTTCTCCTGAAGGTGTGGATCGGGAGGGTCAACTGCACGCAGCCTTTTCTCAAAGAAAGGCTGCACGAAAATAATATTGGCGATCTATAGCATCAGGAGAACCGCTCTAAACCAAAACGATATTGTCATCCCTACCGGAGTTCTTGCAGAACGACAGGAACGACGCGGAGGGACTTGCGTTACAAAAAAAGGTCGTCATCCTGAGCGTATCCGGGGTCCCCGGCGACAGGTCTTCGTCGCTGGGGTGGGTAGCGAAGGACCCCTGCATTACTTCCTCCGTCAACCCCGTCATCCTGAGCAGAGCGAAGGATCTCGCGGTTCGTCTTCCGACTGAAAACCGCAGGGTGCCCCATTCAAGCCCGATGTTGGCTTGAGTGGGGGGAAAGGAATCCCAGCCTACTTCAGCAACTCATCCAGCAAAATCTTCGCCTTGTTCGCCAGCGTCTGCGCGCCGACCAGATCGTTCATCTCCCAGGCCTGTTTCGCCTGTGTCAAAAACGATGTCACCTGCACAATGTCTTCTTTATGTTTGGACTGTTGTTCAGCGGAGATCTGCTTCAGTCGGCTTTCCGTCTCTTCGATCAACTGCTTGGTCTGCACGTTTTGACTGGGGCTGGCGTCATCGGCCGCCGAAAGCTGTCCTAGCATGGATGCCGGCGACTTTTCCGGCAGGACCGATCCTGAATCGGTCCCTGTCGGCTTTGCAGCCGAAACTCCGCTGGTTTCCGTCTCCGTCTTGTGAACAGGGTGATGCCGGTGAACTCGTTCCGTATGCGGTTTCTTTGGCGGCTCTGTCGGTGGTGCGGGCGCCTGCGCCACCGGCTTCGCAGGCTCTGGCTTGTTCAGTTGAACATCCGGAAATGTCAATGGAGGGATCGGCGGAAGCGTAGTGACAATCGGAGCCTGGGCCTGCGCAGGGGGAACCACCCGCGCTTGTCTGCGATGACAACCGGTTACCGCGAGGCTCAACAGCAATAAGACAGAAAATAGGCGCAAATACCGCATTCGGCCCCTTGCAACTTTCTTTGTCGGCGTACATCTGGCATTTCGTTTGCAACCGATCAACCGGCAATCACCCAGCGCTCGTTTTTAAACCGCTTTTCAACTCTGTTGTGGCAGCCGTGGGAAGCCTGAGCGTAAATTGTGTTCCGGCATCTACCTCAGATTCTACTTGAACCGAGCCGTTATGGAGTTGCAGTATTCGATACGTCATCGCCAGTCCAATTCCGGTTCCGTCCCGCTTGGTGGTGAAGTACAGGTTGAATATCCGGCCCAGAATTTCCTGCGGGATTCCGCAACCCTGATCGCGGATGCGAAGACTGGCTTCGTGCGCCGTCTGCCGCAGCTCCACATACAGGTCGCCGCCCTGTGCCATCGATTGCGCGCCGTTCAACAGTACATTCAGCAATGCTTGCTGAATTAGGTCAGAGTCTACCCGCACATACACCGGGTTGTCAGGCATTTTGCTGAAAACATGTACCGCCCGCTGTTCCAAATCGGGTTCAGCCAGGGTCAGCACGGAAGTAACGATGGAGCGAAGGTCATGCGTCGCCAGATCCAGTTCCACTGGACGCGAGAAATCGATCAGCGTCTGCACCACCCGGTCCAGCCGCCGGATTTCATTGTGGATCACATCCACGTGCCGCTCCGCGCTGTTGTCCCGCCGCATCAGCTTCTCCCGCAGCAGCTCCAGATGCACCACAATGGCGTTGATGGGATTCTTCACTTCGTGGCCTACGCCGGAGGTCAACCGTCCCACATCGGCCAGCCTCCGCGACACTTCCAGCTGCGTCTCAATCTGCCGCATCGATTCGCTGTCGTGCAGTGTCAGCAGCGCCCCAAGGCTGTCGGACGGCTTGGCGGCGTCGTCGTTATGGATAAAGTCGAGCGATACCTGCAACCGGCGGCCAGTCTCCGTAATCACTTCCTCTTGCATCAGGATCAACCGGGCGTTGAACGCGCGCCGGATCAACTGGCCCAGCGTTGACTGGCGATCGAAGATGTCGTGCAACTCCATGCCCAGCATCTGCTCGCGGGTCAGCCCCAGAAAATGCTCGACTGAATCGCTCACCATCACCACTTTGGCGTCCTGCGTGAACAGCATCACTCCGTCCTGCAGGTTCTCGAGCACCTGGTCGAGATTTTCCTTAAGCGCGGTAAACACTTCTTCCACGCTGCGCATTCGCTTGCCGATGCGTTCAATCTTGCTCGACACCCGGGAAAGTTCGTCGGTCGGCGCCAGCAGCAATTCCGGTTCCGCCACCGTCTGCGGCTGGGCAAACATTGCCTGCGGCTCCGTCAGCATAAATTGATCCAGCCGGTCGCTGATCACCTGCAGCGGATGCAGCGCCATGTTCGACAGCAGCGCCGCCAGCAGAATGATAATCAGCATCGACAGCACCAGGATTACTAGTTCCGCATGCAGCCAGGGAGCCAGCTGGCTGCGCAGAAACGTCGTCCGCACGCCCACCCGCACCGTCAGAAACGGCGCGCCATTGCGATCCAGCTTCGCCTCCACGCCGTATACCGCCGGCGGCCCGAACACGGTGCGGAACTTCCGCCACGCATTCAGGTTGGTCAGCGACGTAAACGGTGGCACAGGCGGCAGCGTCTTGCCCTGGTACAGCGGGTCTGTGCTCAGCAATATTTTCCCGCTGCTGTTGACGACGTTGACGTCGTAAATTGTCGGCGCATAGCGGATCAGGGAATTCAACGTCAGCTGCAGGGCCTTGTCATTGTGCAGCGCCTGGGCGATGGCGTCGTTCAGCGCGTTTGGGTCACCGCGCGGCACAGTCACATGCGTCAGCCCGTGTTCAATTGCGTATTGCACCGCCAGCAACACCTGGTGCGCGGCGATGCCGTTATTTACGTAACTCTGCTCGATGCGCTCCGATAGCAACTGCGATAGATACAGCAACGATAGCGAGATCACAATCGCGGAGACCATGCTCGTGATCGCCAGTACGAGTTTGATGCGCACTCTCATCGGATCGAGACGACGGAAGCGTTATGGACAGCGTATTTCATAAATCTGTTTTGTATCAGGGCACGACTTCAGTCGTGCCGAAAAAAGGCCGGAAAGCAAGGGGCTTTAGCCCTGGAAAATAACACCCGCGAATACGGCGGCTATGGATGAAACACGCTGCAGAGAGAAAGCCGTCATTCTGAGCGAAGAATCTGGGCATTGGTTTTTACTCCTCCAAAACCTGCCCCTAACCCCCATACTCCTTCAACTTATTGTGCAGCGTCTTCAGGCTGATGCCGAGAATCTCCGCTGCCCGTGTCTTGTTGTTGCCCGTTGACTCCAGCGTTCGCACAATCAATCGTCGCTCGGCTTCATCCACCGTGGTTCCCACCGGCATCTGCACATGCTCGGAGGAGGTCGCGGCGATGCTGCGTACCGTGCCAAATCCAGGAGGCAGATGCTGCCGCCCCACCATGCCTGTTCCGCACAGCACCACTGCCCGTTCCAGCACATTGCGCAGCTCCCGCACATTTCCCGGCCAGTCGTAGTTTGAGAACTCGTCCAGCAGTTCCGGCTCGATGCCGGTCACACTGCATCCGTGGCGTTCATTCATGGCCTTCACCATGGCGTCGGCAATCGACGGAACATCTTCCAGGTGATCCCGCAGCGCCGGCATTTCGATGTTGAACACATTCAGCCGGTAATACAGATCGCTGCGCAGTTTTCCGTCCGCAATTGCCGTCGCCGGATCTTTATTCGTCGCCGCCAGCACCCGCACATTGATCTGCGTCTCCACTTTGCTCCCCAGCCGGCGGAAGGTGCGATCTTCCAGCACCCGCAACAGCTTGGCCTGCGTGGCGATCGGCATTTCGCCGATCTCATCCAGCAGCAGCGTACCCTCCTCGGCCAGCTCGAAGCATCCCGCCCGCCGCTCCACCGCGCCGGTAAACGCGCCCCGTTCATGCCCAAAGATTTCGCTTTCAATCAGCGTTTCTGGAATCGCCGCGCAATTGACAGCGATGAACGGCTTGCTGCTCCGCCCGCTCAGCTCGTGCAGCGTCCGCGCCACCACTTCTTTCCCCGTCCCGCTCTCTCCGGTAATCAGCACCGAGACGTTGTTCGGCGCGATCCGTTCAATCATCGTAAAGATGCCCTGCATCGGCGCCGACTTGCCCACCAGCGAGCCCAGCGCTCCCGTCTCCCGCACCTTGATGCGTGCGCTCTCGATGTTCTGTTCCGCCTGTTGTTGCTGGCTGGCGCTGATCAGCAGCCGTTTCAGTCGAATGGGATCGACCGGCTTCTGGATGTAGTCGAATGCGCCCATCTTCATCGACTCCACCGCGCTCTCAATGCTGCCCTGCGCCGTCAGCATGATCACCGCCAGCTTGTCTTCCTGCTTTGCCAGTTGACCCAGCAGTGCCAGGCCGTCCATGCGCGGCATCTTCAGGTCAGAAACCAGAATGGTGGGCCGCCAGCTCTGTACCCGCTCCAGGGCTTCCAATCCGTCCTGGGCGACTTCAGTGATGTACCCCCAGCCGGAAATCAGCTCCGCCAGGCCCATGCGGGCATTCGGCTCATCTTCGACAATTAAAACTTTTTGTGTCATCAGTTTCTCGAAGTATAGTTCAGTCTAATCTTATGGCCCGAGCGATGCCGGGTGCTGGGATCAAGCAGTCTTCGATGTATCCTGAATCGTCATGGAATACGAAATAACCGTCCACGATCTTCATGCTCTGCAACAGGCGCAAACCGCCGAGCCTTCCCGCAAGCTCTGTCTCGTCGATATCCGCGAATCGTGGGAGGTGGAAGCCGCCTCGCTGCCCGACTCGCTCGTCATCCCCATGGAAGAATTTCCTACCCGCGCGCATCAGGAGCTCGACCCCGAATCCCACATCATCGTCTATTGCCATAACGGCCGCCGCTCGCTCGGCGTCACCCTCTGGCTCCGCGAAGAAGGCTTTCCCTATTCGCAATCCCTCGCCGGAGGCATCGAAGTCTGGGCGCAGGCCATCGACCCCTCCGTTCCGCGCTACTAGATGTTCTCTAGCTCTCTCCGGGACTGCTCAACAGGCAGCATTCCTGCACTACAAACTTGCGCTATCGCCTCGCCAAGGGATGCGATATAAAATCCCCATCGTTGCGATTTCGCCACGTAGGGAGCAGTTCGGAGACAGACATCAATGAGCGATGAATTTGACCAGGCGCATGAACGGCTGGAGCAGGCGGCAGAAGAAAGTCATGGCAGGCGAGTGCATACCAAATATGCAGCCATCATCATTGCGGTCATGGCGGCCTTTCTCGCTATTACGGAATTTGCAGAGAAGGACGCACAAGCAAGCTATCTGTCCAACCACATCGCGGCCAGCGATACCTGGACCCAGTACCAGGGCAAATCGGTCCGCCGAACTGTTCTTGCTGCCGAAGTAGAATTGCTGGAAAGCCTGCCCACGGCTTCCGATCCCGCCACACAGCAGCGAATCGCCGCAGCACTGAAAAGGGCAGATCATATGCGTTCCGACCCCGGCGCGGACGGCATGGAGCAGCTGGCTGAGCGCGCCCATGCACAGGAACATCTCCGCGATCATGAAATGCACCGTAAAAATATTTTGGAGATCGCCAGCGGCGGCCTGCAAATCGCGATCGTGCTGGCTTCCATTTCGGTTGTGCTCGATCTGCCGCTTTTCCTGGTCGGCGGCGTCATCCTCGGCCTCGCGTCCGCAATCTACGGGCTGTTAGGAAGCGTGGGGCTTTAGCCCCACGAACTCCTCCGAAAAGTGCCAAGATTTACCGTAGAAGCGTAGGGCTTTAGCCCCACGAACCCCTCCGAAAAGCCGGGTGCCCCATGTCTCGATTCTGAGACATGGGATTGTAGTATGAAGCGATGACAAAGGGGCTGGTTCGATATCACGAGAGCGGCGACCTGCATTTTGTCACCTTCAGTTGTTATCAGCGCCAGCCATACTTACGGTCGGCGGCTTCTAGGACTGTGTTCCAGCGCTCGTTGGAAGCGATGCGTGTCCGCTACGACTTTTATGTGATGGGATATGTAGTCATGCCGGAACATGTCCATCTTTTAATTGGCGAACCGAAGAATGCCACGCTATCAACTGCCGTGCAGGCCCTGAAACTTTCGGTTGCGGTACAGCGTCAAGAGCGTCCATTCTGGCAGCCTCGTTAACGCAGTCTCGAATGGGTACCCGCCGAAAGTGCGGTACTGGTACCGCGTTTTCCGCGGCTACGCGAAGAGTTATATACTCGCGCCCATGAATCAATTTCAAACGGTTCGGGATGCGAAGGAGTATCTGGTTCGCAGAATCCTGGCTCAGGCGAAGCGGGACGGTGTTCCTCTTTCCGATGTCGAGCGAGACATGCTCTATTTCTCCGAAACAGACTGGACACTGCCGAACATGATGGCAGTCAGTCAAAACTTCGACCAGAATTATGACCAGGATGAGTACGAAAGCAAAATCGGTAAGATCATCTCGCGAATCCGCAATCAGCCCGACGGAAACCTCGACGACAGTTGGAACGAAGCGGTGCATCGTCTCCGGGATGAGGATCATTACCTCCTGGTGCTGATCGATGGCGCCTCAAGCAGTTCCCGCAGATCCGCGAAAAGCACGCGCTGGGACATACTCAAAGGGATCCTTGCGAGTGTAGTGATCATAGCGATATACATTCCCGTAGCCTTTTTTGTTTATTCGCACGTAGACAATCCGATAATTTCCAAATTCATCCTCGTGCCTACACTCGTGGCACTTGTCTTCCTCGCAATATTCCTTGCCAATCGGAAACGCCGGGAGTCAGCATAAGCCGTTAGAATGCTCGCCATGGAACATTCAGAGGACGAATACAATCGCAGGCTTGATCGTTTGGTTGCCAAGGCAAATTATTTTGAGAAAGAAGTGCTGGATTCCACCATTCGTCATCTTGAAGCTCGAACCAGCTTTTTTGATAAATTAGCGGTTTTGGCAGCCGGTTCGTTGGCAGTAGCAATTTCATTCTTGACGACTGCTATTCAGAACAATCCCCTTCGACAGTTAATTCAACAGCATTTGGGAGCACTAACAGTGGCGCTTGGTTGCATTTTGCTATCTCTAACCTGTTGCGTTCTACACAATTACACAGCATCAGTACTCCTTCGATTAGTTAAAAAGCAGCTGGAAATCCTTTCCGATGGGGCGCACCACATGAAAAATATGTTCGAAATGTATGGGATGAATTCCGCTGGCCCACCAGAACCTCATCGAGAGCGGTTTGACTCATTCATCGCACAATCGGAAAAGACCAAAGTGGAAAGAAGATGGTGCCTCAAAATTGCAGGAGTCTTAGGTGCGATAACAGTTCTAGCTTTTATCATTGGATACACCGTTGGCCTGGGAGAGGTTCACATAATCGTCGGCGCAATGAAAGGCATTAAGTGCTAGTAATTTATTCCGGTAAACCCAATTTTTGGGCGTGGCACTAGCGTTCAGACGCGCTCATCAGATATGAGCCGCCAAGTTGCAAAAGCCATACAGTAGCCATCATCATCAAAACGTTAAAGAATTGCATCCAGTGCCGGGTGAAGAGAAACATTATCAAGGCCATTGGAATAATTCCAACAATTCCGATCACCAAACCAAATATGACTGGAATCCATCCCCACACTACCTTCAACACGACAAGACACCATAGCCGGGTGCCCCATTCAAGCCTTCCTTTGGCTTGAGTGGGATATATCTATTCGACGCTTGGGTCCCGTCCCCGCCGTGTTCTTTGCCGCTAGGGTGGGATGAAAGGTTGTCCGGCGTATCATCTTGAGTATGGCAACCATCCACATCTCGGCAGCGGAAGCAGCCCGCGACTTCGCGGGGCTGTTGGCCCGTGTCCGCGCGGGCGCGGAGGTGGTTATCGAGGACGGCCCTCTAACCGTCGCCGTGTTGCATACGCCAGCGCCACCGGGCCGTTCTATTGAGGAGTGCACAGCCCTATTGCCGGAGAACTCCTCGGCGACAATCGACGAGCAATTCGCCCATGATGTTCAACAGGCTGTGGCTGGCCATCGTGAATCTGTGGCGGGTGGCCCAAGTCTGAGAGAAAACCCTGGGTGCCCCACATCTCGCTTCTGAGATGTGGGATTAAAACTTCAAGCGCGCACTGAATCTCTCCTATAACCAAACCGAGAACCCGCTACTATGGTTGGTTGACCCATAGGAGTTCTCTCATGCCCACCGCCGCCCTCGAATTCGCGCGAGAAAATCAACCGCGCTTCCTCTCCGAACTCAAAGACCTGCTACGCATCCCTTCCATCTCAACCCTCCCCGGCCATCGCGGAGATGTCCGCCACGCCGCCGAAGTACTCGCGCAGGAACTCAAACGGATCGGCCTGGAAAATGTCGAGACCATCGAAACGGGAGGACATCCGCTGGTCTATGCCGACTGGCTGCACGCGGCCGGCAAACCCACCTGCCTCTGCTACGGCCACTATGATGTGCAACCGCCTGATCCGCTCGATGAATGGACCACTCCGCCCTTCGATCCGGTCGAGCGCAACGGCAATCTCTACGCGCGCGGAGCCGTCGATGACAAGGGCCAGATGTACATGCACATCAAGGCGCTTGAAAGTCTGCTCCACTCAAACGCAGGCAAGCTGCCGCTGAACGTCCGCGTCATCCTCGAAGGCGAAGAAGAAGTTGGAGGGGAGGGAATTGCTCAATTCGTCCGCGAGCATCCCGAGCGCCTGCGCGCCGACTTCGCGCTCATCTCCGACACGGAAATGTTCGCGCCCGATCTGCCCACCCTCTGCGTTGGACTGCGCGGCATGATCTACACCGAGATTGAAGCCCGGGGCGCGGCCACCGATCTCCACTCCGGCATGTATGGCGGCGCGGCTCCAAATCCGTTCTTCGCACTCTGCCAGATTCTCGCGCAACTGAAAAACGCCGACGGACACATTCTCATCCCCGGCTTCTATGACGTCGTCGTCCCAATCCCCGCCAAAGAACTCGCCACCTGGAAATCGCTGCCCTTCGACGTCGAAGAGTTTCAACGCAAAGAAGTCGGCTCCTCCGCGTTAACCGGCGAGCCGGAATTCTCCGTGCTCGAACGGCTCTGGGCGCGCCCCACGCTGGAAATTCACGGCATGCCCGGCGGCTTTACCGGCGACGGCGCGAAGACCGTCATTCCCGCCAAAGCGGTCGCCAAAGTCTCCATGCGGCTGGTGCCTGACATGGAACCTAAAAAAATCTTCGACCTCTACAAAAAGTATGTAGCCTCTCTCTGCCCGAAAGGCATCTCGCTTCAGGTCCGTTTGATTCACTCCGGCGATCCAATTGTGATCGGCGTCGACAATCCCTACATCGAAGCGGCCACCGCCGCCATGCGCGATGTCTTCGGAAAGGAAACTGTCTTCATCCGTTCCGGAGGTACGATCCCCATCGTCGGCGACTTCGAGAGCAGTCTGAAAATTCCCTCGGTCATGATGGGCTTCGGCCTGCCCGACGACAATCTGCACGCGCCCAACGAAAAATTTCACATTGCCAACTTCTATCGCGGCATCGAATCGTTGATCCGTTTTTTCCACAGGGTCGGCTATGGAAAACCGTCGGCATGACGAAAACGCCAAACATGAATTTCAACTAGCGCTCGCTCGGCAAACATGAATGTTCAACTGAGTTGAACAAATATGCAGAAAACGGACATCTCCGGCTTCATTTTGGCAGGTGGAAAGAGCTCCAGATTCGGCCAGGATAAGGTATTTCTGCCTTGGAATCGGGGCACTTTGCTCGACCACGCCACCGACCGTCTAAGCCAGGTTTGCGCTGCCGTTCAGATCTGCTCCTCTCGGGAACTACGCTCGCAAGCCACAGATAATAAGACACTTCCAGCGATCCCCGACGCTCTCCCCAACGCTGGCCCGCTCGCCGGAATTGTCTCCGCTCTCGAAAACTCCCCCACCGAATGGAACTTTTTCCTCGCCGTCGATCTGCCACTCGTACCCATTAACTTGCTGCAAGCATTGGTCTTACATCTCCAGAATGACCAGAACCTTGCCCTCGTTCCTCAGCTCGATGGCATGCCCCAACCGCTATGCGCGCTCTATCATCGCTCGCTTGCGCCCGGCCTGCGCCGCGCGCTCGAAGGCGGGAAATATAAGATCATGCTGGCTGTGCGAGAAGCCCTGCAGGGGATAGAAAACTCTGCCCATCCTTCGCGTTTGCAGCTCTTCAATGTGCGTGATTGCGTGTCAAAAACGGCTTCCAATCTTTCGCCGGAGGAATGGTTACTGAATATCAACACGCCCGCGGAATGGCAGAAGGCAAGGGAACTCAACTCGCATCTCTGAAAAATCCCACCGCAAAATCCGAAGCGCATCGGCTTCACTTCGACTATCTTCAAGTGGATGGCAGACAGTTCCTCCAAACACATCCAACCGTTCATCGCCTTTGAGCATGTCAGCAAGGCGTTTGGAGATAACGTCGTCCTCGACGATGTCAGCTTCTACGTGTTGCCCGGCGAAACTCTTTGCATCATCGGACGCAGTGGCGTCGGCAAATCGGTTTCCTTGCAGCAGATCATGGGTTTTCTAAAGCCGGACTCCGGTCGAATCCTGGTGGCAGATGAGGACGTGACCAACTACACCGAAGAGCAGATGGAGCGCATCCACCGCAAAGTGACGATGGTCTTCCAAAGCGGCGCGTTGTTCGATTCGCTCACTGTATTCGAAAACGTCGCTTTTCCCCTTCGGGAGCGGCGCGAATTGCGCGAAGATCAGATCGATCAGATCGTGACCGGCTTGCTGGGCATGGTGGGCGTCAGCGAGATGGCGAACAGCCTGCCTTCCGACCTTTCCACTGGAATGCGTCGGGCGGTGGCGATCGGGCGCGCTTTGGCCGCACAGCCCGAAGCCATCCTTTATGACGAGCCGACCACCATGGTCGATCCGCTCATGGCGCATCTGATCGGGAACCTGATCCAGAAGGTGAAGGTGCAACTCCACCTGACCAGCATCGTCGTCACCCATGACATGCAGTTCGCCGAACGGCTGGCGGACCGGGTGCTCTTTCTCCACGAAGGAAAGGCGCGCTTCTTTGGGACTCCCGAGGAATTTCGCAACACCACCGATCCGATCCTGCAGGAATTTTTGCGACTGGACGAACGCAGCCTGCCCGCCGCCGCGTTATGGCAGACGCAATCGGCTTGAAAGCGTTTTCGCCAATAAGTCTTTTATTGTTAACATGTTTTTAACCTGATTCTTCAGCTGCCGAGCACTATTTTCGTTGCATTCCCTTCCCGGACGGGCTACCATACCTTCAAATCTCCTGAGGAAAACTTTGGGAACGCAAGGAAAAAACTTGGCATCTAAATCGGAAGTAACCATGTTCCGGACCAAAATGGGAAGCATTGCATCCCAGAGTCCAGGAGTATTCCGACTCCCGTCGTGGTTGCCGGATTGAGTCGTTTGTGGAGTATCTGGTGAGCGAAGTAGAGGCCATCGAGTCTTTGCCGTTCAGTTTCTTCTTTTGCAGGCCTGTGAAGCAATTCTTCTGCTCGGTGTAAGCGACTCCTAAACATAAACTGAGACGATCGGCATGGCTTCCCCAGATTTAAGCCACTGGTTCCCGATTCGCAGTTCGGAAACCCTATTAGAGTTTGGACCTCGCGTTGGAGAAGTTTCCTCCGCTGAGCGCAGTCGTTCACGAGCGGTCACGCTGCTGTGGATGGCCGTGGATATTCTGACGGTCTGCATCGCCGCAGGCCTTGCGACCCAGTTCCGCAAAGTGAATGAGCTTTCCTACTTCGGGCCGCGCGCTCATCTGGTCAGCAATCCTTCGTCATTCCTGATTTACCTGGCGGGCTTCTCTCTTATATTGGTGCTGGTCAGCCGTGCTCATGGCCTGTACGGCCCCCTCCAGTCCTTCAGTGGACTCAGAGAGCAGCGACTTACCGTTCAAACCTGCTTCACGTCGAGTTTAATTCTCGCCGGAGCGCTCTATTTCGGGCGAGCCGACCGCATCTCTCGCGCGGTGGTGATCGCAACCTTGCTGATGACGGCCTTTCTGCTCTGTTTCCGCCGCGCGGTTTGGCGGTTCACGCTGTATAAGCGTTATGAAAGAGGACTGGACACGCGCAATGTACTGATCGTCGGCACCGGCTCCTCCGGCCTGGCGATTCGCAGCCATCTACAGCGGATTCGCCATCTCGGATTCACTGTCAAGGGGTTCGTCCGGGGGGAACGGGATGAGGAGGCTCCAGCCTCTTTCGAGGCGAGCGATCTCGCTTACCTGAAATCCGAAATCCTGGGAAGCCTGGCGGAGATCGGCGACGTGGTTCGACGCAATTTTATCGATGAAATTTTTATCACCGGACCGTGCGAACGCGGCACCGTAAAGCGACTGATTGCACAGGCCAGCGAATGGGGCATCGACGTGCGCGTTGTGCCTGACCTGTATGACGGTCTGGCCTGGACGGCGCCGATTGAATACGTCGGGCAGTTTCCGACCATGCCGCTGCACCGCCAGCATATTCCGGTCGTCGGCCTGTTGCTGAAGCGCGGCCTGGATGTGCTGATCTCCTCCGTCGCACTGGTCTTGTTGGCGCCTGTGATGATGCTGATCGCGCTATTGATCCGGTTCGACTCGAAGGGGCCGATCTTCTATGCCGCCGAGCGAATCGGCCGCAAGGGCCGCACCTTTCGCTGCTGGAAATTCCGCACCATGGTCGCCAATGCAGACAGTCTGCGCGATCAGTTCAACCATAAAAATGAGCGGGACGGGGTGTTGTTCAAGATGACCGAGGACCCGCGAGTGACGCAATTAGGCCGGGTTCTACGGAAGTATTCGTTCGACGAGCTGCCGCAGTTCTTTAACGTATTGGCCGGGCACATGAGCGTGGTTGGCCCGCGACCTCCGTTGGCCGGAGAGGTCCGCCAGTATGAGTTGCCGCATCTGCGTCGTTTGGAAGTATTGCCCGGCATCACCGGTCTGTGGCAGGTTCAGGCGCGTCAGGACCCGTCGTTCGATCAATACATCTCGCTCGACACCGCGTATATCGACAACTGGAGTTTGTGGCTCGATATCAAAATCATGACACGGACGCTCGGCGTGGTGGTCAGCGGCACCGGCGCGTAAGACCGGGAAGAGTCTCCCTGAACTCGTTCGGTTTTGCCGCGGATTGCAATCGAAGATTTTAAGGGATGGCGGCGAGTATTCAGCCCGCATCGTCTGGATTCTTCATTCCGCTACGCTCCATTCAGAATGACTCCAGGACGAAATGATTGTATTGATCGCGATTCACTCTAAAACGGCGACATGGGTGCATTCGATGAGCGTGTGAAGCGCTCGACATGCGTGGCGATTTCGGTCTTGATGTCGTCGACATCGCGGGCATCGTCTTTCAAAAACCACTCCATCCACTGCGTTCCATAACGGACGTGATTGATCTCATCTGACCAGTCGACATCGGCAAACAGTCTGGACCGGGTATCGCCCGCCTGCTCATACTGCATGACACGCGGGCGTTTGCGGGGCATAAAGAACGGCTCAAGGTTCAAGGTGAGATGACAGAACCGGTGCAGGACGGGAAGGCCCTCGATCTGTTCGTACAGGATGGGATCGTAACGGTCCGGGGGCACTCCCAGCTCCGTCAGTCGCATATGCCCGAACTGTGAGTGACGCGCTTCATCCCAGCATTGATGCGCGACATCGACGATGAATTCGAGCGGCGCGTCCGCACTGGCATCGAAGATGATCGAAGCCAGAATGCAAGCGGCATAAATCTCATTGAAGTAGACGCGAAATTGTTCGACCAGCTCGTGATCGTAGTCGAGCGCCTGCCGCTGATCCAGCGATAAAAGACCACCGCGCCGCAGACGATCATCGACAATAATCGTCGCCGCACGCTGAAAGCGCTCGCGATGGGGACGCGACACTGGTGTATCCGGCTGATTTCGGGAATCGAGCGGACCTTCGCCCGCATAAGCCGCTTGAACTTTTGCATGGATGTACCGTCGCCACGCGGAAGGCGGTTCGCCGGCAATCCGCTGCGTCGCCCATTCCATCTGGTGGTACAGATCAGCGAGAATGCGACGCGCCAACGCGATCTCCGGAGCGTTGGCGGCGCGGTCGCCCGCCTGGAGAAAGAACTCGTATTCCTGGGCGAGTGCGGGAAGCAGCTCCAGATAAACTCCTTCGATCATCTCCTCTGTATTGCCGGCGTGCGTGATTTCTTCGAGCAATTCCGCCAGCGCGGACGAGAGATTGGCGTCCGCCAGGCCGCCGCGAAGTTCCTTGATGCGATGCTGCACCACCTGCGCATGCTGTGCGTGGTCCCACAGGTGATAGGCAAACTCGTATTTGTCTTCAAAGCGTGGAGCGGCGATCATCCAGCCGCTGAGCGTTCGCAGAATCGCGCGATGGACGGAGTAGCAGCGCCGCAGACGCCGGCCCGCGTGAAGGATGTCGATTCCTGTTTTTGGCTGGATGATTTCCGCAGTCGCCATTGTGGCCCACCTGCTTTCTCGATCATTTTACGGCGCGGGCGACAAGTTGGCACGTGGTCCATGCAACGCGACGGGGGTTTGTCACTGTCATCCTGGGCTGGGTACACTAAATTTGTGAAGCTCGCCCTGGCGCAGATCAACCCCACCATTGGAGACTTTCCGGGCAATGTCCGCCAGATTGTGGAGCGCGGGATTGCCGGGCACGAATCGGGCGCGGACCTGGTCATATTTCCTGAACTGGCGGTTTGCGGATATCCTCCCGCGGACCTGCTCGAAAAGCCATCGTTTCTGGCCCGTGCACAGGAAGCCCTAACCGAGATCGCCGAGAAGGTGACTGCGACCCGCGAGGTGACCCTGCTGGTTGGCTGTCCGACTCCAGCGCCGAACGCAACCGGCAAGCGGGTCATGAATTCAGCCGTGCTGATTCGCAATGGCCGGGTGGAATTTATCCAGTCCAAGATGCTGTTGCCGTACTACGACGTGTTCGATGAGCAGCGCTACTTTGCTCCAGCGCCGTCGCAAAGTCTCTATGAATTCGCAGGCGAACGCATCGCAATCACCATCTGCGAAGATGCCTGGAATGACAAGGATTTCTGGCGGCAGCGACGCTACTCCGTCGATCCGGTGGAGAATCTGGTGCATCAGGGCGCGACTCTGATCCTGAATATCTCCGCGTCGCCATACTTTCGCGGAAAGCGGGAGATGCGGCGCGAAATGCTCTCCGCCATCGCCCGGCGTCACCGGGCGCCGGTCGTGCTGGTCAACCAGGTGGGCGGCAACGACAGCCTGATCTTCGACGGCAGCAGTATGGCGATTGGGCCGGATGGAGAATGCGTCGCACAGGCAAAATCTTTTGAGGAAGAATTGCTTTGTATCGATCTGGCTGCGATTGGGTCCGCCTGCCCGCCTGCGGACGAAAATGAAGATGTGGCCGTTTATCAGGCGCTGGTGCTGGGCACGCGCGACTATGTTCGCAAGTGTGGATTTTCCAAGGCCATCGTCGGATTGAGCGGGGGTATCGATTCCGCGTTGGTGGCGGTGATCGCGACAGAGGCGTTGGGCAAGGAAAATGTACTGGGTGTCGGCATGCCGAGCGAATATTCGTCGCAGGGTTCGATCGACGACGCGCACCGCCTCGCTCAAAATCTCGGCATCCGCTGCGAGTTAGCCCCCATTCGGAACCTGTTCGATGAGTATCTTGATGTGCTGAAGCCGCAGCTTGAGCATTATCCGCCGGACATTACGGAAGAGAATCTGCAATCGCGCATTCGAGGCACGCTGCTGATGGCGCTTTCGAATAAATTGAATGCGCTGGTGCTGACCACGGGGAACAAATCGGAAATGTCGACCGGATACTGTACGCTGTACGGAGACATGGTCGGAGCGCTGGCCGTGATTGGAGATGTGTACAAGACTTGCGTTTATCGTCTGGCGCAGTATGTCAATCGGGAGCGCGAGATCATCCCGGCGGATACGCTCACTAAGCCGCCCTCGGCGGAGTTGCGACCAGGCCAGCAGGACACAGACTCGCTACCTCCATACGATGTGCTCGATCCGATATTGGAGGCGTATGTGGAACACTATGAGACAGCCGAAAAGATTGCCGCGCGGAACTCCGATAAGCCGCTCGATCTCGCGATGGTTCGAGGCATATTGCGAATGGTGGAGCGAAGTGAATACAAGCGCCAGCAGGCCGCGCCGGTGCTGAAGGTAACAGAGAAGTCGTTCGGATTCGGTCGGAGGTTTCCCATCGCCGCCAAAGTTAAACTTTAAAGTTAAACATTTTAAACGAAGGGTATATTGATGAGAATAAATAAGTTACATGTGCTTACAATTGCGTTGGCGACGTGCAGCGGTTTGGCCGCGGCGCAGACTGCTCCGCAGCCACAAGTACCGACCGCACCCAGAGCTCCGCTGCAGATGAAGAGTATCGCTCCGCCGCAAAAGATTCAGTTTCCGCCGGCGAATCCGAAAAATTTCACGGCATCCTCTCCGACCACGGACCAGGTGAATGGGTTCCTCAAAAATCTCTGGGGTTATGATCCGAATCGCATCTGGCAGGTGAATGGAATTGAGACCACCAAAGCACCGGATGTCAGCCGCGTCAGTGTTTTGGTTGCAGAGCAGGGGGTGTCCCATGAGCCGGCGGCCACGGTGTTCTTTGTTACGCCGGACGGCAAACACGCGATTGCGGGTTCGGATGTCATCGCGTTCGGTCCCGATCCTTTCGCCGACGTTCGCCAAAAGCTGGAAGCCGAAGCGAGCGGGCCGTCTCGCGGCGCAACTTCCAAAAACCTGATGCTGGTGGAGTTTGCCGATCTGGAATGCCCCCATTGCAAAGAAGCCGCGGCCACCATGGATCACTTGACTACGGACTTTCCCAATGCACGCATCGTATTCGAGAATTTCCCGTTGACGACCATCCATCCGGCTGCCCAGAAGGCCGCCGAATATGGGGTCTGCGTCGCACAGGAGAAGGGAAATCCCGCCTTTTTCCAGTATGTCCAGGCGGTATTCGACACCCAGGCGGGACTGACCGGAAATGTGGATGAGACATTGAAGGCTGCGGTCACCAAGGCGGGAGCCGATCCGGCTAAAGTGAGCGCCTGCGCGGACACGCCCGCGACCAAGGCGACAGTCGCAGCTTCGGTCAAGCTGGGGCAGGATGTCGGCGTCGATCAGACACCGCTGCTGTTTGTCAGCGGCAGAGCGATTCCGGTGGCAGGAGTTCCTTACCCTACGCTGAAACAGATCGTGACCTACGCCGCCAGCAAATAGCCGGCCGCCAACACGAGGCAGGGCGAAGAGCAGGCCGATATGCCTGCTCTTTGCATTTTCTATTGTCCATACCGCAGAATCGATAACAGCAAAGGACCAGGAAGAGGATGGCGGACATACGAAAGATCGGCGTTATCGGTGCGGGCACGATGGGCAACGGCATCGCGCACGTCTGCGCGCGTGGAGGCTACGATGTTCTGCTGTGCGAGGTGGAGCAGCGCTTTCTCGATCGCGGCTTGGAGACGATTCGGAAGAATCTGGAGCGCGAGGCGGCCAAAGGGAAGATCCCGGCGGATGCGGTTTCGGCGACTCTGAAGCGCATCACCGGAGTGATTGGACGCGAGCATCTGGCAGCCTGTGATCTGGTGATCGAAGCGGCGACGGAAAAATTTGAGATCAAAAAGGAAATCTTTATCGATCTGGACCGGATCGTGCGGCCCGACGCCATCCTGGCTTCGAATACGTCTTCGATTTCGATTACAAAGCTGGCTGCGATCACTGGCCGCGCGGATCGCGTCATCGGTATGCATTTTTTCAATCCGGTTCCGATGATGAAATTAGTCGAAGTGATCCGCGGCATGGCGACCTCGCAGCAGACCTATGAGACGGTACGTGACCTGGCTGTGAAGCTCGACAAAACTCCGGTTGAGGTAAACGATGCGCCCGGCTTCGTATCGAACCGGGTGCTGATGCCGCTGTTGAATGAGGCGATGTACGCGGTGATGGAAGGCGTGGCGACGCCCGAAGCAATCGATGAAGTTTTCAAGCTGGGGATGGCCCATCCCATGGGACCGCTGACCTTGGCCGACTTTATCGGGCTGGATGTGTGCCTGGATATCATGCGTGTGTTGCAGGAAGGTTTCGGGGACCCCAAGTACCGGCCCTGCCCGCTGCTGGTTCGCATGGTGGATGCAGGCTGGCTGGGACGGAAGTCCGGGCGTGGCTTTTACAAATACTGAGAAGGGCTCCAATCGAATTTCCCCCCACTCAAGCCGAAGGAGGCTCGAGTCGAGGCGCCAGGAAATCTACCTTACGCTAGCGATACTCGTTGCAAAATGACGGCGCGCTGGTTCCGATGCAATCTCTTCGATCTCGGTGCGAATCTTGTCCCATTCGGACGCTAGCGAATTGCGCAGGAATTTCTGTCCACTGTGGGTCATCCACAAAGAAACGCGATAATCTCTCCATATGGTTCGGGTCACTGTTTTAGGTTCAGGCTCCAAAGGTAATTGCACGGTAGTCACTACCAGTCGGACACGCATTGCGATCGACGCGGGATTCAGCTGTCGCGAGATTGTCAAGCGCATGCGGCTGCGCGGAGAAGAGCCGGAAAAACTGGATGCCATTCTGATCACACATGAACATCAGGACCATGTGCAGGGCCTGTCTGTGCTGGCCCGCCGATGGGATGTGCCGGTATACACGACCGAAGCAACCCACTCCGCCTGGAAGCGATGGATTACGCCACGCGTCACCATGAGCTTCACCGCGTGGATGGAGCAACGCCGCCAGCAGGCGGCTGGTTCGGCTGCCGAGGAAAGTGCATCGACCGATAAAAATGATGCAATGCCATCGAAGAGCTGCGCCGGTGCGGAGGCTACGGTTGCCGCCATCGCCGCATCGGAGGAAGCGGGAGCCGTGACCATTCCGCCAGCGCCCGCTACTTTGCCGGTTCACGATGCTTCCCCAGTTCACGACGCGTTACGCAATTGCGATCCGGAATTGTTTGAACCCGATCCGCGCAGCGAGGATCCCGCTTATCTGCCGTGTGTCGAACATTTTCGCGCCGGAATTCCGTTTGAAGTCGGCGACATCCACGTGACCCCGTACACCATCCCGCACGACGCTGCCGATCCGGTAGGTTTCGTGTTGCAGGCGGAGGGCGTCCGCATCGCCATCGCCACCGATCTGGGCTATATTCCGCCGAATGTGCGCCGTCACCTGGAACGGTCCGATCTGTTGATGATCGAGTCCAACCACGATCTTGAAATGCTGCGGGATGGGCCATATCCCTGGGCCGTGAAGCAGCGCGTGCTGTCGCGCGTGGGCCATCTTTCAAACGACGCCGTCAGCAGCTACCTGGCGGAGGAATATGACGGGGGGGCGCGTTTTGTGATCCTGGCGCACATTTCGGAAAGCAATAATCTGCCGGAGTTGGCGCGACTCTCCGCGGAACGCGGCCTGAACGGCAGAATGAGTCTGCTGGGAAACCAGGTCCTGCTGGCATCGCAAAGCGTGCCACTCGACTCTATCTATCTATAAGCGGTTGAGTTTACAAGGTAACCGGGCACTCTTGGGCAATTATTTCGTAGATGCCGCAGCCGTTTCGTAGTGCAGAAAATTGTAGATTTCGGCGGCGTTCGGGTTACAATCAGGTCAACACCGGGTTACGTAAGTTTAGGAAAAACAGAAACCTATGGCGAAAACGCGTTGTATCGATCCTACGGTAGGGGACATCCTTTCCGGATGGCGGTACGACATCTCCGGGTTACATTCCGAAATGCGTACCGATTATGAAGCCCACCTTCGCGACTGCAAACATTGCCGGTCGCTGCAGCAAATCCACCGGGTCATCGACCTTTTCTTGATTGGCACCTCGACGTTCGCGATTGGGGCGTTCATCTTTGCATTGATTGTGCTGCATCGCATTGAACCGCTGCGGGACTGGGTGGTGCTCAATCTGCAGTTGCATCAGCTTTCGCTGGTGGTCAGTGTGCAATGGATGGCGATCGCCGGGTTACTAATCTCACTGGTGGCATGGATCGTGGTTGCGGTGATTACGCCGGTGCCGACCTATCTAAGCCAGCAGGCGCGCGCCTTGCAGGCCCGGCTGCCGGAAGAGTTACGCGAACGTCTTCCAAAGGCGTCCGCATAGCGATTCGGCGTGCAGCGCAGTTCCGATCCGTCTAGACCACCGGGCGGTCGGCGAGGATCAGCGGTGAAGGCCCCGGAGAATCCATCGTTCGGGCATTCTCAAATCCCGCCTTCTCCAGCCATTGGCGGATTTCCTCAAATGAGTAGGTGTTGCCCGCCGACGTATTCACCAGCATGTTCATAGCAAAGACGAGTCCGCTAACCGGTCCGGTGCGATCTTCATTCACCAGAAATTCCGCGATGACAATCGTGCCGCCGGGGGCCAGGGCCTTGAATGTCTTGTTCAACAACAGTTGGCCTCGCTGTTCTCCTTCCGAGTGAAGGATGTGTCCCAGGGTTGCGATCTGATGGCCGGCGCCGAAATCGGCCTCCAGCAAATCTCCGGGAACAAAGCTGAAGCGGTCCGCCACGCCGAACCTGGCGGCGGTTCGTTCCGTTACCGGAAGCACTCCCGGCCAATCCACGGCCCGAACCCGTACCTTTGGCGATGCCTGCGCCAGGGCGATGCCCCACACGCCCGAACCGGTGGCGAGATCCAGCACGGAAATCGTTTGATCCGCCGCTGCGATGTCCAGCGCCTGCGCGAGGGCGCACGCCGACGGATAGCTCATGGGGAAGATATCTTCGACGAATTTCTCAAAGAACGCGGCGCCATCGGACTCCCCGCTGACATTTTCCGCCGGTTTGCCGGTGCGCACAATCTCCGTAAGGGCGAGCCATTTTGGCATCAACTGCTGGCTGATGTGGCGATAGATGCCGCCCTGAAAACTCGGCTTCGTGCTTACCAGGAAAGCGTCGCTTTCCGGAGTCAGGCCATACGTATTCTGAGAAGTTTTTTCGAGGAGGCCAAACCCCGCCAGCAGGTTCAGCAGGATGGACATTCCGCGGAGAGAGCTTTTTGTGTCGGCGGCGATTTGCTCGGCGGTCTTCTTTTTGCCGTCGAGCAAATCGAAAACTCCCAGCCGTATTCCGGCTTCAATCGAAAGCGGCGCGGCATGTCCCCAGGCCATCTGCATCAGGCGTTCCGGTGTTACGGCAGTCCGTGTCATCGTCTTCTTCCTTTTCAATTTAGTTTCCGCGCATTTCGTCAGTACGGCCTGGTGCAGTTTTGTACGGATTGTCTCTGGCATCTCAAACAATTCATCGTTGCGGTAAATTTCAATCGTCTGCCGAGTGGTGTTCAGCGTGACATAGCAATGGCTGCACCCCGCCATGTGCTGCTCCAACTCTGTGCGGAGCGTGGCCGCAGTGCGGGCATCGAAATAGTCGGTCAGATTCGCGAGAAATTCTGTGCAGTTCACGCCTTTTCTCCTGTCGGAACGCGGAAGTAGCGGCTGAGCCGTTCGCGCAGTTGCAAACGGGCGCGCAGCAGACGGCTCTTGACCGCAGGCACGCTCAGCCCAAGGGCCTGCGCAGTCTCTTCCGTCGATAATCCGTCGATATCGCGCAGCGCAAACACGGTGCGGAACCCCGGCGGCAAGCCTTGTATCGTGCGGCGCAGAATGTCGGCCAGTTCGGCCTGGTTGTAATTCTGCTCCGGGTTCGGCATCCAGTCGGCGAAATCGCGGGGGATAGAGCCTTCCTCGGTCTGGACATCTTCATCCATGGAAACTGTTTTTTGTGAGCGGCGTTTACGCAGACGCATCAGCGATTCGTTGACGGCGATGCGCACCAGCCAGGTGTAAAATTTCGAATTTCCCTGGAACTGATGCAGCTTCTGGAACGCTTTGAAAAACGTGTCCTGAACAATGTCTTCGGCATCCTCGCGGTTCTGCGTGATGTGGAGAGCGATGCGGAAGATCTGCCGGTCGTATTGACGCATCAGTTGCTCAAAGGCAGCTAAATCGCCCGCCTTTACTTTCTCGATCAATGCGAGGTCAGGGTGAGTTGCGTTTTCATCCGGAGTCACAGTCGTTGTCGCCATGGGTCGAGACAGCCTTTCGATCGGACTGCCCGACAATGCGCGCCAGTGGAGAAACCGGCCTCACAATTGCCTTGCAGTGATTTGATGGTAGCCCGAGGCTGGGGTTGCGGACAAATTTTGATCGACGTATGGGGGAAGTTCGAGAAGAATGCTCTTTGTTTTTGCCGAGATATCCCGCTACATTCATACATATATGCTGTCTTTCAACTTCGATCTGGCGATCCGCCATCTTTGCGGCGCTAAGGGCCGGCGTCGGAATGCGTTTCCAACGTGCTTCATTCATTCCTCGGTAGCCAGAATCGCCGCGATGATTCTACTGACCGCGTGCGTGACGTTTGCCCGGGCGCAGGAGAGCAGTGCGACTCATTCGCAAAAATCCGCTGCCACGAAGCATTCGCACTCCAGCGCTTCGCACCGAAGCAGCGCTCATGCGAAAAAGACAGTACGGCATCATTCTGCCTCCGGCCACACTTCCCGGACATCGGCGCACCATACTCGCAAGCACGTTCGCCGCCATGTCAGCGCGCGCACCCTGGCGAAGACACATCAGCTGCACCGTGCTTTCGTCGCCTCCACGCAATTGCGGCCCATGTCGCAGCAGCTGATGTCGGAGCGAAGCCCGCAGGCCTATGCGGGAGTTCTTCAGTACGCGCGGTCGCACACCGGCGAGGCATCCGCAGCGGCATATATGGCGCTGGGGCAGGCGTACTTCGACGACCATAAATATGAGCAGGCGATGGCGTCGTTCCAGCAGGCCAATCGTGCCGGCCAGGCACTCGATGATTATGCCGATTATCTCGGCGCGAAAGCTGCATTCGCGCAACAGCAATATGTAGCCGCACAGCAGAATCTCGATAACTTCGCTACTCGGCATCCAGACAGCATTCTGCTCGACCGCGTCACGCTTTTGCTGGCGAACGTCAAGCTTGGCCAGGGCGATCCGCAGGCCGCTCTGCAACAACTGGCTTTGCTGAAGGACAGCACGCTGACGGCGTCTCCTGAATATCTGTTTGCGCTGGGACGCGCCAATGAGCTGGCAGGGAATCGCGAGGAGGCACAGCGGCTCTATGCCCGCATCTATGTGGACTACCCCACCAGTAATGAGGCGGGACAGGTAGGGAATCAGCTCCACCAGATGGGGATCGCTGAACCTTTCACGGTTGCGCAGCGCACTCGCCATGCGGACGGACTGTATATTGCGGGGCGTTATGCCGCGGCCGCGGTGGACTACCAATCTCTGGCGCAAAGCCCAGGCGTGGCCGGAACGCCGCAGGAGAATAACCTGCTGGCGCGGGCTGCTGTCGCAACCTTCAAGCAGCTGCACCATGTGGACACCGCTCAGTTAGCCAGGCTCGCCGACACCAACGATGAAGCCGGTGCGACCCGGCTCTATCTTTCGATGGAGGCGGCACGCGATCGCAAAGACGCGCAGCAGGTAAAGGCGCTGGTCGATCAGCTACAGCAACGCTTTCCCACCAGCCGCTGGACGGCGGAGGCGTTGTACTCTGCCGGCAACATGGCACTGCTGGTGAACGATTTTCCAACCGCGATCCAATACTACGGCGATCTTGCGAAGCAATTTCCCAAGAGCTCGATGGCGCCGGGAAGCCACTGGCACGCCGCGTGGCTGAATTATCAACTCGGAGATAAAAAGGTTGCCGCACAATTATTCGATGAACAGATCGCGCGATATCCCGACGATACGCATCTTTCGGCGGCGATCTACTGGCGAGGGGTTATCTATCAGGAGGTCGAACAGAATGCGGCCGCTGCCGCCGCGTATTACAAAAAGCTGACCGACTCTTTTTCCCATTACTATTACGCGATGTTGGCGCAGCAACGTCTGGCCGCGCTGGGAACGGTCGTTCCGGCAGCGGCTCCGCAACTGGACGAACTTGCCGATCCTCCCGCGCAGGAACTGACCGACCAGATTCCAGAGGACGACATCCATGTCGAACGCGCGAGACTGCTTGCAAACGCCGGGTTGAGCCAGTACATCGTGCCGGAGATCCAAGCCAGTCCCGACAGCGCAAACTGGGGCGCGTATGCGGAGGCCCAGATTTACAGCTCTTACGGGGAGAGCTGGCGGGCGATGCAGATTATGAAGCGGAAGGTGCATTCCTATTTCGCGGTGCCGATCGCTTCCATCCCGCGTAGCTACTGGGACCTATTATTTCCGCAGTCGTACTGGCCGGTATTGCAGCGGGAGAGCGCGAAGCAGGAGCTCGATCCATATCTGGTGGCATCGTTGATTCGGCAGGAGTCGGAATTCAATCCCGGTGCAATTTCCTACGCCAACGCCTGGGGGCTGATGCAACTGCTGCCGCGCGTGGGCAGCGAGCTGGCACGGAAGAACCATGTGCATCCCTATCGAACTTCGTATCTGCTGAATCCGGATGTGAATCTCCAGTTGGGCACCATTTACTTTCGGCAGTTGATGGATGAGTTCAACGGCCAGCCGGAATATGCCCTGGCTGCCTACAATGCCGGAGACGATCGTGTGAAGGCCTGGCAGGCCAACGGCCCCTATGGCAGTCTGCCCGAGTTTGTCGAGTCCATCCCGTTCACGCAGACCAGAGAGTATGTGGAAGCGATTTTGCGGAACCGGGAAATCTATCGGCAACTGTATGGCGCAAAGTAATCGGCATCATTAAAAGCGATCAATATTTCCAAATCCAAGAGGTGCATTGTTGTGCCTGAGAGTATCGATCCCTGGAACGCGACAAAAACGAAGCGCGAAAGAATCTGTAGATGAACCTTCGTCTGCCTTCCCGCCGAAAGGCGTTGAAGATTTCTGCGGTGGCGGCGCTACTGTTGGTTTTTACAGCAGGGTCTTTTTATTTGCTGGCGCTTTTGCGTGCCACAAGCGTTCTTTACAGCCTATCGCCAACTCAACCACCGCGCATCGTCCGGTTTTATCGGAAGTTTTTTCAATATCGGGTTGCCGAAACTTTTTTTTCTGTTCCGGGACTCAATGGACCTCTACCAATACGAATGATCTTTCCACCGAATGAAGTCAACGCTCCCACGGTGGTCCTGGTTCACGGTCTGGTGCCGAAGGGATATCGAGATCCGGCACTGGAAATCGTAGCGGTCCAATTGGCGCAAATCGGTTTCCGGGTCGTCGTACCAAACCTTTCAGCTGAGCAGCAAATGTTGATGCGCCCCAGCGACCTTGATGACATCGGGACTGCCATTCAATGGAGTGCAAAGAGATTTAGGCAGCGTGTCACGCTGGTCGGAATCAGTTTTGGGGGTGGGCTGGTTATTGCTGTCGCTGATATGCCGCAATATTCGCACCTGTTGAAACTGGTGTTCTCCTATGCCGGTTACAACAGCACCGATCGCCTTGGACGCTATTACATTGGAGATCGTGTTACCACGCCGGATGGCCAGCCTTACCGCGAAGCGCCGCCGGAAATGGCGCCTCTGACGATTGCCTTGCAATACCTGGGCGATATGGTTCCCGAACAGGACATCCCTGTTTTCAGAAAGGTCATTCTCACTCAGCTATCGAGTCAAAGCGGCGCGCCTGCGTCGGTGGATGTACTTACTCCTGCGCAACGCGCGCTTTACGATGATCTTCGGACGGTCAAATCGTCGGCAGCGCGCGAAAAATACCATCGGCTACTGGAGCGCCATCGTGTCGAGCAGGCGGCTCTTTCTCCTCACGGCCACATGCAGGCGTTGCATACGCCGCTTTATATTCTGCATGGCACATGGGATGTAACTATCCCCGCAGGAGAAACCCAATGGACCGTGCACGAGATCCCTCCAGGCGCTGACATTCATGCGATTGCGACGCCATGGTTGGTCCACGCGACTTTATGGGGACAGACATCTTTTCGAGAGAAATTTCGAGTTGGGAATTTTGTTTGCGATTTCTTAATGAGAGCCCTCCGGCCGGCTCCGCTTTGACCCATCGCGTGCTGCTTCCTCCGCTGCATGTTTTGCGACGGAGCACTTGGATCGGCGCGAAGTCGACGCCGTGAGATTGCCGGACTCATGGAAAAGGAATTCGAAGAGACGACGCAAATCGCCTTGCGATATCCTCAATCTTGTCTGAGAGCAATTCGCTCCAGCGCCCGGATGGCGAAATCGGCAGACGCAGCGGACTTAAAATCCGCAGACCTTAACCGGTCGTGGGGGTTCAAGTCCCCCTCCGGGCACCACATAATAAAAGAGTTATTCGCAAATGGCCTCTCAAAAAATGAGAGGCCAAAATCGTTTGGTGGCTGTTCTGATGGCTGTTGGTTTCTACAGTGTCACAGAGTGGCTGGAGCGGAGCATGGGATACGGATTGGGTTTGTAAGCAGAACGAGTTCTTCATCAAAGGAGCAGACGATGCAGGCAATCAATACCGCATACAAGAAACCACCAGCACGAGTCACGATTCCAGCCGAGGGGAAGTTGCTCGTCAGTCGAGGAGAAGCGGCCCAGCTTCTCTCTATCAGCCAACGCGGGCTAGATTACCTGATAGCGAATCGAAAACTGCCGACCAAGAGGATAGGCGGCAGAGTTCTGATTCCTGTGGCCGATCTGCGGAAGTATGCGCGTGGCGATCATCCTGAGAACATCGTGGCCTGAATGCCAGGCGTTCTCAAACCGAGATCAGCCGTACTCGGGATGAGAACAGGGCATTTAGCCCGCGAACAGGGACTCTGTATAATAAATTTCGACCGAAAAGCATAGAAGCGCATGGTTTTCGACCGGACAAGCAGAGTTTTCGACCAACGAGCCCAACAAAATGCCTGAGCGCAATACCATCTCGCAGACGTTCCAAGAGCGCGCTGTTCCGGCAGAGGCCAGGTTGTGTGGATGGGCGCACCTGGTTCAAAGGTATCGAATCCAAGCCCCTGTTCGTAATCCTAGCGTCGTCTCTTCCCAACATGTTAAGGGAACCCGAAGAGTCGAGGCCGATTGGAATGTCTTCGATAAACGCTTCTGGCCGGGCGATTCATTCGGAGATCAACTCGGGTTCGCCCTGCGCCATGAGAACTTGGATTTGCTGGTTCTCAAGCGCATCTTCGATGTAGTTCCACCAGGCGAGATGGAAGAGTATGTCCAGAGCGCCCCAACGAGCGTTCACACTCGCCGGGCGTGGTTTATGTATGAGTTTCTGACAGAGAGGATGCTCGGTCTTGTCGATGCGACCGACGTTAATTTCGCGGATGTGCTTGACCCGCACCTCTACTTCACAGCGACCTCTAGGCTGTCGCGACGCCATCGAGTGCGTGACAACCTCTTAGGCACACGAGAGTTCTGTCCCATCCTTCGCAAGACCGACACATTGCAAGGGTTCATTGGGCGAGCGCTGAAAGATCGAGCGAACGAGATCATTGGGCGCACCGGAGCGAGCCTCGTTACACGCGCCGCAAGTTTCCTGCTGCTTGCTGATAGTCGCGCCAGTTTTGAAATTGAAGGAGAAAAACCCCCGCGCAGTCGATTGGAACGATGGGGACGCGCCGTGTTGCAGGCTGGAAAGAACGCGCTCACGATTGAAGAGATTCTCCGTCTTCATACGATCCTCATCCAGGACACACGATTTGTCCGACAGGGCTTTCGCCCGGACGGCGTTTTCCTGGGTGACCGTGACCACGACGGAGACCCTTTGCCCGAGTTCATCGGTGCGCGCCCCGAAGACTTGCAGCCGCTGATGCGAGGGCTCGTCGCCGCAAACGAACGAATGGGGAATGCAGAACTTGATTCTGTTTTGCAGGCCTCAGTTACGGCGTTTGCTTTTGTCTATGTACATCCCTTTCAAGACGGAAATGGTCGTTTGCATCGGTGTCTCATTCATCACGTCCTTGCGGAGAGGAAGTTTACTCCACCGGGTATGGTCTTTCCCGTCTCAACAGTGATGTTGGATCGCATCGACCTGTATCGTGAGACCTTGCGTGGCCATTCCGGGCCGTTGATGAACTTTATTGAATGGCGTCCTACGCCCGAACGCAATGTCGAAGTCCTGAACGACACGGCCGATCTGTATCGGTACTTCGACGCCACTGAGGCGGCAGAATTTCTTTATGCCTGTGTCGAGCGTGCAGTGGATAAGGATTTGCCGGCAGAGATTGACTTCTTGCGCCGGAACGATGAGGCGAAGAGGCGCATCATGGACACCATTGAGATGCCCGATCAAATGGTCGAGAACCTCATCCGATTCATTCGCCTGCATGAAGGAAAACTCGGGCGCAAGCGTCGAGAGGGAGAGTTTGCACCTCTCACCGACCAGGAAGTCAGAGACATTGAAGCAATCGTCCAGGACACGTTTTCTGGATTCGGCGAAGACTGACTGATTGCGATTTTTCTTCTGAAGCACCCATTCTCAGTAGGTCTGCTTGTCCCACGGTGCCTTGGTCCTCAGCAGACGCTCCAGAAGTGGATTGGATGCCGGTGGTTTATCCAGCAGGTCTGTGAAGCGCTTGAACGCAGCTTTAGAGAGAACAAAATATCGGCGATCAAGCAGGACGGACTCTGCCTTCTGACAAACTGCATAAAGCATGAAATCTGAGCGACTGCGACCAAGAGTAGCCGCCGCCTGATCGATCACCGCCTTCTGATTGTGGGTAACGCGAAGGTTGATGTTTTCGGTGCGGAGTTTGCGCGGGATGGTCAACGTACTCATTTCAAGCGTCACCTTGTGCTCACAATTAGGTACATTTTTAGGTGCGAGTTGGTTTGAACTATTAACCTCTGAGGCTGTAATCACTTCCGGGCTAAAACAGCCATCAGGGCCATTAACGGGTATTTGGGGTAAAATCCGATGGGGATGAGGCCTTGAGAATAGTGTCTCAGAACTGCCATCAAGGATCGAATTCGGATTTTCACACCGACGTGTTTTGAGGCTGTTTTGCATCACTTTCCGTGCAGATTTCAGTGGCTGTTTTGATGGCTGTTCGTTACCAACTTTTGTGCTTTTTGCTGCGCGACATTGCACAAAAATAAATCCCACATCCCATTGTAAATAAATAACTTATGCGAGACTATGCAGTTACCTGCAAGTGCTTGCGAAATTGGGATTTTTAGACTTAAAATCCGCGGACCTTAACCGGTCGTGGGGTTCAAGTCCCTCTCCGGGCGCCAACGTCGGCTCCAAAGATTCCAAACATCCTCTGGAAGCAAAGAATAATATGTTGCCAGATGGTCATCCGGAAAATCGTTCATATCGATATGGACGCGTTTTATGCTTCCGTCGAGCAGCGTGATCGTCCCGAGCTGCGCGGCAAACCCGTCATTGTGGCATGGCGGGGCAAGCGGTCGGTGGTCTGCGCTGCTTCCTATGAAGCCCGGCGCTCTGGAGTGCGTTCGGCGATGGCGGCAATCCACGCGGAACGTTTATGTCCCGATGGCATCTTTATCCCTCCCGACTTTGTACGCTATCGGGCGGCATCGCGGCTTGCTCGGGAGATATTTCTGCGGCACACCGATCAAATTGAGCCGCTGTCGCTGGACGAAGCCTATCTCGACGTTACGGAAAATAAAACTGCTCTGCCGACGGCGACCCGCGTTGCCCGCGCTATTCGCGAGCAAATTCGCGAAGAGCTGCATTTAACCGCTTCGGCGGGCGTCGCTCCCAATAAATTTCTGGCCAAGATTGCCTCCGACTGGCGCAAACCGGATGGACTTTTCGTCATCCAGCCCGAAGCCGTGGAAACGTTTCTACGACCGCTGCCTGTGGGACGTCTGCCCGGTGTGGGTAAGGTGACGGGCGAGAAGTTGAGTCAATTGGGAGTAAGGACAGTTGGTGAATTGCGTATCCTTGATGCGGCAATCCTCGAGAGCCATTTTGGCCGCTACGGTCTACGTCTGCATCAACTGGCCCGCGGACTCGACGACAGCGCCGTCGTTCCGAACCGGCCCACACAATCCATCTCCGCCGAAGACACTCTGGAGAACGACGTCCCATTGATGGAGACCGGGCCGATGATACGCCGCCTTGCGGAGAAAACCTGGGCCGCCTCACGCAAGGAATCGCGCATCGCCCGGACTGTAGTTCTAAAGCTAAAGACAAGCGAGTTCAATATCCTGACGCGCAGCCATACGCCCGTCACGCCGCCTTCTTCCTGTGAGGAATTAATCAGCCTCGCTCTCTTGTTGCGAGAGCGGGTAAGCGCAGGTCCGTACCAGCGGTTTCGTCTTGTAGGTGTGGGCCTCAGCAATTTTTGCGAACTCGAAGATCGGTCTCTGCAAGCTGAGCTGTTCGATTAAATCTGAAGATTCATGCCAGCGCAGGTTGGGAAAATGTGAATTGCGTCCATGAGTTTTGTACCCGGTTTTCCTAGCAAATTCACCAAATCTTCTTGCGGGAACCGCGAAAACATTGCATAATCGTGGCGGAGACGGTACCAACGAGCACTATTCGTGACCCGATACAACCGTCAGGATGTTTTGCGAATTCTCCAGGTATCCGCCCGCCAACTGCAAGGTTGGGAGCGGGCTGGGCTGGTTGACCCTCTGGAATCGTACACATTTCAGGAACTCTCGCAGCTCCGCAAACTTCGTCTTCTCTCTTCTCATCGCGTTCGCAGTTCACGCATCTCCGCATCGATCGAGGCTATGCAGCGCGTCTCCGGTATGGCCAATCCATTGCTGGAGGCAAGCGTAGTGTATGACGGATCGCGGGTCGCCTTTCGCCACCAGGGCGCCATCATGGATCCCTTGTCGCGCCAGCTGGTCTTTGACTTCGATGCGCGCCAGTCCGCCGGCCCTTGTATCGTTGTGGGCGCTGCGGCTTCCCAACGCTATCTTGAATCGCGGGCGGCGGAACTGTTTTACCAGGCCGTGCGGATGGAAGATGAGCACGGCTCGGCGCGGCAGGTTATCGAGCTTTACAATCGCGCGATCGAATTGCATCCCACGCATGCTCCAGCGCTGATCAATCTGGGGACTATTTATTACAACCAGCGGCAATACGTGCAGGCCGAGGCGGTTTACCGCCGGGCAACCGAAGCCGATCCGAACTATGCGCTGGCTTTTTTCGATTTAGGAAATTCGCTCGATGAATTGCAACGCCTGAACGAGGCCATCGATGCCTATAAGAGAGCGATTCGCCTGGTGCCGAAATACGCCGATGCCCACTATAACCTGGCGCTGGCGTATGAACGCACCGGCGAACAGCGCAAGGCGCTCCCGCACTGGATAACCTATGCCAGGCTCGATCCCATGGGACCATGGTCCAGCCACGCCCGCGGCCAGGCCCGTCGGTTGATTGAAGCCGAACATCTGCAGATTGTGGCGCGAAGATAACTGCGTGACGCCAATTGATAGAATCAGTTTGAGGATATCGCTGTGATATTTCATGTCTCATTGAAAGAAGCGGAAGACGGCTGGATAGTGGCGGAATGCCCAGCGTTGCCCGGCTGTGTCTCACAGGGAAAAGATGAAAAAGAGGCCCTCGAGAATATTAAGGAAGCCATTACCGCATGGCTGTGGGCAGAAGACCAGAAGGCTGCGAGCGCGTTACCCGCGAATGAAATACCTTTTGTTGTCGCTGTCTGAATTGTCGGAAGTGCGTTTTGGTGCGCTTTTCCTTCATTGAGCCGGAGTTTCCTCAGCTATCGTGCACTATTTTCTGTGCGTAAATAGAGGCATGGGCAAACTTGCCAACATATCTGGGAAAGAAGCAGTCAAAACCTTTGAAAAAGTGGGCTGGAGAATTGTTGGACAGGTCGGTAGCCATGTCGTGATGTCAAAACCTGGCGAACGAGTCAATCTCTCTATACCGCAACACAAAGAGCTTTCCGTTGGCACTCTCCGATCCTTGAGCCGGTCTGCAAATCTGACTGTCGATGATTTTTAAGATATGGTCTAATCTCAGTCGACTGGATCATCGATCCATTTTTCATCTTGCTAAAATCAAAGCTGTCATGCCCGCCACTACAGAGCTTTCTCCTGAAATTCTTGCTAAATATGAACCCGTCATTGGTCTTGAAGTCCACGTCCAATTGCTGACGGAAACCAAGGCCTTCTGCGGCTGTTCAACCCGTTTCGGCTCCGCTCCCAACACCCAGGTCTGCCCAGTATGTCTTGGGCTTCCTGGGGCGCTGCCGGTTCTGAACCGCCGTGCGGTGGAGTTCGCCACGCTGGCTGCTATGGCGCTCTATTGCGAGGTGAACCAAACCTCGATCTTCGCGCGAAAAAACTATTTCTATCCCGACCTTCCCAAGGGTTACCAGATTTCGCAGTTCGACAAACCGCTGGGTGAGCATGGTTGGATTGATGTCCCCACTCCGCAGGGAACCAAGCGCATCGGAATTACTCGCCTGCACATGGAAGAGGATGCGGGCAAAAGCATGCATGACGGTTTCCACGACTCGGGCGAGCGTACCTATATCGATCTCAATCGCTGCGGCACGCCGCTGGTCGAAATTGTCAGTGAGCCGGACATCCGTTCAGCGGATGAAGCGTACGAGTATCTAACCCGCTTGAAAGAGATTCTGCTGTACACCGCGGTCAGCGATTGCAATATGGAGGAGGGCTCGCTGCGCTGCGACGCCAACGTCAGCGTTCGCTTGCGGGGCGCGGAAAAGTTCGGCACCAAGGCGGAAGTCAAGAACGTGAACAGCTTCCGCTTTATTCGTGCCGCGCTCGAACATGAAATTGAACGCCAGATTGAGATCCTCGAGTCCGGCGGACGTGTCGTGCAGGAAACCCGGCTTTATAACGCGAATGAAGGCCGCACCTACCCCATGCGTTCAAAAGAGCAGGCGCATGACTATCGCTATTTCCCTGAACCCGATCTGCCGCCGCTAATTGTCTCCGAAGCCTGGAAGCAGGAGATTCGCGCCGCCATGCCGGAGCTTCCCGAAGCGCGTCGCCAACGCATGGTCGCGGAGTATGACATTACCGAGCAGGATGCGCAGGTGCTGACGGGCACGCGCGAATTTGCCGACCAGTTTGAATCGGCGGCAAAGGCCTCCAAAAGCCCGAAGCGGGTTGCGAATCTTGTTCAGGGCGAGCTGATGGGACGCCTCAAAGCGGGTGGTTTGGAACTGACGCAATCGCCGATTTCGATGGACGGAATTGCAAAGGCCGCCGACTTGGCGGAGAGCGGTGAACTGTCGAGCAAAATGTTGAAGCAGCTTTTCGACCGCTGCTTTGAAACTGGCGAAGATTTCGTTGTGGTGTACGAACGTGAGAAGCCGCGGCAGATCAGCGATTCGGGCGCCATCGAAAAGATGATCGACGAAGTGATCGCGACCAATCCGAAACAGGTCGAGCAATATCGCGGCGGCAAAAAAACCGTCGCAGCATTCTTTGTCGGCCAGGTAATGAAGCTGTCGAAGGGGCAGGCAAATCCTGCGCTGCTCAATGAATTGGTGACGAAAAAGCTGGATGGATAAATGAATGAGAATGGAAAATCGTGTTCTGGTGAAATGCTTGCGGAAGTTTTACGAAAGTCAGGCTTAAGTAGCCGGGAAGCTGTGAAGTGGCGAAGCGATTGGAAGGTTGCCTATAAGACATTGCAGCGAGCGGTCGAAAAATCAAGGGACTGAACGTCATCGATCCCAGGTAAAACCCGGTCGCCAAAGTTGCATCACTGAATCGCTTCTGAAAACAGAAAATCTTTCGGCCACTCGGTCTTGTACCCGCTCTCCCGCAACAGTGTGCTTAGCTGCGCCCAATGGCGGATCGAATGTAACAGAATATGCATGAACAGTTTGCGCCGCGACGCCTGCACCGTTCCGGCGGAAACGGTCTGTAAAGCAATCACCTCCTGCAAGGCATCGTCATCGGCTGTGGCCAAAAATTTCCGCAGGTTCTTGCCCGCCTGCCCATGCACGCGGAATAAGTCTTCCAGCGAACCTGCCGGAATAGCGTCATATGCAATCACTTCTTCGCCGCGCAATCGCTGGGAGTGGCGCAATTCCACTGCAAAGATATGTTTCAACAAGCCGCGGACTGTGCCGCTGTTGTAGATATCGCAGGGAACATCGAGTGCAGCCGGATTGGCCTCGAACCAGGTGCTCCATTTCGCCGCGCTGGCTTCATTGTCGGCCAGCAGTTCCTCCAGTGTGATTGCAGCCGCACTCATAGTTTCTCCTCCGCTTTTTTCTGTAGGGCGCGATAACCAATGTCGCGCCGATAGTACATGCCGTCAAACCTGATTTGATCGAGCGCCTGATACGCGCGATCGCAAGCCTGCTGCAGCGTGTCGGCAACTGCTGTCACGGCAAGCACTCGCCCGCCTGCTGTGACCGGTTTGCCATCGGTCACGGACGTACCGGAATGAAAGACCGTCACGCCTTCATGACCGGCTGCCTGTTCCAAACCTGCAATGGGATGTCCTGCGGTAAAGCCGCCGGGATACCCGTGCGACGCGGCGATGACCGTGACGGAAGGCTGAGGTCGCCAGGCAAGTTGATCGGGATTCAATCGTCCCTCGACCGCGGCTTCCATCGCATCCAGCAGCAGGCCGCCCTGCTGCAGGCGCGGCAGAATGGCCTGCGTTTCCGGATCGCCGAATCGCGCATTAAACTCGAGCACCATAGGTCCGCGCGCCGTCATCATCAGCCCGCAATAAAGCACTCCGACAAATGGCATCTCTTCTGCGGCCATGCCGTCGAGCACCGGCTGCACCACATGAGTCATCAGCCACTCCCGCATGGCGGGCTCCAGCAAATCGTCGGTCGAATACGCGCCCATTCCACCCGTATTTGGGCCGGTATCGCCTTCGCCGATGCGTTTGTGATCCCGGGCTGCGGCCAGGGGCAATGCGTGCTTGCCGTCGGCGATAACAAGCCAGGATATTTCATCGCCTTCTAGAAATTCCTCAAGTATTACTTTATTGCACGGTTCGCCCAGCAGTTGTCCGCTGAACAGCTGTTCAGCGGTGCTTTGGGCCTCTTCTTTTGACGGGCAAATCACCACCCCTTTGCCGGCCGCCAACCCGTCAGCTTTTACAACAATGGGCGCATGAAAATGGGCCATCGCTTCTGGAAGTTCGTCGATTGCATGGCAGACTGCATAATGCGCCGTGGGCACGTTGTGGCGCTGCATAAATTCCTTCGCGAAGGCCTTGCTGGTTTCGAGCATGGCCGCCCGCCGCGTGGGACCAAAAACACGCATGCCGCGTCGCGTCAGCACATCGACTAACCCTAGGCTCAACGGAATTTCCGGCCCAATCACGGTCAGGTCCGGCTGCTCTTCGACAGCGACGCGAACCAGGTCGGCCAGATTTTTTTGATTGACGGGCACACATCGCGCCAGCGCCGCAATGCCGCCGTTGCCGGGTGCGCAAACAATCTCTTTCACCCGTGGCGACTGGCGGATGGCCCAGACCAACGCATGCTCGCGGCCGCCTCCACCGATAACAAGAACTTTCATGGTTGCGATAACTCCATTCGATTGCCTTTGTTGAGACTATCGTAAAATACCGTCAATGTTTGTCTCCATCACCCGGGTGCGGCTCCGATCGTTTCGATATGCTCCGGGATTTGCGTGGCGAAATTTCCTCGCCGTGCGCCAGGTGTGTCGGGCAAATGGCTTTGTAAGCGGCAGGCTGCTTATCGACGTGCACTGGACCTTCTGGACGCTGACCGCCTGGAATTCGGAGCAGCATATGAAAGCCTTTCGCAGCACAGCAGCGCATCGTAGCGCCATGCCGAGCCTAATGAAGTGGTGCGACGAAGCCTCCAATGCGCACTGGATCGCTACTTCTGTGGATGCGGCTGTTCCCACCTGGCAGCAAGCCTTTGTTCATCTGGTCGAGGAGGGACATCTGTCGCCCGTGGCCAATCCTTCGCGCAATCATCAGGCCCGTCGATTCGCAAAGCCGAGATTGAAGCCGCTGATTGAGACAGATCTGAAGCCAGCCCGCATGGAACCGCGATGAACGATCCATACAATCTGCAGCGCTTTGTCGATGCACAGAAGGCGATGTTCGAACAGGCCCGTGCCGAACTGAGCTGAGGCAAGAAAGCGAGTCATTGGATGTGGTTCATCTTTCCCCAGATCCGAGGCCTGGGTGCGAGCGAAACCGCGCAGTTTTTCGCTATTTCCTCGCTGGCAGAAGCGGCGGCGTATCTCGAGCATCCGGTTCTCGGTCCCAGGTTGCGGGAGTGTGCGCGGTTGGTGACAGCCATCGAGGGCAAGTCGATCGAGCATGTCTTCGGCTATCCGGACAATCTGAAATTCAAATCTTCCATGACGTTATTTGCGCGCGCGACGCCGGAGAACGGTATCTTTCTTGAGGCACTCAAAATATATTTCGGCGGCGAGTTCGACCGGCAGACCCTGGATCGGCTATAAGTCATCGGCGAGCGACTATACTGTCGTTTCTTCGACAAAGAGAGATAAGGGAGAATTCGCGGAAATGCGTGCATCGCGATTCTGAAAAACGTCCAGAACAATTTTATTCGTCCTGCGGAGGTCATTCAAAATATGTATTGGGTTTACAGCCTGCCCAACTGGTTTTTTGAGCTGCTGACAGTCAGCTTTTTTGTCGCATTCGGCGTCGCGGGAATCTTAGTCACTCGAAAATCCATAGGTTCTATCCATCGCCAGCGTTCATATAACGATATCGTCGGCTTTTACCTGGCAGGCATTACCGTTCTGTATGGCGTGACATTGGGGCTGCTGGCCATCGGGGCGTGGACCATTTACACCGAGGCGGAAGCGAAAGTGGCAAAGGAAGCCGCGGCCGTGTCCGCTCTTTATCGCACCGTCGGCGATTTGCCGGAACCGATGCGTAGCTCATTGCGTACCGACCTTCAGAATTACGTCCGGGAGGTCATCGATATCGGATGGCCGCAGCAACAGCGTGGAATCCCGCCACTCGAAAATCGAATCGCGCTGGATAAGTTCCAAAAGGACTTTCAGTCGTTCGAACCTGCCACGGAGACACAGAAGATCGTCGAGGCCGATATCACCGGGCAATTCGATGTCCTTGAAGAAGCGCGCAGCATTCGCCTGGACAGCACGGCCGCGGAACTCCCCTCGCCATTATGGACGCTGATCCTGGTCGGCGCGTTGATCTGTATTGTCGTCACTTGGTTCTTCCATCTGGAAAGCCTGAAGATGCATTTCTGGATGACGATTCTTTTCTCCGCTCTTCTCGGGCTGATGGTATACATGGTGGCGGCGCTCGACAATCCCTACCGGGGAAAGATCAGCGTCAGCCCGGACTCCCTGGTGCGGGTCTATACGCTGATGGTGAAACCGGAAAAATGATTGGTTTGACTAGATTAGCTCAGTCTTAATGTGTATGCCATGACGTTACGCGATACAATACACGGGAATGATTCGTAGCTTTCGGCATAAAGGGATCGAAAAATTTTTCCGGACAGGTTCGAAAGCCGGCATTCAGCCGAGGCATGTTGCGAAACTGAGCGAGCAACTTACTGTGTTAAGCATCGCCACCGCTCCGGAGCAAATGAACGTTACTGGATGGCAGTGGCATCCATTGACAGCCGATCTTGCGGGTCATTGGGCGGTCAGTGTCAATGGAAACTGGCGACTAACATTTACCTTTGATGGCGAAGATGGTGTACTCGTCGATTATCTGGACTATCACTAAGGAAGGGAGTTTCCGTCATGCGTATGCACAACCCGGCGCACCCGGGAAGAATTCTCGCCAACTATCTAGCTGGCCGTTCTGTTACCGAAGTGGCGCGCCACCTTGGAGTCACAAGGCCAACGCTTTCGCGGGTATTGAATGGCCGCGCTGGAATTTCCGCGGACATGGCTCTCCGTCTCGCTGAAGCTTTCAACACGGAAGCCGATTTTTGGCTGCGTCTCCAGATGCAGCGCGATCTTTGGGAGGTGTCGCGGAAAAAGCGAACAAAGGTGAAGGCGCTTCCGGTGAGAACTGCGGCATAGCGACATAGCAAGATGCCGTCGCTTGGCCACCAACACTTTTGACGAAACCGGGTTTGCAAATGAATTGGTTGTCAAATCTACTATATGGCTCGACCAATGCGGAGTTTGAGAGTTCATTTGGGCTCGAAGAATCCATCGAGCGCCTGAAAAAGGCAACCTCGCGTTCTGTATTTTCTGCATTTACTCGCCAACGGGCTATTGGTTCAGTGAAAGAGACCCGCGTTTCTCTGCAAAGAGTTATACCCTTCATAGGCAATTCCTGGAAACCATTTTTCCTCGGACGTTTTGAGATAAGAAATGGACGTGTGATATTGGTGGGGCGCTTCACGACATTTAAATTCGTCAAGATATTTATGTCGCTATGGCTTGGACTTTGTCTTTTTTCTGTGTTTGTCGAAACAGCCATCATGATTACCCAACATTTACAGTGGTGGCTTCCACTTATAGGTGTGGGGATGTTTTGCTGTGGTATTGCACTGGTGTGGATTGGCAAGTGGTTTGGACGGAACGATGCTGCCTGGCTAACTGCTGTAATAAACAGCGCCCTTTTATTACAGTAGATCATGGGTTTGGAAGTGCTCTCCAAGCGATTTGCGCTTTGGACTTTTCCTTCATATCCTTCCAGCGCTACGATAGATGCAGACAGCAATAAGCTGCCGAATCACGATGCTATTCACGCCTAAAATTCTTTTCTTGAAACGCTGGCGTCGCGGCAGACCGGACCGCGGCTAGATCTCCGCATTGCTCACTGCACAATCTGCGGTCGTAAAATTGTTACGGCACATTCCCGATTCGTCGGACACGGCATTGCGTCTGTCCGTCACGCCTTTTTTTTAAGGAGAAATTTCATGAACAGTCTTGGCAGCCGGTCACCATTGAAATCCGGCAATCGCACATACGAAATCTTCAGGTTGAGCGCGCTCGCCGGTAAGGGCGTCTCGCTCGAAAGCCTGCCATACTCCCTGCGTATTCTGCTCGAAAATCTTTTGCGCCATGAAGACGGCAAAAGCGTCACCGCCGATGATATCGAATTCCTCGCCAAGTGGGATGCCAAGGCCGAGCCCGCGCGGGAGATCGCCTACATGCCCGCCCGTGTGTTGATGCAGGACTTTACCGGTGTGCCTGCCATCGTCGATCTGGCGGCCATGCGTGACGCCATGAAGGCGCTCGGCGGCGACCCGGAAAAGATCAACCCGCTGCAGCCAGCCGAACTGGTCATCGATCACTCCGTGCAGGTCGATCAATACGGCACTGGCGATTCCTACCAGATCAATTCGCTGATGGAATATCAGCGCAACGTCGAGCGGTACGCATTTCTGAAATGGGGCCAGACCGCCTTCCATAACTTTTCTGCCGTGCCCCCGGGGATGGGCATCTGCCATCAGGTGAATCTCGAATATCTGGCGCGCGTCGTCTTCACCACCCAGCCGAATGCGAAAGGTGTCACACAGGCCTACCCCGACACGCTGGTCGGCACCGACTCCCACACTACGATGATCAACGGCCTGGGCGTGCTGGGCTGGGGCGTGGGCGGCATCGAAGCCGAGGCGGCGATGCTGGGCCAGCCTGTCTCCATGCTGGTTCCGCAGGTGGTGGGCTTTAAGCTGGCTGGCAAGCTGCACGAAGGCGCCACCGCCACCGACTTGGTTCTGACCGTGACCGAAATGCTGCGCAAGCACGGTGTCGTCGGCAAATTCGTCGAATTTTACGGTGCCGGAATCAGTGAGCTTTCGCTCGCCGACCGCGCCACCATCGGCAACATGGCGCCGGAGTATGGCGCGACCTGCGGCATTTTTCCGGTCGATGCCGAGACGCTGCGCTATTTGCGGCTGACGGGCCGTAGCGAGGAACAGGTTGCCTTGGTCGAAGCGTATTACAAGGAGCAAGGGCTGTTCCATACTCCTGACGCGCCGGAAGCAAACTACTCCGCAACTCTCTCGCTCGACCTGGGCACTGTGGAACCGAGCGTTGCCGGGCCGAAGCGCCCGCAAGATCGGGTTCGGCTCAGCGAGGCAGCGGGCAGTTTCAAAAAGCAATTGCCCGGCCTGAAAGGGCCCAAGGCGGACGCCAATGGGGAAAGGCAAGTCCAGCGCTGGGATGGGGAAGGCGGCCATCCTTCGGCCAATGGAAGCACCAACGCCAAGGGAGCGCCGGAGCCGGGTCATGCCACCTCGATTCAGCAGCGCTTCGGGCTGGATGTGGAGAAGTATCTCGACCACGGTTCAATTGTCATCGCGGCGATCACGAGCTGCACGAATACCTCGAATCCTTCCGTGATGCTTGCCGCCGGATTGCTGGCGAAAAAAGCGGTCGAGAAAGGTCTGCAGGTGCCGCCCTGGGTCAAGACTTCGCTCGCTCCTGGCTCGCGCGTGGTGGCGGACTATTACGAGAAGGCCGGCTTGCTGCCCTATCTCGACAAGCTGCGCTTCAACATCGTCGGCTACGGCTGCACCACTTGCATTGGCAATTCTGGTCCATTGCCGCCGGATGTCGCCAAGTCGATTGAAGATCACGGCCTGGTTGCTGTCTCGGTGCTCAGCGGCAACCGCAATTTTGAAGGCCGGATCAACTCCGACGTGCGCGCCAATTATCTGATGTCGCCGCCGCTGGTGGTGGCCTACGCGCTGGCTGGCCGCATCGAACATGATTTCGACCGCGATTCACTGGGAAAAGACAAGCAAGGGCAGCCGGTGTATCTCAAGGACATCTGGCCCTCGCAGCAGGAAGTGCAGTCCGCTTTGAGCAGTTCGATTGATTCTGGAATGTTCCGCAAACAATATTCCACCGTCAGCGAAGGCGACGCGAACTGGCAGAAGCTGCAATTTCCCACCGGCAAAACTTATGGCTGGGAGCCAGATTCCACCTACATTCGCAAAGCGCCCTACTTCGATGGAATGCCTGCAACTCCGGGTGCGGTTGAAGACATCCACGGGGCGCGCGTGCTGGCGGTGCTGGGCGACAGTGTGACCACCGACCATATTTCTCCGGCGGGATCGATTAAGCTGAGCAGCCCGGCAGGGAAGTACCTGACCGAGCACGGCGTCAAACCTGCGGACTTCAACAGCTACGGTTCGCGCCGCGGCAACCATGAGGTCATGGTACGTGGCACCTTCGCCAACGTTCGCCTGCGCAACAAACTCGCGCCGGGAACAGAAGGCGGAGTGACGCGCCTGCTGCCCGAAGGCGAACCAATGAGCATCTTTGATGCGTCTGTCCGCTATGCCGAACGCAAAACACCGCTGATCATTCTGGCCGGAAAGGAATACGGCTCGGGCTCCTCGCGTGACTGGGCGGCAAAAGGTCCGAAGCTGCTGGGTGTGCGCGCCGTGATTGCCGAAAGTTTTGAGCGCATCCATCGCTCGAATCTCGTCGGTATGGGGATACTTCCGCTGCAATTTGAGCCGGGCCGGAACGCCGAATCGCTCGGCCTGACCGGCGAAGAGGTCTACGACATCCACGGACTTCGTGCCATGCTCGACGCAAAGTTCGCCAACGGCCGCAAGCTGACGGTAAGGGCGAAGTCCCCGGACGATAAAGCAAAAGAATTTTCCGCGATTGTCCGCATCGACACGCCGCAGGAGATTCTCTACTACCAGCACGGCGGTATTCTGCTCTATGTTCTGCGCCAGTTGGCGGGCAAGGCATAGGCTGTCGTATGCAAACACGGCTCGAATCAATTCGAGCCGTGCGTTTTTCCAGACCCATCGAAACCAGAATCCAACCCGGCGCTATTTTCCCGAGACATTCTGATACCCTGCCGAATAAAGCAATCTCTAGTGCAAATGAAGGATGCGGAGCGGATCACGGTTTTGGATACTGGCGCTGGAATGAATCGAAATACCGCCAAAGCGCAGGATTGCCTGTCCGCCGGCGGAATTCATCGGGACCGGCTCATCGAATTGTTGACGTCCAGAATCGCATTGGTTCTGGGCTCATTTTTGGCGCTGGTGTCCATAGCCGCCGCTCTCCGGGAGATGGCCCTGAACTCCATGGATTTTCAATGGAGCGGCGCGCATTTGTTGCTCCAGCATCGCGATCCCTGGGCGGTCTATCTTTCGGGCGACGCGCATCACGAAATTCTGCTCAGTCAAATTCCGAATTACCTGCACGAACTCTTTATCCTGCTCCTGCCTTTTGGCTTTCTGCCCTTTGCCAAAGCCAAGCTACTTTGGGCTGCGTGCAATCTTGCCCTCGTGTTCCTGCTTGGCCGGTGCGTAGCCCGGCTGTATCAGTTGGATCGTCGTAAAACATGGCTACTCTTTGTTCTAATGCTGATGAGCACGCCCTTCCGGGTCACCGTTGGGAATGGGCAAAATGATGCCTTGGCACTGGCGGCTCTGGCGTTGTGGTCGGCGGTTGCTTCGCAGGCGGGAAGGGGTCTGCTGCTGGGAATTGCTTACGAGAAGTACAGCGTCCCTCCCGTGCTGGTCATTTTTCTCCTGATACGCAGACGCTGGAAGCTGCTTCTTATTTCGCTGCTCCCGCCATTGCTTGGGTTTCTGTTTGTACGCTTGTGGGTCAGTACAGACTGGGGAACGCTCGCGCTGGAGCCGTTTCTCACTGCGGTTCACAGAAACAGTGTCAGTTTCGGATGGGCAAATATCAGTGCTATCGTGCAAGGCATGCTGTTGCACCTGTCGCATGCGCCATCGTGGAATCGATGGCTTCCGTACGGATTCGCGATATGGCTGGCGTGTGCGATCGCCGCTTTTTTTGCCCGGAACGCTGCCAGTCTGGATGGAAGAGTTCTTCTTGCGTGCCTGCTGTCCGCCAGCCTGGTTTGCTTCCAACACCAGATCTATGATTTTCTGGTGCTCGTCTTTAATCTAGCCATTGCGCTGAAATCGAGGCCGGACAAGGCGCGCAATGTGGTCTTCGCCGTGGTTGCCTATTTTTGGTACCTGGAACGGGTATTCAATCTCCGCCATTGGAAGACACATCTATTTGTAATTGTTCCCAGTTTCCTGCTTCTGCTCTGGCTGATCTGGGCCACCTACAACTTGCGGAAGACTACAGAATGGTCTTCCCGATGGGAAATTTAGCAAGGTCCGCTACCGAAACACCCCGAAGTGTCCTAGAAGCGAAGATCTCCACGCCGTTTTTCCTTAAGAAAAACGGCACTTCGATGATGATTGCGATCTATAGCAACAGGAAAACTGCTCTAAAACGTAAGACCCGCCATCGAAGCGGGTCTCATATTTCTTGCTGAAGAAGAATCAGCATATCCGGGTCAGCTTCTAGATGCCGACGCCGTATTCAATGCCGTTGCCGTTGTCACCGGCATGGGAATAAAAATCATATGGAGTGCGACGGCTCATCAGATAACGGGCGCGAAGAGTCCGCCCGACGAAGTAGCCCACCGCGAGTGTTCCGGTGGCGACCGATGTCCATCCCACGATCCAGACCCAGGGCGCAATCGCCGACGATAAATTTTTCTTTTTCATTTCCTGCTGTTCCGCTCTCCGCTGCGTATTGCACCGGTTGACCAGCCGTAAACTCAGACTTCTCATACCGAAATATTACTCCAAACCCGCCGTCCATGAAGAATTGCGAAATGTTTTTTCTTTCGTAATAGAGCCAGATTTCTCAAAATGGATCGGGATATTGTTCCACCTGCCGCAACAGCTCCAGCTTGCGTCCGGGGGCCAGGAAGCTGGCTTCAATCGAATTTCCGGCCAGTTCGCGCAGATGTTCCAGAGTTAGATGAAACTGCTCATGCGCCAGCGTATATTCCTGAGAAAGGTCGCTGCCGAAGATTGCCGGATCGTCGGAATTTAAAGTGACCATCAGCCCATCTTCAAAATAACTGCGGAGTGGGTGGTCCTCCAACCGCTTGCAGCAGCCGGTGCGCAGGTTGCTGGTGACGCAAAGTTCCAGCGGAATTTGCTTTCGGGATAATGCCTCGATCAATTCTTCATCCTGTCGCGCACTCAGCGCGTGACCAATCCGCTCGGCGCCGATATTCAGAGCCGACCAGATGCCCTCCGGCCCGACAGTCTCTCCGGCATGAACGGTAAGATGCAGTCCGTGATCTTTTGCTTCCGCATACAGTTCGCGAAAGGGTTCGGCCCCCATTCGGCGTTCGTCGCCGCCAATGCCGATGCCGATAATGGAGCCATGCTGCGACTTTAGTTCCGCGGCTTTGTGAAAAACGCGCGCCGCTTCCTCCACTCCGAAATGCCGCACGGCGTCGAAAATCCAGCAGATCGACAGGCCGAAATCTTTTTCGCCGCGCAGTCTTCCGCGTTCCATCCCGGCGAAAAGAGGCTCAAATTCTGTCTTCCGCCAGTAATAGACCACCCCGACGGAGACATAAACTTCCGCGTGCACGACGCCCTCCGCGGCCAGCGCTTCCATCATGCGATAGGTAATCAGCTCATAGTCGTCCGCGGTGCGCAGCCGTTCGGTAATCGCTTTGAACGCCATCATAAAGCCGGTGAAGTCTTCATAGCGATAGAGAGAGCGCGCCGCTTCAACGGTCATCGGCTCCGCGTCATTGCGCTGGCTCAACTCGACCAGGGTTTCCGGCATGATGGTGCCTTCGAGATGTAGGTGCAGTTCAGCCTTGGGCAGGCCCCGAATCCACGCGGCGACGCTGGACCCTGACGGATCGTTCCGGGAACTGTGGGATTGCTGTTTGCGCGCCATCAGGATCCCGTCCGTTTACCGGCCGCAAATTCTGACCGGTGGCGACTGTAGAAGGTATAGATCGCCAGTCCGATTAGCAGCCAGAGAAAAAAGCGAATCCAGGTCAACACCGGCAGTCCGGCCATCAGCAGCACGCAAAACACTACGCTTAGCGCCGGAATAACAGGGCCGCCAGGGCAGCGGAAACCGCGGTGCCGTTGCGGCTCCTTATAGCGCAGGATGACGACGCCGATTGAAACCAGCACGAACGCAAACAGCGTGCCGATATTGGAAAGGTCGGCGAAGGTGCCAATATCCAGCAGACCGGCGGGAAGCGCAACCACAAAGCCCGCGATCCACGTAGCCACAGCGGGTGTGCGAAATCGCGGATGCACTTTACTGAACATCGTCGGCAGCAGGCCATCGCGCGACATGGCGAACCAGACCCGCGCCTGGCCGATCTGGAACACAAGAATCGACGAAATCATCCCCAGTAGCGCGCCGATCAACACGATCAGATGGGTCCAGTGCAGCAGGGAACTGCCGGTGGCGTGCGTCAGCATCCGCAGTGTATTCACCTCGGGGGCGGCGTTGTCCATCAGCGTATGCCAGGGGACCAGGCCGGTCAGCACAACCGCCACTCCGACATAGAGAATCGTGGCCACGACCAGGGTAGCGATGATTCCAATGGGAACGTCGCGCTGCGGATTTTTGCATTCCTCCGCCGCGGTCGAGACGGAGTCGAATCCGATGTACGTGAAAAAAATAATCGAGCCGCCGGTCAACACGCCAGACCATCCATTGGGATAGAAAGGATGCCAGTTCGAGCTATGGATGAAATGCGATCCCACGGCGACGAAAATCAGGATGGCGCCGATCTTCAAAAGCACCATGATGTTATTGGTCTCGGCGGACTCTCGGATTCCGCGCACCAGGATTACCGTCAACAGCATGACGATAATGAATGCGGGAAAGTTAAACCCAAGATGCCAGCCCGCGGTGTAGAGAGTCTTACCGGCCAGGTCCTGCAGGCCGCCCGGAAGGTAGGCGGGAGAAATCCAGCGCAGTGAGGGATGAATGCCGACCCAGTCCATCAGATCGACCATGTGCGCGGCAAAGCCCACCGACACCGCCATGTTGGAGAAGGCGTATTCGAGAATCAGATCCCAGCCGATAATCCACGCAATCAACTCGCCCAGGGTGGCATAGGTGTACGTGTAGGCGCTGCCCGCGATGGGAATCATCGAGGCCATCTCCGCATAACAAAGCCCGGTAAACCCGCAGACAATTGCGACCAGCAGTAAAGAGACCGCCAGTGCAGGTCCAGCCCCCGGACGCCCGGCAAGTGCGGTGTGATGCACCAGAAAATCGAGCGCGGGAGTGTTCAGGAAAGAAGAATTGCTGGAGGTCTGGCCGGCGATCGCCGTGCCGATAACCGTAAAAATACCGGAGCCGATTACCGCACCGATTCCCAGCGCGGTAAGAGACAATGGCCCCAGCGTCTTTTTCAGGCGTGTCTCGGGATTTTCCGAGTCAAGAACCAGCTTGTCGATGGATTTCGTGGCGAAGATCTGTTTCGACAGGGCAGACTCCTGAGGACCACATTTTCCCAGATCTGTCATCCCGGCGAACGTAGCGCGCGGGGGGACCTCTGGTTGCTGACAAACCACAAGCCCCCTTCGCCGCGCTCAGGATGACAAATCCTAACGGCCAACCTTACCGCTTAGCCTGACCGCGGCTCAGTTTCTTCGTCTTCTTCTTATTGGAGCCGCGTGGAACGGTGCGCTTTGGTTTTGCCGCTGCTTTTTTACGTGCCGCCCGTTTTACTTTCTTTCGTTCCGCTGTGTCGGTAATGCTTTTCGTATTTGCCATCTGGATGCGAACTCTTTCTTGTTTTCTGAATTGAAATGACCGGGGTGGCATGTGAAGCGCACAGGCTAAACGCGTTCCAGCTGCGCAAATTTTTCCACCAGTTTTTTTACACCGAACCGAGAAAATTGTACCGTAATTTTCGCGTCTTCCCCGTCTCCTTCGCGCCGGAAGACCACCCCTTCGCCATACTTTGGATGTCGCACACGCTGCCCGCTGCGAAATCCTGTTTTGCCGGTAGGCTCTTCCACCGGCAGCTTCGGGCGAGGAAACTTCTGTCCGCGCGCGCCAAAAAACTGCGCGATGTTGTCGATGGAACCGCCGCCCTGAGCGCGCGAGGCGGGTGTTCCTGCGCGTCGTTTTGCGAATTGCCCGGCTGCGCCTGAATGCTGGCTCTGGTCCTCATCTTCATAGCTCCAGTGCGCTTCGCCGCTGTCCTTCGCGATTCGCTGGCTGGGCGTGCGCGTGGACTGCGCCGCGTAACCGCTCCAACTATCCGTCGGCGCCGGCGCGCTCAGGTCCTCAATCAAATGGCCGGGAATTTCGCCGAGAAAGCGCGAAGGCGTCGAATGCTCCGGCACATCGTTTCCATAACGGCGGCGAAAACGCGCTCGCGTCACCAGCAAAGCGTCCATCGCCCGCGTAATGCCGACATAGCAGAGACGCCGTTCTTCTTCGAGACCTTCGCCATCGTTGATGGTGCGGGAATGCGGAAACAGCCCTTCCTCCATGCCCGCCAGAAAGACCAGCGGAAATTCCAATCCCTTGGCCGCGTGCAGCGTCATCAGCGTGACTCGCGATTGCGGGTCGTACTTGTCGGTATCGCTGACCAGCGCGGCGTGATCGAGGAACTCCATCAGTGTCTCGCCGCGTTCCTGTGCATCCTGCGCCGCATTCACCAGTTCGCGCAGGTTTTCTATGCGCGACTGCGACTCGGGAGTGGCCTCTTCTTCCAATACGCGGATATAACCGCTGCGGTCGATTAGGAATTTAATCAACTCCGGCAGCGTCGCGGCATCGCCCGGTTTCCGGAATGCATCGTCGTCCGAAATCGGCGCGGCACCGAGACCGGATCGCTTTTCCATGGCGGAAACGAGTCTGCTCGCCGGTGCCTCAAACGGCGAAAACTCCGCCGGATCGAATGTCGCTGGATCATCTTCGGACTCCGGGCCGATCGCTGCTTCGGTGGCCATGCCAAAATCGAAGCTGATATTCTCATCGCCAAAGCCGGGAAAGTTCGTCTCTCCAGTCGAAACTTCTTCCTCGGACGCTGCAATGTCCCGGCTCAGTTTGTCCGCGAATCCCCCACCCGCCAATTCAGGATTCAACATGGCCCTCGCATCTTCGATCATGCGGCGAAAATTGTCCAGCGCGCTCGCCGCCCGCGCCGGAACCAGCCGCTGCGTCACGGCGCTCTCAATTGCGTCCCAGGTACTGGAGCCGGTCTCGATCGCCAGCCGCTCCATGGTTTCAAGCGTGGTCTTGCCGATGCCGCGCGGCGGGGTGTTGATGCATCGCTGCAATGCGATGGAGTCGCTCGGATTCAGCACCAGCTTCAGATAGCTGAGCATGTCCTTGATCTCCGCCCGGTCATAGAACGAAAATCCTCCCACCATCGTGTAAGAAATCCCATATCTCCGCAGCGCTTCCTCAATCAGGCGCGACTGGGAGTTGGTTCGATAGAGCACGGCGATTCGCGGCGGATCGGCCTCGTTGCCGGTCTGGCGGATGTATTTCTGGATATGGTCGGCGATGAATAAAGCTTCTCCTTCGCCATCCAGCGCCTCGTAATAGCCGATCTGTCCGCCCCCGGCGCGCGATGTCCACAGCGTCTTTCCCTTACGCTGAACGTTATTCGAGACCACCGCGCCGGCCGCTTCCAGAATCACTCCGGTCGAACGATAATTCTGTTCCAGGCGAATGATTTTCGCGTTAGGAAAATCTTTTTCAAATTCCAGAATGTTGCGGATGTCCGCCCCGCGCCAGGAATAAATGCTCTGGTCCTCATCTCCAACCACGCAAATGTTCTTTTCCGGCCCTGCCAGCATCTTCATCAGCTCATATTGCGGGCGGTTCGTGTCCTGGTATTCATCGATCAAGATGTAGCGGAAACGCCGGTTGTAATAGTTGCGCACTTCCGGAACCGCGTGCAGCAGGCGCACCGCTTCGAGCAGCAAATCATCGAAGTCGAGTGCGTTCGCCCGCTCCAGTTCTTTCGTGTAGATGTCGTACAGGTGCGCGATCCGCTCCGTCTTTGGGTCCTGGGACTGAAGATAGATCTCCTGCGGATTCAGCATGTGATTCTTCGCCCAGGAGATGCGCGACAGCACCGTGCGTGGAGTGAGCTGCTTATCGTCCAGGCCGAGGCGACGCATCGACTGCTTGATGATCGCCTGTTGTTCGGACTCATCATAGATGACAAAATCTTTCGTGCGTCCGCGGCCGTTAATTCGCAGAGCTTCGATGTCACGGCGCAACACGCGCACGCAGAAGGAGTGAAAAGTCGCCAGCAGTGGCCGCGCCAGACTGCGATGGTCAAGAAGTCGCTCGACCCGCTCCGCCATTTCCGCGGCTGCCTTGTTGGTAAATGTCACCGCCAGAATAGCGTCCGCGGGCACGCCTCGTTCCTCAATCAAATATGCGATGCGATGCGTAATGACGCGGGTTTTGCCGGAACCTGCGCCGGCCAGGATCAGCAGGGGGCCATCTACATTTTCAATGGCTTCGCGCTGCGGCGGATTCATGTTTTCAAGCAGTCGGGACACACTCAAGTGTATCGCGCGGCGCCTGCCGACCGGTTGCGGATATCCTGATTACAAATGGCAAAAATGAAAACTATTTGTGTTTATTGTGGTTCGTCCATCGGCGCGCGAGAGATATACCGTGAGCATGCGCGAGAGCTGGGCCATGCCATTGCTGACGCTGGCTACCGCTTGGTTTACGGCGGCGGCCACGTCGGGCTGATGGGCGTCGTCGCCGACGCGGTCCTTGCCGCCGGCGGGGAAGCGATTGGCGTGATTCCGCGGTATCTGGTGGACCGCGAACTGGCTCATCGCGGCCTGACGGAGCTGCACGTCGTCGAAACCATGCATCAGCGCAAACAAATGATGGCGGATCTGGCGGATGCCTTTGTCGCCCTTCCCGGCGGCTATGGCACGCTCGATGAGCTCTGCGAGGTGCTCGGCTGGGCGCAACTCCGGATGCATAACAAACCGATTGTTCTTCTCGATACCGAAGGGTACTGGCAGCCTTTATTTACTATGTTCGATCGCGCGGTCGATGCCGGTTTCCTGAAGCCGGAGAATAGAAACCACGCCATGCAGGCGTCCAATGTTGCCGAGGCTTTGACGCTTGTACGGCAGCAATAACAGGCTACTGCAGTTCGGGAAAATCCTCTTCACAGAACTCATTGGCAGCGCGGGAAGTGATTTCGCCGGTGGCTTCGATTCTTCGCAATTCGGCGCGCCGGATTTTTCCAGAAATGGTCTTTGGCAAGTCGCGGAATTCAATTCGTCGTATGCGCTTAAAAGGAGCGATACGGGAGCGGATGAAGCGGAATATTTCACGTGCGTTTGCCCGCGATGCTTCCGCTCCCGGAGCAAGTAGCAGGAAGGCTTTCGGCACATCGCCTCGTTTCGCGTCTCGACTGGGAACGACCGCGGCCTCCGCTACCAGCGGACACTCAAGCAAAACGCTTTCCAGTTCGAATGGGCTGATGCGATAGTCTGAACTTTTAAAAACGTCATCCACTCTTCCGATGTAGTTGAAACAGCCGCCCTCATCTTTTCGGGCGATATCTCCGGTGCGGTAAAGGCCGCTGCCGGCGCTCTGTTCATCGTCCAGTTGGCCGGTCAAATATCCCGTCATCAAGCTGTGCGGCTTTGAATCGCGGCTCAGGCAAATCTCACCCTCCTGGCCTTCGCGGCCGTCGACGGCAACCAGCAAAATTTTATGGCCCGGAGTGGGCTTGCCCATGAACCCTTCTTGTACCGTCTGGCCGGGGCAGTTGCCGATGGTGGCGACCGTTTCCGTCTGGCCATAACCGTCGCGGATTGTGATTCCCCAGGCTGACCGCACTTGAGCGATGACTTCCGGATTCAGCGGTTCGCCCGCGCTGACGATTTCCCGAAGCGAAACCGAATACGACGCCAGCGGTTGCTGGATCAGAATCCGCCAGACGGTGGGCGGCGCGCAGAGAGTTGAGACCCCATATCGCGCGATTGTATCGAGTGTCTTTTTCGGGTCGAACCGGTTGTAGTTGTAGACAAAGATCGTGGCG
>Ga0134128_10000567_pt1 | contig 51210 bp, 43 predicted proteins | sample KB31754_FD_96462 | JGI IMG/M metagenome (GOLD analysis project Ga0134128, IMG submission 96462) | Terrestrial soil microbial communities with excess Nitrogen fertilizer from Kellogg Biological Station, Michigan, USA - KB3-175-4 | ecosystem: Environmental > Terrestrial > Soil > Unclassified ... | reverse complement strand
GCGCACGGCGGACAACATGGCGGCGGGGATGTCACCCAAAGAGGCGCGGCGCGATGCGCTGCTGCGCTTCGGGGGGCGGGCTGGGATGAAAGAGCGCGTGATCGCGGCTGACGCGCACATGTTCCTCGACTCGCTCTGGCAGGATTTGTGTTACGGCGTGCGCGTGCTGCGCAAATCGCCGGGGTTCACTGCTGTTGCCGTTCTCACGCTCGCCCTCGGAATCGGCGCGAATACTGCCATTTTCAGTGTCATCGACGCCGTCCTTTTGCGTTCGCTCCCTGTCAAAGACCCGCAGCAACTCGTCGTCTTGCGTTGGTCTGCCCACAGCCGGCCCAAAATTAGCGGCTACAGCGGCTACGGAGACTGCGAGGACCGCTACTGTTCCTTTTCGCTCCCGTTTTTCCGCACTATGGACACGCAGGCCAAAGCCTTCTCAGGTATGGCCGCATTCGCGGGTCCGCTGGACATGGATCTCAGTGGCAATGGCGCCGCCAGCATTGCCCATGGCACATTCGTCTCCGGCGATTTCTTTTCTACTCTTGGCGTGAATGCGTTTATTGGCCGCCCGTTCACCGCATCTGACGACACTCCTTCCGCGCCTCCCGCGATTGTGCTGACCTATACTTACTGGCAACGCGCCTTTGGCGGCGACCGCTCCGTCATCGGCCGCACTGTGCGCCTCGATAACGTTCCCGTCACCATCGTCGGCGTCGCTGACCCGCGGTTCACCAATCTCACGCCGGGAAACACGCAAGATTTATTCCTGCCGTGTTCTCTGGCAGACCGCGTCAAGGGCGAATGGTGGGGCAATCAATCGCGCACGTCCGAGACAGATATCTGGTGGGTCATCGCACTCGGACGCCTCAAGCCCGGCGTCTCCATCAGCCAGGCGCAAGCCGAGGCGACCGCAATTTTCCGCAATGAAATGCTGCATGGCGCATCTCCCGCATTTAAGGAAGCTGACGCGCCCGAGATTCATCTCTTGCCGGCGCAAGCCGGCCTCAATGGCGAAACCAGTCAGATTGCGCCGATCCTTTATCTGCTGATGATCGGAGTCGGATTCATCCTTCTGATCGCTTGTTCCAATGTGGCCGGCTTGATGCTCGCGCGGTCTGCCACGCGGCAAAAAGAAATGTCAGTGCGGCTCGCGCTGGGAGCCGGCCACGCGCGCCTTGTTCGTCAGCTCCTTACCGAAAGCGTTTTGCTGTCGCTGATTGGCGCCGCCTTCGGAGTCCTCTTCGCCGCATGGGGCGTAAGGGCGTTCATTGAATTATTTTCCAGCGGCTATGTCGAGTTTCCGTTCACCGTCGCGCCCGATTGGCGCGTGCTGGCGTTTACCATTGTGGTCACACTTATCACCGGAATCCTATTCGGCCTCGCGCCGGCGCAGCGCGGCACACGAGTTGACCTCACGCCGTCGCTCAAAGAGAATGCTTCTACGCTTCCCGGAACCGCCGCGCATGCGAGACGCTTCCTCCGCCTCGGCAACGCGCTCGTCGTCGCGCAAGTTGCGCTCTCGATCGTGGTGCTCATCGGCGCAGGACTTCTTGTCCGCACCATGCGGAATCTTCACAATCTCAATCCCGGCTTCGACGCTCGAAATATATTGATCTTCAATATCGACCCGACCATAGCCGGTTACAGCGATCAACAAACTCAGCAGCTTTACAGCAATCTGCAGCAGCGTTTCGCCGCGATTCCCGGCGTCGCTTCCGTCAGCTATTCGGAAGATGCGCTGCTGGACGGCGGCCATTCCGGGGACGACGTGCATCTCGACGGCGCCCCGCCTAAACAGAACGTCAGTACCGGCATACTCCCGGTCGGCCTGAATTTCTTTTCCACCATGCACATTCCTTTGCTCGCCGGACGCACACTCACGTCCGCCGATTTCGCTACGGCCATCCGCACTAACGCCGCGGAAAAGGCTGTAGGAACCGCCACAGGGGAACAACATTCTGCCCCCAGTGCCGCTGCGGCCGCGGCGCTCGCATCTGCGCAGCAGGCCTACACTCGCTCCGCGCCCGTTCCTGTTTTAATCAACGAGACCTTTGCGAAGAAGTTTCTCTCGAACCAAAATCCTGTTGGCCTCCACATGGGCGGCGGGCAAACGAGTGACGATGAGGTGCAGCATCCCAGCCCTGGCTACACCATCGTCGGCGTTGTCGGCGACACAAAATACGCCTATTTGCGCAGGCCCATTGAGCCCATGATGTTTCTGCCGCTCGTCAGCAACAGCGCCTATTTCGAATTGCGCGCGGCCGGCAATCCAACAGCACTTGTCAAAAACGTGCGTGATATCGTTTCTCGTGCTGGCGACAACTTGCCGCTCACCAACGTCCGCACGCAAACGGAACAGATTGAGCAGACGCTCTATCTCGAGCGACTGCTCTCGCGCCTCTCCAGTTTCTTTGGCGCGCTGGCGCTGGTGCTCGCCTGCATCGGCCTCTATGGACTGCTGGCCTACGAAGTCGCGCGCCGCACGCGCGAAATCGGCATCCGCATGGCGCTGGGAGCGCAGCAACGCGATCTTTTGCACCTCGTTGTGGGGCAGGGAATTTTGCTCGCGGTGATCGGTTCAGCTCTGGGGATTGCCGCGGCTCTCGGCGTCACGCGTTTCATTTCCAGCATGTTGTTTGGCGTGCGCGCGAACGACCCATTGACCATCATCGCCGTTGCAATCCTTCTGGCGGTGGTCGCGCTCCTCGCTTGCTACATTCCCGCTCGGCGAGCGATGCGCGTCGATCCGATGGTTGCGCTGAGATACGAATAGTTCACCCACCTTCTGATTACACAATCCTTTTCAATACACAACCGCTGACAACTCGAACCTCCATTTCTCGGCGGAATTAGAAACGCGCCTAAGTTATTGAAAGCATGGGGCCGGCGATGACTCTAATCGATAATGAAACGGGCTATATCAAATCGCGTGGTCATTACCCTTATGACTAAGAGCGGCAGAGAGCGCGGTACGCTACGCTCTAAAACATCTGGGAGGAACGCCATGAGAATTGGAATCGTGCTGGCGGGCGCGGCCCTGCTGATCGCGCCCATCACGTTCGCGAAGGATGCGCCCAGTTACGACAAGGGCGTTTTGCTGTCGATGGATTCGGCTTCGTGTGGGTACGCGCAGAACAGCGGAAAGACTGTGGCGGGTGAAATTTTCGGAACAGACGGAGGGCACGTGAAAACGCAGGAGATGCTCTGCCAGGAATATTCGCTGCAGGCGGATCGCATCGTTTACCGCATTCGTCCGAAGGACGAGAAGCATCCGGTATTGCTGCCTGTCGGCGAACGAGTGGAATTCCGCATCCACAAAGACAAGTTATTTTTGCGCGTGCCGGAAGGCGACGATAAGGAACGGCAGTACACGGTGCTGTCGATGCAAATGAGGGAAGACATCAAGACAGCGCAAAACACGCAGTAAGCGAAGGAAAGAGCGAGTCAGGATTCTTGAAAAGCATTGTCTGCCGATTCTCGCTTTACTCGTACCTCAAAGCGACCATGGGATCGACGCGCATGGCGCGGCGCGCGGGGATGTAGCAGGCGGCCAGCGCGACGAGGATGAGCAGAATTGCCGGCACTTCACTTATGCCTTTGCAAGTCGCTTTAGAAGAAATCTATACTCATTCAATATCGAATCGAGCGTGGCTTCATCGTCGTAAAAGGCCCTAGAATCAGCTCCGTCATCGGACGTCAGGTGACACAGCCTACGTATTTTCTTAATCGTATTAACTTGCACGAGGTCTCCCTCGCCACCGTATGCGATTTGCATAACTTTCGTCTTCCGGCGAGTTCTTTCCGGTTTGCCAAATCCCAGGAACCTCGGCTTCTCAACTATCTCCTCGCGATATAGATCGATGAAATTGTCCTTGGGATTCTCGAAACAATACGCATGACGGCCAAGAATTTTCCTCAACTGCCGGAACGCCAAAGGATGTTCACGCCTGTCTTCTCGGCGCGTCCGCTGGCGAAGCCAGTCAGTCACGACTCGAACCTCGTCGTCAGGTGCGCGGCGGTCCCCTAGGTCAGATAATTGTTCCGAGTTGCGACCTCCCTTTGGGGTGGATGACGAACTAGTCAGTCGATGATCGCAAAGAGCGAGCAGCATGTCTAACACTCCGGAATGGTCCTGAGTTTATTCGGTCGGACTTCACTTATTTCCTCAATTTTTCTATAATTTTCATAATTTCCATTGCTTTACAATCGTGTTCGCAAATATCATTGACCTTCATTCATGTTTTTCGCTGGTGCCGCAAGGTTTTCTTTGATCTAGAGACACTATTTCTTTTGATTGGCGGTGACCTCCGGAGGATAAAGGGAGGCTCGCCGTGGGGAGGATCAATTCAATGTCATACGAGGAAGCCAGAGAGATTGCTTCTAGGGATGAGGGTTTTAAGGCTACCGTATACGCAATGAATTCACTGCTCATACACAAAGGAATCTACACGAGAGAGGAATTCCAAAATCTTTTTGTCGAGTGGGTGGAAAAAGAGCAGAGAAAAAAGACAGCGGAGACGACGACTAAGGTTTCTCACGGTCATTTCGCTTAGATCCCGAATAGACGTCCGACCAAGTAGGATACTCACACCCCTTCGCCTTCAGGCAACAATGCTCACCTGTGTCGCACCTGGCGCAGTCGCATGTGCACGACGGCGGCGGAACATGCTTTCTAGGTACCTTCTTAAACAGCCACATTGACTCTCCTTCGCAGTCGGATTTCCGCAACCGAAATCCCTGGCTGTGGCGACTAGATGTCTTCGCTTTATCGCCGCTAGATTCCGTCTTTTCCTTGTCGTTTGTCAAACTTACCAGCCTGTGGATTTCACAGCACCCTGTGTAAAACTCAGTCGTGGAATCTCAACTTCGAGCAAGGGATCCAGAGTCGCTCGCGATCTTCGAAAAACATTGCGAGAGTCAGGAACGGAAGAAAAAACGGGCTCGGAAGGAACCGAGCCCGTTAATCGTTATGAGGGGCACCTGGATCTGAAAATCCAGGCGCCCAATTCTTGCAGAGGGAAATCAACCTCTCTGGCCAACCCTCAGATTGTTGGTTACCGAGAAGACGTTAGGCACGGAATTGGCGCGGAGCGTGGCGAGATGGACGTCCGTTTCGTTATCGACGTAGCCTTCGAGCGTCACGTGTCCGTTGTTCACGATGATGTGAATGGAAGGGTTCACGCCCATCGAGTAGCCGCTGAGTTGCGCTTCCGAAAAGATCGCGCGATATTCCGCCCGACGGATCTGGTTGTCAAAACCCGAAGGCGGGAGCACGGTGATGTTGTCGACGACGTTGCCGACGCCCTCGATATGCTTGATGGAGGAGAGCGCGTCGCGCTTGGTCGAAGGTCTGACGACCTGACCGCTAAGGGTCACATCATTTCCGTTGATCGTGTATTCAAGATTATCGAACACGCCATACCACGGAAGCATGGCGAGGCGGTGATGGACTTCTTTATTGAGATACCCGCTGTACTTGGGACTGCTGGCCGTGTGGTCCTGCTGCGGGACGGTGTTCGAAGCGGCAAATCCCCCTGGAACCGCCATCAGTAGTGAGGCGGACGCCAGCGCGGCCATCCCAGCCCATTTCGTAAGTTTGTTCGTGAGGTTCATGGTTCATCCTCCGTTTGTGTAATTCCCCGATCCCGTCGTGATCCATCTCTCTTCATTCAGCTTCATTATGTTAGATGCAGATTTAGCGTGCGGGGACTTCGGTGTAAATATATGAATACAAATGACATCGAACAGATTTGGGGTGGCTGAAAACAACCACTTCTGGGGCTAGGAATCGCGGAGGTTTCCAGGATTGCCAGGCCTAGATAACGTAATTGTTCGACGCTGAGGTGGAGCGTGTGGCCGGGTGAAAATTACTGCGCTAATCCTACGCGACGAAGTAAGGCTTGGAAGCGCGGGTCGGCGCGAAAAGGGTCGTACATGGGGTCGACTTTGAGAGCAGTAAGAGAATTGGAACGTTCCAAGTAGGCCTGTTGCAGAGCCTTGAAAAGCTTTTCTTTGTCGCCCATGCCCGCGTAAGCGAGGACATGCATTGCAGCGGGATCCAGTTGCCCATGGCGATCCAACTGTTCGAACTTTGCCAACGCGCGGCGAGCTTGCGCCAACTGACCGGCGCGGCCATAGACGTAGGACCGCATAACCCAGATTCCCGGGGAATCGGCCGGGCGGCGTTGCTTCTCGATGTCGGCCAGAGCCTGGTCGAACTGGCCTTTCTGAACGTGGGCGAAAACCAAGATAACAGAGGCCCGGACGGAATCGGAGTCCATATCAAGCACGGCGCCCAGTTGTTCGATGGCGCGGTCATATTGGCGGGAGTAGAAGAGGATGGCGCCGCGATCGGCGGATATGATGATAGACAAGGGATCCAACTGGCGCGCCCGTTCACTTTCCGCGAGTGCCTCATCGAAGCGCCCTTGCCAAGCGAGGTACTCAGCATACCAGTGATGGGCCGTTGGGTAGTTGGGGTCTAGCTCGATGGCGCGGCGGAATTCCTTCCCGGCAGTTTGCCAGTCCCAGTCATAAATTTCGGCAATTAGGGCGAGAGCGGTGTGGGCTTCGGCCAGGTTCTCGTTAATTTGCAAGGCGCGCAACGCGGCCGTGCGGGCCTTGGGTATGAGATTTTCGTCGGGATCTAGATTGTAGCTGGTGGTGAGGGTATAGGAGTCAGCCAAACCGGCATAAGCCAGAGCGTAGTGAGGGTCTTTGGCAATGGCCTGCTGAAAATAGTCGATTGCCTGCTGGAAGCCCTGGGGGGTTCTCTTGTTCAGGGAGTAGCGACCTTTTAAGTAAAGGTCATAAGCCTCATAAGAAGTCGCGGAGACGACAAGGCCAGAAGCGGGGGCCATGCGCTTGTGGTCGCCAAGAGTGAGCTGTATCTCATCGGCGATTTCTTGGGCAATTTCCTGTTGGAGAACGAGAATGCTGGTAACTTTGCGATCGTACTCGCGCGACCAGACGGTGCTCTGATCGCTGATGCGAATCAAGTGCGCTGCAATGCGCACGTTCTGGGAATCGCGGCGGACACTGCCTTCGAGGACGTATTGGATTCCCAGATCGCGAGCGATTTGTTGCAGATCTTGATCGTGGCGATAATGCATCACGGAGGCGCGGCCGATGACTCCGAGGCGTTGGGGATTGAGCTGACCGAGTTGAGCAATCATTTCCTCAGTGAGGCCATCGCTGAAATATTCCTGGGAAGCGTCGCCGGTAAGGTTTTCGAAAGGAAGGACCGCCAGCATTACGCGCGTCGAGGACGGCTGCGGACGACTGGGAGGACGCGACCGTCGAAGAAAAGCGCCAGCCGCGACGATCAAGAGGATGGAAATCGCGGCGAGGACGGGCCAGAACCGGAGGGCCCAGGCTCGTCGAGCGCCATGGGCCGCGATGTTTGTGCCGCCCGAATCTTTGGCGATGATTTGCGGAACAGAGACGGCTGAGTCCGAAAGGGGCGCGGTAACGTCGACTGGCGCAATGAAGCGATAGCCGATGCGCGGAACGGTCTCAATGAAGCGCGGTTCGGCGGCGGAATCGCCCAGTGTTTGACGAAGCTTCTTGATCGCCGTATTTAGGCCATGCTCGAAATCAACAAAGGTATTTGCAGGCCAGAGCTTCGCCTGCAATTCTTCGCGAGTGACGATCTCGCCTGGACGCTCCAACAGCAAGAGGAGAATTTCGAAGGGTTGTCCGTGAAGCTTGAGGTGAACTCCGTGCTTGTGAATGCTCCGCGCACGTGGATTCACGCTAAAGTCGCCGAAGTTAAGAACGGGCAGAATAGTACGGTGGAGTCTACAGCGCCCGGAAGGCCAAAGGCAATAGGGTATTAGTAGGATGCTTACATTCAACAAGTTGGAGAGTCACCTTCTGACTCGCAAGAAATCACCTGCCATCCATTGTATTTAGATAAAACGGCAGTTAATGTGGTGCCACTTTGAACTGGCGTGCTTCGCAAGGATTCCGATTGGCCGGTTTTGAAGATTGCGTTGAGGTACTGCTACTTGAATAGTAGCTAACCAGCTCTTTTGAATTCGACTTATCGAGCCCAGGAGGCCGGGGATGTTCAGGAATGTAGGAGTGACGGTGAAGAGCTTTTTGAGAAAATGCCAGGTGTCGGTGGGAATCGTAGCCTTTGTAGGAGCGGCAACCGCTGTGGCAGCGGTGACCATTCCCAATCTGTTCCCGTTTCTGGATTCGACGGGTGCGGCGGCGACCTTTACGACAGCGGGTAAGTTCGTGGAGCAGGGAGCATTTTTCGCGAATCTGGGAACGAACGGGCGGACGTGCGCGACTTGCCACGTGGCTGGAGACGCGATGGGCCTGAGCGCGGCGCACGCGGAAGCGGTTTATGAGCGGACGAACGGCACGGATCCGCTGTTTTCTGCAGTGGACGGGGCCGTGTGCCCGACGGCAGCACCGGGGCAGGCGCTGAATTTCAGTCTGCTGCGACGCTATGGGCTGATTCGGATCGGATTGACGGTTCCATCAAATGCGCAGTTCACGATTACAGCGGTGCATGATCCTTACGGATGCGCGTTAGTGACTGATCCTTCCACAGGAGAACAAACGCTTTCGACATACCGGCGCCCGCTTCCCGGGACGAATCTACGATTTTTGAGCGCAGTGATGTTCGATGGCCGTGAGACGGTTGCGCCGTTGACGAGCCAAGCGACTTTCGCGGCGAATTTGGTGACCGATCTGAAACAACAGGCTCTTGACGCGACGCTGGGCCATGCGCAGGCTTCCGTGACACCTTCCGACGCGCAGCTTATGGAGATGGTTAATTTCGAATTGTCGCTGAACTCCGCGCAAATTTTGGACTTCGGGGCGGGGAATCTAAGTCGCGACGGCGCGAACGGGGGTCCAGTGTTTCTGACCGGGGTTCCGTTCTCGCCAGGCATCAATGATTCGCTGGGGCCGCCGGCGCAGTTCAGTCCGAACGCCTTCACGATCTATTCGAAATGGCAGTATTCGGGAAATCCGATGCGGCGTTCGATTGCGCGGGGGGAGCAAATTTTCAACACGCACGCTATGACGATCACGAACGTGCGAGGACTGAATGACGCGCTCAATCAGCCGGCGATTTCCGGGACATGCACCACGTGTCACGACACGCCAAACGTGGGGAATCATTCGCTGCCGGTGCCGCTGGAGATCGGGACGAGCCGTTCGGCCGCCTTCGAGACAAATCCGCAGATCGAGGCGGCGGTGAGCCAGCTCTCGATGCCGGATCTGCCCGTGTTCCAAATCGTGTGCAATCAGGGCCCGGATGCGGGCGAAGTTACGTACACTTCGGACCCAGGAAAGGCGACACTCACGGGAGCATGCGTCGACGTGGGTCGAGGGAAGGGGCCAATCCTGCGCGGACTGGCAGCACGCGCGCCGTACTTCCACAATGGCGCGGCGGCAACGTTGAGCGAGGTGGTTGATTTTTACAACGTGCGGTTCCAAATGAATCTGACGCCGCAGGAGAAGCGCGATTTAGTGAATTTCCTGCAGACACTGTAGGAACCCGTGGTGGCGCAAAGAGGGCGCCGGAAATGAGAAAGAGAAATTTCCGGCGTTGTCTACCTCGCTTGCGCCACTTCAACGAAGAGACGATTGCCGCCGCACAGCGCAATTCGGCACCGGGTCAGTTTGAATTGCGACTCCTTGTGTGACGACCAAGAAAATTCAAACTGATCCCGCCTGCAATTCCGGCGACATCGGCCGCTACAACCATCCCCAACGACCGAGCATCCCCTGTAAGTCATTCTTTTGATTTCTTAGATATTTATGTTAATGCTTCGCGTGTTTCGCTTAAACTTGGGACCGTGAAGTGGAGCTGGTCTAAGCGAGTGATGTAAACTGCTTGTCCCATTGCGGTGCGCTTGCCAGTGAGAAGCGCGGGGGAGCGGGGGTTTTTTAGACGTCCGATCGAGAACCAAATACCGCAGCCTGGTCCGCAATCAAAAAATCGGTGGAGGAATTTTAATGAGCTTGAAACGTTCGTTGTTGGTGGTCTTCGCACTGCTGCTGGCGCTGTCATTTAATTTCAGGCGCGTCGCGGCCCAGACGATGACGACGGGAGGCATCGCCGGCGTGGTGACCAATCCAAAAAATGCGGTGGTTCCGAACGCCACGGTCACTTTGCAAAGCAATGCGAAGGGCACGACACAAACGACGACGACCAGCGACACAGGAACGTATCAGTTCGGATTGCTGGACCCGGGTTTGTACACAGTGACGGTGACGATGAACGGCTTTCAACCGGCGAGCAAGGAAGTGACCGTGCCGCTGGGCCAGCCGGTGATGGTTGACTTCGAACTGAGCGTGAAAGCGAAGCTGCCGACGGAACGCGTGGGGCCGGGACTGGTTGAAACGGAAAATGGCAACCTGGACGTGACGCTAACGCACCAGCAAGTGCAGCAGGTGCCCAATCCCGGCAATGACATGACCTATCTTGCGCAGCTTGCTCCCGGCACGATTATGAACACGCAGGGAGGAACGGGAAATTTTTCGAACTACGGCATGCCGGCGACTTCCAATCGATTCAGTCTGGACGGGATGACCGACAACGAGCCCTTCCAGAATATCAACAATTCCGGAGCCACGCGATTGTTGCTGGGCACAAATGAAATTCAAGAAGTGAATATCGTGAGCCATGGATACACGGGCAATTATGGAGAGTTCGCGGGCGCGACAGTTAACTACGTGAGCAGCTCAGGCGGAAACAGACTTCACGGGAATGCGAATTACACATGGAACAGCCGGATACTGAATGCGAACGATTTCTTCAACAACGCGAGCAACACACCGCGGCCGTTCGATACGGCGCATCAATGGTCAGCTTCGCTGGGCGGGCCGTTGAAAAAGGACAAGCTGTTTTTCTTTTTCAACACCGAGGGACTGCGGGTGCTGATTCCGACCAGCCCGCTGGTGGTGACGCCGAGCCCGCAATTCGAGGCTGCAGTAATAACGAACTTGCAGAACGCCGGGCGACCCGATGTGGCGAATTTCTATCAGAACTCAATTTTCAGTGTTCTGAATAACGCGCCGAATGCGAACAGCGCGCTCGATAACCAGTTTCCCGGGCAGTTTACAGACAACACCGGGCAAGTGGTTGCAACCGGGGACGGTTGCGGAGCCTTCAATCAGAATTCTCTGTTTTTCGGTGCGGGCGCGCAGCCATGCGCGCTGGGTTACCGGGCCACAGCGAGCAATTTTTCACACGAGATGCAATTCGCCGGGCGAGTCGACTACATTGCGGGGGCAAAGGATCGTGTGTTCGTGCGGTACCAGCGCGACATGGGCACGCAGGCCACCTACACTGACCCGATTAGCTCGGTATTTAATGTGCAGAGCTCGCTGCCGGAAGATCAGGGGCAGTTGGAATGGACGCACGCTCTTGGGCCGTCGACGGCGAACCAGTTTCTTGTCGCCGGGCAATGGTATTCGGCAATCTTCAATACGGCAAATCCCACCTCGGGAACTTTCCCGACAACTCTGGCGCTGGCCGATGGCACGTTTTTCAATACGGCAGGGCCCAATCCGTGTTCGAACGCGCCGCTTGGGCAGGGCCCCGTGCTTTTGGGAGGGCAGGGCTGCGTGCTTCCGAATGGGCGGAGCTCGACCCAGGTGCAAGTGTCGGATGACCTGTCGAAAACGTTTGCGCGACAAACGATTAAGATTGGCGGGGAATTCCGAAGGGTGAACGTGAGCGACCACGATTTCGGCCAGTTGCAGAGCGGCCTGCTGACCGTCAACACGATCAATGATTTTTACAACGGGGGCGTGACGGGCGACACGTTTACACAATCATTTCCTCAGTCGCTCGATCAACCGATCGCGTATTACACGGCGGGCGGATATTTGGAGGACGATTGGCACTGGAGCAAGACGCTGAACTTTACGGTAGCGATCCGGCTGGAGCACGATTCCAATCCGATTTGCAGGCATTTGTGCTTTTCGCAACTGGTGGCTCCCTTCAGCGGAGTTGCGGGCATAAGCTGCGCGACAAACGCGGACGGGTCGCAGACGTGCAGCGGAAGCAGACAGGCCTTTTTGCTGACGATACCCTACAACCAGGCGATCAAGACGAACCAGTTGCAGGCCCTTCCGGCGTTCGAGAACATTTTGTATGAGCCGCGGTTCAGCTTTGCGTGGCAGCCCTTTGGAACAGAGAGCAAGACCGTGGTGCGCGGGGGCGCGGGCATCTTCTACAACTTGTTCCCGGTTTCCATGGTGGATAATTTCGCGCAAAACCCGCCGAATGATGCGACGTTTGTGAGCAAGAACGATTACATTATTCCGGCGCAACAATCAGCGGACGGCACGAGCATCTTCGGGGATTCCACAGCGACGAACACAGCGTTCCAGAACGGGTTCGTGACCGGGCAAACGCTGGGCCAAATTCAGGCAAACAGTTCAGCGGGTTCCGCGTTCACGCCGCCGAATCTTTTCACTTCAGAGGCACAAACGAAAGTGCCGCGGTATTACAAATGGGACCTGGAGCTTCAGCACCAACTGGGCGCGGCGACTTCGGTGAGTATCAGCTACGTGGGAAATCGCGGCAAACACGAGCCGGTCATCGACAACTCGGCGAACGCCTTTGGATCAGGATTTGGGACTTTGCCGGCGCAGGCTCCGGACCCGCGATTTACGGGCGTTACGATTCTTTATGCGGGCGGCAGCTCAAAATACGATGGCGGCACGGTGACGTTCATTCACCGCGTAAATGGAGCGTGGGGCGCCGGGATTGTCCAGGCGAGCTATACGTACAGCCACGCTTCGGACGAAGTGTCGAATGGGGGATTCTTTCCGTTCTCCTCGGTCAGCGTGCTGAACCCGCAGGATCCGTTCAATACGCACGGGAATTACGGGCCGGCGGATTATGACGCACGGCACTCGGTGACAGCCAATTATGTGTGGCAGTTGCCGATCGGGAGGCTGGTGGGCGCGCGTGCCTCGAACCGGCTTACCGCTGGATGGGAGATTTCCGGCACAGTGTTTGCGCGCAGCGGATTTCCCTACAGCGTGGTCGACGGAACACTGAGCAACGACCTGGCGGCAAACAACAATTATTTCGGGCAGGTGATGCCGCAATTCCTGGGGGGCCCCAATACGTGTCAAGTGACGTCAGCGGGGGCGAGCTGTTTGAGCGCTGCGGAGTTCAACGTGGGAGCAGAGCCTGGTTTTACGACGGGCCAGAGGAACATCTTCCGCGGGCCGCGGTACATCAACGCGGACGCGTCAGTGATGAAATTCACGAGAATTCCGGGATGGGACAGCGCGCAACTGGGAATCGGCGTGCAAGCGTTCAATGTGTTCAACCATCCGAATTTTGGCCTGCCCGTGAACAACGCGGCGAGCCCGAATTTTGGTGAGATATTGTCGACGGTAGGTTCGCCGACCAGCATTTTGGGTTCGCAGCTTGGAGCGAGCAGTTCGGCGCGCGTGCTGCAATTGAAGGCGCAATTTATCTTTTAACAAGTCCTGGCAGGATCGAGTAGTTTGGTTTCGAGCGGCTCTGAGGAAATCGGAGCCGTTTTTTTTTGCGGCTAGATGTTGCCGACTGCGCCGGCATCGTGTTGCGTGAAGTTCATACGAGCGGGCCAGATGGCAACGCTGAGCAATAACTGATACGGAGAGGAACCGGTGGCGTAAGTTCCTCTCCGTCCAGTTTAGAAGCGCAATGCTATGCCTGCGGCTGCGGATAGCTGATTGGCATGGTTGCTAGTTGCAACCTGAAAGCAACCAAACCCACCGCATTGGATCGCGGTGCCGGGCGTGGTGCGGGAAGCAAGGTAGCGCAGATCAAAACGCGCGCCCACGTGCCGGCTGAAATAATATTTGACGCCGCCACCGATGTTATAGGCGAAACGGTTGCTGAATCCGAGAGAGAGGTTCCCGCTGGCGGGTGGATTATTGGTGTTAGTGAAATTTGTCCAGCCAATGCCGCCAGCGATGAACGGCTTGACTTTCGCATCGACCGGCTTGAATGAATAGGCTGCACCGAAAGTGAACGTGTCCAGCTTGGTTGTACCGTCGGGCACCCGGGTGACAAAACCGGTGTTGGCGTCATGTTCGCTAAGGTAAGTAGGCTGGCGGATCCACATGACTTCCGCCTGGAAGTTATCCCAGAGGGAATAGTCGAATATCCCTCCGTATTCGATGCCACTCTTAATGAGCAGATTGTCGACGTTGGTACCTGCCTGGCTGACGTTGATTTTGCCTCCATCTTTGACGCCGACAAAGGGCGTCAGCTCGATTTTCTGGGTGCTGAATCCTTGCGCCAGTGCGCATGACGCGCCGAAGCCCATAATAAAAACAAGTGCCAATATCTTCCGCATGAGCATTCTGTTCTCCTCTATGTGGGATGGACTCGCTCCCCAGGGAACGCGTCTTCCCTTCTTTACATCAGCCGGGCACTGCCATAAAAAGTCTACAGCACGTCCCGTGGGCGCGGAACTTGTGAAGCTGACAAAGTGCTCAAAATTAGACGGTCTTTGCGGCTTGGAAGTTGCCCCGCGACCTGAGAAGCGTGCAGAGAGTAATAAATAATCGTGCGGGATGGCGCTGGAACGTTTATCGCGTGGCGGGAATTTGCCCGGCGGCGAGGCGGCGCAGCGATTCTTGGTAGGGGGCGCGAGCCACGCCGCGCTCGGTGATGATGGCGGCGATGAATTTTGCGGGGGTAACGTCGAATGCGGGATTCGCGACGTTGACTTCCGGGGCGACGCGGACTCCATATACGTGCGTGACCTCGGCGGCAGCGCGCTGCTCGATGGGAATTTGCGCGCCGGATGCGATCGAAAGATCGAGCGTGGAAATAGGCGCGGCGACGAAAAAGGGAATTTGATGTTCGCGGGCGAGCACGGCCATCGAATAGGTGCCGATTTTATTTGCGGTGTCGCCGTTCGCGGCGATGCGGTCCGCGCCGACGACAATGGCGCCAACGCCGCCGGTCTTCAGAAAATGTCCCACCATGTTGTCGGTAATCAAGGTGAGCGGAATATTATCCTGCTGTAATTCCCACGCGGTGAGGCGCGCGCCTTGCAGATAGGGGCGCGTTTCGGGCACAAGAATTTCGAGCGTGTGGCCCGTCTCGACGGCGATGCGAATCACGCCGAGAGCGGTGCCGATTCCGCCGGTGGCGAGGGCGCCGGCGTTGCATTGCGTCATCACGCGGCCCGCGGCGGGCATCAGTTCGGCGCCGAAACGGCCGATGGCTTCGTCGGCGGCGCGGCGTTCGCGATGGACTTGCCGGGCTTCCTCGATTAACGCTTCCTTGATGGGAGCAAGGCCATTTGCGGCGGCATTGAGTGCGAGGGAGTCGAATGTGCGCGTGAATCTTTCGATGGCCCAGAAAAGGTCGACGGCGGTGGGCCGAGTACGCGCAAACGTTTCGCAAATGGTTTTGAATTCGCCGCGCAATTCCTGGAGCGTCCTGGCACGCGAATGCGAAACGCCGAGCGCGATTCCCATTGCGGCGGCAACGCCGATGGCGGGCGCGCCGCGGATCACCATGTCTTTTATGGCGGCAGCGAGTTCGCGATAATCGGTGTAGGTGATGTAGACGACTTCGCCGGGAAGGCGGCGCTGGTCGAGGAGCACGACGCCCTGATCGGTCCAGCGAATTGGTTCAACATTGCGCAAATTGAGATTCTCCGCGCGGTACCCAGCGCAAAAGTTATTGTACCTGATTCAGCGCGCTTGAATGTCCGTCTGTGAAACCACCGTGCGCAAACGGGTGTGGAAAGACCTGAGCTACAAAGGCTCCATTACATCAATGCATCGGGGGAATGTGCTTCAGCCCTTGCGTGCCGATGAAGAAGCCGAGAAACAAAAACGAATTGTAGCTGACGTGCACAAGATAGGATGCGAGGACGGAGCGGGCGGCCGCGCGAATAAAGGTGAGGACAATGCCGACAAAGATCAGCATGGTGATCTCCAGCCAGCCGCCCCAGAGTTGCAGGGCGTGCGTCATTCCAAAAAGCACGCCCGTGATAATCACGCCTGCCGGAATTCCCCATTTGCGCGCGAATACGGGGTATAGATAGCCGCGGAAAAGCGTTTCTTCGAAAAACGGCGCGAAGCCAATGCCGAAAACCATAAGCCAAATGATGTTTGCGCGCGAGTGAAAATATTCTTGAATGGGGAGATTGGTTTTTGAGCCGGCAAAATGAGAAATGAATGCGCCAAGCATCGCGAGAGTGATGCCGCCGAAAATGCAAATCAGATAAACCGTGGATGCTGGAACAGTGCGAAAGCGCAGCGTTCGCCAGCCGAGCGAAGTCCAGAAAGGCGCGCCGTGATACTTGCGAATTATCACGAACAAGAAAAGGAGAAGGATGCAGGACCAAAGGGCCTGGAAGCCAACAGCGTATGCCGCGCTGGTGGTGAGGAATCGCAGGATTTGCCGACGGCTCATGTGGAGACCGACGAGCAGGAAAATCTGGAGAAGCACTTCGAGAACAACGAGGCTGACAATGGCAAAGCCGACAAAAATCAGCAACTCCGTTCCGCCCCAGGGAGTGCGGATGTCTTCTGGAAAGTTTAAATCCTCCCGATGCTGCGGCGAGAGATAAGTTTCCGGGGGGACGAAGGACTCGGGAATTTGCGAGGCGGGCGTTTGCGAATCGCCTGGCGAATCGTCGGGAGGCAATGGATTTTCGGGATCGGAGAAAGTCATCGGGTTCGAGGACGGCGCTGGCGGTGAGAAGGTTTTGAAGCGCGTGAAATTTGTTGAGCAGGGGCCGGCTCATCGGTCTCGACAAGCGCGGCGGCGAGAAGCGGCAAGAGAATTTCGTGATGGCCGGTGATGGCGTAGCCGCGGGATTTTTCGGCTTCGGTGTCGCTGGTTTCGCCGGGCGCGCCGGCGGTGGGGCGCTTGACGACGTTTTGCAACGGGCGATAGTGCTGGAGAAAATCGAAATTCGCGGTGGTGATGGGGCGAAGCGGCGTACCCAGATTGCGCGCGACGGTGACGGCTTTGAGAAATACTTCGGGCAAAATCACGGCGGAGCCCCAGTTCAGATACACGCCGCCGGGCTGCATTTCGCGAACGAGCGCGCAAAACAATTTGAAGTCGTGATGCGTTGCGGCGCCCAGATTTTCTCCCGAGGCGGTGCGATGGATGTGCGAAATATCCGCGCCGATGGCGAGATGGACCGTTACGGGGATTTTAGCGCGATACGCGGCGGCAAGGATGCTGTGGTCGAGATGCTTCGCGGCGGTTCTTTTGTCAGTGAGGAGTTTTCCGGCGGCTTCGCCCAGGCCGATGCCTGTGCGTTTTGCGAGGGCGGCCATTTCGTTGATTGAGCGGCCGGTTTCCTCGGCCATACCGAATTTGCCTTCGCCGAGAACGGCATCGACGTCTTCGGACGTGCCGCCGACCGTGGCGATTTCGAAATCGTGGACGAGCGCGGCGCCGTTCATGGCGATTCCGCTGATGAAGCCGCGGCGCATGAGGTCAATCATGAGAGGGCCAAGGCCGACTTTGATTACGTGGCCGCCGATGCCCCAGAGAATGGCGCGGAAGTTTGCGCGGGCTTCGATGATGGCGCGCGCGACAAGGCGAAGATCCTCGGCGGCGAGGATGCGCGGGAGCGAGTCGAGAAATTCGGCGAAGGACGCGCCCTGGCGATGCGGCTTGCCGAACTGGCCGACGCTGACTTTGCTGGGACGCGAAGCGAGCGGATAAGTGTGCAGGCCGTGAAAACTGAGCGGCTGAAGTTTGTAAAGGCTCGGAGATTTGCGCGGCAAGCTCAGACCATCCGTCGTGTCGGGTGAACGCTTTGATTAGACAGTTCGACTGTAATGTAGTCGGCGATGGCGCGCAAGGGCAGGGAACCGTGCCGGAGATGTTGATCCGCTCTCCGCGACTGACAACCTGAACGGCGCTGGACTGATTTTCGCGAGCTGTTCTTTGGTCCCCTCCATTTCACATCTCTTCTGCAATGCAAGAACCATACAGCGCGTTCGTCAGCTTGACGTTGACAGCCATCATGCTAGAGTTACCCCCAATCGGGGGAGCGTTACCCATCCAGGAGGGAAACCATGAAGTCAGTGAACTTGCTGGTTTGCATGTTGGCATGCCTGCTGCTGGCATCTAGCGCGGCGCACGCGCAAGGCGCCTCTGGCAATATCAATGGAACCGTGACGGATCCCTCCGGCGCAGCGGTGCCCAATGCAGCGATCACCGCTGTCGAAATCGACAAAGGCATCCAGCATACCGCCGTGAGCGACGACACGGGCCGGTACCAATTCATTGGCTTGCCGCCGGCGACTTACAACGTGACCGCGAAGATTTCCGGTTTTCAGACGGTGATGCAGAAGGGCGTGGTTGTCACCGTCGGCGGAACGGCGCTCGTCGATTTTCAGTTGAAGGTGGCGACCGCCGCGGAAACGGTCGAGGTCAGCGCGCAACCCCCCATAGTCGAAACGCAACGCGGCAGCGAAGCAGACACGCTGACCGACCGCTATATCACCGACCTTCCGATTGACCGCCGCGATTATCTGACGTTCACGCTGCTGATGCCCGGAGTGTCGAACTCCACGCGCCTCGCCGATGATCAGGATTTTCGCGTCAAGCAAACGCCGCAAAGCGGTCTTTCTTTTTATGGAAGCAATGGCAGGGGAAACAGCGTCACAATCGACGGCGGCGAAGCCGGAGACGATGCCGGAGGCGTGCGCCTGACACTTAGCCAGGATGCAGTACAGGAATTCCAGGTGAATCGCAGCAACTACGCCGCGGATTTGGGCGGAGCCACCGGCGCGAGCATCAACATCGTTTCCAAATCGGGCACCAACGACGTGCATGGCAGCCTCTACGGCTATTTCCGCAACGATGCCATGGACGCGCGCGACCCCTTCGCTTTCAGCCAGGCCTTGTTGCCCAGCAGCACATTTTCCTTCAGCGCGCAGGGCCAGCCGGTCAAAAATTCGCTGAGCCGCTATCAATATGGCGGAGCGCTGGGCTTCCCCATTCAGAAAGATAAGACCTTCCTCTTCGTCTCATTCGAAGGATTGCTGCAAAATTCGCAGAATGCCGTGCCGCTCCTCACCAACAGTTTCATTTTTGCGGGTCCCACGGCGGCGGCGCCGACCACTTTTGCGATCAATGACCCGCGCGCCGGTCAGCAAGCGGTTGTCACGGGGCTGGTTACCGAGGCGGGAAATCCCACCGTGCCTTGCCTCAACAATCCCGATGGCACGATTACATTTCTACCCGCGCAAACCTGCGCAGGCGCGCTTCAGACCGGCTTAACGGTCAGCCCGGTGACTGGTCTGACGCCTGTGCAGAATGGCCTGAACAATTTTTTAATCAATCAGTTTGAAACCAACGGCGGCCTGTTCAACTACAACACGCGCGAGTACCTGGCATCTGGCCGCCTCGACCACCATTTCAATGACGCGAATCAGGTTTCCTTCGATTACCGATATGGGCACGACTTGGAGGAGTCGCCCGACGTGCAGTCGCTCACCGGTTTCTCGGCGGGCAGTTCCACTCACACGTACGACAGCACCATGCTCGGTTCCTGGTATCGGGAGTTCAGTCCAACCGCCCAGAATGAAGCACGCGTTCAGTGGGACTATGAGAGCTTCAATGTGATCCCCAACGAACCGGGAGAAGTTGGCCTGCAAATTCCCGGTTTTGCGAACAATCTGGGCACTAACATCTTCCTGCCCAGCTTGACCATCCTGCGCCGCTACGAATTCACCGACAACATCACGCTCATCCGCGGGCATCACACCATGAAGTTCGGCGGCACCGAACTTCTCCGCGGCAACCACACCGAGTCGCACACATTTTTCCCGGGACGTTTTGTTTTTGGTTCCTTGCCCGGACTCATTATGAGCCCATGCTTTGCCCCTTCTTCCGGTTCCACGCCGAATCCTTGCGGCCTGCTTTCGCCGGGCGCCAGCCTCAATTCGCTGCAATCAACTTCGCTGGGACTGCCGCAGTTATTCCAGCAAGGCTTCGGCAATCCCGCGTATCCCGGATACACGCGTCCCTTGAGTGCGATGTACTGGCAGGACGCCTGGCAATTGCGCCCGAATTTCACTTTGAATTACGGAGTCAGATACCAGATCGACAAACAGTTTCTGCCCTTGAATACCGAGTATCGCGATTTCGCCCCGCGCCTATCCTTTGCGTGGGATCCGTTCAACGATCACAAGACCGTCATCCGCGGAGGATACGGGATTTTCTACGGCCCTATTGACGCCCAGATTCCGCAAGTGGATTTGAGCCTCGGTGTTCTGAACAAAGATTACAGCACCGTCGAGAACCAGAACAACAGGCAACAGGTTCCCGATCAGGTCAACAACGTGGTCGCCACATGCGGCATTGCTTTTACCGGTTCGCCGTTCGTTGGGAACGGCAGCAGTCCTTGCACGCGTTTCATTTCCATTTATATCGACCCGCTCACGCCGACCGGTGTCCCGGGTTTGCAAAATTCCGCGGTTGTTTTCCAGTCGCTCTTTGGCGCGGGCAAAATCCAGTGCACCGCTCCAGCGGCGGGAGACCAAGCTTGCATCACTCCGACGGATCTCGCGCCGTTTGGGATTCGCGTGGCGAATAACGGCGCGCTTTCCCCGCTACAAGTGATTTTCAGCAATCCCCCGAATTACAAAACGCCCTACTCGCAGCAAGCCTCGCTCGGCATCGAGCGGGAAATCGGAGCCGGTCTTTCCGTTTCCATCAGCGGAATTTATTCGCATACGCAGCGCCTCCCCGTTGCGATCGACACCAATCTCCTGCCCGCGCCGTTTACCACATTGACGCTCGCCAATGGCCAGAATGTTTCCTACCGGAATTGGAACACCAGTCCGGCCACCGACCCGCTTGGCGGCACCGAGCCCGGCGGGCTTCCCTGCGCGCCCACCGTTGCAAATCCCTTCGCGCCCTTCGCTTGTTTCGTGAATCCGCTGATCGTGCAAAATAACCAGTACACCTCTGCGGCCTCCGCGCTGTACGAAGGCGGCATCCTCCAAGTCAAGAAGCGCTTTGGGAATCACTACACCGTTTTTGGCAGTTACACCTACAGCAAGGCCTATGACACTTCGACCGATTTCAACTCTGACTATGGCCCGCAGGATCCCACCAACCTGGGCCTTGACCGCGCCCTTTCGGAATTCGACGAGCGCCACAAAGTGGTCCTCGCGGGCGTTTTCGACAGCCCCTGGACAGAGAGCATTCTCTCCGGCTTCCAGCTTTCACCGATTTTCAGCTACCACAGCGGCCACCCCTTCAATTTGCTCGCCGGCGGCGAAGTGAACGGCAACAATCACATCACCAACGAGCGCCCGATTGGCGCGCCGCGCAATTCCGGCTTGGGCCCCAACTATATCGATTTCGACATGCGCCTGAGCTGGCGGCACAAAATCGGCGAAAAGACCAGTCTCCAACTCACCGCCGAAGGCTTCAACCTCGCGAACCGGACGAACTTTGCCAGCGTCAACAACGAAGTGAGTCCGCTTTTCGGCTTCGCTCCCGGATTCACCACGTTCAACGTGCGCGGCAGCGCGGCTCTTTCGCCGAGCCAGCCATTGGCCTTCACTTCGGCGCTTCCGAAGCGCCAGATCCAGTTGGGGCTTCGCTTCAGCTTTTAATGCGCGTTTCTCGCATGCGCTCCAGCGAGGCCGTGCTCGTGAATTTCGCACGACCTCGCGCGGTGCGCGTGAAACACCGCATCATTGAGTTCGCATGAATCTTATCAACCACAAATTTGAACTCGCCGCCCGCCCGGTCGGCATGCCGAAACGGAGCGACTGGAATTACAAGCAAGAATCCGTGCGCAACCTCACCGACGGCGAACTTCTCGTAAGAATTTTCTATATCTCGCTTGATCCCGCCATGCGCGGCTGGATGAACGACAGCAAATCGTACGTCCCGCCGGTCGGCATTGGTGAAACCATGCGCGCCCTGGCACTGGGCCGCGTCATCGCTTCGAAAAATGCGAATTTCGCCGTCGGCGATCACGTTTACGGCCCGTTGGGAGTGCAGGAATTAGCCATCACAAACGGAGCCGCAATCATAAAAGTGGATCCTCGGGTTGCCCCTCTTCCGCTCTATCTCAGCGTTCTGGGAATGCCTGGGATGACCGCTTATTTTGCACTCCTCGATATTGGCCGCCCGCAGTCCGGCCAGACTGTCGTTGTTTCCGGCGCCGCGGGAGCCGTCGGCAGCGTGGTCGGTCAGATCGCCAAAATCAAAGGCTGCCGCGCTGTGGGCATCGCCGGCGGCGCAAAGAAATGCCAATACATCCTCAAAGAACTCGGCTTCGACGCTGCCATTGATTACAGAGCAGAACCGGTGGCGAAGGCCTTGCAGCAACATTGTTCCGGAGGCATTGACGTTTATTTTGACAACGTGGGTGGCGACATTCTGGATGCCGCGCTCACGCAGCTCGCCCGCGGCGCGCGCGTCGTGATTTGCGGCGCCATTTCGCAGTACAACAACACCACGCCGATCAAGGGCCCGTCCAATTATTTGTCTTTGTTGGTCAATCGCGCCAGCATGACCGGCTTCCTGGTCTCCGACTACGCCAGCCGCTTCGCCGAAGCCGCGCGTGAAATGGCTGGTTGGATGGCGCAAGGTAAACTGAAATCGCGCGAGGATATCGTCGAAGGACTGGAAACATTCCCCGAAACTCTGCTCAAGCTTTTCACGGGCGAGAACTTCGGCAAGCTCATCCTCAAGCTCCCCGAATCATAGAATCTCGCAAACACGGCGCCGGCACTCCGCCGATCCGCTTTAGCAAGCTGCCAAGCAATTGGTGGGCCCGCAAGGATTTGAACCTTGAACCAACGGATTATGAGTCCGCTGCTCTAACCGTTGAGCTACGGGCCCTGCAGTTGTAACCCGTTGATGTTATATCGATTTGAGAAAATTCGGTGGGAGATTCGCATGCCCTAAACCGGTGCACTGCAGCGAATTTGGAATCGTTCTCTCCGGTTCTATTGTCGGCCGCCCTTGATTCCAACGATCACAATTGCGCTTGGCCTCATTCTGGCTTTCATCCAAATAGAAGGGGGTTCTGTGAGATGATTCCGCCGGCGCGAGGCAACGACAGGCTCGGCGCGCGTGGAGAGGTTTCTGCGGATGTCCGATACTGTGGTGGGAGCGGACGTAATCGAGAAACCGGCGCCCTCGCCGATCTGGCGCTGGATTATCCTCGCGGCGATCGCCATCGCCTGCTATGGCGGCTACTACGCATTTGACTATATCGGGCCCCTTGCGCCGCTGCTCAACCGCCAGCTCCACTTCTCGAATACCGATATCGGGCTACTGCAGGCTGTCTACAGCCTTCCTAACATCGTCGCGATGCTCGTCTGCGGCGTGATGATCGACCGGATGGGAACGCGGAAATCGCTTTCGATTTTCGGCGTGCTCATCTTCATCGGACTGGTGATCACCGCGCTCAGCCCCCGGCTGGGCATCATGGCCACCGGACGCCTGCTCGTAGGCTCGGGCGGCGAAGCGCTGGCGCTGGCCGCAAACGTCGGCGTGGCCCGTTGGTTCTGGCACGACGGGCTGAGCCTGGCGTTCGGTCTGCGAGCATCGGCGGCACGACTCGGTTCGTTAAGCGCCCAGGTTTCTCCTGCATGGGCGCCACGCGCGTACACCTATTGGCGCTGGCCTCTTCTGCTCGGCGTCGGTTTCGGCGGGTTTTGTCTGCTCGGCGCCGCGCTTTACTGGATGCTCGATGTGCGCGGCGAGCGGCGATTCACTCTGGGACATACGGCGCGAACCACGAAGATCCCGCTCGGCGAAGTGTTCCGGTTCAATCGATCGTTCTGGCTGATAGCGGCGTTATGCGTCACTTTTTATGGCTGCATCTTCCCGTTTGAGACGTTCGGACAGAAATTCCTGATCGAGGCGCGGCATGTGTCGCCGCAAACTGCGGCGCTGCTGGTGGGCATGGAGCCATTTTTTTCGCTCGTTGGCATGCCGATCTTCGGCCTGCTCGTCGATCGCTACGCGCATCGTTCGCTGCTGATGATGTTCGGCTCGCTCCTGATCGTGCCGGTGTTTCCCATGCTGGGATTTACGAACATTCCCCCGGCGATCCCGATGGCCATGATGGGCGTGGCGTTCGCGTTGGTGCCGGCGGTGATGTGGCCGGCTCTCGTCTATGTAGTGGACAAATCGCGACTCGGCTTGGCCAACGGCATGCTGGATACTGTGCAGCAACTCGGGCTCGTGATCATCAATCTGTTGATCGGCTGGGCGAATGACCGTTGGCTCGCGAGCGCAACCAACGCAGCTGGCTACCATGCGGGTCTGTGGATGTTCACGGCGATTGCGGTGCTGGCGGTGCTGTGCGCGTTCGCGTTGTGGCGAGTGGAAACGGGTCCGACGTCGCACGGCCTGGAGACAATAACGACGCGGCTGTGACTTCATCGCCGCGAAGCTTCCGCGCATCGCCCCCAAACCTTGACGAACTCATTCAGCGTGGCTTAGAGTTCCTGGACAACGCACATGAAAATCGCTGACATGAATTGGATGCAGGTCGAAAAGAAATTGCAGCAGGACGGCCGCGCCGTCGTGCCGGTGGGGAGTACCGAGCAGCACGGATACCTACGCCTAACTGTCGACGCGATCCTGGCCGAGCGCGTTGCCTGCGAGGCAGCCGAGCCGCTTGGCGTCCCCGTGTTCCCCGTGCTCAGCTACGGCATCACGCCTTATTTCCGCCGTTATCCCGGCAGTATCAGCCTTCGTCTCGACACATATCAGCGCATCGTCGCGGACGTCCTTGAAAGCCTCACCGGAACTGGATTCACGCGCATTCTCTTCGTGAACGGCCATGGAGGCAACATTCCGGGCGGTTCGATCCTGCAGGAGTGGATGAACGATCATCCGGGAATAACCGTTAAGTGGCACAACTGGTGGAACGCGCCGAGGACCGCCGCCGCAGTGGCCTCCATCGATTCCGTTGCGTCGCACGCGTCCTGGATGGAGAACTTTCCGTGGACGCGGATCGCAGACCTGAAACTTCCCGATAGCCAGAAGCCGATGATCGATATCGCACGCATGCGCATGATGGATGCCGCTGGTGTTCGGGCCTACTTGGGCGACGGCAATTTCGGCGGGGTGTATCAAAAGCCCGACGACCAGATGATGAAAGTGTGGAGCGCAGGCGTGGAGGAGACGCGCGAGGCGTTGGAGGGTCCGTGGCGCTGACCTCCGACGGAATCGAGTCGCCGGAGCGGATACTGGTCTGGGGCGCGGGGGCGATTGGCGGCACTTTCGCCGCCTACCTGCGTCGCGCCGGTCTTGACGTAACCGTTGTAGACGCAAACACGGCTCACGTGCGGGCGATCCGCGAACGTGGCTTAACCATCACCGGCCCGATTGAGGCCTTTACGCAGCCGCTGCCCGCGCATACGACCGACAAACTTGCGGGCGTTTGGGACACGATATTTCTGTGCGTCAAGGCGCAGCACACGGAGGAGGCTGCGCGTCAGCTTGCGCCGCACCTCACGCGGGACGGCGTCGTTGTTTCGCTCCAGAACGGCTTCAACGAGCTGACGATTGCTGAGACAGTTGGCCGCGAGCGCGCGATGGGCGCCTTTATAAACTTCGGCGCCGACGTGCTGGAACCGGGCGTCGTGCACTTTGGCGGCCGGGGAGCAGTCGTAGCCGGTGAACTCGACGGCCGCCACACCACGCGCCTAACGCGCGTGCATCGCGCACTGCAAAAGTTTGACCCGGCTGCGATTACCACGGACAACATATGGGGTTATCTGTGGGGCAAGATGGGTTACGGCGCTCTGCTTTTTGCGGGAGCGCTCACTCCGGTCAGCATCGTCGAAGTGCTTGACTCGCACGATGCGCGGCCAACACTGACATCGTTGGCGCGGGAAGTGATGGCCGTGGCCGCAGCGGATGGTATCACTCCGATGGGTTTCAACGGCTACGATCCTGCAGCGTTCGGTTCAAATGGAACCGGCGCGGCTATTCACGCATCCTTCGACGCAATGGTCGCGTTCAACCGCCGCTCGGCGAAAACGCACAGCGGCATTTGGCGTGACATTGTCATTCATCATCGCAAGACCGAGTGCGACGCGCAGTTCGCACCGATCTTGAAGCTGGCCCGCAAGTCCGGGATCGCTATCCCGCGCGTGGAACGCCTTGTGTCGCTCATGCGCGAGGTTGAGAGCGGTGCATGCCCGCAGACGCTGGATAATTTGGCACGGCTGGATGGTTAGATTGTTCTTCTTGATACCCAAGCCCGCAAGAGCAAGCATTCGGAACGCTGGCGCACTCGATGCAAATTCGTTTTGACGGTCGAACGGCAATTGTGACTGGAGCCGCGCATGGCTTCGGCCGCAGCATCGCTTTGAACTTCGCGCACCTCGGCGCGCGGGTGGTCGCTTGCGACGTACTGAAATCCGAGCTCGACGAAACGGCGGCGTTGGCGAAGCGACAAGGGACACCGCTCGAGATTCGCGTGCTCGACGTGAGCGATCGTCAAGCGGTGCACGCCATGGTCGCGGAGACAGTTCAGGCCAGCAGCCGCATCGACATCCTGGTGAATGACGCGGGCGGCGTGATGGGCCAAGTCGGCCGGCCGCTCGAGGAAGTCTCCGACGCCGACTGGCGCGCGATCTTTGCCGTGAATCTCGACGGCGCGTTTTATTGCAGCCAGGCCGTTGCTCCGGCAATGAAGGCGGCGCGCTATGGCCGCATCATCAACATCTCGAGCGGCGCCGGCCTTGGCATCAGCCTTACCGGCATTCAGGCTTACGCCTCAGCCAAAGCGGGACAAATCGGCCTGACGCGGCAGCTTGCGCACGAGCTTGGGCCGTGGGGCATCACCGTAAACAACGTCGCACCCGGCTTCGTGCGCTCCAACCCCACCACCGAAAAGCAGTGGGAGGCATACGGCGAAGATGGACAACGCCGGCTCGTCGAGAACCTTGCGCTGAAGCGGCTCGGTTCGCCGCAGGACATCGCCAACGGCGTCTTGTTTTTTGCGAGCGAGCAAGCGGGTTGGATCACCGGTCAGACGCTGTCCATCGACGGCGGACGGTAAGTCCAGGCCAACGGAACGAGGTCATCCGGATCAGGTGCTGTCGGCGCCTGTCAAGAACGTTGAATGTCGGGGGTAATTGATTTGTAGCCATAGACTGCCAGTACCATTGTTGAAAGGGTGCGCCACTGAGACGATGTTCACACGAGGAATCTCTCTATGCGCATTCACTCTTATGTCCTGGCAGTGGCTTTGTGCGCGGCGGCCTCGAGCCAGGCCGCTTTAGGGCAATCCCCACAAGGGCAGAGCAATGCTTCTGCTACGCAATCTACCAACACCAAACAGTCGCCAAATCCGCAGCAGGCTGTTGCGTCAGGGACGCCAGGCACATCGAAAGCTGCTCCGAAACCACCTGTCTTGCTTACAAACGACAACATCGACGATCCTACGGTGAAGCAGACGGTTCATGGCACCGCTCAACCGAATGCACAGCGGGACCCGAAAGCGACGGCGGCGCAAGTTTCCGCTGCGTCAAAAGCGCAGTCAAACCAGCAGGCAGCCACTTCAGCGTCTGCGGCAAAGCCAAAAGTGCTTCTCGATCCGCACAAGGTACTGACTAATGATGACCTGCGGAACCTTGGACGGCAGGGCGACGTGAGTGTTGTAGGGGTCGATGTGGACCTCAACGTAATTTATGATTGCGACGTAAACTGCTACAACGAGGTCCGCGAAGCGGCGAAGGTTTATCCGGGCAGCGATCTGGAATGGATGCGTGACCTTCATTCAGGGATTGAGAAGCTCAAGAAGAATAACGATTGGCGCGCAGTACTGGTGCATTTGGCTGATATCAGATCGAAATTCTGCACGCTCGCAGCTGACGAGCAAGCCGCCCTTGCGCGAGCGGACAATTTCGACAATGTGACGGAACAACAAATCAACATCAGGGAAGAATACAATCGGCAATTGAATGCAGCGAATCAGGACGCTATGGCAACGTACAGCCGTATGACTCCTCTGCAAGCCCAGTATTCTTCGCTCGTCGCGAGTTTCATGTCGATTCAGGTCTCGCGCATAATGCGGGCAAATTGCAGCGACCCGAACTCAAATCATTACAACGCGGATCCAGACGATCCAAATGACTAACGTACGCACTGCTCGTAGTGCCGCCGGCATATTTTGCCTTTCTGGGTTAATCCTTTCTGCCTTCTCCGTCGCTGCGGCGCAATCCGCGTCTTCATCTGCGACGGACCAGGCCGGCACAACGAAAGGGGCAGTCAAGCAGGCTGCGACCGAAGAGAAGGCCGCCCCGAGCTCACATCTGCGAAAGTTGGTGGAGACGCACAAAGTCGTCACCACCGAAGACCTCGAAAAATCACATTCGAATCCGCAGACGGTACACCGCTTGGAGAAAGTACACGAATCGCCGGCGAGCGACACGGCCGTGTGCGATGCCGAATGCGCGGCAGAAGCCCGCAATGAAATCGGGATGGGTTTGAGTCACGAGGGTGAGTGGCAGGCGCAGCTGATGACCGCGAAGCATAACCTGGCCGCGGATGCGGAATGGCGTAACACCTACGCAGATGGACTCCGCAAGATTCAGATGTACTGTACATTTCTCGACCAGCAACGGAAAGCACCTCCGCCGAGCGGGAACGATTTCCGGTCTCAGTTCGAGAGGGCGAAGCAAGACCAATACATCAGCGACATGGACCACACGCTGAGCGCCGGTGTGCAGGAGGTGCGTACAAACATGAACCGCATGATTGATGAGGCGCAAAAAATTGAACCAGTTCGCGCCGCAATCATGAGGGTCTTAATGCAGCGTATTTTCGATCAGTGCGCAGGTTCCTACGACCCCTGAGCAGTTGCGGCGCTCACCCATGGCGCCAGGAATGGTGAATCTGATGACGAAGAAGAATACAATTTGGGTCGTCACCGCAATTGCGGCGCTGGGATGCCTGCTCGTCTCCATCTCCCTCCACAAGAGAAAATCTCCGGTCCAAACCTCTGGCGCGGCGGGTCTCTCCGGACCGTTTCTGGCTTGGAAATTCGCGAGTGGGCAAACCACTTTTGCGAGCGTGACTTTAGGATCCGACGGCACAATCTATGGGAGCTCAAGCCAGGGAGTTTTTGCGATATCGCCGGACGGAAAATTGAAGTGGCACGCACAATATGGCGGACTGTCGTACGCAGCGATGGGAACCACTGGGACTCTGTACGTCGCGGAGATGCACGGTTTGGCCTTCGGAGTGTCGCCTGACGGCACTGTGAGCTGGAAACCTCAGGTCGGCCTAATTGGATTTCATGCGCCTCCAGCCATTGGCGGTAGCACGGTTCTCTATGCCAATACCACATCCGACCTGTATGCTTTCGAGCAGGACTCGACTGCGGTAGCTTGGTCGCAGAACACATTTCGCCCGGGCGTGATCGCGAAAAATTCTTCTCTTCCTGGCAGCGCCGAGGTTGGAATGACAAGTCTGGCCGCACCCGTGGTCTACAGCGACGATTCGATCGCTCTGCCCCGCCAGCACTGGCTGAATCTGTTCGGCAGGGATGGCTCGCCCGCTTGGTCCCTGGAATTGACGCCGCGCCAACTGGGAACAGCAGCTCTCGGCGAAGATGGAACCATTTACGTTACTGATGGAACCACTCTTTACGCTGTCGATCGTTCCGGTTCTTTGAGCTGGAAGTATGCAGCTGCCGATGGCTGTATTGGGTCGCCCGTGATTGACGCGGACGGTACGATCTATTTTTCTTCGGCGCGTTCTATATCTGCGCTCGGCCGCGACGGAAGCCTCAAGTGGACCGTCAAGACCAGTCATGGGTTCGAAACGAGCCCGGTGCTTGTTTCCGACGGGAGCATCTACGTCGGTGCCAGCGATGGGCTCGTGGCCTTGAATCCCGACGGCAGCGAGAAATGGAGCGTTCATACTCCATTCGTGAATACCTCGCCGGCGATTGCCTTTGACGGAACCGCTTACTTCGCCTGTGGCTATATCTGGGTGTGTGCCGTCGAGGATATTCACTCGCCCCTCATGAAGAGTCCTTGGCCACGGATTTATCACGACTCCGCAAATTCAGGCAACATTCTCACCCCGTTTTGAAATCCTTCGTGGCATCATTCACGGGTCTGCTAGTCCGAGAACACTTCACTAGGCAGCGGTAAATCCGGTACCAGATGAGGAGCATCGTTATGTCGAATCAGGTGCTGACGGTCGGTGCGCTCGCTGCGCCACACGGAGAGAAGCATTACGGCGTGAACGAGTTTCCCGTCCAAGGCCAGCCGTACCGGCTTCCGATGTGGCTCATCAATGGAGGTGCGAACACCGGAAGTGGCGACGGCCCGACTCTCGTTGTGACGGGCGGCGTGCACGCCGCCGAGTACGCAAGCATCGCGGCGGCACTTGACTTCGGCCGCTCTCTCGCTCCGGCAAACCTGCGAGGCCGAGTCATTGTCGTGCCCGTGATGAACATGCCCGCGTTCACCGCCCGTTCCATTTACGTTTGCCCTCTGGACGGCCGGAACCTCAATCGAGTTTTCCCGGGCGATGCGCATGGCACCGCTTCCGAGCAGATTGCCGATTGGGTATTCCGCAACGTCATCTCGCAGGCCGATTACTACGTGGACCTGCACGGCGGCGATTTAATCGAGGCGCTCGTTCCTTTCACGATTTTTTTCCGGTCTGGCAATGAGCGCGTCGACAAGATGTCGCTGGAAATGGCCCGGGTCTTCGGCATTCATTTCTTGGTATGCAGCGAGACACCGGGCTCGACATTTTGCGCCGCGTCGCGCGCCGGCATTCCGTCCATTTTGGCCGAGTCAGGCGGCCAGGGAATTTGGACGCCCGAGGACGTGGCGCTGCACACGAACGGCCTCCACCGTCTGATGCGTCATCTCGACATGACTGCCGGCGGACCGCCGGAACCCATGCCGTTCACGCTCCTCGAACGATTTCTCTGGCTGCGCAGCGAGCACGCAGGTTTCTGGTATCCAGCGGTTGCGGTGAACGAAGCAGTGAAAGCCGGGCAGAACTTGGGATGCGTGAAGGATTGCGAAGGGCGCGTGCTGCAGACGGCCGTCAGTCCCGCGGATGGCGTGGTGCTCTTCATCGTCTCGTCGTTAGCAATCAACGACACAGATCCCCTCCTGGCCGTCGGCGCGTGAGCCATAATCAAATGAATGCCGTTCTGAAGACGCTCGCTGAGAATGAAAACCGGTACCTGCGTGAGCTCGCCGAGTTCGTTGCGATTCCGTCGGTTAGCACCGATCCCGCCCATGCTGCCGATGTGCGTCGAGCAGCCGACTGGGTGGCGGCGCGGCTGCGCAGTGCCGGTCCGATTGAAGTTGAAATGTGGGAGACGCCGCGTCACCCTGCTGTCTTCGGACGTTGGAACAATGCACCCGGCGCTCCGACGGTTCTCATGTATGGCCACGTGGACGTGCAGCCCGCCGAACCTTTCGAGTTGTGGCATTCGCCGCCGTTCATCCTCACCGAGCGGAACGGGCGGCTCTACGGTCGCGGCGTCAGCGACGACAAAGCGTCAATGCTGCTACCGATCCTGGCGGCTGAAGCCTTTTTCCTCGGCGGAGACAAACCGCCCATCAATCTCCGTTTCCTTTTTGAGGCTGAGGAAGAAATCGGCAGTGTCGATCTTCCGCAACTCGTGCGCGCGCGGCGCGATGCGCTCGCCTGTGATGTAGTGCTCTCGGCCGACGGCGGCATGTGGCGCCCCGAAGCGCCGAGTATCACCGTGAGTTCGCGTGGACTGGCTGCGCTCTCGTTCACGGTGCGAGGACCACATCACGATCTCCACTCCGGGCGTCATGGCGGCGGCGTGGCCAATCCGTTGCACGCAGCGGCGGAGCTTGTCGCCTCGCTGCACGACAACGGAAGAGTCGCGGTCGAAGGATTCTACGACGATGTGGAGGACATCGAGCCTGCATTGTCGAAGGCGCTCGAGCGTCTGATGTTCGATGAAAAAAAATATCTCGTTGAAATTGGCGCACCTGTCGGATTCGGCGAGCCAGGATACGGCATGCTCGCGCGGCAGTGGTATCGCCCGACGCTCGAGGTTAACGGCCTTTATGGCGGCTATCAGGGGCCCGGCAACAAGACTGTGCTGCCGAGTGAGGCGCACGTGAAGCTCACATGTCGCCTTGTCCCGAATCAGCGGCCGGACGATGTACTTGCCAAGGTGCGGCGGCATTTGGAACGCCGCTGTCCACCCGGCGTGAGCCTCACAATTAAGGAAGGGAATGAAGGTGCCGAGGCGTATCGCGTCTCGCCCGACAACCCCGCAGTGCGCGCGGCCGCCGAGACGCTCACCGAAGTCTTCGGCATACCTCCTGAGATTGTCGGCATGGGCGGCACCGTGCCCATCGTTACCACTTTCCGCGACGTCCTCGGCGTGGATACTGTCTTCTTCTCGTTCAGCACCGCCGATGAGGATATCCACGCGCCCAACGAGTTTTATCGTCCCGAACGCTTTCGCCTCGGGCTTCAGGCTTGGGCCCGCCTGTGGCGCCGACTAAGTAATCCCAGCATTTGATACGCAGTCTTGGCTCGAACAGTCGACGCCAAAAGCGACCGGTTCCTCGCTGGACCAATTCAACGTGTCACCACTCCCGCTTGCGTCAACTGGAATTAGTGGCAGTTGCCTTTTCTCAAATCGCGGAAGGTTTTGACGCGTGGCGCGGGCTTTTTCGCGAACTCAATCTCTCCCCAACACCTTCCAATCGGCCAGAAATGCTGTAGGTATAACACCTGATATTTGCATGGGAAAGCGCGGGATTCACAAATCCCGTGTTATCTGTAAAATACTCGGCTGAATACGGGAGTCTCAGTTTAGTAAATTGGCTTGGCAAGGAGAACTCCAATGGAGCAGCAGACGCGCACCATTTCCAATATTTCTTCTCATCATGCGGCGCAATCTACCGCCGAACTCCTCCGACAGCTTGTCGCGCACTTGCGCCAGAACCGAACGCAATTGAGGGAAGAGTGGGCGCGTCGCATCACGGAAGCGAGGTTGCTGACTGCGATGACGAAAGATGAAATCTTCGCTGAAGCGACTTCGGTGTACGACAACTACGTCGAAGCGCTCGAGACGGGGACGTTCGAAGCGCTGCAAGCCTACGCGCGAAACCTGTCGGAACGCATTATTCCGCGCGGCGTCGAGACACACGAGGTCATCGGAATCGTGCTGCTGTTGCGCGACGTGCTGGCCCGGTCTTTGTTCGCGAAATACCAAAATGATTTTGCGCTCCTGAATTGCATCCTCGATGCATACGAGCCTGCCGCAAACCGGATCGCCAACACCGTGGCCGTCGGCTTCGTGCAAGAGCGGGAACGCGTGATTCGCGAACAACAGGAGGCGATTCGAGTGTTGTCAACGCCTGTGCTGCAAGTGCGCGAACGTCTGCTGATTCTGCCAATCATCGGCGTGATTGACCCGCAGCGAGCGCGGCAACTCACCGAGCAACTGCTGCGAGGAATTCGCACCAACCGCGCCAAAGTCGTCGTTATCGACATCACCGGCGTGCCCGTGATGGACGCGAACGTGGCGAACAATCTGGTGCAGACCGTGGAAGCGACACGGCTGCTGGGCGCCACCGTCATCATCACCGGTCTGTCGCCCGAAATCGCGCAAACGCTCGTAACCATCGGCGTCGACCTGGGCAAAATGAACACGGTCGGCGACCTCCAAGGAGGCATTGAAGAAGCCGAACATCTGCTCGGATACAAAGTGGTTCCTTCCGGCGAAGCGGCCGATCAACAGTTGAGGACGTGAAGAGTGGAAGTTCCGATCCTCAAACAAGGTCCCTACCTCATCGCGTCGATTCAATCCGCGCTGTCTGACGCGGACTTGCTTCAGTTGCGCGACGCGATCGTGCAGCAGGTGGGAATGTTTCGTTCTCGCGGAGTCATTGTGGACGTGACTGCTCTGGACGTGATGGATTCATTCGCCACACGCACCCTCCGGGACATCACGTTCATGATTCGCTTACGCGGAGCCGAAACGGTGATCGTTGGCATACAACCGGACGTTGCTTTTACGATGGTGCAATTGGGTCTCAAGTTGGAGGGTGTACCGACAGCATTGGACCTGGAAGAAGGTATCGCGTTCCTCGACAAGAAGGGCCCGACCGCCGGGAAGGAAGCGAGCGCCCGTGGACGGTGAACGCGAGGCGCTGGCTCTGCATGCCGGAGCATCTGTGTCGCTGACTCACGGCGGGGATGTTGTGGCGGCTGAGGCAGCGGTCCAGATACAGGGGGACACGGATATCGTGGGGGCGCGGCAAAAAGGCCGGATGCTTGCAGCCACGCTTGGGTTTTCGTCGAGCGAGCTAACATTGATTGCGACGGCGATTTCAGAGTTGGCGCGAAATATTGTTCTATACGCCAAACAGGGGGAAATCATTCTTCGATTGGTGGAGCGTGGCGGGCAGCGGGGAATTATGGTTCGCGCGAAGGATCAAGGTCCCGGGATTCCGGATATTCGAAGAGCGCTGCAAGGCGGCTTTTCAACCTCACGAAGTCTGGGTCTTGGTTTGGCCGGCGTTCGCCGGTTGATGGACGAATTTGAGATCGAGTCGAGAGTTGGGTTTGGCACCACGGTGACGGCACGGAAATGGAAAAGATAAAAGGATTACCGCTCGACTGCGGCATCGCGGCGCAGACATTGCCCGGCCAAAATGAAAGCGGCGACAAATACGTGATCATCCAATCTTCTGCGGAGGCGTTAGTTGCGGTGATAGATGGATTGGGACACGGGGAAGATGCGGCGAGTGCGGCCAGAATCGCGGCAGAAGCCTTGCAAGAGAATGCCGGACTGCCGGTCATCCCGTTGCTCCGGATATGCCACCAGAAGTTACGCGACACGCGAGGCGTGGTGATGAGCATCGCCACGTTTAATCCCATGGAGAGCACGGTGTCATGGTTAGGTGTCGGAAATGTTGAGGGAGTGCTGCTGCACAGAGATTCCTACGGTACCGTAAGCCGAGAACTCTTGTCGTTGCGCGGGGGAGTTGTCGGTGACCAATTGCCGAATCTCATCACCAGCATTCTTCCCGTTTCGCGCGGCGACACGCTTGTCTTTGCTACAGATGGAGTACGCAACGATTTCGTCGACGGAATAACGGTGGGCGATCCAGTCCAGCGTACGGCCGAAAATATTTTGGCGCATCACGCGCGGGGAACGGATGACGCTCTGGTTCTTGTAGTCCGGTATTCCGGGCTTCAGAAGGAGGCAGCCCGTGGCGGGATTACAGAGTGACTATGAGAGGGCCCTTGGCGGTTACTTGCGACAGGGCGACGAAACTGCCCTGAAGCAGGCGTACGAATTCGGGCGGCGCGCGCTCGCAGAGGGACATGGAATTCTCGACATGGTGGTTTTGTATCAGGGCGCCCTGGAGGCGAAGGTGCGCGAGAATCCGAATCCGGACGTGGTACGGCGCGCGGGTGCGTTTTTTGTCGAGACAATGTCACCGTTTGAGATGACGCACCGCGCTTTCGGCGAGGCGAACGCCACATTGCGACGCCTAAACGAAGCGCTCGAGGGCGAAACTCGCCGGATTGCTCGCGCTCTTCATGACGAGTCCGGTCAACTCCTGGCAGCTGTTCATATTCAATTGCAGGACGCGGCGCGAGATCTGCCTGCGGTGAAGCGCGGACGGATTCGCGAGGTAGAAACGCTCTTGGAGCAAATCGAAGAACAATTGCGGCACTTCTCGCACGAGCTCCGACCAGCCATTCTGGACGATTACGGCCTCGTGCCCGCTCTGCAGTCGCTTGCCGAAAAATTCACAAAACGCTTTGGAACACCCGCAACCGTGGATGGCAAACTCGGGCAACGTTCAACAGCCACACTCGAAGCGGCGATGTACCGCGTGGCGCAGGAAGCGCTCAACAATATTGCCAGGCATGCCAAAGCATCCCGCGTGAACATACAGCTCTGGCAAGACGCGGGAGAGTTTCATTGTTGTATTCGTGACGACGGAGTTGGGTTTGATCCGGCCTCGTTGGGAACTGGAGACGGCAGCACGCTCGGTCTGCAGGGGATGCGCGAAAGGATTCATGCCCTCGGCGGTACATTGCAAGTCAAATCTGCACCACAGAAGGGAACTGAGATACAGATAACGGTTCCCATGGAGGCTTAGGATGCCCATACAGGTAATACTTGCGGACGATCATCAAATAGTGCGGCAATCGTTGAAGGTCTTGTTAGAGCGGGAAGGCTTGAAAATTGTTGGCGAGGCATCGAACGGACAAGAGGCGGTCAAAATCGCGGAAGCCTTGCACCCGGATGTAGCCGTACTGGACGTAAGCATGTCCGTGCTTAACGGCATTGATGCCGCGAAGGAAATTCAAAAGGTGTCGCCGCAGACGAAGACGGTTTTTCTTACGGTTCATGACGAGGACCCCTATCTCTTGGACGCGCTGCGAGTAGGCGCGAAAGGATATGTCGTAAAGACACATGCCGCCGAGAATTTGGTGCAGGCAATTCGCGAAGCATCCCGGGGTGGTGTCTATTTGAGCCCTGAAGTTTCTCGCGCTGTCGTGCAGGCGTACCAGAACAGGACAGAGCTATCTTCGGAGCCACTTAGCCCCCGTGAGCGACAAGTGCTCCAGTTGATCGCCGAAGGAAAGACTACGAAGGAAGTGGCAGGCGTCCTAAACATCAGCGTGAAGACAGCGGAAACGCACCGCACGCGCCTCATGGAGAAACTCGACATCCACGAGACTGCGGGTTTGGTGCGGTACGCCATCCGACGAGGCCTTGTTCAGGCCTAGATGCCGTCGGGTCAGTGGACTCCCTACACGGTCCTAGGGACTTTTCCTGTCGTGAATGCAGCCACCGACCGATGGCGGACTCGCAGATTTGGGTCTAGCTTGTGTCTGGGCCTGACGCGACTCGCCATGCAGGCTCGCGGGCGCATGCCACCAGATTGCACGGCATCGAGGTAGTCGCCCCTGTTCTCAATCCGAGGAGCCAATAGATGAGTGTTTCGCCCCGCGTAATTTCCTTCAAGGAGACACCTTTAGGAACGCAAGAAATCCCGTTGACGTTCGCGCCCTCAGAAGAACTGCGATTTACGCTCAGTCCCGCGATGGGAGACTTGCGCCAACAGGTCGACCGTGTTGCTCAAGTAGATGTTCCCGTGCTCCTGCTTGGGGAATCAGGAGTGGGAAAAGAGTTTGTAGCTCGGGCTCTGCATGCTCGATCTCTCCGGTCGCAGAGAACATTTTTGAAAGTGAATTGCGCGGCGTTACCTTCAGAACTATTGGAGAGTGAGCTTTTCGGATATGAGGCCGGCGCTTTTACAGGAGCGGTGAAATCGAAGCCAGGTCAATTTGAACTCTGCGAGCATGGAACGATTCTGCTCGACGAGATTGGTGAGATGCCCCCCACGCTCCAAGCCAAGCTTTTGCACGTCCTGCAAGATCAGCAGTTTTCACGGTTGGGCGGACGACGCACCCTGACCGTGGACGTGCGCATCTTGGCGGCTACGAACATCGATATCCAGAAAGCTTTGAACGAAAAGCTATTCCGTCCGGACCTCTATTATCGCTTGAATACCATCACCCTTCGAATTCCTGCGCTGCGCGAACGCCGTGAAGATATTCCATTGTTTCTTGACTACTTCATGAAACACCTGTCAGCTCAGCTGCACCGGCCGCAGAGGCGATTTTCGAAGCGCCTTATGGATGGATGTCTGAAGTACTCTTGGCCCGGCAATGTGCGCGAACTGAAAAATTTTGTCTGCAGGTATTTGGTTTTGGCTGACGACGAAGCAGCGCTTGCGGAACTCCGAGAACGCAAGGCCGAACGCGCGGAACAGCTGAATGCCGAGCCCGGTTTAAGGCAGCTCGTCTATTCAGTCCGAGCCGAAGCAGAGCGCCGGATGATTGAGGAGTGCCTGGCGAAGTTGCGCTGGAACCGAACCGAAACGGCCCGAGCTTTGCACATCAGCACGAAAACATTATGGAACAAAATGCGACAATACGGTATTCGTGATTCTTCTCGTCAAGGTGAGGTTTCCAATGACAAGTCCGCGCGCGAATTATCAGGGTTGGCTGTGGAGCCCCCGCAATCTGCTCGTCAATGCGGGGAGCCGGCTGAGCCGTGCACTATCGACCGAATGGGTACGATTTCGCCGCTCAAGCTGGCCAACGGCCGAGCAGGCTGTGCTAGGGCTGTTGCGCAATAGCGCCGCCTTTCTCACGGCTCCGCTATCGGGTGGGAGCCTCACGAATGGGTGCGCGCGCATGAACGACGTGCACAATTCGGTCAAAGGGGCGCCAGACGGCCGCTCGCCAGAACAGAAATCGTTGCCGGCACCGGAACTGGCTCCGAGTGGGTGCAGTCCGCACCTCATGTCAAGTTCCCGGCCTGTCCTGCTGGCAAATGTCCGGGAGTTTACTGTGGACCGCACCGCCAAACAGCGCAGTGCAGCGGTTCCAACCGCGGACCCGCAGGCGGAGCGCGATAAGACCGCACCCGATGTGCCCTTCATGGATGGCGGAAGTGAGATGGACGCCTCCAGGAGTTTTCAAGCCGCTCTAGCCTCCGCGATTGAGAACGCGATTCAGGCCGAAACCCAGCAAGTCACCGAACAAAAGTTTGATGCCCAGCTGTGCGATCTGCTTGACCGTAGATGCAAGGAATCTTGCAGTCATATCGAGAGCAGGCTGAACTTCTTCTACGATCAGACCGCTATGCGGCTCGACGCTCTTTCCGATCAGATTGTAAAGAAAGTTTGTGAGTCGTTGAGCCAACAGGCGGCGGCCACGTTAAATGCTGTGGTGGTGGCGTCGGCGCAACAAAGCAAATCTGCGCTGAGCGCGGAGTCCAAGCACGCGCTCGAAGGGTTCGGCAGGCAAATAAGCGAATTGTCCGAAGGGCATCTGGAGGCCCACCGAAAAGAAGTGCAAGTCCTGTCGTCGAATCTACAACTCCGCCTGCGGCGCGTAGCGTACACTTTGGAAGATGTGGCCGCAGCGGAAATGCCGAGAAGTTAGAGAGTCTACCGCGCCACTTTAGCCTCAGCGGAACGGATATGGGGGCCTCGCTGGAGAAGCTTTGTGGGGACTGGGATAAGGAGTTGAATTCAGGATCCCGCGGTGGCAGAGGGACCCGACCCAGTCTTCTCTCCGTGAGAGCGAGGCTCCCAGTATTGCGTGGATCCCATGTTACGAGGTGTTTAGCTTCCGGCAATAAGGTCTTTCCTGCATATAGGGCAAGGTAAACCCCTGAACTGGGCCCATCGCTCGCCCAAGCGCTAGCCGCACAATGAAAATGATTGCTTCCGGGCGTGGGCCGCGCTCGTTCCCGCTTCTGTCAGGGCTAAACGTCGATGCAGTACAGTCACTTGTAGGGCTACCGATCCATTACTCTCTGTATTGCGCGGGCTTCGGGGCTCCCTTAGGCTCTACATGGAACCACAGGCAGAAGATTGTGGTGACGCAATGGGAAACACAGGCGCCGGCAGTGATTATCGCATTCTCAACGGCAGCGTCACGACGCCCCAAAGTGCACATGCTGAAAATACTTATCGCCGACGAGAGTCGCGAATTCCGCAAATTCATCCGGCGCGTTTCGGAGGCTGAACAGGACCTTGAAGTTGCCGGGGAGGCGACAAGCGGGCCCGAGTTGATGACCCTGGCGCGACAGCTCAAGCCAAATGTTGCTTTGGTGGATGTCGCCTTGTCGGGCATGGGCGGTTTGGAAGGGGCAAGAAGAATAAGATTGGAATTGCCGGACACTCGAGTGATCTTGCTTTCTCTGGTAGATGAATCGGCGGTGCGCGACGCAGCAATGCGCTATGGAGCCGATGTGTTTTTAAGCAAGGGTGCTCCGATTTCAGAGATCTTGGCCCAGATCCGAGGGCGAAGGTCGAAGGCTTTCATGGGAGGCGCATAAAATCTGCGCTGAGCGCACGCTCATTTCGGAACAAGCCGGCTCTTTCGTCCTTCCAGACGAAGGTTTGGCGGCGCGCAAGCATTCGGATGAAAAAAATCGAGAAAATGGCGCGAAAGTCCGAGCAAGACATGCAGGAACAGCTGCCTCTCGGCAAAGTGCGCCCGCTTGCCTTGCGGATGAGGCGTGGATCCCCTATGAGTTTCAAATCACGGCCAGAAACGCCGAAGCACACGGAAAACGACGAGACCGACGTGGGTGTTGAATCTGATTTGCACGACCGGGACGTCTGGCTCGCACAGGTCGTCGAGTCGTGCGGAGATGCGATTATCGGCGCCACGCTTGACGGAGTGATCGTCAGCTGGAATCGCAGCGCGGCGCGCATTTTCGGATACACGGAAACAGAAGCCGTCGGCTGCTCTCTGTCGCTGGTTCTTCCATCGGTTCACGGAGGCGACTTGGTGCATTTGATCGAGCACGTGGCGACGGACCGGCGAAGCTCACCCGGCGAAACACTTTGCCTCCGAAAAGATGGAAGCGAAGTCTCGGTGCTCATGTCAATCTCGCCGATTCGCAGTCCCGAAGGCAGGATCGCCGGCGTGTCTGCCATTGCTCGCGAAACGCTCGCGGCCGCTGGAGAGGTAGCGGAACTGCGTCGGGCTAACGAAGAGCTCGCGCGAATCGTTCGCGGCATGGAACAGCGCGCCCGGGAAATGAACCTCGTGCAGCAGTTGAGTACTCTTTTGCAGACTTGCCTTACTGCGGAAGAGGCGCACCCGGTTCTGGAGCAATCGCTCGCGAAGTTGTTTCCCGCTGGTTCAGGAGCGCTGTTTGAACGCAACAGTTCCGTAAACTTGCTCGAAGCGAGCATAAAGTGGGGCGAGTCGCGCTTGGCGGAGGCTGTGTTCGAGCCGGAGGCGTGTTGGGCCCTCCGGCGGGGGCACGTGCATCGCGTTGCTGATCCCTCCACTCCGCTCCTGTGCCCTCACCTGTCTCGTGTTGCGCCAGCGAGTTCGATTTGTGCTCCGTTGGTTGCCTCGGGTGAAACTCTGGGCGTCCTTAGCGTCCAGGGAAGTCCGTATGAACTCAGTCAACCAAAGGAAACGCAGGAACGCATTCTGGCAGCCCGCCAACAGCTAACTGAAACCGTCGCCGGACATATTGCCCTGGCTCTGGCGAATCTGAAGTTGCGCGAAAGCCTGCGGGCGCAATCGATTCGTGACGCGGTCACGGGATTATTCAATCGTCGCTATTTGGATGAAACGCTCCCCCGAGAGATCCACCGTGCCAGCCGTGATGACAGGAACCTGGGGCTCATTATGTGTGATCTCGACTCCTTCAAGGCATTCAACGACACGTACGGACACGCGGCCGGCGATTCGCTACTGAAAGCGTTCGGCGACCTAGTCGGAAAAGTTGTTCGCGCCGGCGACATTGCGTGCCGCTACGGCGGAGACGAATTCGTGTTGATTCTGATGGATGCTTCCCTGGAGACCGCAAAACGCCGCGCCGAATTGCTCGAGCGGGAATTTAAGAGAATCGTGATCCAGCAGGGAGACATGTTCCTGAACCCAGGCTCGATGTCTTTGGGCGTGAGCGCCTACCCCGCTCACGGAGACGCTGCTGCGGCATTGCTGCGCGTTGCCGACGAGGCCCTATATCGCGCGAAAGCCGCAGGCGGGAATCGCGTTGTTCCCGGACAAGACCCGGAATAGTTCTGAACCCATGCAGCACCGGATTTCCATCTCAAAATTCGTAAATAACTTTGCCGTCCGTGTCCGCAGTCGGACCATATACAGACGGCACGCGCGCGCCTAACAGGCGAAGATACACGATTAACTGGCCACGATGATGCGTGGAATGGTTCAGCCGGCGCGTGAAAATCCACGCGTGAGAACGAAAAACATCGAAAAAGGCCGCCGTTTCTCGCCACCAGCCGTCCGGTTTGCTGCGTAAAATTTCCAGACGGCGCGCGGCGTCGGCCTCATATTTTCTAATGCAGGCTCGTTTTGTCTTTTCTCTTGGATTGAAGTCGCCCACATCGATGCCGAGCATCTTGACCATCCAACCGCCTTCGGACTGGATTTGATGCTCGATCTGCTCGAGTGCGGTGCGCGATTTAGGCGCTGGCCGGAAATCCATCGCCTCATCCGGGAATGCGGACCAGATAGTCAGCGTCTTGAGCGTCTCGGTTTCGTAGGTATCAAGAAGGAAGCCGTACGCATCATTCGTTTTAGACGGCACTGTCACAGCAGGACGCCTTTCTACAATTCGCCCGATAGTGGCGCGCTATTGATTGCCAGTCCAAGACGCTCGCCGCCCGAATATACAACGAAGCGTCTGCCGCGCAGAAACCCGACGAGCGTCATGCCAACTTCGCGCGCGAACTGCACGGCAAGGCTGGAACAGGCCGATACGGAAGCCACAACGGGCAAGCCTGCCATCGCAGCCTTCTGAATAATCTCGAAGCCACCGCGTCCACTGACCATCAGCACGCTCTCGGAGAGCGGCACACGGTTCTCGCGGAGCGCCCAGCCAATAATTTTGTCGACGGCATTGTGACGGCCAATGTCCTCGCGTTCGGCAAGAAGCTTCCCGGTGGCGTCGAACAAGCCGGCCGCGTGAAGACCACCTGTGCGGCCAAAAATCTGTTGCGCCGATCGAAGCGCGTCCGGAATGCGGCAAAACACCTCAGCATCAACGCGAAAACGAGGATTCGGTGCACGAATGCCGCGGGCGCGCACGGACTCAATGGATGCTTTGCCGCAAATACCACAACTCGAGGAAGCAAAGAAATTGCGCTGCGTGCCCTCGAAATCCAACCCAACATCACCGGTCAGTTCAACTTGAATGATGTTGCCCCGCTCCGTTGGCTTGCAATCGTCGGCATGATCGAGCGAGACAATTTGTTCACGACGCTGGATGATGCCTTCGGTGAACAGAAACCCGGCGGCGAGTTCTGTGTCGTGACCGGGCGTGCGCATGGTGACGCTCAGGGGATGCTTGCCGACGCGAATCTGCAGCGGTTCTTCACCGGCAAGATAATCCTGAACGGCTCGTGCGCGGCCGTCGTTCCACTCCTGAACCAAAGTGATGCCGATGTCGCGCGGTGAGGATGGCATGAGGATCGCGGTTCTTTACGCGGTCGCGGCGCAGTGGGAATCGACTCGACCCGCGCTCAATCTTTTCTATCCCGTTTCCGTTCCATGGTCAAGCGAACGGATATAATTCACCATCTATGAAAAGTGGATTTTATCTTGCGATGGCGGACGGCGTGCTCATCGTGCACCTTGCATTCATTGCCTGGGTAATTTTTGGCGCATTTCTTACGCGAGGGCGCCCGCGGCTGGCGTGGGTGCACGTGATAACGATCGTTTACGGAATTGTCGCGGAGACGACACCGTTGGTTTGTCCCCTGACGCTGGCGGAAAACTGGTGCGAAACGCGCGCGGGTGTCTTGCCCTATCAAGGGCCCTTCCTGCTGCATTGCCTGGACACAACTGTCTATCCTCACGTCCCAGTCGCGCTGCTTGTGGCGGTCGCGGTCGCCGTGTGCGTGCTCAACTTGGGAATTTACGTCCGTCGATTTCGCAAACGGGCGTCGCTCGGCTAAACTGGCGCGAGTCACAAATCCGGAGGCGGCGATGGCGGACAGAATCGAGGATTTCGAAAAATTTCGTGCCGAAATGAATGAGGAGATTCTCGGGTGCGGGCATCTGGGGATGAAGCGATTTTTCGCGCTCGATCATCAGGCGTATGAGGACGGAGCCTTGCCGGGCAAGACGAAAGAGTTGCTCGGGCTGGTGGCCTCGGCGGTCCTGCGCTGCGACGACTGCATCACATACCACGTCCAGCGATGCGCGGAAGAGGGATGGAAACGCGAAGAAGTGATCGACGCATTGAATGTGGCGCTGATCGTGGGAGGGTCAATTACGATTCCGCACGTGCGGCGGGCGTTCGCGAGAATGCGTGAAATTCCCGCACTGAAGGCGTGAGCGTTTGCCTCCAGAGCCACAAGCCGGGACGCTCTCGCGCCTGAAACGAATTTCAGTCGAAAGGAATCGGATTTTCGCTGTCGTCAATGAAGGTGACACCGACGCCGACGCGATCTTTCTCGCGGCCAACGTCGCAGTGAACCACTGACGCGCGCAGAACAATCGGACTCGGATGTTCCGGAGTGCCGCAGTCGACACGAATGTTCATCTGCGACTGCAATTGCGGCGCATGAGAGAGCCACATGTAGCCGCCGCGGAGATTCAGTTCCTTAAGAACGGCGTATTCCTGAAACGGCGCGCCATCCAGTGAATGTCCGCTGACCGTTGCTGAGAAATGCACGGGTCGGCGCTGTCCCACGCGCGATTCGCGGAGTTTGAATCCTACCTTGCGGTCTTCAAGTTGGATTCCCATGCCGTCGGTTGCCGCCCACGTGTTCGGGAATTCCTGACGCGCTGCGTAAAGATACCCGTCGACCACGCGGTCGGAGGAATCCGGATCGTGGTGAAACAGGACCAGATTTTTAGCGCCACATTCTCGCGCCAGCTTCACGCCTTCGAGCCAACTCGAATGGCCCCATCCTTTGCGCGTGGAAGCCAATTGTTCCGGTGAGCACTGCGCGTCGTTGATTAAGACGTCGGCGCCAGCGGCGAGCTCGCGCAGATTCCTATCCATCTCAGGAACTCCCGGCTCATTGTCCGTGGCGTAAACGATCGTGCCAGCCGGTGTTTCCAAGCGGTACCCCAGGCATCCCTGGGGATGGTTGAGCCATCGAGCCGTCACCTTGGTGCCGTTAACGTCGAACTGATTGTCTCCGGAAATTTCCGAGAATTCGCGCGCGGCGTGCATCAGGGATAAATCAACAGGAAAGTAGGGGCGCGCGAGCTGCGCTTCGAGGACTTGACGAAGGCTGTTACGCCCCAGATATTTGGATTGGAAGCTGTAAAAATGGAAATCATTTTGCGGCAAGTAGAATGGTCGAAAAAAGGGAATACCCTGGATGTGGTCCCAATGATAGTGCGTGACGAAAACGTGGGCTTGCAGCGGCCGGTCGCCTTCCGCATTCGCCCAATGATTGCCGAGCATGCGCAAGCCGGTGCCGCAATCCAGCACGAATCGCGTGCCGTCAGGGGCGGTCATGTCCAGGCAAGGCGTGTTTCCGCCATAGCGCCACATTCCGCGATCCAGAGTCGGAATAGAGCCGCGCACTCCCCAGAAAACCAGTTTAGCGACATTCCGGTGCATCGAACGGGGTCATCGCCGGAGGAACGCTCCCGGAAAAACCCCACCCCCAAACACAATGCGGAAAGTTGAGATCAATTTCATCGTAGGGGCGGATGTGAGTGAAGTCAAATGCTTGTTCGGCACTCGTGTCGTGCTGGTGAGCTTGCGCCGCTATTGTTGAATCAAACGATTTGACGCTGGGGGGCTACGCCTCGCGGCCCTCTTGCGAGTAGAATCGCGTCATGCATTCGCACCGCCATCGTCACGCAGAGGGGCATTCGCACGGCCGCGCGGGCTCGAGCAGCGTGCTGGGAGGCGCGATGGCGGCTACGCTCGCGCTTGTGGTGGTGGAATTCGTCGCGGGCACGATGGGACATTCAATCGCCCTGGTAAGCGATGGCGTGCACAACCTCACCGACCTTCCGACGATCCTCATTTCGTGGATTGCAGTTCGATTGTCCGAACGGCCGCCTACGGAAGAAAAAACCTACGGATATCATCGCTCGGGGATCCTGGCCGCCTTCGTCAATGCAATTCTGTTGATCCTGGTGGCTGTTTACATTTTATTTGAATCGTATGAGCGTTTGCGCCGGCCGGTCGAAGTTCGCACCACGCTGATGCTCTGGGTCGCTGGGTTCGCGCTATGCGTCAATGGCGGAATCACTCTGGGACTGGTTAGCGGGCGAAAAGACCTTAACCTGCGAAGCATCTTGATTCACAATTTTGGCGATGCATTGTCGAATGTCGCGATTTTTGCGGGTGGCCTGGCGATTCGTTGGACGGGCGCGCGCTGGGTGGACCCGGCGATTGGCATGGCCATCGGGCTGATGGTCCTGTGGAGCGCTCTTGGAGTTTTGCGCGAGAGCAGTCATATTTTACTGGAGGGCTTGCCGAGGAATTTGAAACTGGATAGCGTGGCGCAAACGATACTTGGCGTCGACAACGTGAAGGAAGTCCACGATATTCACGTTTGGACCATAGGCACGGATTTGCAAGCCATCTCCTGCCACGTGCGGATTCCCGATATGCACATGGAAGAAAGCGAACGAATTTTGATGGCCATTCGCGAGCGCTTGGCCGAGTATTTCCATATCACGCACACGACGATTCAGTTTGAGCGCGCCGGGCTGCCGCACGAGGCAGGCTATTTCATGCCCGCACCGCTTCGGCCATCGGACAAATGACGATCTTCTTTGCCGGAGGAAATTCCTTCTAGAAAGAAAGCTGAAGCGGCGTTCCACGCTCGCCGTTGAGACGTCGCGTAGCACCGGTATCCAAGTCCCCGATTGCGATTGACCTGCGTCGACCGTCCGTCGTGATGTAGACAATCCGATCGCTCTGCCGCGTGAACGCCACGGCCTGGATTTGCGTGCCATCATGCAGGACCAGAACAAATTGGCCGACGTCTGGGAGCCGCGGTTGTTCCGCCACCGCTGGCGCGGAGGACGGAGGAGCTTCAGCGATCGCTTCTTCTGCCGGCGGCTGCGGCTGCTGAACAATGATTACCTGGGGCGGTTGCTGTTCGAGCATTACAACGGGCTCAGAGGCAAAGAACGAGGAACTTATCGGCGCTGTTGGTGTCAATTGCAACAGGCGTTCGCTGAGCGCAAGCTCTTGTTGCGTAATCGGGTCAATAATAGCGCGGACTCCAAGATCGTGGTTGAGGGCGGCCAGGTTCGAATAGTCAAAACCCAAACCAGGAACAGGATTCAAGATCTGGCCGAGGTCCGCTTGCAACCCACCGAGTTCCTCGGAGCTTGCAGCATTGAACAGCGAATTTGACCGTATTGTCCGCGCCGAAGTCGCTGAAGCGCCTCGTTGAATCACAATACGCGGAGCGACCGGGGTTACCGGGGAGCGCATAACGGTAGGGGACGCGCTGATGACGCGCCCAGTGGCGACATGCGCGGCTGGTGCGGATACCGGCACATGACCGAAACCACGCTGCGCCGAGGCGGAGCTCGAGATTGCAAGCCCAGCAATCGCCAGGACGGCGGCTCTGAAGGTTCGGATCACTGAATTGATAAACGGTTCCTTCCGGGGTGTAATCATGATCGCCTCACTCTGCTCTGGTGATGCTGCCAGTTGAGCGCCGATGCACCTATTCTAGCGCAGTGGGGTCGTGGCGTCACAGTTTTTGATAGCCCAGCCTGTGCGTTTGTGATATCTCGCTCGATGCTTTGCCACTCGGACGGGATATGCTATAACCGTTTGGCTGATGAGCATGGAACGGCTGGTGACAACCGTACCGAAAACGCCGCCCAGCGAATCAAGTGGGCTGGGCTCCGGGAACTTGCGCTTGGTGCCGGTGAATGCTTCGATGCATTGTCCCGCGTGCTTTCATCGGCTAGAGCAGAGTCACTGCAAGTTGATTTGTGGCACCTGCGGTTATTATATGTCGTGTTCGGACTATTACTGAGATCATCGGCGGGCCCAGAGTAATACCATCAGAACTTGAGTTTGCCAGGAGGCGAAAAACGTGGCACTGAGAATGACGGATCGTGAAGTAAGCGGGGTCACCGTCGTGGATCTGGACGGGCGAATCGTTTTGGGCGAGGAAAGCAATTCTTTCCGCGAACGCGTCAAGGGCCTGCTCGCGAGCAATCACAAGAAGGTCGTCTTGAATATGTCGAATGTGACATACATCGACAGCGCCGGATTGGGGACGCTGGTGGCGACGTTCCACAGCGCCCGATCGCAGGGTGGGACGCTCAAGCTTTGCAATCTGGGCGCGAAATTCAAAGAGGTACTGCAGGTAACCAAGCTCATGACGGTCTTCGACGTATACGACAACGAAGCCGCTGCCGTGCAGAGCTTCGGCAAGTAGCTGGTCTTCACCTTTCCTGTGTGGCCCGGAGGTGGCTCTCCGGGCCACATTTTTGTTATCTCCGGGCGGCGCATCCCTCACTGCTATCCCCGTTGTGGTATTGCGCTACGTGTGTAGGAGCTGTATAGTATTGGCATCGTCCCTCTATCTTTCCTGGCATGGGGTGATATGTGAGTTTTGTCTGGGACTTGCTGAATCATAGCGAAACCGATGTCCCTCGGAGTGTACTTTTGGAAGGTGCGCCTAAATCAGAGCGTCGCAAAAGCGCCCGCGCCAGCGTTTACGTTCCCCTTTTTGTGTATGGCTACGATTCTGCCTCGCAGCCTTTCCACCAGGATACACATTCGCTGGAAGTAAGCGCCGACGGGGGTCTCGTCAAGCTCGACACAAACGTTCACCGCGGCCAGAAGCTCCTATTGATGAACCGCGTGACGAAACAGGAGCAGGAATGCTACGTTGTAGGGCTGAAGATGCACCCGAAGCGTTCCCATTTGCATGTCAGCGTTTCCTTTATCCAACCCGCTCCCGCTTTCTGGAAAACTCGGGCCTGAATTTCCCGGATTGCGTTCGCGCGACAATTAGTTCTTGACCAGAGGCAGTCGCAGTCGTGCCTCGCACCCGTGCCCGGATACGACGTTCTCCAGACTTAAACTTCCTCCGTGGGCCTCGGCGATCTGCCGGCTAAGTACCAAACCAATCCCAGATCCTCCGGGCTTGGTAGTGAAGAACGGAACAAACAAATTGGCGGCGTTTGGAATACCCGGCCCTTCATCACGCACCCAGACTTCCAGGAAGCCGTCCCGTGTTACCCAGCCCACTCGCACTCCCCCGCTCGTTTCAGTCGCTGCATCAATCGCATTCTTGATTAGATTTATGAGCACTTGGTCCAGTTGGTCTGGGTCGGCCTGTATGGTCAGCTCAGGGCCCGTCTTGATAGGAATCTGCATGCGGAGATCCAGGCTCGCCACGCGTTGAACCCATGTGCCTACGTTCACAGGGCGGAACTGCGGAGCAGGGAGTCGAGCCAGTCGTGCGTACGCATTCATGAAACGCGCCAGCCCGTCGGTGCGGTTCGCAATCACGGCGAGTCCACGGCTCATGTCGTCTTCCCAGTCGGAGGGTTTCTGTGGACGCGCCATCATTCCCGCCAGGCTTTCGGCCACCGACTTAATCGGCGCCAGCGAATTATTCAGTTCGTGCCCGATCACGCGAATCAGCCTTTGCCATGCCAAACGTTCCTCTTCGCGCAGGGCTTGGCTCAAGTCGGAGATCAGAATCAACTGGTGCGGTTTGCCTCCTTCGCGGAAGCTGCCTCGGTGGATTTCCCACCGGCCCATTTTCCCGGGAAAAGCAATTTGTGCCACATGGGGCGTTTCTACTGTCAGGCAGAATTCGATTCCAAGTTCGTCCGCGGTCCTGCCCAGCGCACGTTCGGCGGGACGGTTCAAAATGCGCTCGCCAGAGCGGTTGAGCAGGCGCAAACGATCCGTCGAATCAAAGGCAAACACGGCCACGTCTATTTCCTCCATCACCTTGCGCAGCAATGCGGTCGCTTCCACGGCGCCAAGTCTTTGCTGGCGCAAAGTCTCGCCGAGGGCGTTGACCTCGCTCATCACTTCGCCCAACGCGTCGCGACGTCCCGCCCCCCGGGCGCGGATGGAGAAGTCGCCTTCGTGGAGCGCAGCGAGCATATTGGAAAGAGTCCGCAACGGGAACGTGACGTGATTCTGCGCGCTAAAGGCGAAACTCAGCCACGCAATAATGATGATGATGGTCAGCGTCCACGAAGTCTTCGGATCGTAACTACCCGTCCAGAGGAGAATCACCGCGACCGTGGATCCGACCAGCCCCGCAAGGAGGGCGCGGATGAGAATGCGGCGTTCGTAAGCAAGAGGCTTCACAGCCCGTATTTTTGCAACCGGCGGTACAGCGCGCTGCGGCTCAGGCCCAGCGCTTTACTCGCATGGCTGACGTTGCCGCCGTAGCGGCTCATGGCCTTTTGAATCAAGGCGCGCTCCACGTCTTCCAATCCCATATCTTCGATGCGCAAATTTCCTTCACGCACGGGACGCAGCCCAAGGTCCCCGGCGCGCACTTCGGGTCCCTCCGCCAACAAAACCGAGCGCTCGATGGAATGGTCGAGCTCACGCACGTTTCCGGGCCACGGATGCTCGAACAAAAGCTTCATGGCCGTTGGTTCGAAGCCTGTGAGGTCTTTGCGATAGCGCTGGGCGGATTGTCGCAGAAAATGCAGCGCCAGGAGTGGAATGTCTTCTTTGCGTTCGCGCAACGGCGGCAGGTGAATTTCGATCGTATTCAAACGAAAAAGCAAGTCCTCGCGAAAGCGGCCCGCTTCCACTTCGGTTTGCACATCCGCGTTGGTGGCAGAGAGAATGCGGACATCGACGCGGCGCGTTGTAGAAGATCCCACACGCTCGAGTTCTCCGGCTTCGAGCGCGCGCAGCAGTTTGGCCTGAAGATTCAGCGGGACATTGGCAATTTCGTCCAGGAAAAGCGTCCCACCATCGGCCAGCTCGAAACGTCCCACGCGATCTGTTTTGGCATCGGTGAACGCGCCCTTTACGTGGCCGAAGAGCTCGCTTTCGAAAACACCTTCGGGAAGACCGCCGGCGTTTACGGTGACGAACGGCTTTCCGGAGCGCGGTGACAGAGCCTGCAACGTTCGCGCAATTACTTCCTTTCCCGTTCCGTGCTCGCCAGTGATCAGAATGTTTGCGTCGGATGGGCCTACACGCGTCATTAACTCCATCACCGGACGCATCGCAGCGGATTCCGCAATCAGCACCGGCCGCCCGTCGGCTCGCAGCAGCCGGTTCTCGGCTTCCAGGCGAAGACTGTGGCGAATGGCCCTCGCAAGCTCGATTTGCGTTCGCAGCACGGCCAGCAAGCGCGCGTTTTCCCACGGCTTCTGGATGAAATCCTTGGCTCCCCGGCGCATCGCCTCGACCGCCAGATTCAGAGTGCCCCACGCCGTCATCACGATCACAGGCACGCTGCCGTCGCGTATGCGGATTTCTGTCAGCAGGTCGAGTCCTTCCTGACCGGAAGTTGTGTCGCGGGCGTAATTCAAGTCCATGAGGACCGCGTCGAATTCGCGCGTTTCCAGGACCGTCAGCAACGCAGCGGGAGACGCCACTGCATCAATATCGAAGCCTTCCCCCTTCAGCAATAAACGAAGCGCCTCGCGCACGTCCGGCTGGTCGTCAGCCACCAGCACGCGGGAACGATGGTTGTCGGTTACGGTCATTCAGTCTGCCT
>Ga0134128_10000566_pt1 | contig 51218 bp, 48 predicted proteins | sample KB31754_FD_96462 | JGI IMG/M metagenome (GOLD analysis project Ga0134128, IMG submission 96462) | Terrestrial soil microbial communities with excess Nitrogen fertilizer from Kellogg Biological Station, Michigan, USA - KB3-175-4 | ecosystem: Environmental > Terrestrial > Soil > Unclassified ... | reverse complement strand
CTTTTTGAAATCGTTGAAAGCCTTGCGCGAGAGCAGCGCGCCCACCTGTGCGGTCACGGTGGAAGTCAACGATTCCCGTAACGAGTCGCGGACCAGACGCGCCAGGCCTTCCGAGGCCTTCAGCGCCACATTGCCGATGAAGCCGTCACAGACGATCACATCCGCGCGGCCGTTATAAATGTCGCGTCCTTCCACATTGCCAAGGAATTGAATCGGAAGCCGCTGCAACAGCGGGAATGCCTCCCGCGTCAGTTCGTTCCCTTTGCCCTCTTCTTCCCCAATCGATAGCAGGCCGACGCGGGGCTGCTCGATCTTCAGAACCGAGCGGGCATACATCTCGCCCATGACGGCAAATTGTTCCAGATTTTTCGGCCTGCAATCAACGTTCGCGCCCACATCTAGCAAGATAGACGGGCTACCCGTGGTGGTCGGCAGCACGGCAACCAGCGCCGGACGATCCACGCCGGGAAGCGCGCCCAGCACCATTTTTGCGGTCGCCATGGCTGCGCCGGTGTTGCCCGCGGTCATAAAACCCGCGACAGCGCCTTCCCGCACCAATTTCAGGCCCACTCGCATGGAGGAGTCCCGCTTGGCGCGGACCGCCTGCACGGCTTTTTCATCCATGCCGATGGCCTCACTGGCCTGGACGATTTTTATAGGAAGATGGCGTGCCCCGAGCCGGCGCATCTGCTTCGCCAGCAGAGGCCGAAGCGTACGCTCCGGGCCGACGAGGTGTACACGAACGGGAAGCTGCCGACAAGCCAGGATGGCGCCGCGAATCTCCGGCTCTGGCGATTTGTCAGAGCCCATGGCGTCGAGTGCGATGTCGATCAGCATGGGCGCGATGAGGTTATTTCTCTTCCTTTACAGCCAGCACATCGCGACCCTTATAGGCGCCGCACTTGGGGCAAGCGTGGTGAGGTAACTTGCGTTCATGACAACTGGGACACTCAGACAGAGACGAAGGGGTAAGAAAATCGTGAGAGCGCCGCTTCGCGGTGCGCTGCTTGGAGTGACGTCGTTTCGGATTCGGCATGAAATTTTCCTTTTTCTGCGCCCCGGCCCTCGCGTCTCACACCCGGACTCGCCCCGGGGGAACCTTCAAAGAGGCTGGAACATGAATGTACAACTAATTTGAACAATTATGCGGAAATTACATTTACTACGGCTTCACCCGGCTGCGAATCCCCTGCAAAGAAGACCATCTCGGATCGGCCGGGACCGTCACGCAATTGCAAGGTTCCGTATTGCGGTTCGCACCGCACTCCGGGCAAAGCCCTTTGCAATCTTCATTGCACAGGATTTTGACTGGGAGCGCCAGCAGGATCTGCTCGCGCAGAACATCCTCCAGCAATAGACCGTCTCCTTCATAGTAGCCGATTTCGGTCTCCGATGTCGTTATCGCCCGATCAACACTGTCTTTATCTGCATCGCGAGGGCGGAAAAGCAGGTCGAAATTTGCCTCGATGGACTGCTCGACCGGCTCCAGACAACGGGCGCAGGGAACCTGCACGCGCGTCTCCAGGCTGGCTCGGATGCGTATATCGGGGACGATTTCATGGGGACCGCGATGCTCTTCGAGCAAATCCGCGCGGCCAGCGGTATGCAGAACCCCAACTTGCTGCATATCCTCGACGAAGTCGATGGTTCCCGGGGCGAGCGATTCGTCGAAATCGATCGGTTCCCGCTCAAGCTCAGCGATGGTAAATCGCATGGCGATACCCTCCAAAGTGGATTTGCGCCATTGGTGCAATGAGACGCAGCTTTCAGCGGCCTCTAATTTGAGATTAAGAGGAGCAGGGTGGGGCGTCAAACATGGAGACCTTCTTCAGCAGTTCCTCGGAACCTGGTAACTTTACCGTAGCTTTATTGGAACCTGAGCATGGCGAAATTATCGCTTTCTCAATTCCAGATACGCAGGTCGTCTAACACCGGCACAGAAGCCAATACTGCGAGAATCGCAGCCAATGGCAATGTGAAGGTATAACCAACGTGCTTGAATCCCAAAGCTCCCAAGATGCCTCCACTAACAAACAGAACCAGGAGCGAGATTAGCAATGAAAGTTTTTTTCGATCGGCACGCACCAATGCCTCGCCAGGACGACTTGATGATCTGTTCCAATAAAAAAGTTTGCCAAATTCAATTCCAATATCTGTCACAATCCCGGTTACATGTGTTGTCCGTATCTCAGCATTTGAAATTTTTGTAATAATTGCATTCTGCAATCCCATGATGAAGCAAAGCAGAATTGCGGTCAATGGAATGAAGAGCCATCGCCGCATTCCAAGATGGTTGCCTCCAAAGCCGAAAACCAGCAAGAGTCCGGCTTCCAGCATGAGGGGCAATGCATACGCACTTTGCAGCAGACGCCGTCTACCCCAGTTAACAAGAATTGCTGTGCAGCTCGCTCCTGTGAGAAACGCAAACAGACCGGCAAAACCGGCAATTACCAGGGCTACTCTACCGAAAGCTGTATCGTCAGCCATGGTCGATACAAGCCCCGACATGTGAGAGGTATATTGTCGTACAGCGAGATAACCTCCAGCATCCGTTGCACCAGCAATAAAAGCAAGAAAACAAGCAAGACGTTGATTGGATCTCTGGTTCCGTTCTCTTCCGGTAAGATTGCGAAGTCGTTGAACTGGCATAGGCTGAATTCATCATCGCAAGTCATTTCTCAAAGGACAAGTATTGCGAATAAGAGTAGCGATCCGATGCCATTTACAAAGATTGAGGTACCCGTTTATTGCCGCGCCAAATGCAACCATGCTGATGCCGGTTCCATCATGAGCCGGATGGCTGCGATTCCAGCGGCTCCGGCGCGGAGACATTGCGGCGCATTTTCGGCGGTCACTCCGCCGAGAGCGTAGACAGGGATGGACGCAGCGGCGCGGCAAGCTTGTTGTAGCCGTTCCAAACCGACGCCGGAAAGAGTTTGCGGCTGAAATGGATCGATGGCATCCTCCGCAACGATTTTTTCAAAAACGGGCGCGAAGAGAATGCAGTCCACCTGCTGCTGACGGGCAGCTTCCACTTCGGCCAGGGTATGGCAGGAGATGCTGATGATCGGCGGCGCGGCGTTGCCGACGGCGAAGATGCTTCGGACTTCCTCCGGCGTCAACGCAGCCGGGCCAGCCGGCAGGTGGACGCCGTCGGCACCTGCGGCCAGGGCCACATCGGGACGGCCGTTTACCAGAAGTTGAGCGGCTGGTTGGGATGGAGATTGCGAATTCCGCGCGGCTCGAATTTCCCGCAACATGGCTTGGGCCAGCTCGACCTGATCGCGGCCGGGCAGATCTTTTTCGCGCAGCTGGATGAACGCCACCCCGTTGGCGGCCCATATCGCCGCCAGTTCCAGCAGGCGCGACCTGAGATTCGCCTCATTCCCTCCGTAAAGCTGCCGATTTGTAATGGCATAGAGCATGTTCGGTTGTCTTCGCAATTTTTTCACAAATCCGACTTCTAAAATCGTACAGCCTCATTGACTCCGTCGTATTGATTAGCTAACCTGAAATTAGCCGGAGACACAAAAATGCATAAAGCAACCATGCACGAAGCGAAAACGAATCTTTCTTCCCTGGTCGAGAGGGCGCAAAACGGCGAGGAAGTGGTGATTACATCCGGCCGCGGCCGGAAGCCGGTGGCGCGCGTGGTTGCTGTGGCGAAACCGAAATCGCATGGTCGCGTTCCGGGATTGTTTAAAGGAACATTTAGAGTTGGCACGAATTTCGACAAGCCGCTGCCCAAAAAGGAGCTTGACGCCTGGACGGGAAAGTAGGACTCCGTGCAGCTTCTGCTCGATACACACGCGCTGCTGTGGTGGGCCCTCGATTCTAAGGAGTTGAGCAGAACTGCCCGGCGGACCATCGGCGATTACAATAACGACGTCTTCGTTTCCGCCGCCACTGCGTGGGAAATTGCAATTAAGTTTCGAATTGGAAGATTGCCGGAAGCGGAGCACTTTGTTCGTTCGCTTCGTCTCAATTTGCAAAAATTGGGATTTTCCGAACTGCCGGTTTCAATCGAGCACGCTCAAAAAGCAGGATTGCTACCAGGCCCCTATAAAGACCCGTTCGACCGAATGTTGATTGCGCAAGCCCGCATGGAAGGGCTTGTGCTTGTCAGCAATGAGAAGTTATTCGACATCTACTATATTGATCGCGTCTGGTAACAACGAATCGGTTTCATTCGCCTGTGATAGGGTCGAAATTGGAGAAGAAGGATGGCTTCGCCGTTAGTGCCTCACGGCAGGCCGGACACTTTGCAAGCCCAACTATATGGATATTTTCGATCTACTCATCCTTGGGTCTGGTCCTTCGGGGCAGCGGGCTGCGATATCGGTAGCGAAGATGGGCAAACGCGTCGCCGTGATTGAACAGCGCGAATTTGTCGGCGGCGTCAGCGTCAACACCGGAACCATCCCCAGCAAGACCTTTCGCGAAGGCGTGCTTCACCTTTCCGGCTATAACTATCGCTCTATTTATGGCATAAATTATCGCGTGAAGGAAAAGATCACCATGGCGGATCTTTCTTTCCGCGTACAGCATGTGATCAAAACCGAAGTGGATGTGACTGAGGCACAGCTTTCCCGCAACAACGTTGAGGTGCTGACCGGGACCGCCAGCTTTGAAGACCCAACCCACATTCGGGTGACAAATTCGCGCGGCTCCAGCGTGTACGAAGCAAAAAATACCTTGATCGCGGTCGGTTCGCGCCCGGCGACAAATCCGAGGGTCCCCCTCAACGGCCATAACATTATCAACAGTGACCAGATTCTTTCGATCCCGGAGCTGCCGAGGACCTTGATCGTGGTAGGCGGCGGCGTGATCGGGGTGGAATATACGTGCATGTTTGCGGTACTGGGCGTGCGGGTGATCCTGATTGAAAAGCGGCCTAAGCTGCTGGAGTTTGCCGATCAGGAGATTGTGGAAGCGCTGAGTTACCACCTGCGCGACAGCCGCGTAACCATGCGACTGAATGAAGAGGTACAGAGCGTGGAGAGCCAGCCGGACGGAACCGTGGTGGCGAATCTTGAAAGCAAAAAGAGAATTTCCGGCAATGCGCTGCTCTACGCCGTGGGGCGGCAGGGAAATGTGGACGATCTGAACCTCGCGGCAGCGGGCCTCGAAGCGGACTCGCGCGGACGCATCAGCGTCGATGAAAACTATCGAACCAAAGTGCCCAACATCTTTGCCGCGGGAGACGTGATCGGCTTTCCCGCCCTGGCTTCGGTTTCGATGGAGCAAGGTCGCATCTCCGCGGCGCGCATTTTCGGCGACGAAACAACGCACTCCAACCCGCAGTATTATCCCTACGGTATCTACACGATTCCGGAGATTTCCTTCATCGGCAAAACGGAGGAGCAGTTGACGGAAGAGGATGTGCCCTATGAAGTGGGCTTGTCCTACTACCGCGAGATTGCGCGCGGGCAGATCCGGGGGGACACCACGGGCCGCCTGAAACTGATCTTCCATCGCGAAACGCGGCAGTTGCTGGGGGTACACATCATCGGGGAAGGCGCCAGCGAACTGGTCCACATCGGCCAGGCAGTGATGTCGCTGAACGCGACGATCGACTATTTCGTCGATACGGTATTCAATTATCCGACCCTCGCTGAATGTTACAAGGCTGCTGCTTTCAACGGCCTGAATCGGCTGGGAAATGGTTTGTGCGACGGCGCCAATGATGCGGAGCCGGTGAGTTGAGGAGGTGCCACCGTGGGAAAATATCTGGGCATTCTGCTGACCGGGCGTATCGCCATCGGTGTGATTGAGGACCAAAGTCCGTGCTCGTCCGTATACCATTTTCCTGAAAACCCCGAAGAGACCAGTTCGCTGCTGGACATGCCGTTGGAAGGGCTGATTTCCCTGGTTTGCGAGCACGCGGCGCAAGCGATCGGCCAATGCGGGCCCATCGACGCGATCGGCGTGGCGCTGCCGGGAATCGTACACAACGGAGTGGTGGAGGATTCGCCTAACCTGGCGCAACTGAAGGGCGCGCGCGTCGGTGAACGCATTCAGGAAAGCTTCCGCAAATCCGGCATTTCCGCGCCGGTCATGGTCTTAAACGATGCAGACGCCATCGCAGCGGGGATTGCCGCCAAACAGGATCGGCTGAGCCACTTTATTCGCATCTGGTCGCTGGGAAACGGCATCGGTTTTGGCCGGTATCCTTATGCCGAAGGAATCTGGGAGGGCGGCCATACGGTGGTGACGCTCGACCCGGGCGAGACCCACTGCGGTTGCGGCGGACGCGGCCATCTGGAAGGCATCATGGGGCACCGCTCGATGCGACTGCGCTTCCTGGACATGGAGCCGGAGGAAATTTTTGCGAATGCGAAAGCCGGCGATGAGCGTTGCAACAAATTTGTGCGGCTCTGGCACCGCAGTTTGGCGGCAGCGACGGCTACCTCCATCCACATGGAAGGCCCGGGACGCTTTTACTACACCGGCTTCAATGCCGGGTTCCTGGACATGAAACTGTTGCAGCATTATCTGCAGCAGATGGTAAAGATGAGTCCGCTGCAGAGCTACACGCTGGAGGTTGTCCCCATGAGCGATGACCTCGCCGTGACCGGAGCGGCGATCGCGGCGTCGCAAATGGCGGGAGAATAGTGGCGGCGTTTCTCCGCTACCGCTTTTTCGTAAACAGAGTCAGGTCGATGGCGTTGGCCATCGCCTGATATCCGGCATATTGGGGTGAGCCCCGTCGCCTGAATTGAATGCCGGCGACAATCGCGATGGATGCTGTGGATCGCGGATCGCCTGGTCGAAATCGACGAAGCCGTCGAAGGAATGGCTGGTGCATATCCACTGGTTCAGCTTCCTGCGGATCGCTTGTCCCTCCGACGAGGCGCAAGCGTCGTTTCGGCAGGATGGCGTCACGGTCGCGCCGAACACCAGAAACCCATGCTGGTGGACCTGTGCCGCGAGTTGAGACAATCCCAATTCGAGTTGCGCTTCCAGGTCGCCATAGGGTTGGCGGTTTCTTGGATACCGGACAATATCGTTGATGCTTTCGAACACGATCATATAGCGCGCTCCGCTGCGCGCCAAAGCATCCCATCCAACCCGCGAGACGGCATTTGGCCCGTGTCCATCGAGCAGCACGCGATTACCGCCGGTCCCCACATTGACCACGCCGAGCACTCCCGCGCTTCTTGTGTTCGGGTCTGCCGCCAGACGCGCGGCAAAATGGTCCGGCCAGCGATGGTTTTCGTTGGGGGTTGAATGTGCGCCGTCCGTAATTGAGTCGCCAAAGGCAATAACCGCGGAATCCCCTGGCGCGTACACGTCCACTCCGCTGAGCAAGTACCAGGATTGTTCCGGCCACGCCTTGCCCGCCAGATCCGGCGCGTCCACCAGGTTGCCGGTCGCAGCATAGGAGGTCTCCAGCGCCAACGCATGCTCCGTTGTGATCAGAGCGTGTCCCGGGAGATAGATGCTGATGGCAAGATTTGAAAATACCGGAACCTTCAGCGGAGCAGGGTCGCTGACAACAGTCCCGCCGGGTGGAATGGTGATCGAGATCATGCCATTGAAAGTCAGCGGGTGGTCCGATCCTGGCGCGATGGCGCTCTCATTCGCGCTGAGTGCGATGTGCGCGGCCCCGATGGAAAGCGGTTCGCTGCCAAACCGATTGGAAAGCCACACTCGCGCCTGTTCTCCTCCGACGCTGGTATGAACGATCTGGCGCAATGTCTGCCCGGAAAAATCCGGGGCTCTTCCCGGATCGGTGGAGAACATGGCAGCACCCCAGGTGGCGACCCATGGAGAATCAGGGCTGCGAGACCGGTTCGCCGCCTGACAGATTGGGACTGTCATCAGCAGTCCGCAAAACACGACTCCAAACATGCGTAGAAGATGGCGGCGATTTTGAAAAGTCCAAAAACATTGCTGACTGGACACGGTTCATCCTCTGCAGGATTGTGCTAGGTTATCGATCAACAGACCGCATTCAACGCTTGTGGGTGAACAAAGTGAGATCGATGGCATTTGCCATCGCCTGATATCCGGCATCCTTGGGATGAAGATGATCGCCGGAGTCGTATTGCGAAGCGAAGCGAAGCGGATTCTGCGGGTCGCGGACCGCCTTATCAAAATCGGCGAAGCCATCGAGCGTATGGCTGGTGCGAATCCATTCATTCACGGCTCCGCGAACCGCTTCTCCATCCGTCGAATAATAGCCGCAGCCTTGATATGGAGTAAGGGTCGCCCCGAATACGAGAAGCCCATGCTGATGGGCCTGCTCGGCGATCTGAGAGATTCCAGCTTCCAGGCGCTGGGCGAGATCGCCGTACGGTTGATGGTCGCGCACATAGCGGCCGATATCGTTGATGCTTTCGAGCACGATGACATAGCGCACGCCGCTGCGGGCAAGGACGTCCCAGTTGATACGTGAAACGGCATTGGGACCGTAGCCGTCGAGCAGCACGCGGTTGCCACCGATGCCGACGTTGGCCACTCCGAGTACCCCGGATTTTTGCGTGCCGGGGTCGGCCGCGAGGCGCGCCGCCAGATAATCGGGCCAGCGGTGATCGGCATCGATGGTCGCATGCGCCCCATCGGTAATGGAGTCGCCAAACGCCACTACGGCGGAATCTCCGGGAGCATACACATCGACGCCACTAAGAAAATACCAAGTGTCCAACGGCCAGCCGCCTTCCGTCAGATTGGGAGCACCAGTCATGTTTCCGGTTGCGGCAAAGGACCACTGATCGGCGAAGGAATGCTCGGTGCTCGCCATCGTAGGGTCCGGCAGATAGATGCTGACGGAAAGATCGGAAAGGGCGGGAACGCTCAGCTCGACCGGATCGCTGACAACTTCCGCGCCCGGTGGAAGAGTGATTGAGTCCCGATGATTAAAGGTCACGGCGCGGTCTGACCCCGGCTGGATGCCGCTCAAGTCCGGGGCCGAAATTTTGCCGGCGGAGATGGCACCCGTCGCGCTCGTCATGGTCAGCCCGACATGGGCCGCTCCAATATGCAGCGGCTCGGTGCCGAAGCGGTTCGAAAACCAGACACGCACCTGCTGCCCGCCCACGCTGGTGTGGACGATCTGACGCAGAGTTTTTCCGGAAAAATCCGGTGCGCTTCCAGAGACTGTCGCGGTCATAGCAGCGCCCCAGGTGGCTACCCAGGGGGATTTCGAAGGCACACTGGCAGCGGCACAAAAGGATGCAGCAAAGAACAAAGCGAAGGAGCCGATAACAGCGCAACGGCAGAGGTTGCGAATCTGACTTCGAAAAGCGCGCAGAGAAGGAATGGGCATAAGGGTCCTCAAAAAGAATTTATGATTCGTGCAACTTGCCATTGAAAAAGGTTTGCCATTGTGGATGAGGAAGTTGAACGCATAGAATCCCGTTCGACTTACCTTCGGCTCACTCAGGGCAGGCTTTCGCTTCGCTCAGAATGACATTCTGTCAGTATTCTCGTTGATACATCCGGGTAATGCGATCGTGCCAACTGAGATTGTCCTCATCGACAAAGCACCATAAGAATCCAATTCCCAGCGGCAGGCACGACAGCCACCACGCAGCCAGTCTCCGGCGCAAAGCGGGACGCGTGGGGTTTTGATCGTCGAAAGTACAAAGCGCGATATGGGCATATAGCATGCCGGCGGTCGATCCGCTGAGCGAGAAAAACAGCATCTGGTAGAGGATCCAGAGTGCGACATACACGGCACCGCCAAGCGCAATCGCGGGTAGCCCGGTTGGCAGATGCGGAGTCGCGGCGGCAAAGACCAGCAGAAACGCCAGGAATCCGGCGGTGACGGCGGCGAAATCGACGGCGAAAGCCATGAGCCGGCGATCAATGGAAGCGGGATCGATCAGGAACGGGATATAGTCGGCGACATTGGTGTCGGCCTTGCGGCGGGCGGTTGCGGGCTCTTTATCGAGCGAAATCGCGGCCCATTCCAGATTTTTATAAGCGCGCGCGGAAGATGCCGAACCCGTCGGGACATAAGAGGTCTGCGCAGAAGAGACTGCTGAGCGATTCGTTGCGGCTCCGGTGCGACTTTGTCCAGATGTGATGGGAATCTTCGCCGGCTCCTGACTCCGACCGGAACGGTCTTGCACTGGATTCGACGTTGTCGTTGCCGGCGCAGTTCCGTTCACCGCTTCGCTCGCGGGTAGCTTCTCCGGCGCGGGACCGGCGGTGGAAACATTCTCCTGCACACTTCCTGTGGTGTTTTGCAGATCGGCTAACTCGGGCTGCACTTCGAAAATTCGGAGCTGGGTCGCTTCCGGCTGGGATGGCGCGTTGGTAGATTCGACGTTTCCATCCTGCGCCGAGCCGGGCCGGATGCGACGCGAAGAAACCAACTCCCGGGGAAACTCGATCAGCTTGGAAGGCAGCAGAGAACGGGATTCCACCAATGCGGAGGCCCATAAATCTTCGAGCGTCGGTTCCGGCTCGGGAATGCTCTGATGCAGATGCATCTCCTGGGTCCGCGCGGCAAATCGAGGCATGACCGGTATCGCGGGCGAAGGGCTGCCCTGGTCTGCGGCAGTCAACTGCTCGTTCTGATTCCGCGCATTCTGATCAGGCGAATTGGGGAAGGGCTGAAGAGAATCCTTTAGAATCGATTCAGGAGTGGAGTTGACGATCTGATCCTGCGCAATTTGTTCTTGTGCGGCTCGAGCCTCCCGTGCTCTGTGCTCCGCAAGCGCGGCTTCTTCGGCCTCTCGCTTTGCCTGGGCGGCAAGCAGCTCGCTATATGTCGGTGCGGCGGCATAGCGCATTGCAACCATACGGGCAATTCTGGATGCGCGAGAATCCACCGTTGTTCCCGATGCGCAAGGAATGGGAAGCGCCGTATCGGAGTGTTTTGCTCTGTAAGCGTCGAGGCGCTCTGCCAACTGTTGCTTCCAGTCAGAACTTCGCTCGTGTTGTGCCAGTCCGGATAGATGCCGCGTTGCGGACAATGCTGTACTCACCCCTACTCCTATTTATAGCTGCAAAAACAATGCAGATTCCAGAAAAAACTGTGGATCGCAGAGAACAATCCACAAGCAATTTGAGACAGGCAGGAAAGACTTCCCTGCCGTCCCGGCTGCAGGCAATTTCAAAGGGAGAAGAAGGAGGCGCGAAGAAGGACACAGCGACTTGTACCAGCAAGCTGGCAACGCAGACGGCGGTCCAAGTGTTATCTACCAGAGCAACGGATTGATTCGTCCCGGAACTTCGTTTCCACAGAAGCGTTTACACTGAAAGTGTTCCGGCGATGAGAACCCGTGCTTGTATCTGTACCATGCTGCTCGCGTTGTGTCATGTGCGAATGCGGGCGCAGGCGTTGACGATGCAGCTTCCGCCGGACCGTTCTGGAAGCTCTCGCTCCTCCCTCCCTTCCTCTACCGCGCAGGATGTTTCTTCAAAGGACGGCTTGCCGAATGTACCCATCGCGCAAGTGATTTCCGAACCGCCCGCGGGCGTGCCAGTCACGATCCATGCCGCACAGCAGGAAAAGCGTGGAGATACGTACGATCTGCGGGGCGAGGTGGAAATCGACTACAAGGATTATGTAATCCGTGCCGATCGCATCACCTATAACGCGGCTACCGGCGACGTGGTCGCCGAAGGCCATCTGCAGCTGGACGGGGGCCCGGACAACGAACAGATTTCGGCCAGCCATGGCGTACTGAATCTCGATGCACAGACCGGGGAATTTTATGATGTGATCGGCTCGGTGGGCGTGAAACATATCAGCAACCGCGCTATCTACACGACGCCCAATCCCTTTCTGATGACGGGAAAGAAGCTGCTTAAAAAAGGGCCGGACTCCTATGAGATGTTCGGCGGCAGCATGACCTCCTGCCAGCTTCCCAATCCTCATTGGCGCATTCTGGCTCCCCATATCCTGGTGGACGATGGCCGCGCCAGGGCCTGGAACAGCAACTTCCGCCTGCTCGGCTATCCGATCCTCTACCTGCCCTATGTGACGCACGCGGTGGACACTTCGGGCCGGCAATCCGGCTTTTTGATCCCCGAGCTGGAAATTGGATCGGCGATCAAAGGCACGGTGATCGGCGACTCCTATTATTGGGCGATCAACCGCAGCGCCGATCTGACAGTGGGATTGCAATATTATTCTTTGCGAGGCTTCGAACAGAGCGCGGACTTCCGTTATCGTGGGCGGGGAAACAATATGGTGCACGGACGCTATGACGGTCTAGAGGATCGCGGTCTGGCGCCGCTATACACCAACCAGGGTGGCCAGGATACGCTGATCACCGCTCGGCATGACTGGACAGCATACACGCGCGCAGTGATCAACGGGGAGTACCTAAGCTCCTACGCCTATCGCCAGGTATTTTCCGAGAACTTTTCGCAGGCGGTTTCTTCCGAAGTGAAATCGTGGGGCTTCCTGACGCATGAAAAAGATGGCTACGCGAGCAGCTTCGATCTGGAGCGCTACCAGAATTACGCCAGCACCATGCCGGGAGATGAAATTCGGCTCCTGCACCTACCCAAGCTGGAATTCAATGCGCTGGATCACAGTCTGGGCCGTTCAGGCACGTTCTTCGGCGGCGATGCTACCTTCGCGCTGCTTTCCCGTTCGGAGCCGCTGTACCGCTCCCACAACGTAGGCAGGACCGACATATTTCCGCACCTGACGATGCCGTGGATTGCGGCCGGATGGACATTTCGCCCAACGATCGGATTGCGCGATACGCTTTACTCCCACAGCCAGACATTTGGGCCGGTTCCCCTCGGCGTAGCCGGAGAGAACGCGGTTCCGGTCCCGGCGGACGCCAGCCTGAATCGAAAAGCAGTGGAGGCGGACATACAGATTCTTCCTCCGGTGCTGATGCGCGATTTTACCGGCCCATATCTGACAAAACATTTTGACGTTGCCTTGCGCCACACCATCGAACCGGAGGTGAATTACCGCTATGTGGCCGGTGTCAATAAGTTCAATCACGCGCCGCGGTTCGATCCAATCGATATTTACAGCGATACCAACGAGGTGGAGTACGGATTGACGCAGCGGCTGTTTTTGAAGCGACTTCATCCGACGCCATGCACCGATGTGAGCAAATATGGACCTCCAGCCAAGGCGTGCGGAGAGGCGTCGCGACAGTGGCTTTCCTGGTTTGTCGGGCAGAAATACTTTGCCGAGCCATCATTTGGCGACGCGGTGATTCCAGGCCGGCGAAATCTCTTTACCACCACGCTGGACTTCAGCGGCGTCGCCTATATTACATCTCCTCGTAGCGTGTCGCCGATCGTTTCCCGGCTGCGCGCAAGCACCAGCCCCAATACCGATGTTGAATGGGATTTCGATTACGATACAAAGACCGGGCGAGTGGCGTCGAGCAATGTCTTTGCTAATTATCGGCACGGAGATTTCTTTTCCAGCCTGGGGCACTCGGTGTTGAACGCGGTAGGAGAAACCCCTGTGCCGTCCGATCAGCCCCAGAATGTCGTGAATTACAACCAGATCCAATTGCTGTTTGGGTATGGAGCTCTGACCAAGCCGGGCCTGAGCGCAGCGGCTTCCGGCGGATTCGATTTGAACCAGAGTTCTCTGGAGTATGCGGGCGTGCAGGCCACGTATAACTTCGATTGCTGCGGGTTCACGGTGGAATACCGGAAGTTCGAATTGGGCTCAATTCGCAATGAAAGCCAGGAGTCCTTCAGTTTTACGCTGGCTGGGGTGGGTGCGGCGGGAAATTTGAAACGCGCGGAGAGACTTTTCTAGCGTGCGACCGACTATTCTGTCCCGATAGCGCGCTACGCAATCGCGCGTAAGGTAATTTTGCATTGTCATATTGACTTCCTCCTTCAGTTTCAGACGCTTCCCTGATCTCTTCCCAAATCGAGCGACAACTCTGGCCTGCAATGTGATAATGAGAAAGCAAACATTGCATGGGGAATCCGTTGCGAACAACTCGTTTTTTATTGATTTTTCTTCTCATTGCTCCGGCTGTTGGCTGGACGCAAACCCCTTCGACCAGCAAAGCGACGGAATCCAGTCTCGATCGGCAAATCAAGCTCACCATCCGGTCGCAATACAACGTCCCGCCGGATTACACCGTAACCCTGGGGCAGCGCTCGAAAAGCGACATCAGCGGCTTTGATTCCCTTCCTGTGATCTTCAGCAACAGCCACGGGGAAAAGAAAACGACCGCGTTTCTGATTTCGAAAGACAACAATACCCTGGCGCGACTGGAGAAATTCGACCTGACGCAAGACCCGGCCGCGACCGTTTCAACGCTTGGACGGCCGGTGCGCGGGAATCCCAAGGCCAAAGTGACGATTGTCAGCTTCGATGACCTGGAATGCCCATTCTGCGCCCAGATGCACGCGCTTTTATTTCCAGAGACAGCGCAGCACTATGGAAACCAGGTGCGGTTCATCTACAAGGATTTCCCTCTGCCGATCCACCCTTGGGCTATGCGCGCCGCTGTCGATGTGAATTGTCTGGCCGCGCAAAGTCATACCGGCTATTGGAACCTGGTGGACTACATCCATAGCCACGGAAGCGAAATTGCCGGAGAGCGCAACCAGCAGAACGTCGCCACCTCCAACCAAAAGCTGGACCAGGCTACCCAGGAGGAAGGCAAGCGGCAAAAAGTGGATATGGACAAGCTGAACGCCTGTATTGCTAAACAGGACCAGTCCGGGATTCGCGATTCAATCAAACAGGGGGACTCGCTGGGGGTTGATGGGACACCTACCCTTTTCATCAATGGAGAACGCGCAACCGGAGCTCTTCCTGAAGCGATGCTTTGGACAGTCATTGATCGCGCCATTACCGATGCTGGACAGGTACCGCCGCCGCGAAGCGCCCCGGCCGCATCCACACCGGCCAGCCGATAGCTGATATGCTTCAAATCGCGCCGATATATGAACGAAATGACCTAGCAAAAAGCCGGGAACCGGCGAGTGAACCGAATGGAGAATCGATTGAACCTCACGAACGCGCAGAAATTTCTAACTCGCCTTGTTTCCCCTGAATCTGGAGCCGCAGGGAAGGGATCTTTACGGATTCATCTAGCCGCCTTCTGTACCACAGCCCTGCTCTTCAGCTCTCTGGCCGGCTGCAAGCACGCTCCCAATCCGGACGTGTGGGCGACGGTAAATGGCCATCCCATCATGCAGAGCGAGGTGGAGAAATATTTTGAGAACAAGGTCGGCACGATGCAGCAGCCGCCGACAGCCGACGAAGCGGCCATGCTCAAGCTGGACATCCTGCGCCAAAGGATCAATGAGGAAGTGATCCGGCAGCGGGCCGAGAAAATGCACCTGGTGGCAACGCAAGCGGAAGTGGATGCGAAAATTGCCCAGCTGAAAACGCCCTACACCGAGGAACAATTCGACTCCCAACTAAAAGCCAAAGGCCTGACGATGGAAGATGTTCGCCGGGACGTATGGTTGAACATGACCACTAGCAAGGTCATCAACAAAGAGATCAATTCAAAAATAAACATCACCGATGAAGACGTCGACAACTACTACAACCTGCATAAGGCGGATTTCAATCTGATCGAACCGCAGTATCATCTGGCGGAGATCGTAGTGACCTCCGTTCCAGCGCAACAGGTGGGGAACCTGCAGAACAGCAAGGCCCACAACGACGTCGAAGCGCGCAAGAAAATTGAGGGCCTGCACAACCAGCTGGAAAACGGCGGGGACTTTGCCGGGCTGGCAATGAATTTTTCTGAGGCTCCCGACACCACCTCCAGCGGCGGCGATATGGGTTTTATTTCGGAATCGCAGCTAAAGTCGAATGCCCAGGTTTATGGAGCGGTCCAGAAGCTAAAGCCGGGCCAGATTAGCGATGTGCTTCCGATCTACCAGGCGCCATCCAAAAAGGCGATCGGGTATGTCATTTATAAGTTGATTGCGGTCGAACCAGCGGGGCAACATCTGCTGAGCGATCCGCGCGTGCAGCAGATGATACGGCAACAACTGCATGACAGCCGTTCCCGCCTTTTACAAAGCGCTTACGACGAGATGCTGCGCGACCAGGCCCGAGTGGTAAATTACTACGCGGAAAGCGTATTGAAGAACGTCCACTAACGCTAACGCATTTTCGACAAATACTGCGGAGTAGTGAGTTCCTACTCCATGCAGCCGTTGTTTGACGGAACGGCTGCGCCAGTATTCTTGACGACCTAAAACCTTTTGTGAAAATCCTGTCAGGGCAGCTGAGTGTTTCGGACCTCGCTTGCGAGGTCAATGCGGGCAGGCTACTCGATCACCATGAGGATATTGCCTGTCTGAACCGTTGCGCCGACTTCGGTCGCGATCCGAGTGACTTTTCCGGCCCGAGGCGCTTCCAGTTCATTCTGCATCTTCATCGCCTCGACAACCATTAGACCCTGCCGCGCTTCTACCGAGTCGCCCACCTTTACTAAAATGCGAACGATGCGCCCCGGCATGGAGGCGGCAATGGGTCGCGCGCCGGTATCGCTTGCACCCAGGTTTCCACGGGAGCGCAGAGAGCGCGGATCGTTCAACTGGTACGGAATTCTGCGTTCGTCGATGACGACGGCAGATTCTCCGCCGGGACGGGGATCGAACAGGATGCGATACGACCTTCCCTCGATCAACAATGACAGCAGGTTCGGCTGCAGCAATTGCACATCGGCGGAACAGGGCTTTCCGTCCAACTGAAATCGATAGCCTTCCGCCTCCTTTTGTATGGAGAGATGATGCTTTTGCCCGGCTAGCTCAATATCAAAATTCACGCAGTCCCTCCCGGCGTCCTGCGGTCTTCCATCGGCTGTCGTCAACCGAGCATGCCTTTCCGTTGGTTTGCAGAGAGGCTGCGGACTGTTCAAAAAAGGCTGCGGCAATCGCGGCTGCCTGGGTAGCTTGCGGTTCCGTCCCAGACGGTTTCGGTTGAGACGATTCCGTGGACGATAGAGCAAGCAACCGCTCCAGATAGCCAGTATCGATGTTGGCGGCGCGGAAACCTTCATCTCTCAAGATGCGGCGAAACAGGCTGACGTTGGTGGCGATCCCACCCACGTGATATTCGTCCAGGGCGCGTAGCATGCGTTCAATGGCGAGGCTGCGCGTTGGGGCGTATGCAATCAGCTTCGACAGGATGGGATCGTAGTCAAGCGGCACGGTCCATCCCTCATAGATTCCGCCGTCTTCGCGGATACCAGGACCTGAAGTTTGCAGCAGGCTTGTGATCTTTCCCGGCGAAGGAAGAAAGTTATTCTCCGGGTCTTCGGCGTAGATGCGGCACTCAATCGCATGACCGCGTAGCTGGATCTGCTGCTGGGTAAATGGAAGCGATTCTCCTTCCGCAATGCGAATCTGCAGATGCACCAGATCGAGACCGGTCACCAATTCCGTGACCGGATGCTCCACCTGCAGGCGGGTATTCATTTCGAGGAAGTAAAAGTTGCGGCCGGAATCGACCAGAAACTCCACGGTACCAGCGTTGGTGTAGTTAGCGGCGAGTGCGAGGCGAACCGCTGTTTCTCCCATTCTTGCGCGCAGGTCTTCATCGACAATGGCGGACGGAGCTTCTTCGATGACCTTTTGATGGCGCCGCTGCACACTGCATTCCCGTTCGCCCAGGTAGAGGCAATGTCCGTGGTGATCGGCCAGGATTTGCACTTCAATGTGTCGTGGATTTTCAATCAGCTTTTCGATGTAGACATCACCGGAGCCAAAGGCGCGCTCGGCTTCGCTTCGGGCAATCTCAAATGCTTCGGCCAGCTCCGGCTCCGAACGGACGGCACGCATCCCCTTGCCACCGCCGCCGGCAGCGGCCTTCAACATGATGGGATATCCGACCTGAGCCGCTACCTGTTTTGCCTGCGCAATCGATTCCAAGGCGCGAACCGATCCCGGCACGCGCGGGAGAGAAGCTGCATCCGCTGTCTGGCGCGCGCGGGTCTTCGACCCCAGCATTCGCATGGCATCAGCTGTCGGGCCGATGAATCGAACGGCCGCCGCTTCACAGGCAGCGGCAAAATCGGCATTTTCCGACAGAAAGCCGTAGCCGGGGTGGATGGCATCGGCACCGGACTGCCGGGCAACTTCAAGAATAAGATCGCCGCGTAGATACGATTCGGTTGCCGGAGCCGGACCGAGCCGGTAGGCTTCGTCGGCATGAGCAACGTGCAAACCGGCACGGTCTGGGTCAGAATACACAGCGACCGACGGAATATTAAGTTCCTTGCAGGCGCGTACGATCCGCAAAGCAATTTCGCCCCGATTGGCAATCAGGATTTTTTTGATTTTCTTGTTCAAACGGTAAGTGTACTGGAAATGTAACGACATAAAAAAGCAGGGTCTCCGCATGCGGAGACCCTGCTTTTTATGGGACAGTTACTTGTTGAGCACGATGCCCTTCGGGGTCTGCTGGTTGGCCTTCTGTTCATTGGCCTTGCGGGCCGCCAGTGCCTTATGCACCCAATCATCTGCGGTCGCGATATCGGCCTTGCGAGCAGCATCGTCTCCGCACTCGATGTCAGCCTTCCGCCGGTAGAGCAAGTTCATATAGGCCATGGCGTCGTCGTAGTTTTGCCGTAGCTGGACAGCCTTATTCAGGGCATCCATACCTTCTTGAATGATCGGACCGTTCTTCTCCGCCAATGCAGCGCAAGCCTTCTTGTCCTTGATCGGATCGCCGTTGTCCTGCAGCCCAAACGATTGCCGAACAGGAATTGCATTCTTGTAGGCGACCGTCCAATCGATCACACCAATGGTATATTCCGCGGAAGCATCGGTGGGATCGGCCGCAAGCACCTTGTTCTGATATTCCTTGGCCTTATCGAAATTCTGGGTGTTGAGATAGAGCGAAGCAATCCCTTTGAGCGCGTTGATGTTGCCGGATTCTTTATCGAGGACCATCTGGAAGTTCTGAATCGCCAATTGCGCGTTCTTCATATTGTCCGTCGATTGCAGGTTTGGGACGACCTGCTGTGCGTAGGCTGTCGCGAGATATAGACGAGCCATGGGCAAGCTGGGGTCGAGTTGCGTAGCCTGCTGAAAATGGCCGATCGCCTCTTCATAGTGGGCAGTTTTAAAGGCTTCGACACCTTTGTTCAACTGATCACGTGCCTTGAGCCTATTGCATCCGGTGATTAAGGCCAGCGCGGTACACAGAACCGCAGCCATGACCGGACGGCGTACAGTGTGATTCATTCTGCTTGATCTCTCCTTCAATCAGTCGGCAGCGCATCGATATATAGATGGCAGCGGGAACCAGTGCGGAAATGCGGGTTTGACTTGCTCTGCGATTTTACTCGGTTTTTTAAATTTGAGAAAGTTGGGTCGTCCAGAGACATAAACGGTTGCGACCCGCGGAGGAACAGGTCGCAACCGATGAGCGTTATTGTCCCGCCGCAATCTTTGGAGTGATCACGCCAATGTGATCGACGCTGGCTTGATGACCGATGTCGATCACATCCGCGATCGCTGCGAAATCGAGATTGGGATCGCCCTTGATGAACATTACTTTGGTCGCCCGCGTAGCATAGATGGCCTCCAGTTGGGGAAGCAGCTGGCCGTGGGAAACGTCGGTTTCGTTGATCTTGTAGCCGGGCTGGCCTCCGCCGGGGCGACCAGTAACCTGCACGACGATAGTGCGGTCATTCTCCTTCTGATTCTGTGGATTTTTGGGCGGTTGCGGTACTAAAGCCTGCAGGCCCCGCGGCGTGGTCGGGGTGATCACCATGAAAATAATCAGCAGCACCAGAAGCACGTCAATCAAAGGAGTAACATTCGGGCTTGACGATAGTCCGCCAACGCCGCCAGATGACATTGCCATGAAATTTTCCTCACCTTCAAAAAATGTGCCCAAACGGGACTAAGTTGCGCTTTATGCCACCCTGCCTATAGGCCAGGAGCGGGAGCGGGGGTTGGCACAGCGGGAGTCTTCTGCGGATTCGTTGGCTGTTGGATCGGCTCCGTCAAAAACGCCACCTGATCCACTCCAGCGGTGCGCAGGTTGTCAATCGCATCCATGACCACGCCGTAGCGCGCACGGGCATCGGCGCGAATGTAAACCGTCTTGTCCGGTTTGTTCTGCAACATATCCTGCGCCTTCGGTCCAAGATCGGCCAGAGCGATCTGATTCGCCCCCAGATACACTTTTCCGTCCCGTGTAACAGCAACCTTCACGGTGTCTTCGTGATCGGCATCCGGCAGCGGTTCAGCGGTGTGTGTCTTTGCCAAATCGACATTCACTTTGTTCTGCAGCATGGGCGTGATCACCATAAAGATGATAAGCAGAACCAGCATCACGTCCACCATTGGGGTGACGTTGATGTCGGAATTGACCTTCTTACCTTCGTCTCGTTTTGCAATTGCCATGGAAAAGCTCCAGGTCTAACACTTTCGTCCAGCGATAACCGTTAAAGTTTTGAGCAATCGTTCTTGCAATCTAGCCGGACTTGCAACCCGTCAGACTGCGGGATTATTGGATCCCGCAGTCCTCGACAGCGATTCTCGCATGAAACGGCTGTTGATCGGTTTCCGCAAGTGCCCGCAGTTAGCGGCGAGCTCCCTGCTTCAGGAAGTAGTCCACCAGCTCGCTCGAAGAATTATCCATTTCGACATCGAACGATTCCACGCGATTGGTGAAGTAGTTGAAGGCCATAACGGCCGGGATGGCGACGAACAGACCGAACGCGGTGGTGACAAGCGCTTCCGAAATACCGCCGGCGACTGCGCCGATACCGGAGGTCTTCTGCGTCGCAATCGCCTGGAAGGCGTCGAGAATACCGATGACCGTTCCGAACAGGCCGATAAATGGAGCCGTGGCGCCGATGGTGGCCAAACCGCCCAAGCCGCGCTTCAACTTGGCATGAACGATCGCCTCTGACCGTTCCAGAGCGCGCTGGCTGGCTTCCACCTGCTCTTCGGTCACCGTACCGCCGCTACCGTAATTGCGAAACTCCTGTAGTCCGGCCGTGACCACTTCCGCCAGATGCGACTTCTTATTGCGATCGGCGACCTTGATCGCCTCATCAAGACGACCTTCCTTCAATGCGCCGGCAACCTTAGGAGCAAATTCCCGGGACTGTTTGCGGGCAGCCGAAAAGTAGAGGGCGCGGTCGATCATGACGGCGAGGGACCAGACCGACATAATTAGCAGAACAAAGACGACCGCCTTCGGCAGCCAGCCCATGCTGTGCCACATTTCGACAATACTGAAGCCCGGCTGCTGCTGGTCTTGAAAGAATGCGGCCAGCGCCGATACATGCGGAGAGAGCTGTGTGAGGTGAGCGAGAATCACTGAATCTATCCTCCTTAAGGATAAGCTTGCTTAGGTTACGGCTGAAAAACAAAATTTTGGGGAACGGGTGAACGTAAGTTTAAGAGTCACCCAGGCTGAAAACAACGCTAATTGACGTTTCTACGTCGACAGGTACCCCATCTAGCACATACGGCTTATAGCGCCAGCGCCGGACGGCATCGAGTGCGTAGGATTGCAGCATTGAGGGTCCGCTAACCACGCGCAAATTCTGAATTGTCCCGTCTTTTCCAATAGTTGCGGCCAATACCACGGTACCCTGGATATGAGCGGCCTTGGCGATAGGCGGATACGTCGGCGCAGGGTCATACAGCGTCTTGCCCGCCATAACCCCTGAAGAAACAACGATTTTCTTAGGAGGAGCGGCCTTAACCACCGGGCCATTGCTCATGCCGCCCAGGATCCCCCCAATCACGCCACCTGCGCTGCCACCGAGGCCTGCCATGCCTTGAACCCCACCGGTCGCGCCGGGAGGCGGGGGTGCCTGATCCTTCACCATTTTGATTTGTTTTGGAATTTTGCTGGGCGCCTGAAGCTGGTCCGCCATGGATTCCACATGGACCTGCACTACTTTTACCTCCGGGGGCGGCGGGGGCGGGGGCGGGGGCGGGGGCGGGGGAGCAACCAGCAAAGTCGCCATTGCCTGCTTCGGCAGCGCTTCTGGATAGATAAGAGGAATCAGGATCAGGATAACCACTACGCTGACGTTCAGAATTGCCGTCGCGATCATCCAATATTTGCTTTTTGTTTTTATTTTGCCGCTAGATTCAAATGTGCTGTCTTCAAACATAAGCTCCACCCCAAAGCATCCAAATCTTACCAATATGCTTAGACACCGTATTGGGCCTAAAAAGTTCCCGATGTTTCAAAATAATGAAAGCGATGCAATTATTATTTGCATCGCATGAAAACTCGCGTGGAAGAGCCACGCGAGAAATATTCTAGACGCGAGATTTCTTACCGGCAGGCAATGTGGCGGCTTTGCCACGCCGGGCTCGCCAGTCCTGATACGCGACCAGCATGGGCGCAGCGACAGCAATAGAAGAATAGGTCCCGATTAAGATTCCAATCACCAGGGCAAATGAAAATCCGTTCAGTACTTCACCGCCGAAGAGAAAGAGGCAGAGCACGGTAAGGAATGTCAGGCCGGAAGTGAGGACGGTTCGGCTCAACGTCTGATTGATGCTGAGATTCACGATATTCGACAGTGTTCCGCGACGGACAAGGCGGAGATTTTCCCGGATGCGATCGAAGACGACGATGGTGTCGTTCATCGAGTAGCCGATCAGCGTCAGAATGGCGGCGACGACGGTCAGCGTCATCTCGCGGTTGGTCAGGCTGAAAGCTCCGACCGTGATCAGGGTATCGTGAAAGACAGCGACAACGGCGGCGACACCATAGATCAGCTCAAAACGGAACCAGAGATAGACCAGCATTCCGGCCAATGAATACAGGGTGGCGAGCAAAGCCTGGCGGCGGAGTTGCGCGCCGACCTGAGGCCCGACGATCTCCGTGTTGCGGACAGAAAAACCGGACAGATACGCCTTTTGTTCAAGTACGGCGACCGCAGCGGGATCGACCTTGCCATTCAACTCCGAAATCGAATTGAACACGCCGCCTTTCACCTGATCGCGGTAGTTGAGGATAATGGTTGCGATCTGTGGATATTGCACCTCTTCGACCGCCGGATTGTTCAGGTGCAGCGGGTCCGACTGGGTCAAGAACGCGGCCAGCGATCCGCTGGTGGCATTGTCGAGGTCGAACTTGCCAGTGTTGGCGGCAGCATTCGGGGTGTAATTTGCCTGCAGGGTCTTGACGATGGCGGTGCGCCCTTCATCGAGGGAACCTTCGTGAGTGTCCCGTTGCGGCAGGGAGACAATGATTTCGTTGTCTGCGGGGCGACCATACCGCTGCATTTTTACGTCGTGCAGACCCGCTCGGTCGGCAGCCTGACGAACCCTATTCAAATCGGGAGATTGGTCGAACTTAAGGTAGATCAGCGTGCCGCCCTGGAAGTCGACCCCAAGCGGAAGGCCGTGCCAGAAAGCCAGGGAGAGGACGCCTGCGACGCTGAAAATAAGTGAAAAACCGAGAAAGTACCACTTCTTTCCCAGCCAGTCGATGTTTACATCATGAAAAAATTCCACGCCGTGCTCCGATAGCTAAATTTCCAAAATGCTGTCATTCTGAGCAACCGGAAAAGTCCAGAGTCGGTGTTGATGCCGCGACATTCTCTGGATTGTTCCCTTGCTGCACTTCGTTCAGAATGACTCCCTTCGATAATTCCCAGCTAGCCAATTGAAATCGGTTCGCCGCGCTGCTTGCGATTCAAACTTGCTTCAAAGATCACTCTCGACACAAATACCGCGGTGAACAGGTTCGCCAGCAAACCGATCGTCAACGTGACGGCAAAGCCCTTGACCGGGCCAGTACCGAACAAGAACAGAATGGCCGCGGAGACAATCGTCGTTACGTGGGTATCGATGATGGTCTTAAATGCGTGCGAGAATCCCTGATCGACGGCCGCCGAGGGTGCCTTGCCCGCTCGCAATTCCTCTCGTATTCGCTCAAAGATCAGCACATTCGAGTCGACACCCATACCGATGGTGAGAATGACTCCAGCGATGCCCGGCAAGGTGAGCGTGGCATGACTGTAACCCATGAACCCGAGCAGAATGATCAGGTTGAGAATCAAGGCCAGGTCCGCATTGACGCCGGCGCCGTGATAGTAGACCAGCATAAAGATCAGCACCACAATCAGGCCAGCCACGGCTGCTTCGACGCCGTGACGGATCGAGTCAGCGCCGAGCGACGGGCCGATGGTGCGCTCTTCAAGAAAATGAATGGAAGCGGGCAGCGAACCTGTACGCAGCAACAGGGAAAGATTCTGCGCGGTTTCCTTGGTAAATCCACCGCCGGAGATCTGTCCTTGGTCGCGAATCGCACCCTGAATAGTCGCGACTTCGCGGATGGTGTTGTCGAGCACGATGGCCATGCTCTTGCCGATATTGGTGCTGGTGTATTGATAGAAGCGGTCGCCGCCGCCGCGGGTGAGAACGAAGCTGACATCGGGCCGCCCATTTTGATCGACGGAGGGCTGAGCGTCACGGAAGTCGCTGCCAGCGACGATGGAAACGCGCTTCAGCAGATAATATTGTCCGGCAGCGGCTGAGCCTTCCGCCGACTTGAATACTTCGGAGTCGGGGGGCAAGGTTCCGCCATTCCCCTGCAAAGCTGCCTGCTGATCCGGGTATGGGCCGCCCAGCACTTCGTGGATCTCGAGCCGGGCCGTGGATTGGATGACATCTTTCACCCGGCCCGGGTCGTCGATGCCGGGAAGCTCAACAAGAATCTGATTTTTTCCGGGCCCATACTCTTCGATCACCGGTTCGCTGACGCCAAGGCGGTCAATACGATCGCGGATGGTGTCGATCGACTGCGAAAGCGCGCGCTGTTCCAGATCGCGCACGATGGTGGGTTTCATGGTCAGCGTGTAGGAGTTATCCGTGCCGGAGGCAATGTCATATTGCGCTCCATAGTGATCATCCAAAGAAGAACGAACAGCGCTGTCCTTATCCAGACTGACGCCGGTGACATGGATGACGGCAGGCTGATTCTTTGGATCCGGCTTGGTCGCCAGGGCTCCGCTCGCGCCTGCCTGTTGCAAGTCAGACTGAATCCGGGCCAGATCGGAATCGCTGGTCGCGCCTACGGCCTCCTGCACCATTACCTGCAGGATCAGGTGAGTGCCGCCGCTCAGGTCGAGCCCAAGGTGGATGCGGTCTTTCAGCGATTTTTCAAACGCCGCTCCGCTGAAGCCGTCGGGGATGCCGATGATGCCGGCGACACACACCAGCAGGAATGCAATGATCAGAATGGTTTTGCCAGTTAGATTCTTACGCATGGAAGTCTACAAAAATGAGATGGAATTGAAGGTACGGAACCGGATGCAGCATTACTTGGGCTCCTCGTCCGAGGTGGTCACGCTGGCGATGGCCGATTTGACGACCTCCAGCCGAAGATTGTCCGGCGCCAGCCGCAGTTGGACAATGTCTTCTTTCACCGAGATCACCACGCCGCGAATGCCTCCCGTAGTGGTCACACGGTCGCCGGATTTCAGGTGTGAGAGCATATCCTGCCATTTCCTCTGGCGCTGCTGGCCGGGACGAATCATAAACAGGTAAAAAATAACGACAATCAGGATGAAAGGAGCAAACGTCGTCAGGCTCTGAAGAGGATTTGCGGCGAGGGTAAGAAATGCTGCCATAAGTGCTTTTCCTTATTTCATTTCTGGCGTCCAACAGACTCAACACCACGCTGCACCTGCATCAGAGACCGGAAGCATAGCTACCGACTGTCCGCGACTGGATTCGCGCAACGATTCATCCGTCGCCTGTCTTAAATTTCTGTTGTTACCGTGAAACTTTTAGCTTACATCAGGCGCTATGCGCATGCACACTTGGAAGCTGTCTCATAAATGGCTTTTTCGCTTCGCGGGCGACCTGGGACCCGCTTTGGCGGCGGGTCCCATACTGATCGTTGCGGACTATTTCCGATCAATGAGACAGCTTCCGGCGCGCTCGCGGATGCGCACCAGAAGTTCTGGTAGGGTACCTAGGGAAATAGCATCGCGTACAGACTGCATCGTGTCAAGGTAGACGGACAAATTGTGCACGCTGTTCAACGCACCGCCCAGCGGTTCCTGGGCCATGGCAAGGTGCCGCAGATAGGCGCGGGTATATCGTCGGCAAACCATACAGCGACAGGCCAGGTCGGGCGGGTTCTGGTCTTCCGCATAGCGCAGATTCTTGATATTCATGCGGCCTTCCGAGGTAAACAGCAAGCCGTGCCGGGCAGCGCGAGTGGGAATGACACAATCCATCATGTCCACGCCCAGCGCGGCGTATTCGACGATCTCTTCCGGATAGCCCACGCCCATGACATAACGAGGCCGATCCGCGGGCAGCAGTGGCAGCGTCGATTCGATGATCTCGCGGGTGTGCTGGCGGGGCTCGCCGACGCTGAGGCCGCCAATGGCGTAGCCGGGAAGGTCGAGTTCCACAAGACGCTCAGCAGATTCGCGGCGAAGATCCGAATACATGCCGCCCTGCACGATGCCGAAAAGATTCTGCGTCTGACCGCCGTATGCAGAGAACCAGGGAACTTCTTGCGCATGCACCTGAAAATACTCCCGGCTGCGGTACGCCCACTTCATCGTTAATTCCAGGGATTCGCGGGCTCGTTCGCGGCTGGCAGGATACTCCGTGCATTCATCGAAGACCATGATGATGTCTGCGCCGAGTGCGATCTGGACCTCGATCGAATGCTCGGGCGAGAAAAAATGCGAAGAGCCATCAAGGTGGGAGCGAAAGCGCACTCCATCTGCCGTTACCTGGCGCAGCTGATTCAGGCTAAAGACCTGAAATCCGCCGGAGTCGGTGAGGATCGGGTGCGGCCAGCTCATGAACTGGTGCAAGCCCCCGAGGCGTCGAATCCGCTCGTGACCGGGGCGCAGATAGAGATGGTAGGTATTGCCCAGCAGAATCTGAGTACCGACGTCTTCTAAAACATTCTGCGGAACGGCTTTTACTGTGCCAGCGGTGCCCACGGGCATAAAGATGGGCGTTTCAACGACACCATACGGCAGTTGCATTGTGGCGCGACGGGCAGTGCCGGAGGTGTGACTGACGATGAAGGCGAGTGACATTCACCTTGATTGTATGGGTGGACAGAAATTTGCCTCGCACTCAATCCAGCTTTGAACGGTGGGCTCTAATCTCTTCCAGCGATGTAATGCATGGGAATCCAAACCGCCAGCAGGCTTATCAGCACGGCCAGCAGGCTCCATTCCATTGCGACAAACGTGGAGACGGCAATTTGCCCATGCGGAATCCAGGCAGAAAGATTTCCCATAAAAGCGATAAAGGCGATTGCGGAATCGGTAGACGGCTGCTCTGCGCGTGGAATGCCATAAAACCAACGAATTATCAGGCCAACCGTCAGCACCACGCTCACAATTCCGCCGGGCAATGCCCACTTCCAGGGAAATGGAATCGGCGCAGGTGCGGAGACTTCCTGTTGCACGGCTTCCATGACCGACGCGACGAAGCCGGACGAGGGAGCAATTTCCTCCATTTCCATCAATGCGCGCTCCAGATCGTTGTTATTCATACTGTCTCCTTCGGACATGTATCCGTTTGGATGCGTCGCGCCTGCAGCAGCAACGGCAGCTTGCTCGCCAGCAGCTTGCGCCCCCGAAATAACCTTGCTTTTAGGGTACCTTCAGCAATTCCCAGGCCGCCCGCAGCCGCAGAAAGATCCATCTCTTGAAAATAAAAGCAGATCAGTGCTTCACGATATTTTTCCGGCAGCGTGTCAACCGCATGGCGGACCATCTCATCACGGTCGAATCTTTCCAAACCGCCGTCGATGGCGCGTGGATCTCTCGGCTCGGCGATGTCATCCAGCGGCAGGATACTTGCCGGAATCCTGCGCAGCTCCGACCGATATAGATTGATTGCCAGGGCAAACAACCATGTGGAAAAAGCGGAGTCGCCGCGCCATTTGGCCAGACCGCGATAAACCCGCAAAAATGCCTCTTGCGCCATGTCTTCCGCGCGACCACGATCGCGGCAGAAACGATATGCCAGATTGATCAGCGGCCCTTGCCAGCGACGCACGATGCCTTCGAAAGCGGCGGTCTCTCCGGCCAAGACTCGGAGGACATCGGCTCGATCCGCCTCTGCATAATTGTGGCTGGCACTCACCCGATTCCCCTCGCACACTACGGACATAGGGTACGACTTTGTGCCGCGCCAGACGGTTGCATTTTCTTTTACGAAGGCGTTCTACGAATAATCAAAAAAATGCAACCGAAGAATTGTCGGGTTTGTCTCACGGATTAGAAGACAGAAATTCTGCATTAGGAGGTTGTATGAATTCAATGTCCGTTGCGATGGCATCATTTTTCCTGCTGGATAGTACGTTAAGCGCAGATCAAAAAACAGTGGTGGCTACAAAAGGCATCGAGTGGTTGAAGTGGGCCTCGGTGGCACCATTTATTTGGCTTAGCGTGGGTAGCATAGCTTTTTTTGCATTTTTAGCCGTGGCGAGCTGGTCGGGATCGCGTGCAGCCGAGCGCATGGCTTATTACAAGAATGAAATGCTCAGAAAGGTTGCGGAATCGCCTGAATCAGGCGCAGCTGTGCTGGAATATCTGCGGGAACAACAGCGAGATGCGGCCAGAAAACGGCGCGACGGTATGCAGTTGGGGGGCCTGATTACGGCCGCGACAGGCATTGGAATAATGATCTTTCTCAAAGCCATGGTGCATATCCACCCTGTCTATCTTGTGGGTCTTATCCCGCTGCTGATTGGGCTTGCCTTGTTTGGTTATGCGCATTTTCTCATGCGGGAACCATCAGCCAATGGAAATTCTGTGCGACAGATTTCTGCGTAAAAATTACTGCCCAGGAAAATCTGTGGGAATGACGAACGCCATCCCACAGATTCGGCTTATTTAGAACAGCAGTTTCAATCCAAACTGAATCTGGCGGGAGGTGGTTGACGTCGCTGAAATGGCACCCGCCGTGGGCGAAGGCGTTGGGTAACCCGCCGGATTAGAACCCGGTGGGGGATTGATCGCTATAGGAGGCGGCGGTGGGAACGTCGCCGGGGGAGCAGGATTCTGACCCGCCGTGTACACCACCTCATTCGGCGTACCGAAGTTGGTGTGGTTGAGGATGTTGAAGAACTCGGCGCGGAACTGTGCGTTGATTCTGCCGCTAATCGTAACATTCTTTTTCAGCGACAGGTCGAGCTCCGACAAGCCCGGGCCGGTCAATGTATTTCTGCCGATGTTGCCGTAGGTCCCCGGTTGCGGAACGGTGAATGCGAGCGGGTTGAAATATTGTTGTGGGCCGCCTTCAATTACTTTTCCCTGGAAGGCAGTGTTGATTGACGGGCGAACCGGATTGCGACTGTCATTGTTCCCGGTTGGGTTGTAGCCGAGCTGCGGAGTAAAGGGGAAACCCGACTGCAGAGTGGCGATGCCGCTCAATTGCCATCCACCAATGATTTTTTCTTCCACCGGGCTGGGATTGGCCAGCAACCACTTGCCCTGACCGAAAGGAAGGTCGTAGGCGCTATTGATGACTCCAATATGCCGCACGTCTGTATTAGAGCGGCCGTAGTCCAGTTGCGGTTTGGCAGAAAACATGACGAAACCCGGGGCGTTCGCACCGACACCTGAGTTCCATGCAGTGCCATCATCCAAATTCTTCGAGTAGGTATAGACTCCGCGCACCTGAAATCCATTTCGAAAGTGCCGATTTACATCGACGGTCAGCGCGTTGTAGTTGCTGACGCCGTCCGAGATCCAGGTGGTGCTGGGACCCAGTTTGGGATTGGCATTGGGAGAATTCGCCGGATAGTAAACTCCGCCGGGGCAGTTTACCGAGGGGCATGGAACCGGGATTGGCTCGTTCACATCTTCGGAAAGAATCTGGTGGGAACCGTGATAGCCGATGTAGCCAACGATGATGGAGGTGTTTGTGGCCAGCTTATGTTCGACATTCACGGAATAGGCCAGCGAGGTGGGCGTATACGCATCCGGCTGAATTCCGCTGGGAGCCACCCTGCTGCCCGGCGGCGGGGGCGCTCCAGGAACAAAGTGCAACGAGGAGACGGGAACGCTCTTCAAGGTCTGGGTTGTATTGAAAGGGGCGTTCTGGTCGAGGCGGTAATCGAGGCTGTCGAGCAACGCTCGATAAACTCCAATACCGGCATGGACGACAGTGTTGCCATTTTCCCTGGGCTGCCACGCAATGCCGACACGTGGTTCCGGAAGAACCTTCGCGCGATTGTTCGTAAACGTGGAGTTGGCAACGCGCGGATTGGTTTCCAGCACTCCATTGGAATCAAAGATGTAGTTCGACGCCCGTCCTTGCGCCTCATTCCAGCCATTGGTCGATTCAAAGCGGATGCCAGCCTGCAGTTCAAGGTTTGGCCAGGGATGAATCGTATCTTTCACAAACCCGGCGCCTTCGAGCGATCGCCAGCCGAGTTCTGTCGGGGAAGGAACCACGGTGAAGGTGTCCACCGTGCCGCTGATGAAATGAGCAATGCTGCTGAACGAGGCCTGCCCGTATTGATCCTGTGCCAGGTTGCTGTTTGATTGGATGCGCTGCAGCCAGAATCCGGCTTCTACCTGGTTCTTCCCAGTGGTGATATATACGTGATCGGAGACTGTGAAGAGATTTCGCACGACGGTCAAATTGCTGCCTGCGTTGGTACCCGCGCCAGTGATCTGTGAAGCGCCATTGAGCGCTGTTCCACCACCAACAACGACAGCGCCGATCGGCTTGCCGGCAACCCAACCGGGGATGTTCACTGGAGTTTCTCCGGTAAAGAAGTAGGCTGCGCGGGAAAAGCCGGCACGAAACGTGTTCAGAGCGGCAGAAGAGAATACGTGCTGCTCCTGCCCGCTCAACACTTGTTCGCGCAATGTTTCAAAATCTGTGCTCAGTGGATTCTGGGTAGGTGTATTCGCTGTGCTGTCATCAATCGTGTAGACAGCGGAAGCCGTATCGATGGCGGAGATGTTGTAGTCCAGCCGCGTAGTGCCAAAGTCTTCACGGATGCGTTGCATGGGATGGCTGTAAGCGACGCCGATGCCCTGGCCCACTTCCGCGTCCTGCACCGGCCAAAGCGCCAGCAGAGGCTGCACGCTGGGCACAGCAGCCGCACGAGTGGCGTTGTCCGGCACATAGGTGACGGCGGAAAGGCCGAGGTTCTGCCGGAAGCCCTCATAGTTTCCGAAGAGCAGCAGCTTGTCTTTCACCAGCGGGCCGCCGAGAGCGCCGCCGAACTGGTTACGCTGGAAGTTCGGAATATTTCCCTGATCAAAATAGTTGCGAGCATCGAGCGCGCTGTTGCGGATGAATTCAAACACGCTGCCATGAAGCTTGTTCGTGCCGGACTCAGTGTCAATGATGATCTGCGCACCGGTACGCTTTCCATATTCCGCACCATAAGTATCGGCGACGACGTTAAATTCGCGGACGGCATCGACACCCAGTAGCTGGCCACTGGTGCCCCCCGGAGTTACGTTGATCTCCGATGCTCCGGTGTATTCAATTCCATTCAGCAGATACAGATTGTCCTGCGGACGGTGTCCGGCGACCGCAAACATGTTTCCCGGCGAAGAATTCGATGTGCCGATCGTCCCGGAACGTTCCGCCGAGTAGTTCACGGTTGCGGGATTCAACGTGATGAGTTCGTCGTAACTGCGGCCGTTAAGGGGAAGCTCCTTTACCTGCCGAGCGCTGACGTGCCCGGAGGTCTGTTGTGTTGTGGGATTGATCGCCTGCGGAGCAGCGGTTACGGAGACCTGCTGCGAGACATTTCCGACGCTCAGAGATGCACCGACGATTGCGTTCTGGCCAACCACGAGGTTGATGCCGGTTTCCGTGTGAGCGTTGAAGCCTTCCTTCTCGACAATTACCTGATAGCGGCCGACTGTCAGGGACGGAGCGGAGTAATATCCGGCGGCATCGCTAACGAGCTTCCGCAACGCGCCTGTTTCCGTATTCTGCACAGTAATCTGCGCGCCGGGAATCGCTGCTCCCGACGCATCGTGGACGGTGCCGGAAATTGAGGCTCCCACTTTTTGCGCGTGGACCGGCACGGAAAGAAGAGCCAGGGCGAAAATTGTTGCCAACCGGAGAGACCATCGAAAAACAAAGCTGAAATAGGAACGCGACATGCAGTTCTCCTGAAATAGTGAAAAAGGATTTTGGAATTATTTTGAAAATCAGTTCAGCGGCGACTGGTTAACGACAACACGTCCGCATACAGCAGGCGCCGTATGAGAGGAGGTACATGGATGGTTGAGGATAAGTCATATTTCTATGCAGTCAGTGGAAGCTTTCAATTTGGAAGTGACTCGATTGCAAATAAAAAACCGCTCGGGAGGCCCGGCGGTTCGGTGTTTGCACTGACTTTGAACTACTCGTTCAAACGCGCATCTCCAGACCTCGGGTACGGGTCAAACACTGACAACAGCACATTTTTGTCCGCGTCAAGATCATAGTTTTCAAAGTGTACTTACCTTTTGGTCGCTCGTCAACAAAAGACCGGATCGGGATTACAGCCTTTTGAGTTGCGGTAACGCATCAATGTTATGGAACCTTGACACGCAGTGACCTGATCGAAGAATTTCCTTCACGCGCAGATTGCAGATATACCCGGAAATATCAAATTTGTGATTTCGCATTTCAGCGAATTTTTTCATAGCGGAGATGCTCATCGTCGTTGATACTCAATATTATTGAGGATCCCGTACGCTCTATCGGATATGAGAACTCTCCAATGTTCACATTCTCAGTGTTTGTATGGTTAAGCGACCACTTTGTTTTTGAGGTCAACACCTGTTCGGTCTCTCTGGAAAGCCGAACCCCGACAGCCGTATAGTCCTTTTTCAGGATTAGAACATCGGCGAACTGCACGTGTGTGCCGTCGTTTGGCATCAGCACATACTCGCCGACATACTCGACTGGATTGGAACTCACCAAAACGGCGGAGCCGGAGTCGCAACCGCTAACTGCCGAAACCGCGAATAAGATGCAAATAATTGCACTGCGCCTGATAAGTGAGGGAGATTGTGCTGACATTCGTTTGACTCTCCACGTAACGGTGTACTGAAATGCCAACCCTTCGCAGGCTGATAGCGAGAGTGTGGAATACAGATTCTAAAACTGCGGACTGCGTTTTCGTTGTGATAAATGAGGGGTTCTTAGTTTGTCATCCTCCGTATGCGGGATGACTCGATTCCATCAAGTACGCTTTATACCGATGCTGGCGCCGGGTAAGCGGGAATACGCAGATAGGGTTTTCCGTTTGTTTTTGGCCGATCCAGAACGAATCTCTCGTTATAGTTCAAGGAGATTGCGGCGATGTGGAGAGTTTTCTTACAGAGGAGGCGGGGTCACTAGTTTGAAACGCGGAGAGCAGTTGTGCCGCGGTTTTGCCGCTTAACGGATGCCGCCACTCGGGGGCAATTTCCGCGAGCGGCACTAGCACGAAACTTCGATCGGCGATGGCAGGATGCGGCAAAGTCAGCGTAGGCGTTTTCATTACAGTGCTGCCGTGCGATAGCAGATCAAGATCCAAGGTGCGCGGCCCTTTGGGCGGGGAAAAGCGGCGGTCGCGACCGTTTTCCTGTTCGATCTGTAACAAAGCGGATAACAATTCTTTGGGACCAAGCGGCGTGTGCAGCTCAACGACGGCATTCAAAAAATCGGGTTGGGCAATATCTCCCACCGGGTCGGTTTCATAAAACGATGAGATTCGATGCACTATTCCGATACGCCGCAATGCGCGCAGGGCCGAGCGAAGATGCTGTTCACGGTCTCCCAGGTTTGAACCTAAAGAGATAAATGTCATGGCAGGTTGAGGAAGCTCGGCTGGCATCGAATTTCTTTTAGGACAAGAACGCGTCGAGATATTTCTAAGCCGATAACGCTGCAGGAGAAACCATCTCTTCCTGGTGAGAAGGGCTATCGGTTTCCGCCGGCAAATGCACCAGTTCCCAGGCGGAACGATCCTGCATCAATCGCGAAACCAGCGCAGTGTGCATGGCGTGCCCTGCACGCTCGGCAACGATATGGCCCTGGATGCGGCGGCCTGCCAGAGCAAGATCTCCAATCAAATCGAGCACCTTGTGACGGACAAATTCATTGGAAAACCGCAATGATCCATTCTGTACGCCATCGCGCGTCAGAATAATTGCATTTTCCTCCGACGCTCCGCGGATCAGTCCCATATTGCGCAACATCTGCTCATCTTCGCGAAAGCCAAATGTGCGGGCCGCAGCCAGCTCGGACGCATAGGCTCCGGTGTTGAGGTCAAGTTGAAAGCATTGCTTGCCGATGGGCGCGGGGAAATCGATGGCATAGGAAACGCTGTAGCCGTCACCGGGATAGACGCCGATGAATTTGCTGTTCTCATGCACCTCCACGGTTTTGCGAATGCGAAGATATTCCCGGCGGCGGCGCTGCGTCTGCAATCCTACCGCTTGAAACGCTTCAATGTAGGGCAGCGCGCTTCCATCGAGAATCGGCAATTCCAGATTGTCCAGCTCGACAATTACATTATCGATTCCGTAGCCGACCAGTGCGGACAGAAGATGCTCCGTGGTAGAGATCAAAACCCCTTGCCGCATTAAGCTGGTGGCGTAGCTGACTTTGGCAACGTTGCGCCCGATGGCGGGAATTTCGAAGTTATCCAGATCGGTGCGGCGAAAGAGAATCCCTGCGCCGGCCGGTGCAGGCAATAGCCGGAGACGAACCGGAGCGCCGCTGTGCAAGCCGATACCCGAAAATTCGACTGCACTGTGAATGGTCCGTTCGAACTGCAGGTTCCGTGCGATGAAAGCTCCTATCCGTCCGATACTGCCGAATCTAAGTTCTTATGCTACAAGCAGTGCGCGGACATGGAATGTGGCAAAATTGCCGCACCGCGTGGTGAGAATCGCACACCTGCCGGTGCAAAATTGGGCGTGAGAAAATGGGCTGTTCCAATGACGAAACTGATCTCCGATACAGATTTCATCCCAACACCCAAGGCGCTGCTGGCGAGAGCAAAGCTCCGTCAGCCTGCGATGCTCCGCGATTTGGAGAAGCTCGTACAAATCGAATCTCCCAGCGATAACAAAGCTGCCGTCGATCATGCTAGCGGTTACGTTGCCAGGCTGTTCGAGGAGATCGGCGGCAAAATTCGATGGCGTCGGCAGAAACGGTTCGGCGAACTGTTGGAGGTTCGCTTCCAGTCGCAATCCAGGTCGCAGCCATCGCAGAAACCGGTTCTGCTGCTGGGTCACCTGGACACTGTATGGCCGATAGGATCGCTAAAAAAAATGCCTTTCCGCGTGGCGAAGGGTCGAGCATTCGGACCGGGGATTTATGACATGAAAGCCGGCGTATTGATGATGGTTCACGCACTGGCGATGCTGCGGGAATCTCATTCGCTACACACTCCCGTCATTGTGCTGCTGAACTCCGATGAAGAAATCGGCAGTCCCTGCTCTCGGCCGGTAACGGAGAAGCTGGCGCAGGAATGTTCTGCGGTGTTTGTGCTGGAACCTGCACAGGGTTTTCCAGGGGCATACAAAACGGCGCGCAAAGGCGTCGGGGAGTATTCAATCCGCGTGCATGGCGTTGCAGCGCATAGCGGCGTGGATTTCGAGCGAGGACATTCGGCAATTCTTGAATTGGCAAAGCTGATCGAAAAAATTTCTCGATTCACCGATCTCAAATCCGGGCTAACGCTCAACCCCGGACTGATTTGTGGAGGAACGCGAGTCAATGTCACTGCCGCGGAAGCTCATGCCGAAATCGACGTGCGAATCGCGAAGATACGCGATGCCGCGCGGGTAGAACGATTGTTTCGCGGCCTGCGTTCGACGGACCCAGCCTGCACCATCAGCGTTGTGGGCGGCATCAATCGGCCTCCAATGGAACGCAAAGACGGAACGGTGCGGCTTTTTCAGCGCGCGAAAGATCTTGCCCGGGACATGGGATTTACCCTGGAAGAAGCCAGCACAGGAGGCGGTTCAGACGGCAACTTTACTGCTGCGCTGGGTATTCCCACACTGGATGGCATGGGCGCGGTCGGCGAAGGTGCGCACGCCTTGCATGAGTCGATATTGCTGAATAAATGGATAGAACGAACGGCATTGCTGACCGCGATGATTGCAGCTCACCGCCCATGAACAATAGCTGGCCTTCCAACGAAGGCCAGCTATTGTTCTGCCTGCTTACCGATGTTCATGAGAATGTCCGCGTCCATCGCGCACTTCGTTGCCGTGAAAGTCTGAGTGGTCGTGGTGTTCCGCGCGTTCCCCGTGATGGGGATAGGCACCGTGATATCCATGGTGCGGATCGTAACGATTGTCCACATGGCCACGGAAATCATGCCGGCCGTGGTACCAGGGGCCAGCACCAATAAAGACTCCGTTTACGAACCATTCCGGACCGTAGTATCCATACGGAGCGCAGCCATACGGCGCATAGTCATAGTAGCCATACGGGCATACCGGAGCAGGGCCGATAGAGATTGAGACCTGTGCGTGGGTGTTTGGAGCCGCAGCTAAAAAGAGGCCGACGGCGAGAGCGGGTAAGGCAAAATATTTCGATTTAATCATTATTCACCTCTGCCCCTTAGAGGGGCGCAGTCGGGCAAGGGTTGCGTCAGCGATGTCTACAGTTACTAAAGTACTTATCTTCTGGGGATTGCGAATCTGGACAAACTTGATTCTTTCCAAATCCCCTGGCTACACTTTCACGAAATTGCCTGCGTGATTAGCGGCGCGAGTTGCTTTTCTGCAGCTTCTAACAAAGTATTGACCAACGCCAGAGGCAATCCGACCACATTGAAATAACAGCCGGAGATGCGCGGAATCCAGCGGCTGGCGCGCCCTTGGATGGCGTAGGCACCGGCCTTTCCGGAAGGTTCTCCAGTGGCAATATAGGCAAGAATTTCCTCGTCGGAGAGCGAAAGCATTGTCACACAGGTGGATTCCGCGGCAATCTCAACGCCGGCTACCGAGATAAGACAAACACCCGTGATTACCTGATGGGTTCTGCCGGCGAGTAACCGCAGCATTCGAAACGCATCGGCGTCGTCCACAGGCTTGCCGAGCACTTCGCTATCACACACGACCACCGTATCCGCACCCAGTACCAGCAAGGGGTCTTCCCCAGAAGCAGCGAGAACGCCGGCCTGCAAGCGCGCCGCGAAAACCCTCTCCGCTTTTTCGCGGGCCAATCTCTGCACCAAGTGAATCGGATCTTCGCCAGGATGACGATCTTCCACGATGGGGATGGAATCGACGCGAAAAGAGAAGCCTGCCTGCGTCAACAAATCGTGTCGACGCGGAGAAGCTGACGCCAGCAAAAGCATAGATCAATTATGGCAAATGATTGGAGCCGTGTTAAAGCGGCATAGCGCGGTTCAGCGGTCTCATACCTCTTGGCGATTGGTGTGGACTTCCATTCCGCGTGCGGTGCGAACGCCCCACGCCATCCGCGGCGTGTTGTAGGCCACGCCTATGCGACCCGCTGGGCCGAGCAGAATGATGCCGCCATAGCCGCCGAGACGATGGAACAGATAGGCAATGGCCTCCTCCGCGGCCTGCGCGGGAGGAGTTCCCTGCTGTACGCGATCGACAGCCCATTTGCCGAGAACGAGCTTCATGACGGGTTCGCCCCAGCCGGTAAGCGAAGTGGCGGCAGAAAGATTGTCCGCATAGCAGCCGCAGCCGATCAGAGAAGAGTCGCCAACACGGCCCGGAGCTTTATTCAATGTTCCACCGGTAGAGGTTGCCGACGCCAGATTGCCCTGCGTGTCGAGCGCAACGGCACCCACCGTATCGTGCGAAACCGACGCCGTGCATTGTGCTGGGGAGTTGCCCGCGAAGGTTGCGTCCGGCAGACCGTTCTGCCGGTCCCGCTGCGCCTCCGATAACCGCGTCCGTTCCCGCTCAATCACCAACTCCGTGTTGTCGATGAGAGGCATTCCGTGCGCGGCCGCAAAGGCTTCGGCGCCCGGGCCCACAAAATACACGTGTGGGCTTTTATCGAGGACCAGGCGCGCGGCGTGTATCGGATTTTTCAGGCGTTCGACACAGGCGACACCTCCTGCACGGAGGGTTGCGCCGTCCATCAGCAACGCATCCAGTTGCACTCGCCCATCGCTGGTTAGAAAACTTCCCCGTCCCGCATCGAACGTTTCATCGTCTTCGAGAACGGCCACCGCCGCTTCCACCGCGTCGACAGAGGAGGCTCCTTTTTCCAGCAGAGAATAGCCGACGGCGAGGGCGCGAGAGATGCCGCGCTGGTGATCCTCGACCACGTCGTCGGGGATATCCCAGGCTCCACCGTGAATCAATAGAACAGGTGCGACCTTGAAGCTCACGGCTCAATTGTAGTGGGTTTGATCCGCTTTGCAGGCAAATACCGTATGAACAGAACGCAAACTATACGAAATGAGACGACTCCGACTGCGGGCGTTTCCACGATCAAGGAACCTGGGCAACGTGATGGGTCTGCCGATAGGTGTAGCGGATTCGATGAATGACAGTGACGGTAGAGAGAACCGCAAGCACCCAAAGCACGGGCGCCATGACGCCCCAGCGGTTGAAGAGCGCACCAAGAATGATCAACACAACCCGCTCGGGCCGCTCCATAAAGCCGACTTTGCAGCTGCCAATCAAGGATTCCGCGCGGGCGCGCGTATAGCTGACCATGACCGACGTGACCATGACGAAGGCCACCAGAACGACGTAAAAGAAGCGATTGCCGCGGGCATAATAAACCAGCAATCCAAAAAACAGCGCTACGTCAGAGTAACGATCGATCACTGAATCGAAGAACGCTCCAAAGACGGTAACCTGCTGCGTCTGCCGGGCGACCCGGCCATCGACCATATCAAAGATGCCGGCACCGATAATTACCAGACCGGCGTAAGCGAACATCTTGACGTTGTTTTGGGCATTCGCATATCCAAAGAGAAATGCGGCTGCGCTATTGATGACCAGCCCCATAAAGGTAAGCACATTGGGAGAAATGCGTGTCAGGGCGAGACCATCCACGATCTTTTGCAGGATGATGCCGCAACCTCTACCAAATGCGCTTGTCCAGGTCATTTCTTCAGGGAATCATTCCGCCGCATCGTGAATCGTGGTGAGTTCCAGAATTTCCAACTCGCGGTTGCCGTTGGGCGTAACCACGGTGGCGGTATCTCCCACCTGTTTGCCCACCAGACTTTTGCCAATCGGCGAAGTGGTGGAGATAAGACCCTGGTTCACATCGGCCTCTTCGCTGGTCACCAGCTTGTAATGGATCTTCTCGTCCTTCAACGAATCGTAGACCAGCACTTTTGAGCCAAAAGCGGCGCGATCGCGAGGGATGTTGGAGAGATTCACCAGAGCCAGCTCCGACATGCGTTGCTTCAACTGCCCCAGCCGCGCGTTGACGAAGACCTGGCGTTGCTTGGCCATGTGGTACTCAGCATTTTCGCTGAGATCGCCCAATGAAGCGGCTTTTTTTATTTCGAGCGGAAGTTCATGGGTCAGTTCGTGCTCAAGCTGGCGAATTTCTTCTTCGAGTTTCTTCTTAATATGTTCGGTCATGGATTCTTCCGGGGCGGCAGAAAAACTGCATATCCCCTCAGGAACAGCCACAGATGCGCTCTCTGCCGTTCCAATTGGATTATTATACCGATGCTATTGGATGCCGGATTCATCGGAAGGATCAAAACCCGGACCGCTGCTCGCCGGCAAATGCCGCTGGACGTCCAGCCAACTCTGCAGGATCAGCACCGCGGCCACCTGATCGATGACATTCTTCCGGTCGCGCACGCTCCGTCCGACGGCATCCAGGTGCCGATGCGCTTCGGCGGTGCTCATTCGTTCGTCCCACAAATACACTGGCAGATTGAATTCCGCGCGGAGAGCGTCCGCAAATTTTTCCGCTGCCAAGGCGCGCGGACTGCGATTGCCGGATAGGTGAATCGGCCAGCCAACCACAATGGCGCTGCAATGGTAACGCCGCAGCAGACGCCCCAACGAACGTAAATCGCTCCGCTGATTGGTATGGATGACGGTCAATAGCGGCTGCGCGGTGAGGCCCAGTTCATCGGAGATTGCCACGCCTATCCGCCGTTGCCCATGATCGAGACCCAGAATCCGGGTTGGAGTAGTGGGTTCCACGTGTGTGATGGCCACAAAGAAAAATATCAGCTACAGCAGAGCTTTATCTTTCGATGGAATTCAAGCTGGGACGCCTTTTGCAAGGAATAGATCAAACAGCAGCTATACGCTCTCAGGGTATTATTGCCACAGTTTATTGAAGGGTCAAACACAGATGAAGCGACGCAAGTTTCTCGAGCTAGCAGGTATGGCGGGCATGGAGCTGGCATGGAAACCATTGTGCGCAGGAGCGCTGAAAGAGTATGGAACGCCTTTGCCGACATTTCCAGATGCAAACCCTAAGTGGAAACGGACATTTCCATCTGACGGGAAGTTTCAAATGGGCCGTCTGGAATCGTTTGCGTGACCTTGATCTGGGATCGCTCCGCCTGGGACCCTGTTCGTATACTGGTATCCGAATAAGCGCCCGCTAACAGAGCAAACGGTATAAACCGCCTACAATGGTCTTGAAGCGGTTTTGTAAAAGAGTTGCCATTCTGAACCCTTCGGCTTCGCTCAGGGTAAACTCCGTCCAGCGAAGTCAAGGAACCTGCGCTTTGTCGGCGAAACACTGCAGTCCTTCGCTTCGCCCAGGATGACGGGATTTAGAAGAGAACTTTCAGAGAATCAGACTTTCAAGCTTTTCGGGTGACTATTCGACGTGCGCTTTTTCCTCTTCTTCGTCCTGCTTCTGGCGCTGATCACGGCAGGCGCATACACCCTTTTGATCTTACCTTTCGGGCCGTCGCAAAGCCGGCTGGTCACAATTCCGGCAGGATCGTCCGTGAGCCAGATTGCGTGGACGCTGGAGCGGAATGGAATCATCCGCAACCGTTATGCATTCGACCTGGCGGCCCGGGTGCAAAATGGCACGCTGAAAGCGGGGGTATACCGCTTCGATCATCCCGTGCCCATGCTAACCGTCTACCAGCGTTTGCGCAGCGGGGATGTCTACACGATTGCGCTTACAATTCCCGAAGGCTATACCATTTTTGACATCGCGGGCGCAGTGGAAAAATCCGGACTGGGATCAAAGGATGCGTTTCTTTCTGCGGAGGAACACGATACGGCTTTGATCCGCGATTTTTCTCCCAACGCCGCCAGCCTGGAAGGCTACCTGTTCCCTGACACCTATCGACTGGCTCCCAATATGTCACCCGAACAGATTCTGGGCGAGATGGTCGATCATTTTCGCCATGAGGCGCGTGGCCTTGGCCTAACCGGGAATGTTGCCTCCACGGTGGTGCTGGCCTCCCTGATCGAGAAGGAAACACCGGTGTCGGATGATCGCCCGATGGTGGCTAGTGTATTCTCGAACCGGCTAAGCCGGCGAATGCCTCTCGACACCGATCCTTCTGTAATTTATGCGGCGTTGTTAGAAAAACGCTACCGCGGAACAATCTATGCATCTGATCTGAAGGCCGACTCTCCGTACAACACCTATCTCCATACGGGTCTGCCTCCCGGGCCCATTTGCAATCCGGGTATTCCTTCATTAGAGGCGGCCATGCACCCAGCCCAATCGAATTATCTCTATTTTGTTAGCGATCCCAACAATGCAGGCCATTCTCTGTTCGCAACCACGCTGGAAGAACACCAGAAGAACGTCGCTGTGTATCGCAAAGGCGAGCAGGCCCAACGAATTGGGAGTGAAAGGTAATTGGATCGCGTGAGCCGGTTTTGTTCTAAATTTTCTGCATTCTTTCAGGCCGGCCAATGCAGCCGAATATGGCTGCTGCTTTTCGCGTCCCCGTTGTTGCTTGGCCTGGGCGGATGCCTGAAACATACGCGCCTGATCGAACGGCCGCAGAAGCCACCCATCGTTTTAAGTTCCGGCGCAGGACAGTTGATCCAAGGTCTGGACGAACGGTATGACACGATTCACACCATGAGCGCGACAGTGTTGATGCGCGCTTCCGTGGGCGGGGCAAGCAAAGGAAAAGTGACTGATTACACCTCCTTGCGCGGTTACATCCGGTTGCGACAGCCCGATATGCTGCGCGTACTGGGGCTGCTGCCCGTCATCGAAACCCGTGCGTTCGATATGGTCAGCAATGGGAAAAACTTTACTTTGCTGATTCCGCCAAAGAGTGAGGCCATCACTGGCTCAGGCGTGGTCACCACTCCGTCGGCGAATGCGCTGATGAATCTGCGGCCAGCGGTTTTTTACGACTCTTTGCTGGTCGGCAAAATCGGGGCGAGCGATTTTATTTATGTGACCACCGACACTCGCATCGCCCCCATTCCCCACTCCAAGCATTTGATCGAAGAGCCGGATTACGAACTGGGAGTTCTGCGGCGCCAAGGAGACAGTCAGGAACTGCTGCCGGAACGCGTCATCCATATCAGCCGCACCAATTTACTGCCGTATCAACAGGACGAATACGACGACCATGGCATTCTGGTTACACGCACGCTTTACAGCGACTATAAGATGTTCGATCAGATTCAATATCCGACCGAGATCACGATCAGCCGGCCGATCGACGGATATAAGATCGAGTTGACCATCCAGAAGCTAACATTCAATCATCCGCTTCCAGACGATCAGTTTGTATTGAAGATTCCTGCAGGCACCAAAATCCAACAGCTTCCCTGAGTACCGTTTATCCGGCGACTGCCGTGGGCTCAGGCACATCCGGCTTCTTCTTGTTCAGCAATTTCAGTGCGGGCGCCGTCATCGCCGTAGTGACCAGCGCGACGATTACAAGGATCGTAAACAACTGCGTGTTGATGGCCCCGGCCTCAAGAGCAAGATTCACGACCACCAAGTCGACCAGTCCACGGGTGTTCATCAGGAACGCCAATATGTTGGAATCGCCAACAGAGAGATGGGACAGTTTTCGCGCGCCATAATAGGTGCCGCCGAGCTTTCCGGCGATGGCCAACCCCAGCACCGCGACGAGCCACCAGAAAACTCCTCCCCCCAGCGCGCCAAACTCGGTATGGATGCCGGTCACGGCAAAAAACACCGGCAACAACAATACCGAAACCAGGGGATGAATGATCGCTTCCAGCTGACGATGCCAATGATGTAGCCGCGGAACGCACATGCCGGCAAGAAACGCGCCGAACAGGGCGTGCACCCCAAGCCGTTCGGTCACAAACGCACAGAAAAGGATGAACACCAGGAAAACCGCCAGCAGAACCTGGGAGATGTTAGGTGCGCCTTTCCAGCGCACCAGTTTTGCAAGCACGGGTCTTACAACGCCAAGCAGAAACGCTCCAAATAAAATCAGCAGGAACATTTTGAAGAGCAGCGTCCAGGGAGACGCGCCGGCAGAATTGATCATGAGCGCTACCGCCAGGAGTATCCAACCGAGGACATCGGCGATGGCCGCACAAACCAGGGCAAGCATGTCCAGTTTTTTATCGCCGGTGCTTTTGTCGCGCAGCATGCGCGCCAGCACAGGGAAAGCCGTCGTGCTGAGCCCGACCCCGACGAAAAGCATAAACGCGACCTTGTTGCCGGCGACGCCGTGAAACCGGCTGTGCATCAGCACTCCCATCCCGCAACCAAGCGCAAACGGAACCGCCATCGAGAGCAGACTGATTTTCATCGCTGTCTGCCGTTGCTCCCAAACGGCTTCAAAATCGAGGTTCATCCCTTCCAGAAATAAATACAGGACCATCCCCAGTTCGCTGACCAACGACAATTCGTGCAGGGAATTGGGGGGAAATAGGCGGGTGATGAGATAGGGGGCTGCCAGCCCAAAGACGGAGCGGCCGAGCAGAATGCCGCCGAGCATCTCTCCAACAACTCGCGGCTGGCCGAGCCAGCCCAGAATCACGCCACACAGGCCCGTAATCATAACAATGACAGCGATTTGCAGCAAAAATAGGGCAAGGGCACTCATGAAAGTCGAAAGGTTCCTTTTCTCAGGCGAAGTGCTTCAAAGGGTGCTTTTGAAGCAGCGGTTCCTTCTTCTCTAACAGTAGCAGGCGCAAGTATCCCCATTAGAGGCGAAAACATCTAAAAAAGTAGGCTATATGAGGGAAAAACGAATCGAATCCTGAATATGATAATTGTTGACTCATATAATCTTCTTAATATACTATAATCATTAATAAGACTTCTGAGCCTACGCGGAACTCTTCCGCAGGCTCCATCACCAAAAGGGAAAAGGAGAAATGTTATGGCAATTACCCGTTGGAGTCCTTTTCAGGACGTGTTTACGCTGCAAAACAGGCTGAATTCCCTGCTGCAGGATTTCAATCGAAACGACGATGAAACGCTGACCTCCAGCGCCTTCGTCCCCCCGGTCGATATCTATGAAGATGGGAATCACATTGTTCTTAAGCTGGAAGTTCCAGGTATGAAACTGGATGACTTTAACATCCAGCTGGAAAACCAGACGCTGACCGTTCGCGGTGAGCGCAAATTTGAAACGGAGACGAAGGAAGAAAACTACCATCGCCTGGAACGGCGTTACGGCAGCTTTGCCCGAGCTTTCACTTTGCCTAACACAATCGACCCGGAGAGCGTGAAAGCGCAGTACGATGCCGGAGTTCTGACGGTAGAGTTGGGCAAACGGGCAGAAGCCAAACCGAAACAGATCAAGGTCTCCGTCAATAGCGGAAAACCGGCGGAGGCGAATCGCACTATCCAAGCCGGAGAGGCCTCGAAACCGGCTGCATAAATCGGAAAGCATAATCCGGGAATCCGGAGTAATTTTGCAGTGTGTCTAACGGAGACACACATCCTGATGGAGACAAACCCGAAGGCAGGAAGCGAACTGCGCCTCCTGCCTGATTTTTCTCTGTATTTTTTTCGTTCCGACATTCAGAAAGCAGGGATTTTGCATGGCTATTCGCTGGGAAAAGCTGACGGTAAAAGCGCAGGACGCTGTTCAGACAGCAAACCATCTGGCAAGCGAAAATGGCAATCCTGAATTGCAGCCCACCCATCTGCTGCTGGCATTGCTTCAGGACAAGGATGGCATTGTCGCCCCTGTGCTGCAGAAAGCCGGTGTTGCGATTGAGCCGTTGCGGGATCGACTCGAACAGGTAGTGCAGACTTTTCCGAAAGTGTCTGGAGGCGCGCAACAGGCGCAGAGCTCGCAGGCATTTTTGCAGGTTGTGGAAAAGGCATTTCAGGAAGCCTCGAATTTTAGGGACGAATACGTTTCGACCGAGCATCTGTTACTGGCCATTGCCCAACAGAAAAAAGATCCGGCGCAGCTGGCGCTTGCCGCCGCGGGCGCGACCCATGATGCGATCCTGCGTGCGTTGACGACGGTGCGCGGATCGCAGCGCATTACCGACCAGAACCCAGAGGCGAAATTTCAGGCGCTCCAGCGCTATGCCCGCGATTTGACCGAACTTGCACGTCAGGGAAAGCTCGATCCGGTCATCGGACGAGATGAGGAAATCCGCCGCGTGATTCAGGTGTTGGCGCGCCGCTCAAAAAATAATCCGGTACTGATCGGCGAGCCGGGCGTAGGCAAAACTGCAATTGTCGAAGGCCTGGCACGGCGTATTATCTCCGGCGACGTTCCGGAAGTGCTGCGGGACAAGCGAGTGGTCTCATTGGATTTGGGCGCGATGCTCGCCGGCGCGAAATATCGCGGCGAATTTGAAGATCGCCTGAAAGCCGTGCTGAAAGATATTGAGGACGCGGAAGGCAGCATCATCCTATTCATTGATGAGCTGCACACCCTGGTGGGCGCGGGTGCGGCGGAGGGCGCAATCGATGCTTCCAATATGCTGAAACCCGCGTTGGCGCGAGGGGAGTTGCGCGCCATTGGCGCAACCACGCTGAACGAATATCGCAAATATATCGAGAAGGATGCCGCGCTCGAACGCCGCTTCCAGATTGTCTATGTCGGCGAGCCGAACGTCGAAGACACGATTGCGATTCTGCGTGGATTGAAGGATCGCTACGAAACACACCACAATGTGCGCATCAAAGATTCCGCAATCGTCGCCGCAGCAACACTCTCACATCGCTATATTTCGGATCGGTTCCTGCCCGACAAGGCCATCGACCTGGTGGATGAAGCCGCGGCTTCGTTAGCCATCCAGATTGGTTCCGTCCCGACCGAGATCGATCAATTGGACCGACGAGCGACATCGCTGGAAATTGAGCGGACAGCGTTAAAGCGGGAAAAAGATTCCAACTCAAAAGAACGCCTCAAGGAAGTAACGCGCGAATTGGCAACCTTGCGCGAGCAGGCCTCCGGACTGCGGACAGCCTGGCAGAAAGAGCGGGAAGACATTACCCGGCTGGCGGAGTTGAAAAAGCGCACGGAAGCTTTGCGCCAGGAGGCGGAAGAGGAAACCCGGCGGGGAAACTTCGAACGGGTCGCCCAGTTGCAGTACGGTGAGCTGCCAAAGCTGGAAGCCGAGTTGAAGCGGCTGAATGCTACGCAGGAAGGCGCCTCCGGCGGTCCACGCATGCTGAAGGAAGAAGTGGATGAAGAAGACATTGCCCGCATCGTGAGCAAGTGGACCGGAATTCCTATCTCCAAAATGCTCGAAGGCGAAGTACAGAAACTGGTCCGAATGGAAGACCGGCTGCGCGAGCGCGTAGTCGGCCAGGACGAAGCGCTGCGTGTCGTCGCCAATGCGATTCGACGGTCTCGCGCGGGCTTGAGCGATCCGAAGCGGCCCATCGGTTCCTTCATTTTCCTGGGTCCGACAGGTGTTGGAAAAACCGAGACAGCCCGCGCGCTGGCGGAATTTTTATTTGACGATGAGCAGGCAATGACTCGCATCGACATGTCGGAGTACATGGAGAAACACGCCGTGTCGCGGCTGATCGGCGCACCTCCCGGCTATGTCGGCTATGACGAAGGCGGCCAATTGACGGAAGCGGTGCGGAGGCGACCTTACTCCGTGATCCTGTTCGATGAGATTGAAAAGGCGCACCCGGACGTTTTCAACGTCTTGCTGCAGGTACTCGACGATGGCCGCTTAACAGATTCACGCGGGCGCACAGTGGACTTCAAGAACACGGTGTTGATTATGACCTCCAACCTGGGCGCGCAATTTTTGACCACCGAGGCACTGGAGAGTGAACAGGGATTTGAGGACGCCCGCGAACAGGTGTTGCAGGTGCTGCGGCAAAGCTTCCGTCCAGAATTTTTGAACCGGGTCGATGACATTGTCATCTTCCGTCCGCTGGGTGAGGAGCAGTTGGACAGCATTCTGAAGCTGCGTCTCGACGACCTGAACCGCATGCTGGCAAATCGGCAAATTACGGTAGAACTTTCCGAAGCAGCCCGGCACCAGCTGTTCCTCATCGGTTATGATCGCGCGTACGGCGCGCGTCCGCTGAAGCGTGCGATCCAACGGATGATCCAGGATCCGCTGGCGATCAAAATTCTCGATGGCGAGGTTCTGCACGGCGATCGGGTGGTGCTGGATGCCGATCCGCTGCATAATAAGCTGGAAATCAAAGTGAAGGAGCGGCAAGAAGCGATGCACGGATGAGTTCAGCAGGCCGCAATTTCACTTCGGCAGCAAAGATGCTGAAGTGAAATTGCATTCGTCGAACGCAACGGACCGGTTGCTTCGCGTTCTTTCATTGTCAATCCACCAACCCCATTTGCAAAAATACTGTATGGCCGAACGGACGTGATGACCCAGCAATTTAAGATTGGAGTAAGAGCCGCGTCCACGCACATGGTAAACGTCGACATGCGGATAAAAGATTGTGTGCGCGACTTGGCCGACCCTTCGTACTAAGTCGGTGTCTTCGAGATAAAGAAAAAAACGCTCATCAAATCCACCAATTGCCTGAATTACGTTTGTCCGCACCAGCGCGAAGCATCCAGACAAATTTGGAATTTTCCGGATTTTTGATAAGTCGATATCTCTGCACTTGAATTTATCCCGGGCCGCCGTGGAAAAACTCGCTCCAGGCCAGCGGAGAAAACGCCGGTTGAATAAATCCCAGGGCGTCGGAAGCCGCTTGCATAACTCCTGCCGGGAGCCATCCGGATACAGCACATTGGGCATCACCCACCCGATCGCCGGATTTAAATCCATAAAGGCACAAAGCTCTTCCAGCACCGAGGGTTCGAACGATATATCCGAATTTAGAAGCAAGTGATAATTCGAACTGCTTCCAATCTGAGTTAATGCCAAGTTATGTCCACGGCCAAACCCAAGATTGCTACCCGGAAAGAGATAGATCGCGCCATGTGCTTCAGCCGTCTTTCTCAAGGAATCATCCGGTGAGTTATCGACAACATACACCTGCGCCGATAAGGCTCCACTGGTGCTGCACAAGAGTGCTGCTTCCAATAGGGCTGGATCGGTTTTGTAGGTGACGATTGAAACCGAAAGAGAGATTTTATCCGGCCGCATTCGAAGTTTTCCGCGTTGTAGCTGAATGAAGTTGGTTAATTCCCCTGCAAAATAATGGTAGTTTTGGGGGAAGATTTGTTGTCGAGGGGGCGATCAGGCGCATAAATATCTCGATGAGTTAGTGAATCTCCAGTTCGCAGTAAAGTCGCTGCTAAGATGCGCATATCGCTCATGAGTGTTGCCTGGCTCATGTACTCCGTATCGAGCAATACCTTACGCGGAATTACATGATCCTGATAGAACTGCTCCAATTGCTCCTGTCTCACTTCGCTCAGGATATGCTGCTCCCGGCGAAAAGCAAGGGTAGCCGCTCCAGTAACTCCTGGCCGGCAGACCATGGGAGTACTGTCGTGATGGGGCAATTTCGGCCGCGGACCCACCAGACTCATATCGCCGCGCAGAACATTGTAAAGCTGGGGAAGTTCATCCAGTTTGAATCGGCGGAGGAATTTACCGAGCCCGGTGATTCGAGGATCGTCTTTGGCGGTATGGTCCGGCCCGATCGACTCCGAATTTTCCACCATGGTACGAAACTTATAGATGACAAAGAGATTTCGATGCCGACCGGCTCTTTGCTGACGAAAGATTATCGGCCCCTTCGAACTTAACCGGACAGCAAATGCCAGAAGTCCCAGAAGAGGAGAAATCAATAGCAACGCGGGAGTTACACAAACCAGATCGAAAACACGTTTCCCTGCAGAAGTACACCAGGGGCTCAAGCGGTAATCCAGCATACTCTCTGGATCGCTGGCGCCAAATTCTCTTTGTGAGACCGGCCTACAGGGGAGGGCTTCAATCGTAAACGGGTTGGCAGCAATGACAGATTCCGGAGCCGGGGGAAGGTAAAAATCGGTACTCACGTCTGCATCTCCAAGTGAGTAAATTGTTTTCCGTTCAACAATTTACATCATAATTAGTTTTCAATTCATTGAATTCCATTAAATGCAAAAACATCTCCGCGGGACACTTGAAAATCTTCCTCTGTGAGCCGAAATCCCCGCGATGGTTCCAGCAATAATTGTGCGTAAAAACGCGATGCACGATTTAAATTTACGACTTTTTTCTTGAAATTCGCTGCTTGTAGTAGGCATATCGGCTCACGATATAGAGAGATGCAGAGAATAGCAGAGGAGATATCTTAGGAATACCAAAGTAAGACAGAGGCAGACTCCGTTTTGGAATTAAAGCCATTACATCGTCTCCCGTTAGTTGGTTGGATGAATTTTTTGAGCAATCATCATCATCGAACAAGAAAATCGACAACATTTTTTAATGTTGACACGGTAGTATATCGGCCCGCAAGGTTACAAGGCCCCGGTTCAGTTCCGTCGAGCAAAAACAGATTTTCGATTCCTGCCGCTGCTCCTGCCTGAATATCGGAACAGCGGTCGCCGATGAGCAGCGACCGCTGCAGATCGATACCGTGCTCGCCTGCAGCCTGGAAGATGAGGCCGGGTTGCGGTTTTCGATCGGAACATTCTTTTCGATAGATTCCGACACCCTGTGACGGATGATGCGGGCAAAAGTAATACCCATCGATATCGATCTGTGCTTTTCGAAACTCTCCGATCATCCAGCCCATAAGTTTGCGAAAATCCGCTTCCGAATACAGTCCACGGGCGATCCCAGACTGGTTCGTGACTATGACGAGCTTAAAGTGGAGCGCCTTTGCAGACCGGCATAGATCAAAAATCCCTGGAAGAAATTCCACCTGCTCGGGCCGGGAGAGATACCCGACCTCACGATGAATGACTCCGTCCCGGTCTAAAAATAATGCTGGCGTCAGGGATGACATGAAGAATAAGCATTCCTTTCGGACAGGAATGTTTCAACGACCGGACTAACGTGAAAAATAGATTCGTTCCACCAGTAAGCAAAAGATGTGCTCAAGAGAAAGATGCGCTTCCTGTATGTTCATGGTGGTGGTGGAGGGCATCCGCAGGCAATAGTCGCATAGCTCCCGCATCTTTCCGCCGTGCTCTCCAGTGAGACCAATCGTCGCCATTCCTATCGAGCGTGCCAGTTCCAAAGCGCTGATAATATTCGGTGAGTTACCGGAGGTGGAAATTGCCAGGAATACATCGTCCGGCTGCCCCAATGCTTCGATCTGGCGTGCGAATACGCGTTCATAGCCGTAATCGTTTCCGATGCCTGTCAGAATCGATGAATCTGTCGTCAGCGCAATCGCCCGCATGGCAGGACGGTCCTCTACCAGCCGGCTCACAAATTCCGCTACGACATGCTGGGCATCGGCGGCGCTGCCACCATTGCCGGCAACCAACAGCTTATGACCACTGCGCAGGGATTCCGCAGTTTTGTTTGCGGCTTCAACCAGGACACCATGCAATTTCGTGTCTGCGGCGACTGCACTTAAAACCGCGACCGTCTGACCCAATCGGTCCGCGACAATTTTCTGCATTCTGCCATCCTTGAACTTTGAATTTCCTTCTATGGATTAAGACTGCCTCAGGCCGTAACTTCCATTCAACTTAAGATGCAATTGCGACGTCTGCGGGCGAATCGCAAAATCCGGCAAGCCAGTTTAGGCATTGCGTATTCTCAGCAATTGCCGCAACTTCTCCGTCTTGGCCGCCAATTCAGGGTCTTCCATTCTATGCCGAAAGAAAGCGCTAAAAATGACCCAAAAACTGGCAATCATCGCGCCCAAGATGAACGCAAGAAGAGTCAGAATTGTTCGCGGCGGCCACGACCGCCGGTCAGGTAGCAGCGCAGGATCGACTACCTGAATAATCTGGCCCTGCTTGGCTTCGTCGACGCGGGCCATCTCATACTGCCGCGCCATCAATTCAAACAGCGTCTCGTGATAACGCACGTCTCTCATTCCACGGATGTACTCAAGACTGGCGGCAGGCACCTGCGACGTGGGCGTCAGAACATCTCCCGTGAGAGCAGCCGACTCGG
>Ga0134128_10000563_pt1 | contig 51265 bp, 45 predicted proteins | sample KB31754_FD_96462 | JGI IMG/M metagenome (GOLD analysis project Ga0134128, IMG submission 96462) | Terrestrial soil microbial communities with excess Nitrogen fertilizer from Kellogg Biological Station, Michigan, USA - KB3-175-4 | ecosystem: Environmental > Terrestrial > Soil > Unclassified ... | reverse complement strand
GCGCAAAGATAGGATACGTCAGGCAGCGGACGGACAAGATGGCATATCAACCATTTGGCCTTTAAATTGTAAAGTCAGGAGATATAAAAGGAGCCATTTATGAGCACAGAAAAAGCCATTTTAGCCGGCGGGTGTTTTTGGGGGGTGGAGGAACTGATCCGGGCACTCCCAGGTGTAGAATCCACCACGGTGGGTTATACCGGGGGGGACGTACCCAACGCCACCTACCGCAATCACGGCACACACGCCGAGGGTATCGAGGTCATCTTTGACCCGGAAAAGCTTTCTTACCGGAAGCTTTTGGAATTCTTTTTTCAGATACACGACCCTACCACGCGTAACCGGCAGGGGAATGATATGGGGACCTCGTACCGGAGCGCCATCTTCTACCTCGACGAAGGGCAGAAGGAGGTCGCATTGAACCTCATCAAGGAGCTGAATGCCGCCAGAACCCATAAGAATCCCATTGTAACAGAGGTTGTTCCGGCGGGTCCGTTCTGGGTGGCGGAAGACTACCACCAGGATTATCTGCAAAAATATCCTGAAGGGTATACCTGTCACTATATCCGGCCGGAGTGGAAGCTCGCTGGGGATAAGGCGGTGGGATAATCAATTTTTCATATTTTTCAAGGGGCCATTACTCCGCGGTATGGCCTCTTTTTATTGGATTTTATCTATCTTCAAGACACAGTTTTGAACCATGTCCAGCGCAGGTATTATTACAATCCTTTTGATTATAGTCACGGTGATCACCTCGTATAAGGGATTCACCAACAGCATTTTTTTTGATAAGTATAAATTCCAGGTAGACAAGATCCTGCTTTACAGGGATTACAAGCGGCTGGTGACGTCGGGTTTCCTGCATGTCAACTGGCTGCATCTGCTTTTCAACATGTTCTGCTTGTACTTTTTCAGCGGAATGCTGGAAGGGGGTCTGGGGCCCTGGTATTTTTTACTGATCTATTTCGCCAGTCTCATCGGCGGCGGCCTGGTCTCCCTGGTGATCCACCGGCGTCACGGTGATTATAGTTCCGTGGGTGCTTCGGGCGCCGTCTGGGGGGTACTTTTTGCCTGTGTGGCCCTGTACCCCGGCATGTCGATCTCACTTTTTCCCCTGCCGCTCTCCATGCCGGTGTGGCTGTATGCATTGATCTTCGTATTGATCACGATCTATGCAATCCGGTCGAAGAAAAACAATATCGGGAACGAGTCGCACCTGGGGGGCGCCATCGTGGGCATGGTGCTGGCGCTGATCATCAGCCCCATGTCCCTGGTAAACAATTACGGGAAGATACTGATCGTGTTGCTGCCGGCGGTGATCTTTTTATACCTTATCATCACCCGGCCGCATCTTTTGCTGATCGATAATCTTTTCTACAGGACCCATCAGCAGTATTATTCGATCGATCACCAATACAATGTCGAGCGGCGCGATGAGCAGCAGGAGATCGACCGCATCCTCGACAAGATCAACAAGAAGGGCATGCGGAGTCTGAATAAAAAAGAAAAAGAAACGCTCAAGGCATATTCGAAGAGCGTGCGGTGACGCGTCACGGCCGCCGTGGCCCACGGGCACCGTGGCCCACGGGCACCTGCCGGTTGCGGGCAAAGATGATGCGGCCGGCCGCGCTGTCAACGTTGATCACCTGGTCGTTGACCCATTCATAAATGATCTTGCCCGTGGTGCCGGTTTGACGGCGGTTTGGGCTTTGTTCCGCCCGGGCGACAGCAACAAGGCGACGAGCAGCGCCAATGATATGGACGCCGGCCATGGGGCGGGGACCGATGCCGGCCATGGGGCGGGTTACAACTGGATCGAGCGGGTCACGCAGGGTTCCCTGGCATTCGTCGATCGCCGTGGTGAACTGATCCTCGGTCGCCGGGCTTCGGTGTTGCCGTGATCTAACGTATCAGGACGAGGGCCCCCTGTCGTCTAATGATGGTTCCGGTAGAGGTAGTGATTACCACAGTATACACATAAGTTCCTATCGGAGCGAGATTGCCGCCGATGGTGCCGTTCCAGCCGGTGTCGACATCGGTGCTTTCGAAGATCTTGCCGCCGTAGCGGTTGAAGATCGTCATGTTGAAGGATTTCGGGGTGTCGCCGGTCTTTACGCGGAAGAGGTCGTTGGTGCCATCGCCGTTAGGGGAAAAGGCGCTGGGGATAGAGTATACTGATCCCAATCCGGAGCCTGAGCCTGGGCCAGAACCTGGTCCTGAGCCCGAGCCTGGACCGGTTGGCGAACAGTTAGTACTAACAGCCAGGTCTACCTGCGCGGTGGCGGAACAACCGTTTGTAGTGCCGGTGACGGTGTAAGCAATGTCCGATTGAAGTGTGGCGGTGGGGTCGCTAACCGCGGCATCGGAAAGACCGGTGGTGGGGCTCCATAGGTAGCTATCAGCGCCATTCGCCTGGAGTTTGACGGTGCCGCCGGGGCATGGCGTGCTGGTGACCGGGTCGATGGAGAGTTGGGGGGCTGGGTTCACGGTGACGTCTATCTCGAGCCTGTTGCTTTCGCAGTAGCCGGCAGGCCGCTGGGTGACAAAATAGGGCGTGATGCCGGGAGCGGCGGTGGAGGGTGTCGGGGCTGTCGTACTGCCGCCGGCGCCGGTAGCGCTGATATACCACTGCAGATTGGCACCGTTCGCGGATAATGGACTTGCGAGGGCATTGAGACAATATTGTGGAACGGTGTTAGGCGTGGGGGCCGCCGCGGGCGAAGAGACAGTAACGTCGATAAGTGTACGCTGACTTTCGCAACCATTGATCGTTTGCGTTACATAATAAGGCGTGATGCCGGGAGCGGCCGTGCTGGGCGTCGGGGCTGTCGTGCTGGCACCGCCCCCGGTGGATGTAGCGTACCAATGCAGGTCTGTCCCGGTTGCGCTCAGCGGGGACGCCGTTGCATCGATGCAATAAGGTGACGGGGGAGTAACGGTGGGGGCGGCCGTTGCCGGATTCACGGTGACGTCTATTTCGAGCCTGTTGCTTTCGCAGGAGCTGGTGGGAGTCTGGGTGACGTAATAGGGCGTGATGCCGGGAGCGGCCGTGCCGGGTGTCGGGGCCGTCGTGCTGCTGCCGCTGCCGGTAGCCGTGGCGTACCAGCGCAGGTTGGCGCCGGTCGCCGATAAGGGACTTGCGGCGGCGTTGAGGCAATACTGGGGAACGGGGTCGGGTGTGGGTTCCGCCGAGGGCGAAGAGACAGTAACGTTGATGACTGTTCGCTGACTTTCGCAACCGCCGACCGTTTGCGTCACATAATAGGGTGTGATACCGGCGGCGGCCGTGCTGGGTGTCGGGGCCGTCGTGCTGGCACCGCCACCGGTAGCGGTGGGATACCACTGCATGTCTGTTCCGGTGGCGCTCAGCGGGGCCGCCGTTGCATCTATACAATAGGGCAATACCGGGGTATAGGTCGGATCTGCCGGTATCGATTTAACGGTGACATCTAATTCCTGGCGCGGACTTTCACAGCTGCCGGACGGCGTCTGGGTTACATAGTACGCCGTGGTGCCGAGGGCCGCCGTCGAGGGTGTCGGTGCTGTCGTGCTGCCTGCACCGCCGGTGGCCGTGGTATACCAGCGTAAATTGGCGCCGCTGGTCACTTCGCTGGCCAGGCCGGGAGCACTGCTGTTCAGACAAGCATTCACGGGGGTATTGACGGTTGGGAGTGCAGCCACAGTTCCCTGGGCTGTTTCAAAAGGCCCGAGGTCTACACCGGCTCCCTGGAATCTTTGACTTCCGCCAATGTCGAGTGACATTGGCGCGTAAGACCCGCCCTGGTCGATCACCGGGCTGCAGGGAGAGACGTGAAAATCGCCGGCAGCGGCATTTACAAACAAAGGGTCCGCATTCATGTTGCTCCCGAGCGGGAATGAGCCGTTAATGTCAGAGTTGGTTATTACCAGCGGTGTATTGCCGTCTGAATATGCCGAGGTGTAAGGTGTTCCTGAGGTCCAGATGATATTATATGTAAGATTAGTACTGCTAGATCCGGCATCGCCGAAGTCGTTGGTAAATATCGGGGCCGCTTCGTTGTAAAAAAGGCAGTACTGCATCTCCAAGTACCGGGTAGAGCTACCATTGCTTTCGGTGTTTCCGAATACCGAGGCAGCGCCGGTGGAAGCCGTATTATTATAGAAGAGGTCGCCTTCGAACGTATAGAGAAACATCGTCGCACTGATGGTATTGAATATCGCCCCCCCATATATGGCCTGGTTGTTTAAAAAAAAGCAGTTTGTTGCACCATAATTGATCTGACCAGATGAAATTCCATAGGAGCCGATTGCGCCGCCATAAAAAGCAAAATTGTTCGTAAAAATACAATTATACATAGCAGTGCCGGATCCACCCGAGGTATTTTGGCAAATAAAGAGCGCCCCTCCACCGGTGTTATCCGGCTGGGCAACGGAAGCGGAGCCGGCATCTGCATATCCGTCGCGGATCGTGATCCCATGGCATTCCGCAACCACGTAACCAGCATTAAATGTAACCACATGATAGCAATTATCCGAAGCATTACCGGCTACACCGATATCGCCGCTTAGGATAGTGGGATACAGGGTCGGATCACCTTGTGTATTTTTAATCTCCGTCGCGATTCCCTGGAAGCCGCCAAAAATGTAAACACCGGCGGGAACACCGAAGGTAGCGGAGCGACCAGCCGGGAGAGAGGGCTTATATGTGCCCTGTGCGATCCATATCTGGTCAAAAGCATTAGCAACAGCCAATGCAGATTGAAGATCGGTATAAGCCTGAGGCCATTGTGAGCCGTCCACCGGGAGTGTGGGGCTGGTGTTATTGATATTAACACGGATGATTTTTGCAAAACAATGGGAAGTCGGAATAAGGAAAGTGGTGAGAATGGCCGTGATGATGCGGACGCGGCGATAGGTCATATCTACAACTTGTTTTGGCGTTTAATAAGGTCAGCATTGGACTGCTTGTGAAACGTTGAAGGTGTTGCATTTAGTCTCTAGATATTATAAAAAATCTAACTCTATTGGGAAACCGAAAAATTTCGTTTTATTTTGTCGGAATGTCACCCGACTTATTACACCTACGAATCCGTTTGTGGATTGCATTTACCTTGTTTGTGGGTATGGCGCCGGCCGCTTTACGGGCGCAGACCATAAATTTCCAAGGCGGGGTTTCGATCTCGAATTTGCATTCCGTGCTATATGGCACGGATTATACCTTTTTGGGGCACACGCGGGTTGATCCGTCGTTCTCTATCGGGGTGGAATACCTGGAGAAAAAGTATTGGAGCGTCTCTAGCAATGTGGGTTTTGTGCGAAAAGGCGGAAACGAGTCATGGCAGGATTCCCCGTCCAGGTCGGAACAACGACGGCATCCGAAACATTCGACTACGTAAGTATCAATACCCTGTTCAACTTCAAGTATCCTTTAAAGGGTAACTGGATGCCTTATTTAAGTTTTGGGCCGCACGCGGATTTCATGACCAGCCATACCCATTTCTTCCCCTATTTCGATTATCCGGGTGTAGGTTTGCGAAGATCTTATGGAATTGTGTATGCCGTGGGAATACGGTATGCCTTTACCCATTTTCTGATAGGTCTCAGGGCAGAACATTTGGTGGACGTAACGCCTTTGGCGCATTTGGATCGCGAGTCCAACTATACGCATACCAGCATTCTAAGTGCAACTATCGGGTATCGGTTTCATTCGAAGCGGAGGCGGGGCGGGAAAAAGTGACATCGATGCTTTTAGAAATGAATGATAACTTTGGGGCATGAATCGGGACACGGGGCTATACCTGCTGATGCTGGGCGGCATTATCGTCGTCGTGGGGGCGTTTATCTATTTCTTTCATGACAAGCTGCACTGGATCGGCAGGTTGCCGGGGGATATACGGATCGAGCGGGATAATTTCCGCCTGTTTATTCCGATCACGACGATGTTGATCTTTAGTGCGGTGCTTTCGCTGGTGCTTTATATAATCAGGAAAATGTTGTAAGACCGCGGGCATGATAATGGCGTACGGGTATTGCAGGCAACAAAACCCGTATGTATGACCGGAATACGCATTTTGCTTTTGGGGATCGGAATGGCGGCGGGAATGGGGTTCCTGAGGTCGCCCGTTTCGGCGGGCCGTTCGACGGCGTCTGCTGCGCCGGACGTGCGGAATACGAGCTGGAAGGCTTTGTATCCCGCTATTTCCGATACGGTGACGTTGCGCTTTGGGGATGATTCGAGCGCTATCCTTTCACCCACCGGTGTTCCCATCCTCAGCTCGATCTTCAAATTAAAAAACGACCTCGTGGTCTTTCATGATGTTGGCGGCCTGAACGCCTGCCGGGATTTTAGCGGTTCCTATCATGTCCGGATCAACGGCGACATGCTGGTGCTGGTGATAGATGAAGACCCGTGCGATACACGGGCGGGGATGCTGATCATCAAGCCGTGGATCAGGAAACAGTAGTGCGGCCTGTCGGACCAAAAGCCCGGCGAGGGGACGCACTGATACAGGCGAAAAATAAAGATCTGGGCCTGTTTTTACCCGAAATTTTGTGGGAGGTTTACAGTATGAATGCCACTACCCCACTCCAGCATGCCATGTTCCGGGAGATTGCCGACAAGGCGCTTTTTGAACAGGCGCAAACGCATGGCCTGGCCTATCTCGATGCCGTGTTTGACCGGAATGTATTTCCCTCGGAAGCTGCGCTGAATGACCTGCAATATTTTGACGAGCCGCTGCCGGCGGGCGCCTGCAGCGCGGCCGAGTTGATCGGGCTGCTGCATAATTATGGCGCGCCGGCTACCGTCGCGCAGTTGGGCGGCAGGTATTTCGGGTTTGTAAATGGCAGCGCAGTGCCGGCAGGGCTCGCGGCCCGGCAGCTCGCCGGCTTCTGGGATCAGAACGCCGCCATGCATGTCATGTCCCCCGTCGCTGCACAGCTGGAGACCGTTGTCGAGGGATGGCTGCGAGATCTTTTTGGACTTTCGCCGGCTACCGTCGCCAGCTTTGTGAGCGGCACGTCGATGGCTAATTTCTGCGGGCTGGCGGCGGCACGGTACCGGCTTTTGCAACGGCAGGGATGGGATATCAACGAGCAGGGTCTGGCGCAGGCGCCGCGTTTGCGAATCGTCGCGGGTGCGCAGGCACATACGGCGGTCACCCGGGCGGTGAGCCTGCTGGGTTTTGGAAAGGCCAACATCGAATGGGTGGAAGCGGACGACCAGGGACGGATGATCGCGTCGCGGGTACCGGAGCTCGACGATAGGACCATCCTGATCCTTCAGGCCGGGAATGTCAACTCCGGCGCTTTTGATCCATTCGGGGAACTGTGTGAAAAGGGTCGTCGCGCGGGCGCCTGGGTACATATCGACGGTGCCTTTGGGCTATGGGCTGCCGCTTCGGAAAAGTTCAGGCCGTTGACGAAAGGGATCGAAAAGGCGACATCGCTGGCCGTGGACGGTCACAAGACCCTGAACACCCCATATGATTGCGGCATCCTGCTCTGCCAGGACAGCGCCGTGCTGGCCGGCGCCTTGCATCTCAGCGGCAGCTATCTGATGATCGATGATCAAAAACGCGATGGAATGATCTATACCCCGGAGATGTCGAGACGGGCGCGGATCATCGAGCTGTGGGCGACAATGAAGTACCTGGGCAGGTCGGGCATGGAAGAGCTGGTAGACACGCTTTGCGCCCGCGCTGCACAGTTTGCGTCGGCACTGCGGGGTCTCGACGGATTTCGGATACTCAATGACGTGGTTTTTAACCAGGTGCTGGTCTGCTGCGAGACGGACGCCCTTACGGCGAAGACGCTCGCGTATATACAGGAGCTAAGAGAGTGCTGGGTCGGCGGGTCGAGTTTCCAGGGCCGGAAGGTTATCCGGGTGAGCGTCAGCTCCTGGGCAACGACGGCTGACGACATCGAGCGGACGATGCGCACCTTCGAGAAGGCTTATCGCATGGCGACGGCCGATTGATGACGATGCTATTCGTTCCGTAAATGCTGGCTTGGCGCGGTCGTCGCCGCCTTTCCCGTTTGCCAGCCGACCAGCAGAAACGTAGTGCCCCCCAGGACAAGGGCCACGCCGGCAAAAGGCCAGATGGTCTGGTTGATCCGGTAAGCATACTCGTCGAGCCAACGTGCAATCAAGGCATGCGCTAACGGCCAGGCGAGCAGGATGGATATCACGAGCAACAACGCATACTCTTTGATGAATAGGTTGATGATGTTCAACACCCCGGCGCCAAGCACCTTTCGGATCGCGATCTCTCTGATCCTCCTGGCCAGCGTGAACGTCACAACCCCGAATATGCCGAGGAATACGATGACGAGGCACATGACGGAAGCCATCCGTGTCGCCGCTTGCAACTGGAGTTCCGACGCATATAACCCTTTCACCGTATCGTCCATGAAGGCATAGTCCAGTTCCCTGTCCGGATAGAACGATTTCCATACCCGTTCTACCGAAGCCACCGTCCGCGTAAGCGGCTGGCCGGCGGCGAGACGGATCGATAAGTGACGGGGTCGCGGGAAGCTGTGCAGATGCAGGAATCCCACAGGTCCCATTCGTTGCCGGAGGTCGCCAAACGCGAAGTCCTTTACGACGCCCACGACGGTAACGTCGAAGCCACCAAAGGCGAGTCTTACCCGCTTCCCTAAAGCATCTTTCCAGCCGAAGGCCTTGACCGCAGACTCGTTAAGCACGATCTCGTCGGGCCGGACGAACCCGCTGGTATCAAACGGCTCGTGCCGGAGAAACCGGCCGCGGGTAAGATGAAGTCCGTAGGCAGCCGCGAAATGCTCATCGGCCCTTAGGTAGGGAATGCTCAATACCTGGTTGGTAGACGCGCCTTCCGGAATGAGGTTCAGCATGTCCCAGTTATGGCCGTCGGGAATCTCCCAGGATAACGACGCGTCGCCTACTCCGGGCACGTGCCCGAGCGCGGACCGGAGCGCTTCCAATTTCCCTATCGCCGGACCGGCTCCGTCGCTGAAGGGAAGTGATTGGATGACCATCACCCCGGCTTTGGTATATCCAAGGTCTTTATCCAGAAAATACCGGATCTGCAGGGATATCTGCCAGGCGCAGATCATCACGACCAACGCGACCGTGAACTGGATCACCAGCAACGTCTTTCGGAGCCACAGCCCGCCCTTGGGTTGAAGGGTTACGCCTTTCAGTGACCGGATGATGGCTGTCGCCGAAAGCACGAAAGCAGGGTATAGGCCGGCCAGCAGCCCGACACCCAGTGCCAGGATTCCGAGAAACAGCCAGTGAGAGAACCGGAATTGACTCACCGGCTCCAGGGAGACCGAAAGGATTTGAACGGACAAAGGACGGAGCAGCTCGTAGAACCCGAGCGACAGCGCCGTCGAAAAGAGTACCAGCAGCATCGACTCGCAGAGGTGTTGAACAATCAGTTGTCTCCTCGCACCGCCGAACACTTTTCTAAGGGCGGCTTCTTTCATCCGCTGTTCCGAGGTGCCGATCTTGATATTGACGAAATTAACGACCGCCAAAAGCAGGATGAACAGCGCAATCAGCGCCAGCGACCGTACGAGCTTTCGGACGGCTCCGTTATTTTCATCCAGCCGTTGGGTCTTCATGGGTTGTAAATAACTCCGCACTTGTCCCTGATAGGTCGGCGGCAGGTGCTCCTTGAGTAAACGCGCCATGGGTTCGTCAAGCGCTTCCGGGCGGACGCCGGGCTGAAGGGTAAGATACGTACAGGCCTGGTCGGTCCAGACCTGACCAGGGCTCAAACCGAAAGTGCTATCGAGCTTATAGGAAACGAAAGCGCGCATCGGATGGTGATTGCCGACAATGTCCATCACCGAGTTATCGGGTGCGTCCTTTAAAACAAGGCTCACGGTCAGGTTGTACGTAGTACCCGCGGATGTTGTCATGCGCAAGGACTGGCCCACGGCGTCCTTCTTGCCGAAACAGGCCTCGGCGAGCGATTGGGTCAGGATGATCGCATGCCCGTCCGGGAAGGGGTTTCTGTAATCGCCATACAGGACCGGGAAATCGAATTGCCGTTCCAGGCTGCTGTCTCCTATCATGCAGTCCTCGCGAACATGCCTGTTACCCGCCACGAGATCGCAGAAGAAGTCGCCAAAACGATAATAGCCGGACACGAGTTGCGGATATTGTTGCGTGAGCGCAACAGGCAATCCTGCAAATGTCATGATGTCCGACCCCATCGCCTTTTGTTTCCAGTCGCACTTCATCAGATACTGACGATCCACCTGCCCGATGTATGCGTTCACGTGGGTCTCATGCAAAATATAGACGCCGATGAGCAGCGAGAAGGTGATGCCGATCGACAGGCAAAAAATTGTAATGGAGGAAAAGAGCAGGTTGCGGCGGAGCTGCCGCAAAGCGACGATAAGATAGTTTTTGAGCATGCGCGCTTATTGATCTTTCTCGCCGTCCAAAATCTGTGCCCTATTACAGCACATTGATTCTTAGCAGCTTGCTTTACAAGCGTTGTCCGATACCGGACAGATGAGTGTTCGATCCTGCTACTGCTTGAACTGGATCGGCAATCGCTTGAACGTGTCCACGGGGATTCCCCCAATGCGGGCAGGTTCCCAGGGCCGCATGCCGCTGACGACACGGTAGGCCTCTTTGTCGAGTGCGGGGTCGACAGGCTGGATGACCACAAGATCCTGGGTGGTGCCTTCTTTGGTGACGCGGAACTGCAGGACCACGACTCCCTGGACATTGTATACGAAGGCCGACGCGGGGTATTGGATAGTCTTATCGAGGTATTCATACAAGGCGGTCATGCCGCCCGGATAAGCAGATTCCTGAAAGAAGGCTTGCCCGGCGGTGGTCTGTTTGCCACCGGCGAAAAAAGCCTTTGCGGCGGGTCGTCCGGATCGATACCAGGCCTCCCATTCGCCATCCGGCGCGCCGTCGCGGTTGACGCCGGAGGCCAGCACCTTGCCATTGTCGTAGTAATAAATATCGGAGCCCGAGGCCTTGCCATCCTCAAAATGAACGCGACGCGATACTCTGCCTGACGGTGTAAAATAAACGCGGTCGCCCTTGGGGATCGTGCAGGAATCGTCGGCGAAGAGGCTCACGGTGCTCATTTTCCCGCTAGTATAATAGTTGACCATGCGCCAGCCGCTGTCCGTCTTCGCAGTGATGCTGCTAATGCGCTGCGGGCTGTTGTCGCTCACCGCGCCATACCACGTGGTGTCCTGGGCCCGGGCGATCCGGAAAAAGAGGATGGCGAGACACAGGTGAAAGAATCGCATGGCTAAAGAGGTTTTCTGCCCAGCATCCTGATAAACCGAAAATGCGAAATAACGGCAGCTTTAAACGTAGGCAGGGAATTGTACGGCAGATCAAAGGCCGCACATTCCGCCTGCACGAGCTTGCTTATTGCCGGATAGTGGATGTGACTTACCCGTGGGAATAAATGATGTTCAATTTGATAGTTCAGTCCGCCGACCAACCAGGAAATTACCGGGCTGCGTGGCGAAAAGTTAGCCGTGGTCATTACCTGGTGGATAGCCCACTCGTTCTCTATGTGCTTTTCGTCACCCGTAGCCGAATCGAATTTCGTTTCCTCCACCACGTGTGCCAGTTGAAAGACCAGGGACAAGGTAAGTCCCAGACCTATACTCATGGACAAAAAGAAAATCAACCAGGACTGCCAGCCCAATAATGCGATGGGGATCGCGATATAGAAAAGCAGATAGAGCACCTTGCTTATCCAGAAGGTGATATGATCAGCCCTGGACATCTTTGAAAGACGGGTGTCGATTATCTTCTTTTTGAAATATTTCTCAAAATCCTGAAAAAGGATCCAGATCATAGAACTGAATGCATACAGGAATGGCGTATAAAGATGTTGCAGCCGGTGTGCCGGTAACCAGGGCTGAGAACCGCACATGCGGATAAAAGGGCTTTTAGCGATGTCATCATCAATGCCGTCGATATTCGTATACGTATGATGGACAATGTTGTGCTTTTGTTTCCAGATGAAATTATTTCCGCCCAGGGCATTCAGCGTAAGCCCCAGCACTTCGTTGACCCATTTACGGGAAGAATAGCTGCCGTGGTTGGCATCATGCATGACATTAAACCCAATGCAGGCCAATATGAAGCCTAAAATCAGGCTGGATACGATCCTGAGCAGCGGAGCCATAGGAACCAGCAACAACATTGCATATAAGGCAATAGCCGCCAGGATAAGGATGACCGATTTGGCGTAAAGCCGAATATTGCCTGTTCTTCTTTTTTCGGTATATGTAAAATACTTGTTTACAGACGCTTTCAACGAACTATAAAAGGCGTGATTGCTATTGTTAAAGACGACCTTAGACATGGTAGTGCAAAGGTCTTCTATTAAGATCACCAATCAAAATGTACTTTTTCTCCATCGAGCAGCCACTCCGCAGGATGCGGGTTCGTCATCCAGTCCAGGGGTTGGCCGAGAGGTTGCGGGGCGGCGGCGCGGGCGAAACATTTTTTGATGAAGGCACGTTGTTCGGGGCCGGTGGCTTCGGGTTGGGCGGAGATGAAAAGCGGGGCGCCGCTACCTGCCAGCAATTGCATCCATTGTCTGTTCTTTTCCCAGGGTATCTGGGTGGTAAGTCCCACGCAGTCGCCGTCGACGGCATAGAAGGCATTGTGCTGGGGCAGGCGGAACCCGAGGGTATTGACGCCCATTTTGACGGTGCGTGCCCATTCATGACCGCTGGTGTCGTCGCCGATGCGGTTGAGCTCGAAGAAACCGGCGGAGAGGTGCGAGACGGTGTTGCAGCCGATGAGGTACATCGATTGGGCTGCCTCGCGGATGGTGCGATAGAGGGTCAAAAAGACCTCGGCATTGGTGCGGGAGCGATCGTTGAAATGCCAGTCTGCTACGGTGAGATCGTCCATCATGCCCGAGCCCCAGCGGCCGAGGGCGTCATAGGTGCTGTAATCGTGTTTCACCATTTCGTAGCCCCAACGGTGGTAGAGCGCGAAGGTCTCCCCTATCCTATGCAGGTTCTCGGGGATGGTGGGATCGAGATACCGTTCTTTTCCGTCGGCGCCGGGGCGCTGGATCAGGTTAGCGGGTTTTTCGGCACTTCTGGAGAGAAGAGCGCGGGTCCACAAGCCGGGGCGCATCCCCAGCTTTTTTATCTCCGCAGCGACGGCGGCCATGTCGCCAAACTTGGCATTCGGTTTCATGAAGTCATCTGTTTCCCAGCCATCGTCAATCACCGAAAAGGGCCGGTTGTCGGTCGCCGGGACCAGGTCTGCCATCATTTTAGTGGTGCGCAGGATCAGGTCGCGGGAGTTGTTGCCATAGGCAAAGTACCAGTCGTTTATTCCGTATACCGGCTTTTGCGGAAGCCGGGGGTGCAGGCACATGTATTTACAAAACCGGTGATCGGTCGCGAAGGGCGTTTCGCCCGGCGTGCTTTGTATCGTTACGATCTCGGCGGCGTGCAGGACGCGGTCGCTCAACAGTACGCCCATGCCACCGCTATGGGTGTCGAGGACGAGGTCGAGACTACCGGTAGTGGCCTGCCAGTAACAGAAGGCGGCCGCGCCGGTACGCACGCCGAAACCATGGGTCTGCCTGCCATCGTTTACCAGCAGGTACCAGGGCGCTTTGCGGGCGGCGGTTACGTTGTCCCAGGACAGATCGCCATAGGAACGTTCCCAGGCATCGCCGAGCGTCATGGCCGTAGCGGGGAAGGACCAGGGCCAGCTGAGGCGGATCTTTTCAAGCGGTGTCGATGGCGCATGCAGGCTTATGCGCATACCCTCCTGCGTATGTAGCAAGTCGACGGTGAGGTCATCCAAGGTCCAGCGGCTGCCGCCCGCCGAGCTGGCGAGAGGAAGCCAGGAGCCATTCTTTAGCAGGGCGATGTTAGCCGGATAATGCAGCGTTGCGGACGGTGCGCCGCTATGGGCCTGGTTAAAAAACAAAGCGGCGGTGGACAGACCGGTGAGTTGGAGGAACCTTCTTCTTTGCATGCGACGAATATAAATTTATTAACTTTAAAACATGAGCCTAAAATTGCTAAAGGGGCTGCCGCTGGTGTTTCTCCTGGCGGCCTGCGATCACCCCGACGCCACGTCTAACGGAGCAAAACCCGATTTCCTTACCGCCAATATCGACTCGACCGTGAGTCCGCGGGAAGATTTCTTTGCCTTTGCCAATGGCGGCTGGATCAGGCGAACACCGATCCCCGATGCGGAGAGCGGCTGGGGGCTGGGCAACCTGGTGGAAGAGGAGATCTATAACCGGCTGAAGAAGGTCAACGATGATGCCTTGCAACAGCAGGCGGCGGCTGGAACGATCACGCAGAAGATCGGCGATTTCTGGTACAGCGGGATGGATTCGGCGGATATCGAAAAACAGGGGCTGAGCCCGTTGAAACCGGAGCTGGATCAGATACACGGCATCAACAGCAGGGAAGACCTTATCAAGGTCGTCGCGGACATGCATCGGAAGGGTATCCGCGTCTTTTTCTCGGATTATGTTCAGCAGGACGACAAGAACAGTGCGGCGATGGCGTTCGAACTCCACCAGGGTGGCCTGGGCATGCCGAACAGGGATTACTATTTCAATACCGATGCGCGGGCGACAGCAGCGCGGAACGCGTACCAACTATATCAGCGTGAAACGTTCGAGGAGCTGGGCGCCGACAACGAAATGGCAATGAAAAAGAGCAAGGCCGTTTTTGCACTCGAGACGCGGCTCGCGCATGCTTCCAGAAAGCTTGCCGACCTTCGGGACCCTTATAAGAACTATCACAAGATGGACCTCGCGGAGCTGAAGCGGCTCACACCGGCGTTCGACTGGCCGGTTTATTTCGCGCAGGCGGAAGTGCCAAAATCGCTGGATTCGGTGATCGTTGGTCAGCCGGAGTTCTATGCCGAACTGAACCGCCAGTTGGAGACGACTTCGCTGGATGACTGGAAGGACTATCTGGCCTTCATGCTCGTATACAGAAGCGCGCCGTACCTGGGCAGCCGGACCTATGGTAATTACTTCGCTTATTCGCAGGCATTATCGGGCGTCAAAGTCCCCAAAGTGCGTTGGAAACGGGTGATCGACGCCGAGCAGCAGGCGATCGGGGAAGCGCTTGGACAGCTTTTTGTCAAGGAATATTTCAGCGACACGGCCAGGCAACGGTATAGCGAGCTCATCGAGAATATCCGCAGCGCCTTCAAGGACCGGATCGCCAGGCTGAGCTGGATGAGTGATAGCACGAAACAACGGGCGTACAGCAAGCTGGCGAAGATGACGAAGAAGGTGGGTTATCCGGACAAATGGAAAGACTTTAGCAGTCTGCAGATCGATAGAGGTCCATGGGTTTTGAACATGGAAAAGGCACGGGAGTGGTGGTATCGTTACAATCTGAAAAAACTGGGCAAACCGGTGGATCGTACCGAATGGGAAATGACGCCGCAGACCTATAACGCCTATTACAATCCCAGCAACAACGAGATCGTGATGACGGCCGCGGGTTTTACGATACCCGGGATGAAAGACGCCGACCTCGACGACGCCTTTGTCTATGGCTATGCCGGCGCTAACTGGATCGGGCATGAGATGACGCATGGTTTCGACGACCAGGGCCGGCAATATGATGAGAACGGCAATCTCAAGGGCTGGTGGACCGCGGCGGATTCGGCGCAATTCGCACATCGCGCGCAGATGATCATCCGCCAGTTCAATGAATTTGTGCCGGTGGATACCTTGCATATCAATGGCAGCGCCACACAGGGTGAGAATATCGCCGACCTGGGCGGGCTGTTGCTGGGGCTGGATGCTTTCCGGAAGACGGAGACCTATAAGAAAGGAGAAAAGATCGGCGGGTATACACCGCTGCAGCGGTACTTTCTCGGCTATGCCTATGGGTGGATGAGCGAGGTAAGAAAAGAATCGCTGGCCCGGCAGGTGATGACGGATGTACATGCGCCGGAAAAGGAGCGGGTCAACGGACCGGTGGTCAATATACCCGAGTTCTATGAAGCGTTTGGCGTGAAGCCGGGGGATAAGATGTACCGGCCCGATAGTTTACGCGTGAATATCTGGTAAAGACAAGCCGCGGCCAATGACCGCGGTTTGCACATGTGTAGCAGCTCGTTATCAATAACTCAATCCGAAGCCGAATTTATACAGCGGGTTCTTGCTGTCGTAGGGCACATCCTCTTTTTGTGCGCGGACGGCGTCCATCGACGAAGGCAACTCGATGGGCAGATGGCCACCGGGTTTGTCCTTGCCGAATATCACATCCATCACCGCGACGTCACTGGCGCCAAAATCGGCTAACAGGCCTTTGGCTTTGGCGCTGATCTCGGGGATCACGGCGGGGCGGTCGAGGTAGATATCGACGATGGTCGGCACGGTTTGTAGCAGTTGAAGAATGCTGTCTTTTTGTTTGCCTTTAAAATCCAGATCGCCGTGATGGAACATGCGTGCCATGGTGATCGGTGAATTTACCGGAACGAATGGGGTATTCAATCGCAGGATAGCGATGTCCGCTTTTTTGGGATCGTCGACGACGGTACCGTACTCGGCGGCAACCTTGGGGTCGACATTGCGGACGTAGATTTTGAGCTTACCCGGGGCCAACGGCAACGCCTTGTCCTGGTTCTTGAGGAGCGTCATCGCGCGGCGCTGAGAGGCGACACCTGCCGCCTGATATTCCGGGTTTCCCAGTACCCGGGAAACTTTGGACTCATCGATAAAAGGATTGTCGAAGAGGCCAAGTTCGAATTTCTGCGTCAGCAGTCTTCTAACGCTGCTGTCTATACGCGCTTCGCTAACGCGGCCTTCCTTTACAAGCTTTATCACCAACTCCGGGCAGTTCTCACCGCCAAACTGGTCTACGCCGGCGTCGATGATCTTTTTCACACGGTCTTCCGGCGAGAGCGATTCGACGCCCCAGGCGCGGGCCGGCCAAAGGGCGCCCATGACGGTTGCATCGGTTATCAGCCCCCAGTCCGTACACACCACCCCATCGAAGTGATAGGTATTCCGAAGGAGACCGGTAACGATATCTTTATTGAAGCTCATGCCTACGTTCTCGCTCGTTTGGCCCATGGGGACGCCATAGTAGGGCATGATGGCGGCGGTATGTGCGGCGAAGGCGGCTTCGAAGGGGATCAGGTGATATTTGAAGTTGTGGCCGGGATAGACCTGACCCTTTTGGAAGGGAAAGTGCGGGTCGAGCCCTTCTTTTTGCGGGCCGCCACCGGGGAAGTGTTTGGTCATGCAAGCCACGCTGTTCGAGTCGAGCCGGTCGCCCTGGTAACCCAGGATATAGGCCCGGGCCATGCGTGCCGTGAGATGGGCGTCTTCGCCAAAGGTGCCGGCGATGCGGGGCCAGCGGGGTTCGGTAGCCAGATCCACCTGGGGATGGAGGGCTTCGCGGATGCCCAGGGCTACATATTCGCGGCGGGAGACATCGGCGAACTGGCGGGTGAGGTTGGTATCGCCGATAGCGCCAAGGCCCAGCGGTTCGCACCATTGGGAAAATCCGTTGGCGCTCATGGCGAACGCGTTATTTGTAAAGTGGTTGCGGGGGTCGGAAGCGATGGTGATGGGGATACCCAGGCGGGTGGAATCCGCAACATAGTGTTGCATCCTGTTGTACCATTTAGCAAGGGCCTCGGGTGAAGGGATGGCCCAGAGGTTGAAATGGTTCATCTTTTTTTCATTCACGAGCTTCAGCGCATTGGGGGCGAAGGCAAAGAGTCCCTTGCCCGGCTTGTCTTCTATGGAGCCGTCGTCGTTGACACGGGCGCCATTGATGAATAGCATGCCGGCTTTTTCTTCCAGGGTCATCTGGTGAAGCAGGTCGTCAACACGTTTGGTGATGGGCTGGCTACTGTCCTCATAGACGTCCATTTTTCCGTTTTTGTTGAGATCGCGGTAAGCGGGGGTTGGGGTGTTGCTGGGTCCGTTGTTACAGGACGTTACGGCGACGGTGCAGAACACCAGGAGGCTGGTGGATAGATAGCTTTTGGTTGGCATAACAATGCGTTAGATTGACACAATGTATGTAAAAACCAAAAGCAAAACAAATGTTGGGGCCGGGGGTGGGTTGGCCGGTTAGCGTTGTTTGAAGCCGATCCGGTCACGGTCGTCCCATTTTTTCTGGCCGGCCTTTTCGTCGAGGAGGTTCTCCATGGCGTCATAGATATGACCCAACTGGACATCATGTTCGCCCATACGGTCTTTGATCTGGCGGATCTGCTCACGTAAATCGCTCTGTTGCAACAAAATACGCCTAATCTCAACAAATGCGCGCATGATGGCGATGTTCATATTGATCGCCTTTTCGGAGCGAAGGATACCGCTGAGCATGGCGACGCCCTGTTCGGTGAAGGCGTAGGGGAGATATTTCGAGTGCCGGCCGCGGCCTTTGTCTAAGATTTCATTTTGCAATCTTAAAGGTTCGGCGGTGTCTAAGGTTTCAAATTGAAATCTTAAAGAATCGAACTCCTCTTTGGTGAGTTGGAACATGAAATCAGATGGAAAGCGTTGAATATTACGTTTTACGGCGAGGTTGAGAGCACCGGTTTCCGTTTCATAGAGGGCGGCAAGGTCACGATCGAGCATAACTCGTTCACCTCTAATCTCATAGATGCGGTTTTGTATGCTTTTTATGATTTCCATACTTAAAGATACTCAATCCCCCGGCTCATAGAGGTACAATAATTTCTCCTGTTCGAGGTCGAGGATCGACTGGTATTTGCGGATGATCTCCTCATCATTCTCGAGCTTTTTGTTGAGGTCGAGGAGGAACTGACGCTCTTTTTTGATGAGCTTGAGGTAGAAGTATTTGTATTCTTCCTGTATGTCGCGGCTTTCCTGAGCCAGCTGGACGTTGTCGGCGTAATACCGGCCTTTGAGTTGTTTTAGCAGGGGGTTGCTCTCGATCTTGTCGGGACAGTGCTCTTTTAACCAGGACAGGCTGAAGGCGGTGAGCTGTTTGCGGATCTCCAGGTCCTGCTGTTCGGGTGTAAGCTGGTGGTCGGGATCTTGCCAGTTGAGGCGGCGGATGAGCGCGGGCAGGGTGAGGCCCTGTACGAGGAGGGTCAGTACGATCACCATGAAGGTAATGAAGATGATGAGGTCGCGCTGGGGGAAGTCGCCGCCGCGGGAGAGGGTATAAGGGATAGAGAGGGCCGCGGCAAGCGAGACGACGCCGCGCATGCCTGCCCAGCCGACGATGAGCGGCCCTTTCCAGCCGGGATTGCTGTCCGCTGTCGTGATAAAGCGGCTGATATACACGGTAAAGACAGAAGAGCCGAAGGTGCAAAGCAGGCGGGCGATGATAAGTACCGCAGTGATGGCCAGGCTATAGCCGATAGCCTGCCAGAGGCTCACGGTCCCCAGCTGGCGTACAATCTCCGGCAGCTCCAGACCTATGAGCATAAATACGAGGCCATTGAGGACGAACCCAATGGTAGACCAGACATTGGCGCCGCGGAGACGGCTGCGATGGCTGAGTATCTGGTAATTGCGGGTCGAGAGGAAGAGAGAGCCGCTTACCACGGCTAGTACCCCGGAGAAGTGGAGGGACTCGGCCGCGATGTACATCACATAGGGCGCTGTGAGTGTCAGCACGATATCGATATCCGGGGTCGTAGGCAGCCAGCGGTGGATGGCATAATAGACCAGGGCGATGACCACACCGATACCGACGCCGAAGACGATCACGAGGAGAAAGCTGCCGATCGCTTCATGTACGACAAAGCGTCCCGTGTCGACGGCGGCCAGCGCAAAACGAAAGATGATGAGGCTGCTTGCGTCGTTGAGGAGGCTCTCGCCTTCGAGGATATGGGTGATGCGTTTCGGCGCGCGCACGAGGTGCATCACCGAAGTGGCGGACACGGCATCGGGCGGAGAGACGATTCCCCCCAGCAGGAATCCCAGCGCCAGGGTGAAGCCCGGTATCCAGGCCACGGAGACGACGGCGACGACGCCGGAAGTGAGGATGACGATGAGGACTGCAAAGACGGAGATGACCCTTCGCCAGCGCCACATCTCTTTCCAGGACGTGAACCATGCCGCCTCGTAGAGCAGGGGTGGCAGGAAGATCATGAAGATCAGCTCGGGATCGATGGTGATATGCGACAGTGCGGGTATCCAGCTCAGCAGCAGACCGCCCGGCACCAGCAGCAGGGGCGCCGCGATCCTCAGCTTCCGGGCCCCCATGTTCAACAGAAGGATCAGAAAGATGATGAAGATGTAAAGAATAAAGGTCTGTGTCATAATTTACCTATTCCGGGTGATCCTGCCGCCATAGCTGCAGGAAATAGACGCTGCAATCTTTGATGTACTTATAGAAATCGTAGTCGTTCTCGCAATTCCTGATGAACTGGTAGCTGGGCCGGTAAAGCCGCATGAAGGTGTCGAGGGCGGGGCGTTGGAGTCCGGTGATCTTGTGTACGAGGACCCGGTTAAAGCGATGGTCGACGTATTTATCCTGTTCTTCTTCGATGAGGCGGCGTTGCAGGGCGAGCATCTCGCGGTTCTTCCGGGCATTGAAGAGCATATCCAGGTTAAAGCCTATCCCGCCGTTCTCGCCACCTACAACGTAATCGGGGGCGTAGTCGAAGACCTTTCGGTATTCGTCGCGGTTCTCGGCGGAATCGTAGCGATAGGCTTTGGGGCGCACCACGACCAGCGGAAGGCTATCGACCCTCACTGCGAGGCTCATGTCCAGGGGATAGCCGCGGGCAATACGTTTTACAGGGATCTTGGCGGTATGCCGGCCGAGATAGGAGAAATAAATGGAGTCGTTGGATGGCAGGACGATGCGATAATGGCCAGCGGTATCGGTGGAAGTGCCGGCACCCGATGAGCTCATGACACTAACGCCGGGCATGGCAAAGAGCTGCGATTGATCGTATACCGTCCCTTTGATCTCCACCTGCGCGGAAGCCTGGTGACAGATGGCCACCAACAAGATCAATAATATAGATAAAAACCGTTTCACCAGCCGGAAAATTAGGTATTTTCTATAATTCAAGCCCCCGGGAAGGTCCGAAACAGGGCTCTTTTTAAATAAATATTAATATTACTTTCCATTAGATATTAAATGTATATTAGACATGCCCTGTCCTGTGAGCCACCCTTTAACTGATCTGATGCAAAGACCTGACAGCAGCTTATTTCTGAGCCTCCTCAACACATTGGACGAGCCTTTTTTTCTTTTGGATACCTCCGCGAAATTAGTTTGGTATAATAAAGCCTGCGATGATCTTTACCGGCAGGTGTCCAACAAATCCATCGATGAAAGTTTCCATATCAACGAACTGTTGACGGCTGGTCAGCAAGGGGCATTTACCGGGTATTTGGACAAGGTGCTCGGCGGAGGGCGCGTGGAGTTCGAATGGAAATATCAGCTTTCGATGGACAAATGGTTGGGTGTCTGCCTGTATCCATTCTACGCGGAGACTGGGGTATTGACGGGGATCTGCGGCAGTGTGCGGGACATCACCGAAAAGAAGAATGATGAACTGACGCTGCAGCGCAATTCCGCTGTGCTGAATAATATCCAGGAGGCGGTGCTGCTGCTCGACGGAGATCTCAGCATTTTAACCTTCAACAGGTGGGCAACCACGCTTTTTGAGCGGATAGATTCAGAGCCGCTAACGGGTATGAATTTTCTCGAACTTCTTCCGGAATACCGGCGGGGGCCGGCGCGTGAGCATCTGGAAACCGCGCTGGCGGGCGGTCATGTGGAATATGAGGTACAATATCCGGATGGTAACTGGATATTCGTGAATTATCTTCCCGTGAAGGATGTGGACGGGAGCATACGGCAGATCAGCGTTTCGTTCCGGGATATTACCGAAAAGAAAAGCCTGCAGAGCGAAATGGAGATACTTGCCCTCCTTGCGCGGGAGACGGTCAACGCCGTATGTATCCTGGACCCGGGCGGGGAGATGTTATGGATAAACGAAGGGTTTGTCCGGCTAACGGGCTATTCGAGGGAAGAGCTGATCGGTGGTACTTCCAGGGTCTTTCTGCATGGTGCCGAAACGGACCCTGCCGTTGTTGAAAGGGCGGCCCATTGCAGGCAGAACGGTCTGCCATTTACCGAGGAATTTCGAATCTACAGCAAGCAGGGAAAAAGAATTTGCACCCGGGTGCAAGGGCAAGCGATAAGACCCATCAAAGGAAATATCCCGAGTTATTTTTGCATCGTGACCGATATTACGGAGGAGAAGAAGATCCTGGAAGAACTCGAGGTCTTGTCGATGGTGGCCAAGGAGACCAACAATTCGGTGATGATCTTCGATAGATTTACCCGGCAAGTCGTATGGGTCAATGAAGGTTTTACCCGGCTTACCGGCTATACCGCAGAGGATATCATCGGAAAGGACCCTACTTTATTGTTATCCGGCTCCGAGACGGATATGGAGCTTATGAAAGAATGGGATGTGAAGATCAGGAACAATCAATCCTACTCCGGGGATATGACCGTATACATAAAAGACGGGCAGAAGAAGATCCATCATGTGCATTCGCAACCCTTCCGGGGCCAGCGTACAGACCGCAGCTGGTATTTCGCCGTAGGCAGTGATATCACCGAACGCCGCCGGCTGGAGGAAGAACGGCTGCAGGCCGAGGTCGAACAACAGCAGAAGATCACCCATGTGATCCTCGAGACGCGGGAATTGGAGCGAAACGAGCTTGGACGGGAACTTCACGACAATATCAACCAGCTCCTGGCAGCAACACATCTGCAACTTTCGTATAGCCTAAAACATTTTCCCAATTGTAAGCCGGTCATCGAACAGTGCCGGCAAAATATCCTCGATGCGATGGGGGAGATCCGGCAGCTATCGCACAAGATGGTCGTCCCGCGTTTTTCCGAGAAGGATCTGCCGGAGGTCCTGAAAGGGCTGGCAGATAACTACTCCTATGCCATGCGCATCAAGCTGGAGACGGACACCTGGAATGAGAACAGCGTATGCGCACGCGTCAAAGAAGCCTTCTTCCGGATAGCGCAGGAACAGTTAAGTAATATCTACAAGCATGCACAGGCCACACAGGTAAAGATCATCATCGTTAGCGACACGAGCAATGCACAGCTGGCGGTGGAAGATAACGGTATCGGTTTCGATACGACCTCGAAGGTAGAAGGGATCGGCCTCAGCAACATCCGCAGCCGTGTGGAGGCCTGCAACGGGGTTTCGGAATTCAGATCTGCTCCCGGAAAGGGTTGTTCCCTGCTGGTGCGTATTCCCCTGGATGCGGCCTAAGCTTAGCTATGCCGTGGGAACACAATGGCGAAGGAGGCCAGTACCAGATAGGGCAATAGCAGGACGCCGATGGATAAAATAAAATGCAGCTTTTTGCGGGGATTTTTATTGAATGTTTGTTCGTAACGGCCAAAGATCTTGATGTCGCGGCCGGACATGATGAAAATATAATAGAAGAAAAAAGCCGTAAGCATATAGATCGAACCGGCAAAAACGGTGGATTGAGCCGGAGAGACGAAGCGGGAATGTTTCACCAGATGGAGATAAAGCGATTCCAGTAACAGCAACCAGCCGCCCGAGCCAAGAGAGAAGAGATACATGGCCTGCATCCGGGGGTTGATAACGCTTCTATGATGGCTAAGCCGGTAGAAATAGTTATAGATGTTGAAATAGAGGTAGTCTACGTGCTTCATAGCGCGTGGTTTTCAGTTTAGGGTATGTATTAATTTTGAGCCAGGGTCCTTTGGGGACGGGAGGCTTCATATTAAACGCCTATAAAGGGAAATTCGTACGGCCTGAAACTGGGTAAATACTTAATTAATTGGTTATCATTAGTAAATTTTAAGCAATGGCCGATCTTTTGGCCGAATGCGGGGCTGATCGGGGGTGCGCAGCGGAACAGTGAGGAAAAAATTGCCCCATGGGGAATATTTTGCGTTGGATTGCGGGGTGATCGTCATTCCTGCCGGGGCATAAAAGTTGAGCCACCTACTGGGCGATCGACATGGAACACGAACACAAATCATTTCTAACCAGATACGTTTTCAGCACGGACCACAAGGTCATAGCCAAACAATTCCTGATCTCCGGAATATTTTGGGCCATTATCGGCGGATTCCTTTCGGTACTGATGCGCGTGCAGTTAGGTTTTCCCGACAGTTCCTATCCCCTTTTAAAGGAACTGGCGCCGCATGTTTTTTTAAACGGCAAGATACAGCCCGAGCTGTACTACCAGCTGATGACGATGCACGGGACCATTATGATCTTCTTTGTCCTTACGGCAGGTTTGAGTGGCACATTTGCCAACCTGCTGATCCCTTTGCAGGTCGGGGCGAGGGATATGGCGTCGCCGTTTCTCAACATGCTGTCGTACTGGTTCTTCTTTGCCGCGAGCGTGGTCATGATCGCTTCGTTCTTTGTGCCCGGCGGCCCTTCGGGGGTGGGCTGGACGGCTTATGCACCGTTGAGCGCGCTGAACGATCCTAACTCGTCCTCGGGGATGGGTCTCGATCTCTGGATCACGAGTATGTGTTTTTTTATCATCTCGCAGCTCATGGGCGGCCTCAACTACATCACGACGGTACTCAATCTGCGGACGAAGGGCATGTCCATGAACCGGCTGCCGCTTTCCACGTGGGGGTTGCTGTTCACCGCGATCATGGGGTTGTTGTCGTTTCCCGTGCTGCTCTCGGCCTTTGTCCTGTTGCTCTGCGACCGGCATGTGGGGACGAGCTTTTTCCTCAACGACATCTTCATGGGCACGACGGCGAAGGCCCTACCCTATACGGGCGGCAGTCCGATCCTGTATCAACATCTCTTTTGGTTCCTGGGGCACCCCGAGGTCTATATCGTGATCTTCCCGGCGTTCGGCATGGTGTCGGAAATCCTGAGCGTGAACAGCCGTAAGCCGATCTTTGGTTATACGGCGATGGTGGCCAGCATGTTTGCCATCTTATCGTTGTCGTTCACGGTCTGGGCTCATCACATGTTTGTCAGTGGCCTGAATCCCATCCTGGGTTCGGTGTTTGTTTTGATGACGCTGCTGATCGCGGTTCCCAGCGCTATCAAGGTGTTCAACTGGCTGACTACATTATGGCGGGGGAATATCCGGTTTACCCCGGCGATGCTTTTCGCGATAGGGTTCGTGAGCACCTTCATTTCCGGCGGCCTCACCGGCATTTATGTCGGGAATAGTGCATTGGATATTCAGCTGCATGACACCTATTTCGTCATCGCACATTTTCACCTCGTGATGGGGGTTTCGGCGGTGTTCGGAATGTTTGCGGCCATCTATCATTGGTTCCCGAAGCTCTTCGGCCGGTATATGCATCCCTTCCTGGGCTATGTCCATTTCTGGATCACGTTGCCGGCGGCGTACCTGATCTTTTGGCCAATGTATTATGAAGGGCTGGCGGGGATGCCGCGGCGGTATTTCGACTTTACCTCCTGGGTTTCTTTCAATCAATTCCAGGGGTTGAATGAATTTATTTCCGGGGTCGCCTTTCTTTCCTTTGCGGCGCAAATAGTGTTTGTGGTCAATTTCTTTGTCTCCATTTTCCGTGGGGAGCGCGTGCTCGATCGTAATCCCTGGAAAGCCAATACCCTGGAGTGGACGACACCGATAGTGCCGGAACATGGCAACTGGCCGGGGGAGATCCCCATGGTATACCGGTGGCCGTATGATTATTCAAAAGATGGACGGGATTTCATTCCGCAGGATGAGCCGTTCCCGCCCGCTGTGATCGAGGAGCCGGCGCCGCCGGTGAGACAGGCGTAGACTTACTTTTTCAATAATGACATTTCTGGCATTCGGTGCCGCCGATGTTCTCGACGGTAACGGAATCTATCCTGCCTTCCTTCAGGTAGCGAAAGAAGGGTTTGTAGATGCTATAGAATTTGTTGCCGTGTACTCCGTTTGGTCCTTCGGGGAAGTCGACTTTTGTGGTGCGGTGACAGTTGATGCACCAGCCCATGCTGAGGCTGGCGAACTGTTTGACCTCGTCCATCTCCTGGATGGGGCCATGACAGGTCTGGCATTGTACATGGCCTACGTGGACGTGCTGCGAATGATTGAAATAGACCAGGTCGGGAAGGTTGTGAATTTTGACCCATTCGATGGGGTGGCCGGGTTTCGTATACCGGTTGCTGTCCGGATCCCAGCCGGTGTAGCTGTACAACGTACGGATCTGTTCGGTGGGATCTACACGGCTGCCGTCAGCGCGGGTGAGCTTTTCCCCGTGATAATCGTTGATACCCATATGACAGTTCATGCAGACATTGGGTGAGGGTACTCCGGCCGTTTTGCTATCCCAGGCGCCACCATGACAAAACAGGCAGCTGATCTGGTTGAGTCCGGCATGGACACGATGAGAGAAAAAGATGGGCTGTTGCGGCTGGTAGCCCTGCTGGCGCCCGAGCCCGATGCCTGCTTCGGTGAGCCACCAGCCGAAGAGTAAGAAGAGCACGATGGTTATAAGAGCGATCCAATATTTGTTCCGGTACCAGGGGATGTGTGGTGCGGGAGGTAGCCCGCGTTTTTCATCCGCCAGTTTTTTGAGATTGTTGTTGACGAGGTAAAGACCGCCGACGAAGAGAAAGAGGATGAAAGTGATGATGCCATAGAGCAAGGTATGGTCTTCCAGCTGCGGTGAGGGGGCATAGTTAGAGTTGTTGGTCTTGGCCACCGGCTCGGCATAGGTCTCGACATATTGCAGGATCGCATCGATGTCGGCGTCGCTGAGGTTAGGGAAGATATTCATCGGGGTGCGGCCGTAGGAGTTGTACAGATTGTTGAAATAGACGTTGCCCGAGGCGAGGACCTCGTTGTTATTGTGGATCCACTCGTGCAGCAGCTTTCTATCCGGCACCCGGGAGGTGACGCCTTTGAGGGCAGGGCCGGTGATCACCTTGATGGGGTTGTGGCATTGGGCACAATTGGATTGGAAGAGGGCTTTGCCGGTCTCCGTTTGCGCAATGGCGGGTCTGGTCAGCAATAAAGCAAGGATAAAAAAGACAAGCAGCCGATGGCTTTTTCGGAGGAGGAGATGGCAGTACATACTGTCGCTAATTATGGAAAAATCATGCCATTGGGTGCCAGGAATCCGACTCCGCCAGCATCTGCCGGATGGAGGCGACGCCGTCGAGGTGCTGCAGTCCCCAGTTCTGGATCTCTTCCAGCAGCGGCATCAGGGACCGGCCCTTTTCCGTAAGCGAATATTCCACACGTTGGTCTTTCCGGTCGAATGATCTTCGGGCGATCAGGTCATCTTTTTCCAATTGCCGCAGGTGTTCCGACAACATCCGGCGGCTGATATTGGGGATGATCCGGTGAAGTTGATTATAGCGCAGGGGGCCTGCCGATAGATAGCAGAGTATACAGGGTTTCCATTTAGTTGCGAAGATCTTCAGCGTGGCGATCACGGAGCAGCGGGGACCGGTGACCGGTAACCTTTTTGTAACCTCTTGTTGCATAGTTGACGGCGGTTTACATTTGAAAATAAATCAAAACTATGAATTTTCACCTCGCACAGTTAAATATCGGGCGCATTCTGGCGCCGCTCAACAGTCCCGCAATGGCCGATTTTACGGGTAACCTGGACAGGATCAATGCACTTGCGGAGAGCAGCCCGGGGTTTATCTGGCGGCTCAAGGATGACGCAAATAATGCTACGTCGATCCAGATCTATGATGACAACCGGATCATTGTGAACATGTCCGTCTGGAACAGTTTCGATGAGCTGTATGCCTATGTTTACAAGTCCATGCATACGGAATTTCTTAAGCGGCGGCGGGAGTGGTTCGAGAAGATGGGTGAACTATACCATGTCTTATGGCATGTACCTGCGGGCCATTTGCCGGATGTCGCGGAGGCCCGGGAGCGGTTGGAGCATTTGCGGATGCATGGAGAGACGCCCTATGCTTTCAGCTTTAAGAAGACGTTTTTGGTGGAGGATCGGATGGGCCGGATGGCATAGGGCTTTGGGCGGGCTGGTGCGCTACTCGATACGCGGGGCGGGTTTCCAGTCGCTATGGGGTTCGAAATGGTTCCAGAGCAGGGCGGAGACCTTTCTCGCGAACTGCCAGGCTTCGTTGTCGGTGACCCAGCGTTTGTCGACATTGTTCTTGGTCGCCACATAAAATACATAGTCGCCGTGGGGTGCGTTGACCATCACCACCTCGGATCGGGAGTCGTCCACCATGCCCTGTTTGGATGCCGTTTGTACATAAGGGGGGATTTGAGAGAGCGCATATTCATCCCAGAAGACATGGGTCATGATCCGGTACATGACCTGGCTGGCGGCAGGGCTTACGACCTGCTCGTTTCGGATCATGGTCACCAGCCGGGCCATTTCGCGGGGCGTCGTCTGGCCCCAGCCGTAGATCTCGCGATTCTTTTCGCGGCCGGGGGTGCGCGAGTTGACGCGGGTATCCCTGAAGCCATGCGCCTCCAGCCAGCTATTGATGGTGACGCCGCCGCCGGCCAGCTTCTCGCACCAGACGGCCGCGCTATTGTCGCTGTGGGTGATCATCAGACTGGTGATGGTTTGCAGATCGGTGGGCGTACTATCCTTGAAGAACTGAAGGAGGCCGGAACCCTTTCGGGCAAGTGAATCGTGATAGACCAGGGGTTGATGCCAGGTATAGACACCCTGGGCGATCTTGTCGAAGATGCCCACGAGGATGGGAACCTTGACGATGCTGGCCGTGGGGAAGATGGTGTCGGCGTTGACCGCGGCTTCCCGGCCGGTCTTAAGATCCAAAACATATACGCCGGCTACGCCGTGAAAGGAATCCGTGAGCGCTTTGAGCTGGGCCTGGAGCTTTTTATCGGTGCGGTATTGAGCGTAGGTTGATTGGGTTAATAGGGCGAAGGATAGTAGCATGACAACGGCGAAAGGACGGAACATATGGCGATACATTTGTGTAAATATACGGTTACCGGGGTCTATGTCGGCCACCTGACGACGGAATTGTTGTTACCGCTTGTACATTCGGGGCATGAAAAAAGTATTGGCCATTCCCGGAAGTATCCGGGCCTCCTCTTCGAATTTTTTGCTGTTGCGGGCGATAGCGGAGATGATGGCCGCTACGCTGGACGTCGTGATCTTTGACGGGTTGGCGGGACTGCCGCATTTTGATCCGGGGGTTGTGGATGCGCCGGCGCCGGTGGCGGCCTTTCGCGGGATGCTTCGGGCGGCCGATGGAGTGATCATCTGTACGCCTGAATATGCGCATGGCGTGCCGGGCAGCTTAAAGAATGCCATCGACTGGACGGTGGCGTCGTGCGAGTTCAGCGGGAAGCCTACCGTGCTGATCACGGCGTCTACGGATGGACGGTTTGGGCATGCCGCGCTGCTCGAGACGTTACGGGTTATCGAGGCCCGCGATGTCGACCGGCTTTCTTTGCTGATCCCTTTTGTGCGGTCGAAGATCGATGCGATCTCCGGCGCTATCGAGCCGTTGACGCTGGCGGAGGTGCGGGCGTTGATGGAGGTGTTTGTCAGGACAATGGCGGCGGGGTCTGCGCCATCCACTGTTGAATGAATTTGATCCGGTCGCGGAGGAATCTCGGGGTGAGAAAGTTGTTGGAGAAATCGTCGAAATTGTCTTCATAGAAACCGAGGCCATAAATGAGAAACATGGCGCCCAGATGAGGGATGGCTTTCACTTCGGCGGGGGAGATAGCGCGGAGCTGGCGGTAGCCTCGCAGGATGAGGTTCAGGCAGCGGTTTAACCATAACCGGCCCAATCGAAATCGAACATCGTCACGCGGTCGTGCTCGTCGAGATGGAAATTCTTGGGCATGTAATCGTAATGACAGATGCCGTAGCTGAAGGTAGCGGGGTTGAGTTCGTCCAGTGCCTTGGCTGTGCTTGCGGCCAACATTTTTAAATACTCATATTCTTCGGGAAGTTCGGCGAAGCGTGTTGCGATAATTTCGAGCGGCCGTTGCAGCGTCGTGTAGCCGTCGTATTTGATACGTGGATGGCGCAGCGTATGGTTGGCGGTGACATTGTGCATCGCCGCGAGCTCGCGGCCGATGAGGATCAACTGTTGGTCATTTGGCAGAAGGATGGCCTTGCCTTTGGCGAATTCGAATAAAACGCCATTTCTAATGCCTTCCGCTGCCTGAAATTGCTGGATGATGTTACCGGTTCCGTTCGCAATCGGCGCAGCGACGCCGATGTTCTTTTCTTTGAGCAGCTGGAGGAGTTCGACCTCACCTTGGATCTCGGCGAGCTTGCGATGCACGTCGCGATTCATCTTGAGGATATAGCGGTCGTTCGCGTCCTGCAGGATATACGTGTCGCTCACATTGCAGATGAGCAGGCGGCAGGAGAGATCGGTGAATCCGTACCTTTCGGCGATGTATATACCCAAGGCCGATGCGTTCAGCGTGCTATATTGAGTGGGGAAGATGGACATGGCGCAAAGAAACTCAAAAAAATCATATGGAGATCACCACGGCGTAAAGTTGATCTGTACTGGCCCCGGGGTATTCCAGGTCAGCGAAAGCAGTCCATTAGCATCGACAGTAATGTTGCCGGAATAGGTGTTGCCCTGCCAGTTGATGTTCAGCTGTTCGGAATCCGGACCGATAAAACCATATTCAAATCCGCCGGTTACGGGTGCCTGCCGTGGCGAAGCATAGGCAAATGGATACGTCGACAGATATGCGCTATCGGAAAAATCAATATTGAGCGCATTGGTATACGAGGTGTTATACTGCAGGACGGTAGCATCTCCATAGTTCAGATAGCTTCGCGTGGTGGTGAAATTGATCGCCAGAATAGCGGTGTCATGTTCGCGAAACCATTGTAAAGCGGTGCCGGTGAGCTGATCGCCTGGCTGAAGAGGTTCTGAAGGGAAAAGCGTATCGGCGGAGACGCTGACGGCCACCTGGTTAGTATGGCCGAGCAGGTGTTGATCCAGGGAGTCGTAGATATCCGCTTTGACCTCGTAGATGCCGGAATGATTGAAGATGATATCTGCCTTTCCGTATTGGTATGATCCGCTTAGAACGGCAGCCTGGTCGGCGGGCGTGATCGTCCAGCGGTAAAACCGGTTCGTGGGTGGCTGGAAATATCGGGGGCTATCCGAAAGTGCCGTCGAGTCGTAGACGGTGATGGCCTGGTTGACCCGGATAGAGGGCGGCTGGTACGTTGTCAATGCGTTGTCGGCGTCTGAGGAGTGGCTGTTCTTCTTACAGGCTATGGCGACGACCGTGACTGCGAGGATGAGAAAGAGCAGTTTAAGTGAATTTTTCATATGAAGGTTTGTCATTGTTCTTTGAAATTATAGCGTAAACCCACCATGAGCCCCACGGACCACGCCGGGAATGGAAGGGACGAGGGGTTGAATGGCAGAAACTGGTGGCGCGGTTGGTAATACCAGGACTTCACATACGGTTCTGCGAAGACGGATACCCTGCTCGTCACATGTGAGGCGAAGTCGAGGTCCAGATAGGCGCTGGGGCCGTCGCGGTTAGACCATAAGCCGGTGTAGGTCATTTCACCGCCGGAATGGGCATAGAGGCTGAGGAGGACACCGGCGTTGGCAGAAAAGGTAAAGCGGTCGTCGCCTGTGGTATAGCCAAGGAGGAGCGGCAGGTGGAGATCTTTGATATAACCTGAAGGAAAGCCCGTGCTGTCGTTGGTACCCTTGACGGCGACCCGCAGGTATTGCACGCCGGTGGTGAAGGTGAAATGTTTTTTATAGACCACGGTCACCCGGGCGCCTGCGCCGTAGGAGAAGCCGAAGATATGTGCTGTGAAATATTCCGGTGAGGCGAATGCGTCGACTCTCATGGAAGGCAGGTTCCGGGACCGGTGGGCCGGGAGTGTGAGTTGCTGTGGCTTTTTAGGACTGGTGGTAGCTGCCGCTATATCCGGGCGGGTCTTTAGTGCCGCGAGTTTTGCGGGCGCCGTGAGTTCGGCGGGGATGGGGGGATGCGTGGTTGCGGGGCTCGTTGCGCTGAGGCTGGCGGTGTTGGCTGTGCCGGAGCGGATGCTGCCGGCGTCTGCTGCAAGGGCGGCGTCGTCGGATCCGGTTTCGGGCCGGTGACCCGGGTGGATGCCGGCGGAGTTGCCCGAATGCCGGCGGGTCCGGTGAGCGGTGGACGAATGGGTGCTGACGAATACGTGCGTCAAGGGGGTTGGTGGGGTACTTGAGATGGCGGCTGGGCCGTTGGCCGAGTTTGAGGGGACTCCTGATGCGGCTGGGTTGTTGGCGGCCGAGCCAGCGGTGGTCGCGGAGTTTGCCGGGGCTGCGGAGTTTGCAGGCGAGCCTGCCGGGGTGGCGCCGGCGGTGGCCGAGGAGCCGGCGGGGCTCGTTCCCGCTGGGGTGGCGCCGGCGGTGGCCGAAGAGTCGGGGTTGGGGCGGGTATTATAGGTGGCAACGGCGGCTGCGGGAGAAGGGTGTTTAGCCGGTGCAGAAGAACGGATCGCTGTCACGAGAAAATAGCCGGTAACGGCAACGGCTACCGCGGATGGACCAACGAAATACCATTTCAACATTGCGGTATGGCGCACCAGGTGGGTGTGCAGGTGTTTCCACAGGCCCTGGGGAACGTTGGAAGAGTGATCCAGGAGCCGATCCCTGAAAATTTGGTCAAATTCGTTATCAAGCATATCTCTTCGGCAGTTTTGTGAGGTTTTCTATTTGGGTTTGCAGGACTTTGCGGGCCTTGGACAGCTGACTACGACTCGTGGCAGCATTGATCTCCAGCATGGTCGCTATCTCGTTGTGATCATAGCCTTCGAGTACATAGAGATTGAACACGATACGATATCCCTCGGGGAGCGTGCCGATGAGCTTCAGCAGTTCTTCTGCGCTCAACGACGTGAGGCCATCTACGCTCGTGGATTGTTCGATATCCATGTCCTCGTTAATTTCGGCAAAGCGGACCTTCTTTTTTTGGATAACCCTGAGGGCGGTATGGACTACAATGCGTCTTATCCAACCTTCGAGCGATCCTTCGAAACGATATTGGCTTATGTTGTTGAAGACGCGGATAAAAGATTCCTGTAACATATCCTCCGCCTCCGTAGCGTCATTGGCATACCTCCGGCATACGGTGAGCATCTTACCGGCGTATAATTCAAAAAGTTTTCGCTGGCTCTTTGAATTTTTTTTCAAGCAGCCTTCGACTAGTTCTCTCTCTGTCAAAATGGTACCTTAAATAACTTGTGAGTTAGATACTGCGTCGTTCCAAAACGCTGCCTACCGGCAAGATGATTTTTTGACCATCAAAGATACATGATACAGAATCAATGTGTTGCAGACGGGAAAATCCCCGGGAGCGATTTATCCCTGGCGGCCACGGCACCGCTGTATGCGCAGGAACAGCGGCCCATCTCCTTACAGGAAGCCATGGATCTTGCGCTCAAAAACAGCAAACAACTTAAGGTCAGCCGGGCCAAGATCTCGGAGGCAGCAGCATCGCTCAGGCAGGCGCAGCAGGAACCGGCGCAAGCGGCGGGCTGGGCTCGATAAAGGTCAAGGAGGCGATGTATGGGATCGCGAATCTTTCGCTGCGGCTCTTTAGTGGATTCAGGGTTCGTTATGGGATCGAATCGGCGCGATATTTAGAAAAAGCCGCGGAGCTGGATGCCGATAATGACAAGGAGAGCGTGCTGATCAACACCGTTGGCGCCTATGCGAATTTGTACAAAGCGCACGAAAACGTGTTCCTGTTACAACAGGAGCTCGCGCAATCGCAGAAGCGCGATTCGGATTTCGCCGATATGGACGGAACGGGTTGCTGGCGCGCAACGATATGCTCAAGGCGCAATTGCAGAACAAACCTTTTTGTTACCCGACTCCAATGCCATGCAGCTATCCGGGACGCCCGAGCCCATCGAGACCTATGAAAAAGAAGCCTTGGAGCATCGGCTCGATCTGAGTGCATTGATTTATCAGGGCGGCAGCCGTCGCGATCGGCTGTTTGCGGTTCGTGCACCGGATGGACCTGGTGAGTAAGCTGAATGTGAACGACCTCATGGTGCAGCAGCGGGTGCTGGGTTTGCAGCATCAGCTCATCGCCCATGGAGAGCCTGCCAATATCGCGTTGACGTGTTCCTTTATCTCGGGTTATTGTTCCTGGCGTGTATCCCCTTTATTTTGATGGTGCGGGAGAACAAAGGCCAACGCGGGCCAGCCGCGGGCATGCATTGAGGTAAGCGGCCCGGAGAACCGGGCCGCTGCGGGTTGTCACTTCACTGAGACTACCTGCTTACTACACGAGATATCGATCACATCGATCTCGCCCATACCGGGGCCTCCGCCGAAGCCCCAGGCCGAGACATAAATTTTATTGTCGGGCCCCATGGTCATGGCCGTGGGGAGGTTGAGGCCGGAGGCGATGATCTCTCTTGTGCCGGAAGGATCGACGCGGACGATATCGCCGGTGCCGGGCGTGGGGAAGGGGTTGCCCGTAGTATTTTCCAGGACATAGAGACCGCCCAGCTGGTCGAAGAGCACCCCGACAATGGTGGTGAAGCCAGTGGCATAGACGCTGATCGAGCCGGAGGGCGTGATGCGGTAGACGCTGGCGCTGCCGGCGATGATGGGAAAGAGATCGAGGTTACCCACATAGAAAGCGCCGTTGTGCCAGGTAACGGCTGTAGGCACAATATGTCCTTCGGCGGCCGAGATATCGATCACACGGCTGATAGCGCCTTTGGTGGTGATGCGGTCGAGCTCGCCGTGGTTGGGTTCGACGGCATACAGGTCGTTGCCGGCGGCGATCATGCTGTACCAGGTGCCATCGGGTTCGAAGTCGGGCGGGTTGGGATTCGCTACGGGGTTGGCTTGCTGGAAGGCGCTGAGGTCCGCGATCTCCGTCCAGCTATGGTTGGCATTTACACGGACTACACCGTTCGGGATGCCGGGGACGCCATGAGAACAGCCGGCGCCGGCCAGGATACCATAGAGGGTATTGCCGATGAAGGCGACGTCGGCGACGCCGGAAACCAGGGAGCCTTGTGTCGGGGCGGTTTGGCTGGAGGGCAGGTTGTTGACCCAGGTCGTCCGTATGCCGCCGGGGCTAACACGGGAGATGCGCGCTCCGGTGTCGCTGCCGGTATAAGGTCCTACGGGCGGGAGGACATTTGTGCAGGTGGCGGGGTTGGCCCCGCCGAGGCCCGCTTCGGCGACATAGAGATAGCCGTCGGGGCCGAACAGCAGGCCGCGAGGACTGTTGAACCCCCTCGCGAATACGCTAGTAGTGGTGACATAATCGCCGGGACTGCAATTGCACACGCCGGGCAGCTTTTTTTTACAGGAAGAGATCACAAGGATCAGGAGCAAGAGCGGGAGGGCATGTCTGACATGCCGTCCACGAAAAGCAGTTATCATAATAGACGTTTTTGGATGAAGGGAATACGCTAAGGTCAGGTGGAAAAACAAGGAAAAATTTTGAATTCAACGGTCGACCCGGCGGTGCGACAGATACCGGAAAGGCGGCGATGAATGTCGTGGATGTCCCTAATACGTCATCTGTGGAAAAAACCGGTTGTTGGTTGATCCGCGGCTGAAAAGCCGGAGTTGGACCGGGTAAATGGTTAAATTAGCATAGCTATGCAAATCCGCTGTGTGATCATCGATGATGAGCCGCTTGTTGTGCGGCTGGTAAGCTCGTATTGCACCCAGGTCCCGGAGCTGGAGGTCGTGGCGACGTGCACCAGCGCGATCGATGCGTTTTCGGTTTTGCGGCAACAGCGGATCGACCTGCTCTTTTTGGATATCAAGATGCCACGGTTGCTGGGAACGGATTTTCTGCGCAGTCTTTCCGACCCACCCAAGGTGATCCTCATCACGGCTTACCGGGAGTACGCGCTGGACGGATATGAGCTCGACATCGTGGATTATTTACTGAAACCGGTGTCTTTTATCCGGTTTATGAAAGCCGTGGAAAAGGCCGGAAAGTTACTATCACAGGAATGGTCTTCCAGGGGGGTTACCGTGGTCGAGGGCCCCAAAGAACCTTTTTTGTACTTCCGGATCAACAAGGAGATGGTCAAAGTGCTGTTGGGCGAGATCCTTTTCCTGGAAAGCCGCAAGGAATATGTGCTCTTGTACCTGGAAGGGAATAAGACGCTGCTTGTCAAGCAAAGCATCAGCTCGTTGGAAAAACTCTTATCGCCGCACCGGTTTATTCGCGTGCATCGTTCCTATATGGTCACCAAGGGAAAGATCAGTGCTTACAATGCCACCAGGCTGCGGGTCGGCAGCCACGATATCCCGGTGGGCCGTTTCTATAAACATAATATCGAGGGGCTATTGAAACCGTAGACGGCCCGGGGCTGGTTTTGCGGCCCCGGGGCGCGTTTGTACCAAGTTGTACCAACGTGTACGGTCCCTGAACCGGAAAATTACCGGTGAGCCAGTAAACTTGCTTTATGACACGAGGCATTGCCGACTGCATAACACCATTGAAAAATAATTGACTCGTTATGACACGAGGCGAAGCCGACTGCATAACACCATTGAAAAATAATTGACTCGTTATGAAAAAGTTGACTGACGCCGGGACCTATTTTTATGCTATTGCCATTGCGGCTTTTGGTGTTATCCAGCTGGTCACCCAAAATTTTCTTACGGGTCTTTTTCCGGTGCCCGCGGGGCTGCCGTGGAGGGTATTTTGGGTAGATCTGTGCAGCATCCTGTTCCTGCTGGCAGGGGCGGGACTGGCCTTGCGGGTGCGGCCTTACCTGGCAGCGGCGTTGGCGGGCTATATCTTCTTCCTTTTCTTTTTTTCGCTGCATCTTCCCAAGATGCTTACCGATATCTATAATCCGAATGCGTGGTCGCCGGCTTTCGAGGCGCTGATGCTGGGCAGCGGGGCATTCATTATAGCCAATAACGTGGCGAATGATGGCGGTTCTGGCGGCACCCCCCACCGGCGGCGGAGCCAGGCAACGGGAATTGCGGCCGTAGCGGGGATCTATCTCTTTGCTTTGAGTCTTGTGGTATTCGCGGTATTGCATATCCGCTATAATGCCTATATCCAGACTTTGATGCCGGAATGGATGCCGGCGCATGAATTCCTGGCGTACGTGGTGATCGCCGGATTTTTGCTGTCGTCGTTTAGTCTTTTCACGAATCTCAAAGTTCCGCTGGCTTCGGGGTTATTGGGCACCATGTTCCTGCTATGGGTGCTGACCTTACATGGCCCCCGGACTTTCGGGAAATGGAATGTCGAGACGGAATGGGCTTCTTTATTTGTATCATTAGCCGTCAGCGGCATCGCCTTTAGCATCTACCGCAGGGCGACCGCCGCCGGCATTGACTGGGAACCAGGGGGGCTATTGGCAGAAAAGGGGATGGTAAGATCCCCCGATCGCTCGGCCTTGGCGCATAAGGGAAAGGTGCGCCAGGCAGAGAGTTGCGAATAAAATTTGCAGGTCAGGCCCCCCTTTTTTGGTGGCTCACGGTTTTAGTGGCCGGGATCTTATCGGTTGGCGATTTTAGCCGCCGGCGATTTCCTTGATCACGGCGATGATATCGAGGTCGCCGTATTTTGGCTCCGCGGCCTGAAAGGTTTGGTACGCCGTGAGCGCAAGGGGCGTGGTGATTCCCTCCGCTTTGGCGAGACGCAGGTCCTTGGCGATATTCTTAATCGAGAAAGCGGCGGCGTAGTTGTCCGCGATGATCGCCTCTCCTTTGATCTTACCGAAGACATTACTCATTGCGCCATTGTTGAAGATGGTCATGAAGTCCTCCGTTCTGACGCCGTGTTGCCGGGCGAAAAGGGCGGCTTCGGCGAGACCCTGGGCGTGGAAGCTCAGCAGGAGGTTGATGGCCAGTTTGGAGGTATTGCCGGCGCCAAGATCGCCGAGATAAAGCGCCAATTTTCCCAGCTGTTGTAAGAACGGTCCGGCCTGATCGTAAGCGGCCTTGCTCCCTCCTACCATGATGACGAGCTGGCCATCCAGTGCCTGTTTTACGCTGCCGCTCACCGGGGCGTCGAGGTATTCATTGCCCTTTACGCGGCAGAGCCCACCGAATTCGCGGCTGATGGCCGGAGATACCGTGCTCATATTGATGATGAGCTTTCCCTTTGTTTGTGTGCTGAGCAACCCGTTCCCGCCGCTGAAGATATCGCGGATGGCCTGGTCGTCGGTGACCATGATAAAGATCACGTCCGATCCTTCGATAAGGGCTGAGGGAGTCTCCGCGATCGCGGCACCGGCTGTCCTGAGGGAGGCCGCTTTGGTACGATTGCGGTTGTAAACGGTCACCGGGTAGCCGGCTTTGATGAGTCGTTGAGACATCGGGATACCCATATTCCCCAGGCCGATCCAACCTATGCTTGTTGTGTTCATCGGATGTTGATTTGATCCAATGGCAAAGTTGGGGGTTTTCGTGGTGCGGATGGGAAAAAAGAAAGCCCCTGCGTTCGGGGGCTATCTGTTTTATTTGCGAGAGGTTATTGTTGCATTGCGCCGCCGGCGTCCTGCATACCGGAAGAATTCATGTCCTTGCGTTTGAACAGGTTGAGGTCCATTTTTCCGAAGCGGTAGGCAAATACCAGCCGGAAGAGCTGCGGGTCCTTGAGCCGGTCGTATTCCTGCGCGAAGAACTCGCTGGTGCTATACTGATCGGACCAGCGTGTGCGGAAGATATCCGACATGCTTGCCGTGATCGAAGCCGCCTGGTTCTTGAGGAAGGTCTTTTTAACGGCCAGATCGATCCCACCAAACGGTTTGATATAACCCTGCGACGAGCTCTGGGTCGTGGAATTGGGTGGTCCAAACTGGTTTTGATTCGTGTTCACCGGCAGGTTCGTCTTCGACTGATAGATCGCAGTCAGCTGGATGGTCACGTTCCAGGGCAGCTTGAAATTGCTATTGAACTTACCAAAATAGCTCCACAGGGCCGGTTGCGAAGGCTCGTTGAGGTTCTTGGTATTGATATGTCCGTTATAGACGTTGATGTTTAACGTGATATCCCACCATTTTGTCAGCGTGTTCGTGCTCGTAAGCTCACCGCCCACCGTATAGGCGTTGTTGGCATTTTCATAGGTGTTGATAAGCACCGACTTGCCCGCGGGGTTAGTGCCGCTGTCCTGATAACGCGTGATCAGGTTGGAGGTATATTTATAATACGCGGAGAAGAGCAGGGTATTGTTATGCGGCCAGGTCTTCATATACGAGAGTTCGCTGTTGTAGGTGAACTCCGGAACGAGATCAGGGTTACCACGGGTGATGTTCAGCGAGTCGGAGTAATCGGTATACGGTATCAGCTGGAAGAAGCTGGGGCGGTTGATCTTACGCGTTACGCTCAGCTGCAGCTCCTGGTCGTGTTTGAACTTTTGGCTCAGGAAGATCGAAGGAAACAGGCTAACGGGATAGGTATTTTTGAACGTCTGACCGGTATTCACCAGGTTACCCGTATAGCGGGAGCTCTCCGCGCGCAAGCCGATGGCATACCCGAAGTTCTTTATGCCGCTGGTGAAATTGACATAGGCGGCATATACCTGGTTGTCGCTGTTATAGTCGCTAAGCACAAGCTGGTCGTTGACAAATTCATTTTTCGCGTTGAGCGTATCGGTTTCGTTGTAGTTGCTGAGGTGCTGGATGCTGGCACGAAGACCGGCCTCCAATTTTGTCTTATCACTCAGCGGATTGGTATAGTCGGTTTGGATCGTGTAGAAATGCGGCGCCGCCGTTCCTTCCGTTCGCTGATAGGTAGTGGCGGCGATGGATGTCCCTGGTTGTCCCGAGAAGTAATTGGTCGTATACAGCGAACTCAGGTCGGCATTGACACCGAAATAGGAGAAATCGGCCGTCCATTCTTCGCCTTTTTTGTCGAAGGTGTGTTTCATGCCCGCCTGTCCGCCGTTGACATGAAAGGTCCTGTTCGAATTGGCAAAACGATCGGAATACGTGGTGCTGTTACCCAGGTAGCTGAGCGTATCCGCGCGGATCTGCGAGACGTCGGCGGGTTTGAAGGAACCGTCGACACGGATGTAAGCAGCCGATAGTGTCGTCTTGTTGCTTACAAACCAGTCCGCCCCGATCTGTTCGAAATTGAAATGGCCTTTATTCCGCTGGACATCGCCCTGCAGGAGATGAGTCGTGTCGATGATATTGGCGTTATCGACTTCGGGGAGATAGGAATACCGATCCGTGTTGCCGACGGTCTTCGAGTCGAGACCGTTGTACAACGCGTTGAGCGTGAAATTTATCTTACCCTGGCGAAGGTTTAGGCCGGCAAGGGCATTCGGTGCGCCATGGGAGTCGAAACCGGCGGAAAGGCTGCCGTTATACCCTTGTTTCCGGTTCTTTTTGAGAATGATATTGAGGATACCTGCACCACCGCCGGAGGCATCGTATTTGGCGGAGGGGTTGGTCATCACTTCCACGCTTTCGATAGCGTCGGCGGGGATCTCATCCAGCGTGAGGGTGGTAGGCCGGCCGTCGATGAAGATGGTAGGCGTAGACCCACGCAATGTGACGTTGCCGTCGATGTCCACATTCACGGAAGGAACGTTGCGCATGACGTCGACACCGGTACCACCCGCGCTAACGATGTTCTGGGCTACGTTGAAGACTTTTTTATCGAGCTCGAGCTTCATCGGCGGTGTTTTGCCGGTGACGGTCGCGGCGGCCAGCTGGGCTACATCCAGGTTGAGCTTGACGATGCCGAGATCTTTTTCGAAAGAAGGCAGGTTACCCATGGGGTTACCGCCCGACTGGCCTGCCGGGGCAGGGGCAGCGGCTGCCTGTGCGGGCATGATCGAAAAAGGAACATCCTGGGTCTTGTAGCCGGTGGCCGAGATGCGCACGACCAGCTGGGCGACGATGGGAAGGTCTTCGAAATCGAATTCGCCGTTGGCCTTGGTATCCATTCCTTTGAGCAATACGAGCTTTTTCTTCTTTGTCGACGGATCGACGGTGGATTTCAGGACGACTGCCGTTGCCTGGATGGGCTGACCGGTGGAATCTGTCACTTTGCCATACGCCCGACCGATCGAAGGGGGAGCCTGCCGTTGGCCGCCGCCGGGGGCGCCGGGTTTTCCGCCAGGTTGTCCGCCCGGGGCTTGCGCCTGGGCGGTTAGCATGAAGAAGGATAAAGCGAAAATGGTAGCTAATTTTCTCACAAACGTAAATTTTAACTGCAAATTTAAATTCAGGTTTCGATTCCTATTACGCCATTACTGCAAACGGAGCAAAAAACGCGGTAAACGGCGCAAATCTGTCGGCAAGCGCATTCTACCGCTGGCCGCTTATCTTTGTTCCTATGTTAGTCTACAGGAAATGCAGCTTTGTTACAATTGCCGCGTTTATTTTATTGAATCTTTGTATGAACAAGATTTATGGTCAAGCCGTTAGTCAAAGAGAAGCGGAGCAACATAAATGGTGGAAAGAGGCGATAGTGTATCAAATCTATCCGCGCAGCTTTAAGGATAACGATGGTGACGGCATCGGCGATCTCAAGGGGATCATTTCCAAATTAGATTATATTAAGAGTCTTGGAGTCACGGTGATCTGGCTCAATCCCATCTATCGGTCGCCCAACGACGATAATGGTTATGACGTAAGTGATTACAGGGATATCATGGAGGAATTCGGTACGATGGCCGATTTCGATGCGTTACTGAAGGGGCTTCATGAACGGGGAATCAAGCTGGTGATGGACCTTGTGGTGAATCACAGTAGTGATGAGCATCCCTGGTTCCAGCAGAGTCGTAGTTCGCGGAACAGTCCTTACCGGAATTATTATCACTGGTGGGATGCGGAGCGGGGCAAGCCACCGTACCGGTATAGTTTATTTGACGTCAATCACGACGGCTGGCGGTATGATTCACTGACCAATGCTTATTATCTGCATTATTTTTCGCGGAAGCAACCCGACTTGAACTGGGAAAATCCTCAGGTGCGTTCGGCCGTGTATGACGTTATGCGGTTCTGGGCGGACAAAGGGATCGATGGGTTCCGGTTAGACGCCTTTCAGTTTGTGGCGAAGGATACGACGTGGCCTGTGTGGCCGGCGGGATGGGAAAAGCATTTCATGCAATACTACGCCATGGGTCCGCATCTCCATGACTATCTGAAGGAGATGAACAGCCAGGTGCTGAGCCGTTACGATGTGATGAGTGTGGCGGAGGGTGCGGGCAATTCTTTCGCGGATGCGCATGCGCTCGTCGATGCGGACCGGAAGGAGCTGAATATGGCGTATGCATTCGATGCGGTAGATATCCCCAGGCCGGGCGGCTATAGTCTGCTGACGCTCAAGGGTGTGTTCACGCGGTGGGACAGCGCCTTCAGGGACAAGGGCTGGTTGGCGATCTTTTTGGCCAATCATGATCAGGCGCGGCTGGTGAGCCGGTTTGGGAACGACAGTCCGGAATTTCGTGTCGTCTCATCGAAGATGCTAAGCACCTTTGTGCTGACGATGCGGGGGACACCCTTCTATTATAACGGGGATGAGTTGGGGATGACGAATCCGGGTTTCCGGCAGATCAGCGATTATCGCGATGTAGCGGTGTTGAACGAATACAAACACCGGCAGGCGACGGGTGGCGATCTGAATGCCTATCTGGAGGAGATGTCGTTTGGGGCACGCGACAATGGCCGGACGCCGATGCAATGGGATGCCACTCCGAATGCGGGTTTTTCGACGGGGACGCCGTGGATCGGTGTCAATCCTAACTATACGACGATCAATGTGGCGGCGCAGGAGAAGGATAGTTCCAGTTGTCTCAACTATTTCCGGCGGCTGGTGCGGGTGCGGAAGAATAACCCGGTACTCGTCTATGGAGCGTATAAATTACTGGACCGTGACAACAGGCAGATTTACGCCTTTACGCGGACGTTTGGAGATCGGATCGTCTGGGTGTTGCTGAATTTTTCCGCTTTACCGGCGACGACGGCGGTGAGGGTGCCTGGCGGGGCGGTGCTATTGATCGGGAACTATGCCCGGGTGTCGGGGGCTACACTTCGGCCGTACGAGGCAAGGGTATACGAGACGCAAATGCCCCGGTAGAATTGCGAATTTCCGCCTCTCCGGCAGGAGCATCCTATTTATTCAAAAAAGGTTTTAGCAAATCGATAGGGACGGGGAATATGGTTGTTGAATTCTTCTCCGTTGCTATTTCCCGCAAGGTTTGCAGATAGCGCAAGGTCAATGCACTGGGTTCTCCGGACAGGATCTTTGCCGCATCGGCCAGTCTCTGGGAAGCCTGGAATTCTCCCTCGGCTGCGATTATTTTACTGCGCCGTTCCCGTTCGGCTTCCGCCTGTTTGGCCATGGCCCGCTGCATTTCCTGTGGGAGATCGATCTGCTTGACCTCCACGTTGGAAACTTTGATTCCCCATGGCTCGGTATTGGAGTCGATGATTTGCTGGAGTTTGTGGTTGATCTTTTCCCGCTGGGAAAGAATGTCGTCCAACTCGGATTGTCCCAATACGCTTCGCAACGTTGTTTGTGAGAGTTGCGAAGTAGCCATCAGGAAATTTTCAACCCCGATTACGGCTTTCTGGGGTTCGATAACCCGGAAATAAACGACAGCATTTACTTTGATGGACACATTGTCCTGCGTGATAACATCCTGTGTCGGAACATCCATCACTACCGTACGCAGGCTGACCTTCACCATTTTATCAATCACGGGGATCAAAAAAATAAGTCCGGGCCCTTTGATCCCATCGTTGCCGATCAACCGTCCTAACCGGAAAACCACGGCACGATCATATTCGCGAAGAATACGGATCGCATTAGCCAAAATCAGGACGGCAAAAACAATGATCACGACTGTAACGACCGAAATCTGTTCCATATTATTTATTTAGAATTAGTGGCTTCCCTTTCAACATACAGTTTAAGGTTCCTTATTCCCTTCACGAGTACCGTTTCTCCCTTGTCGATCCTTCCTGTAAGGGATTCTGCGTTCCAGATCTCCCCCTGCAGCCTGACGGAGCCTGCGGGGTCGAGGACTTCCATTGCCTCTGCCTTTGCCCCAACGATTGCTTCGATACCGGAAACCGGCTTCCGTTTTTGGGCTTTCAAGGCCATCCCGATCACAAAAAGAAAAAATGAGGCCGACACAAGGGTCGCTGAGATGATGACAGACCGGGAGACTCCCACCAGTTCCAGCGACGAATTACTCCGGAACAATAGCATCGAGCCGAGCAGGAGGGAAACGACGCCACCGATGGCCAGTAGCCCATGACTTGCAATTTTTAACTCCAGCAGAAAAAGAAGAATGCTGAAAACGATCAATGCCAATCCGGCATAGTTGACAGGCAGGACGTGCATCGAATAAAAGGCCAGCACCAGTGCAATGACCCCGACAATGCCCGGCAGGATGGCTCCCGGGCTGTATAATTCAAAAAGTACGCCATAGAAGCCAAGCATCATGACTATATAGCTGATGCTTGGATCGCTGATAATATTCAATAGTTTTTCTACAAAACCCATCTCCTTCCGTACTAACCGGGCACCCTTTGTATGCAGGGTAACCGTTCCTGCTTCAAGTTCAACCCGTCTTCCGTCAAGCTGGTTCAGGAGATCCTGTTCACTGAAGGCAACCAGATCGATGACTTTTTTCTCCAGTGCCTCCTCTTCTGTAATGGAGACGCTCTGACGAACCGCGTCTTCCGCCCATTGCATATTGCGGTTTCGTTTCTCAGCGATACTTCGGATAAATGCCGCGGCATCATTCTCTCCTTTTTTATTCATGATCGAATCGGGCTCCTGCCCCATTCCCACAGGGTGCGCCGCACCGATATTCGTACCGGGAGCCATAGCGGCGATATGGGCGGCCATGACAATAAAGACCCCTGCAGAGCCTGCATGTGCCCCGGCGGGTGAAACATAGATAACGACGGGTACCGGTGATTTCAGGATATTGCTGACAATAACCCTTGTCGACTGCAATAAACCGCCGGGAGTATTGAGTTCGATGATCAAGCAGGCCGCATTTTCCTGATGAGCCTTTTCTATCCCTTCGGAAATATAGTCTGCAACTACCGGATTGATGGAGCCATCAATATGTAGAGAGACGACTGTTTGCGCAGAAAGCACAAACGGCAGGAAAAGGAAATAATATAGCAAAATGCGTTTCACCTACCCTTAGTTTGTAAAATCCCACCGGCCTGCAGGGAAAGAACTACTGTAAATTACTGAATTCCTCAATTTATTTGTAGTAATTTTACTACAAACGTTTTCCATCCGTCTTATGAGGAGAAAAATCTTCATACTATTCTATTTTTTCGGAATAGGCATTGGATGTGCGGCTCAGAACGGCGGGAGCAATCTCTTCCCTGCCAGCAGCAACAAGTATGATATCAGACAATATAATAGTGAGAATGGGCTGCCCCAAAACAGTGCTACCGGCCTGCTGCTGGATAAAAATGATTTCCTATGGATCACTACACAAAACGGCCTGGTAAGATTCGACGGCCGGCGATTCAGAATATATGACAGGTTCAATACACCCGCCATAAAATCGAACCGGTTTTCCGTGATCGCTCAATCGTCGCAAGGAGAAGTTCTGTTGGGTTCCTCCTTTGATCCGGCAGAGATCTACAAGGTGATGCCGGATTATACCGTAACAACCGACACCGCAAGAACACGTATTGCCCACAAGTTTCTACATATCAATTCAAAAGGGTTTTTTGACTGCACCCCTTTGTTCAGGTATTATGCCAAAGCAGGGAAAGGTATCGATAGCTCCTTTTTGATTGGCTTATGTTCATCCGAAACATTCGTGATCCTGAACGATAGTGAAGTAGTCGTTCGTGATAGCCTGAACAAATGGTATTACCTGAACAATGTATCTGCCGAAGTGCTTGAATTGCCGGTGAGTTTTACTAACGGGGGCACCCATGTCTTCGTTCTGCAAGGGATATTTTGTATCTGCTCCGAAAGTGGTGAATGGCTTTTTTTCAAACATGGAAGAGAGACAATCTTAAAGGTGGATAAGACATTATCCGATCTGTTGAAGAAGGCCTCTTCCGGGCCCGGGCTCAACTTTAGGATCGGCCCCGGGGGAGATCAGGTACTAATCAGGTACCAGAATGATATTTATGAAGTAGCCTGGCACCAGGGTGTGTTGACGGGCGAGGTTATTTTTCAAGATCTGCATATCCTCGATAAAATAATCGCCACTTCTTTTTTGTACGATAAAAAGAATCAGCGGCTTTTTATTGCGACGGTCACAAGCGGGTTTTTTATCGTTACGAAAAAATTATTTAAGGCGCTCACTTTCAAGTCCCCCGACCCTCTTGATAATGCTTTCAAAGCCTTCCTTTTACTTCCCAACAAAAAGATACTTACCCAGAATGGAATATTGGACAAAAGCGATTGGAACGATGATCGCTTATTCAAAGCGAATGTGTGGCCCGATGGAAACTGTTTCTATAAGGCGAAAAGTAAAACCATCTGGGTGTCCAAAGACAAGCGATTGCATATTTATGACAGTACTTTTTCAAGGGAATTAACCGTCGATAGCCTTTTGCTGGACTCCTATATAACCTGCATCATTCAGGATAGCAGGCAGACCATCTGGATCAGCACACTTACTTCCCTGCTGAAGATGGAGGGCGGAAAACTGCAATATGTCTTTAAACGTCATCCACATTTCGTCACTCACAATATTGAATCGATAGCCGAGGTCTCGCCAACGGAATTGTGGATTGGCTCCCGGGATGGAATTTACGCTTATGATGCTGCTAAGAATAGAGTCCGGGAGAACCCTGTTCTGGCTCAAGTATATGCCCGAAATATTTATCGGGCAAAGGACAATAGCATCTGGGTGGCTACCTATGGAAATGGATATTATAAGTATCAAGAGGGGCAGTTCATCGCGCTTCCTGTGGACCCGCAGAATTACCTGTCTACCCCTCATGCTTTTTTGGAAGATGACCTTGGATTTTTTTGGATCACCACCAATCATGGAATATTCAGGATCAGGAAAAAGGATCTGGACGGCTTTACAACAGGCAGAGAGGATAGCCTTTATTATTATTATATCGATAAGTCATCCGGGTTTAATACCAATGAGTTTAACGGCGGGTGTAATCCTGCGTCGCAGACGGACGATGACGGAAACTTTTACTTCCCGTCGCTTGATGGGATCGTATATTTCAATCCCGACAGCCTGCATCCGGAGATGCCCGACAAGGCAATTTTCGTGGATGACCTCTTCGTTGATTCGCTGAGGCTCGATCCCAGGATGGCTCAAAGGATTAAACCGGATTTCCACCAGATTATTGTAGACATTACGACTCCATTTTTTGGGCTGGAAGAAAATTTGAAGATGGAGTATACGCTCGGCCCGGGGGAAAAATGGCATCCTGTAAACAGGGACGGCAGGATTACTATCAACAGATTGCCTCATGGAAAGTATACCCTTACAATCAGAAAGCATAATGGCGTTGCGGAATACCGGTTCACGTACCTGGCTATCTCTTTCGAGATACAGCCCCATTGGTACAACACCTGGCTATATTATACCTTGTTGGCGTTGACTGCAGGCAGCCTGCTGTTGCTTCTATTCAGGCTAAGGATCAGGATACTCCGACAGCAGAATTTACGGCTGCAGATCAAAGTAGATGAAAGAACTTCCGAGCTGGAGCAAAGTACAATAATAAAAGGGCGGCTTCTTTCTGTGATCATGCATGACATGCGTTCGCCTATGTTCTCCCAGGCGCTTCTCATCGACGAATTGCATTCGGGTCTTCATAAGCTCAGCGAGCCGGAATTAAATAAACTATTCTTTTTGTTAAAGGATTCCAACAACAGGATATGCCAGTTCAGTACTGATTTTCTTACCTGGTACGATGCGCAAAAGGAGGGATTTTCGATGAAGTGTGAGGATATTGAATTGCTCGATTTTATTAAAGAGGCTACCGTTCTATATAAAGACATCGCCCTTAGAAAGGGTTTATATTTCAATTGGGATATCCCTGCCGGGCTGACCCTGATCTCGGATAGAAATATGCTTGCCACCGTCATCCGGAACCTGGTTGATAATGCGGTCAAATACACTGCCGCCGGCAGCATCGGGATCAGCGCCTTTCAAAAGAATGGTCGTGTTCAAATACAGGTGAAAGACACGGGTCAGGGGATGACTGCTTTAAAAATAAAGCAAATAAGAGCTATCAATGAAAAGGATAATAATAGGACGGTACAAACTTTTGGTTACCGGTTTATAATAGAACTGGTACGAAAATTAAATGGCGAAGTGGACATTGAATCGGCGCCGGAGAGGGGTACGACGGTTGTGGTGAGCTTTAAGGCATAGCGGTCTCCAAATGGTATATCCTGGCTAATCTATCCAGATCATGAAGCGTCTTAATTTTCAGTTTTTCGAATATTCTGGCCTTATATGTTCCGACTGTGGAGGAATGTACGTTCAGTATTTTCCTGATTTCCAGGAGCGAATAACCATTCAATAAATATTTGACCGTCTGAATCTCCCTGTCCGAAAGCCTTTCGAAAGGGTTATCCGCACCCTTCTTTGAATGCATGTCTTCGTTGAGCTCTTTTCTTAACTTCTTGCTGATATAAACGTCTCCCTTTAACACACAAGTAAGTGCCTGCCTGATTTCATCGGACCTGGATTCTTTATTCAGGTATCCGAGGACCCCCAATTTGATAAACCTTATTGCATATAACTCCTCCGAATTCATGCTATAAATCAGGATCTTGGATAGCTCCCGATAGGCAAAAACGTTGGTGACCAACGTGACAGAGTCGGTATAGGGCATATTGATATCCAAAACGATGAGCTCATAATCGTTCTTTTTCACAAAAGCGATCACTTCGTCTCCATTGGAGGCTTCATCGAAGACCGAAGATGGAAGAAGGTCTTGAATAATTAGTTTTACGCCGGATCTTACTATTGTATGGTCGTCGGCTAATAACACCCTCTTTGTTTCCATACAAAAATTTGTTTGTCGGTGTTGGACAGATATACTGTATGAAATTACCACTTCTTTTTGTTTATTTTATAATATGCTGAATATCAATTTTTTAAATCGTTTTAGCAAAATGAGCATGTAGATATACTACGACAAAAAACGACAAAAAACGTTAGTTCCTTTACATCACGAGATCGTTAGACATGTACATAAGATATTTTAAGTTATCACCTGGAAAACCAAAATTATCCGTAACCTATGGAAGTTGCTTCCTTAATTTTTAACTTATAAAATCCTTTGTTGTGAACCCGACATTTTTCGCGAAACTATCCTTACACGAGCTTGTTTCCGAGTTGGTGCAAAGCTTGTTGCCTGTAACAGTAAGACGCTCTAATCTTGTCCTGAATGAGATTTCCCGCGATCTTTATATCGAAGCCGATGAGAACATGCTGGCCTATGTACTTTGGAACCTGATCAATGGGACGGTCCAAAGTACCTACAACAAATGCATTCGTATAGAAGCCACGGCGGCAGATGATCGGTTAATGGTCCGAATAAAGGATGTCGGAACTTATTTCCGTCTTATGAATTCCAAGGACTACAGACAAGTGCAGGACGTGGCGCAACGGCTGGGGGGAAGCATTAGCATCGAAAACGGGAAGGAGTATGGAGTGGATGCAGCCTTCTATATTTCAAACTGCCTGGTGGCTGCCTAACAGCGAGTGTTTCTATTTAAAAAGCAATCTGTCATGGGAAGAAATAGTGCATATCAGGAAATATTGTTAATCAGGGGCACCAGCTTTGTGACGGAAGAATTATCCAAGAAAGACGGCACCCGGCATAACAACCATCTTTTTGACAACGAACGGCTGGAAGAAGCCTGTTGGAATGGCATGCTACAAACCAGACTTCCGGAGATCTTTTCAGAAGCGCCTGATGGTAGGGGCTTCTTCCTTTGGCAGATCAAAGAAGCTGAATCCTTCCTGGTACTTGAACTGGGCGAGGCTCCTACCGGTGTGGACGGTTATTCCTCTATTGTCCCTTATTTATTTGTTGCTGCACAGAATCATAGCTGAAAGCATCTGCCGGCGCCCGTATTTATTTCACGCCCTTGTTTGCGTCCCAGTTACCGGCGAGTTTGCGGATGTAAATGATCTGGCCTGTGTGGTAGGCGTTGTGCGTATTGATATTGGCGATGGTCGGGTACCATTTTTCGAGCTTGGCGTCGTCGGCTTCGCTGATCGCCTTTTCCCATTGCGCCATGACCTCATTGAGCTCTTTTACGGTTGCGGCCCAGGACTCCTCCGTGAACTTGGTAAAGGTCGTGTTATTGTCGCCATTGAAGGCGGCGGGTTTCCTGTCATAGAATTTGTCGAGCGACTGTTTGTTCCAAAAAAGCAGATGATACGCGAGCTCGCCCACGGAGTGGCTCGAGTCATTGGGTTTCCACATGGCTTGCTGTGCGGAAAGGCCGTCGACGGCGACGCTTACGGGGACGAACCATTCTTCTTTGTTCCAGGTGTTCCGGAATTGTTTGAGCAGGACGCTGCGGAGTGTCGGAGCCGCTTTTTGTTGGGCGAAGGCGGGGGCCGAGCAGCCGAGGATAGCGATAAGCAGGAGGGTGTTTCGCATGGTTTTTTTGGTTGATGTGGGTCAAATATAGGATGGATGTCGCGGTTGCACATGCGTTTTTGATGGATGGTATCGGCCCGCGGCAGAGCCGCGGGCCGATGGTTTTATTTCTGGCGTTCGAGGAAGGCCTTGCCGGCGGTGCGGGCGGCATTGGCCTTTTCGAGGATGGCCGCGGCTTCGCTGCCGAGGACGAGATGGATGGGCGGTTCGATCAATAAACGTGGTGGCCTTCCGCGGCGCGTTTGAGGAGGTCGTCTTTCTTCACGTCGACCTGCTGGCCGATGGGTTTGCCATCGCGGTAGGTGATCACGTTGATCTGGCCGGCGCCCACCGGAAACTTCACCGGGGTGCCGTCGTATTTGGCATACGTATTGTCGGGATTGGTTTGGTCGAAGGTATAATAGATATCCAGACCGCTGATCTCGGTAGACATGCCTACGGTGAGCTCGCCGCCCTGGATACGTTTGGGAATGAGCGTTACATTGTAGGCGCTGCGGGCATATTTGATATGTGCATGGTCCATGCGGACAAATTCTGTTTCCATTCTTTTCGTGAAGTCATCCCAGTTGCGTGCTGACTTGGGGCTCCAGTAGACTTCGGCCAGCGCGAGACCGCGGGGCCAGGTCATGTATTCCGCATGACGGAAGTTGGGCACCGATTCACTCCAGAGATTGCCTTGTCCGCCAAGGATGAGGTTTTCGTCGACGCTGTCCGGAACAGGGTCCCAGCTATAGGAATCCTTAAGCCGGCAGATGCCATAGGTCGGCGGTTCGACAGCGCTCTCGCCCTGGTAGAGATCGAG
>Ga0134128_10000562_pt1 | contig 51318 bp, 46 predicted proteins | sample KB31754_FD_96462 | JGI IMG/M metagenome (GOLD analysis project Ga0134128, IMG submission 96462) | Terrestrial soil microbial communities with excess Nitrogen fertilizer from Kellogg Biological Station, Michigan, USA - KB3-175-4 | ecosystem: Environmental > Terrestrial > Soil > Unclassified ... | reverse complement strand
GTCACATCGAGCCCGGCACGGATCAGGCTGCGAGCCATCCCAGCCCCCATGATCCCCGTCCCCAGTACAGCCACAGCCTTAGTCATCCCGTCCTCCCACCCCGTCCTCCCACCCCTGCTCCCGACATGGAGACATATCGGGCCGACGAGGCCACGAAAACCCCGATATGTCTCCATGTCGGGAGCCACCGAGGCTGGTGGTCACGGCACCAGTATTCCCGCTGGTGTCCGCGGCAATCCGGCATCCCGCGCAGAAAAGCTCCGGACCCGGCTAGCGAAGGTTGTGTCCGGCGCAGACACGTGCAACGGTGACACCGCGACCGGTACGCCTCGCATGTGTGCACACTGAGGGGACCAACACGATGAGCGCTCAGAGATCGCCCTCCGGGCGGGCACCGAGAAGCACTCTGGGGCAGTCAGCACGCCACCGCACCGTGCAGGTGGCCACCGCACTTGTGCTGGCGGCGATCTTCGCGCTGGTAGGGACGACTGCCGCGATGGCGGGGCCGGGGTGTCCAACCGTGCCGGGAGTGTGTCCAGGTCCACTGCGATAGCGCCGGACAAGACCCCGAGCCTGACCAGCTCCCAGACCTCCACACCACGGGTCACCAATCCGCTGTGCGCTGCTTGGCGATCTCGGTGAGCCGGTGCCAGGCCGGCGACGACGCGCCGCGCGACGTCGCAACCACGGGGCCGATAGGCTGCCTGTGCGGTTGCTGGGCACGACGACAGTGCCTACCTGCTTCGCGTACCGGCAAAGGTGTTTGCAACTCTGCTGTGCGTGGATCGTTTCCCGTCTGATCGCTGTGAAGAGTTGCTGAGCGAGGCCGCATCGCGCGCGCGACGCTACCTCCAAGATGTCTGTCGGCGTCCGGTGACGCCGACCCGGACCGACCTGGCTGAGCTGCAGCGCTTCGTGGAGCCCTTGCCCGAGCATCCCTCGGATCCGCGGCAGACGTTGACGCTGTTGGACGAGGCAGGCTCACCGGCGACCGTGGCCAGCGCTGGTCCGCGCTACTTCGGGTTCGTCACCGGTGGCACGCTGCCGATCGCCCTCGCGGCGGGATGGCTGGGCATGGCGTGGGACCGAAACGCCGCGCTGCCGGTGATGAGCCCGGTCGCGGCCCGCCTCCACGAGATCACTCGCGGCTGGTTGGTGAACTTGTTCGGACTACCGCAGACCACGGCTGCGGCGTTTGTCACCGGCGCGACGATGGCCAACGTCACCGCCCTCGCCGCCGCGCGTGATCACCAGCTTTCGGCGGCGGGCTGGGACGTGCCACGCCACGGGTTGTGCGGTGCCCCGCCAATCACCGTGGTGGTCGGGGAACGAGCCCATTCCACAGTGTTCAAGGCACTGGGGCTGATCGGGCTGGGCCGCGATCGCGTCCACCGGGTCCCCGTTGATGAGCAAGGCCGGATGCGCCCCGAACTACTCCCGCGTGTGCAGGGTCCGATGATCGTGTGCGCGCAGGCCGGGGAGGTCAACACCGGCGCGTTCGACCCGTTCCCTCAGATCGCCGCTTGGGCACGAGAGCACCGCGCCTGGCTGCATATCGATGGCGCGTTCGGACTGTGGGCGTTGGCCGACTCCGCCTGCCGTCATCTCGGCCACGGGCTCGCGGAGGCCGATTCGTGGGCCACCGATGCGCACAAGTGGCTCAACGTCGCCTACGACAGCGGCATCGCCCTCGTGCGCGACCCCGCCCACCTCCAGCGCAGCTTCGCCTCGGTCGCTGACTACCTTCCGCCTGAGGACGGTTTCGAGGCGATGCACCACACACCCCAGTCCTCCCAACGCGCCCGCCAGATCGAGATATGGGCGGTGATGCGCAGTCTGGGCCGCAGCGGGCTGGCCGAACTGGTCGCCAACAGCTGCCGCCAAGCCCACCGCATCAGCGCGGCCCTGGCCCAGGCCGGGTTGGAAATCCTCAACGACGTCATGCTCAACCAGGTCCTCGTCGCCGCCCGCGACGACGAAACAACCCAGCGGCTCATCGCCACCGTCCAGGCCGATGGAACCTGCTGGTGTGGTCCCACAAAATGGAACGAGCGGACCGCGATGCGCATCAGCGTCTGCGGCTGGAACACTACCGACCACGACGCCTACCGCAGCACCGAGGCAATTCTGCGCTGCGCCCACGAAGCCGGAGCGCTTCCTCGATAGCGGAAGCCGATGCCTGGCCGGTGGCAACGTGTCGAGCAGGTGCACCACCCCGGGCTCCCCACCTGACGGCTCGTCACCGATCGGTCCAGTCCAACCAGGGTTTGCTGTCGAGGTAACGATGGACCCGCTTGAGGTAGCGCTCCGAACCGGCATCCTTCCAGTGACCTGACCAGTGCCAGCCCACGCAGTGCCAGAGGTCCCCGGGGCCGTAATCGCCGCCCAAGTAGGTGACCCAGCCCTCGTAGCAGGCACGCATACGTGCACCGTAATAGTCGACATTGAACGCGGTACTCTGCCGGGATAACGGATAGGATCCCGGCAGGTAGATGTGCTTGAGCTGCATGATCCCGAAGCTGGTCGGGCAGGGTGGGGTGTCGCCGTCGACACAGTTGTCGGGATCGCGCGAGTAGTCGGAGACAGTGCTCTGTCGCCAATCACTTTCCTGGACAGCCACCGCCCGTAACAGGTCGGCGTCCAGGCCCCACTTGCAGGCGCCCCAAGCGAGGATTTCGCCCGTCGTACCGGTGAAGTTGCCGTCGATACGGGAAACAAACTGTTGATTTGCCTGCTTGGTGAAGTCCTTCCAGATCGGCATCACCACCCGGTCGGGAACGAACTGGTTGGCTGGGGTGTTCTCCGGCCGTGGCTCAGGCTGATCACGCTTGACTCGCTCGGCGCATTCCTGCCCCGAAGGCAGCGCGGCGCCCACCGGAAGCGTGACGAGGTTTTGCTCGCCATTATTTACCGACGTGCTTGACGTGCATGCGCCTATGGCGAAAAGGAGAAGAAACACGATGGCAACGCTGGCGAACCGCTTCATGAAATCACCCGGTACCCAGCGCGACCACGCCACGGCGCAGTGCGCGAACCGCGGAGGCCGCCGCCAGTCCGACTCCGGAGCCCTCCCCGGCGACACCGCGCACCTGATCGAGCAGGTCCACCACCTGCCGGCACCACCGGACGAAGTCCCCAGCGGACAGTTCTACGCCGTTTGTCTGCGCGGCCGCCAGCACCGCCGACAGCGACTCCCCGCGCGCCCATCGGTACACCGGCCAGGCGAAGCCCAGATCGGGTTCGCGGGTGCGTTCCAGCCGGTGGCGCCGCTCGTCGGCCTCCAAGTCCGCCCACAACCGCACGATGGCCACCAGCGCGTCACTCACCGGACCGGACGGAACCCGCGGGGTGGCGTCGTCGCCACGAGCCTCGTAAACCAGGGCTGAGACGACCGCGGCCAGCTCGGCGGGCGCCAGACCATCCCAGATCCCGCGCCGCAGGCATTCCGCGGTCAGCAGGTCGGTTTCCGACCACAACCGGGCCAGCCGGTGACCGTGCGCGGTCAGCTGCTCGCCTTCTAGGTAGCCGCGCTCGGCCAGCAACGCCCGGATCCGGTCGAAGGTCCGGGCCAGCGAATGCGTGGTGGCCGCGACCTGCTGGCGCATCGTCTCAGTCTCGCGGTGCAGCCGGTCGTAACGCTCTGCCCACCGCGCATGCGTTTCCCGGTCGTCACAGCCGTGGCAGGGGTGGGCCCGCAGCGCACGGCGCAACGCCGCCAGTTCGGCGTCGTCGGCGGCTTCGCTGCGCCGCCGAGACCGCGGCGGTACCGGGATGCCGGTTTCGCGCAGCGCCGACGCGAGGTCGCGGCGCACCCGGGGGACGCGATGCTCCACCCGCTTGGGCAGCCGCATCCGGCCCAGTGCCTGCACCGGGGCCGGGAAGTCGGCGATCGAGAGCCGGCCCGCCCACCGATCCTCGGTGAGCACCAGCGGTCGCGAATCCTCGCCGGGCCCCTCGCCGGTGTCGAGCACCACGGCCAGCCCCGACCGGCGCCCACCGGGAACGGCGATGACGTCTCCGCGTTCCAGGCGGGCCAGCGACGCCACCACCTCGGCGCGTCGCGCCGCACCACTGCTGCGTGCCAGCGTCCGCTCCCGCTCGGAGATCTGCCTGCGCAACCGGGCGTACTCGGCGAAGTCGCCCAGGTGGCAGGCCATCGCCTCGGCATAGCCGGCCAGCGCTTCGGCGTTGCGGTCGATGCACCGAGCCAGACCCACCACCGAGCGATCCGCCTGGAACTGGGCGAAGGATCGCTCGAGCAGCGCCCGCCCGGCGGCCACTCCGACCCGGTCCACCAGGTTGACGGCCATGTTGTAGCCGGGCCGGAATGAACTGCGAAGCGGGTAGGTGCGCGTCGACGCCAGCCCAGCCACCTGCGCCGGGTCCACGCCTGGCTGCCAGAGCACGACGGCGTGGCCTTCGATGTCGATGCCGCGACGCCCGGCGCGACCGGTGAGTTGGGTGTACTCACCCGGCGTCAGGTCCACGTGGGCCTCGCCGTTGTATTTGATCAATCGTTCCAGCACCACCGTGCGGGCCGGCATGTTGATCCCCAACGCGAGGGTCTCGGTGGCGAACACCGCCTTGACCAGCCCCCGGACGAACAACTCCTCGACAGTCTCCTTGAACGCGGGCAACATCCCGGCGTGGTGCGCCGCGACTCCCCGTTCCAGCGCCTCGCGCCACTCCCAGAAACCGAGCACTCCGAGATCGCCTTCGGGCAAATCGGCCGTGCGGATGTCCACCACCCGGCGGATCTCCTCAGCCTCCTCGCCAGTGGTCAGCCGCAGTCCGCTGCGGACACACTGGTTCACCGCAGCCTCGCAACCGGCTCGGCTGAAGATAAACGTGATCGCAGGCAACAGACCGGCGCGATCCAGCCGCGCCACCACGTCCACCCGGGTCGGTGGCCGGAACCGAACTCCCCCGTCGCGCCGCCGATCCCAGCCGCTGTGGCGTTCCATTTCATGCACCCGCTGGACGAGGTGCGGGTCGACGGTGAGCCGTCCGCTGCTGGACTTCTCGGCGAACAGGTCGAACATCCGCGTGCCGACCATCATGTGCTGCCACAGGGGCACCGGCCGGTGCTCGTCGACCACCACAGCGGTGCCGCCGCGCACATCGACGAGCCACTCGCCGAATTCTTCGGCGTTGCTCACCGTGGCGGACAGGCCGACAATCCGGACGCTATCGGGCAGGTTGAGAATCACCTCTTCCCAGACCGCGCCGCGGAACCGGTCAGCGAGGTAGTGAATCTCGTCCATCACGACGTAGGCCAGCCCGCCGAGAGTGGCCGATCCGGCGTAGAGCATGTTGCGCAGCACTTCGGTGGTCATCACGACCACCGGCGCGGAACCGTTGATCGACGTGTCACCGGTGAGCAGGCCGACGGCGTCGGCGCCGTGGCGGGCCACCAGGTCGGTGTGCTTCTGGTTGGACAGTGCCTTGATCGGCGTCGTGTAGAAGCACTTGCGGCCCTGGGCCAGCGCCAGATGGACCGCGAACTCGCCAACCACGGTCTTGCCGGCCCCGGTGGGCGCGCACACCAGCACGCCGTGGCCCTCCTCCAGCGCCTCGCACGCCGCATCCTGAAAGGGGTCCAGCTCGAAGCTCAGACCGCCGGCGAACTCATGGAGGGCAGGTAGCGCGACCCGCCGGCGCGCGGCTGCGTATGCCTCGGCAGGAGAGTCGGCCACCCTCCCAGGCTGTCACACCACCCCGTTGGCCGCCCTTCAAGTACCGCCAACCCGCCTTCGCGCAGCTCTCAGCCGCTACCAACCCATTCGGTGGCCGGTGAGGTCACGGCCGGACCTGATTACGACGGGTCTCCGGTGTCCTCAGTCGAAGAACCAGCGCCGTCAGCGAGGATCAGGTAGAGCGCGCGCCGCGCGTCGGCCAACACAGACTGAGCCGCATCGACCTGGGCGCGCGTGCCGTTGGCGGCGACTGCCCTGGCCGCACTGTGTACCTCGGTGATCGCGGCTCGCAGGCTGGGCGCCTCGGCATAGGACGCGGTGATCGCTGCGAACGGGTCGGTCACACCATGGCGCGGATCGTCCAGGTAGGCGCGGCCCGCGTCGGTGAGTGACACGAGCTTGCGTCCGCCTTCGACTTCGACGGTGACCAGCCCCTCGTCTTCGAGCTGGGCGATGGTCGGGTAGATCGCGCCGGGGCTTGGTCGCCATGCCCCGCGGGTGCGTTCGGTCATCGCCTGCATCAACTGATAACCGTGCATCGGCTGCTCGGCTAGCAGGATCAGGGTGGCAGCGCGGACATCGCCACGCTGCGCCCGGCCGCGACCACGTCGTTCGCCTCGGAGGGAATGGTCTCGGCCCGGGAAGCGGCCTCTGCCGCTGTGTCTTCGTTCGTTGTGCATCATGTGCAACCTCCTTCTGTTGAAGACACTGTCATGTTAACACTCGATATATCGCGATGCAACGCTAGACGTCGCGCTGACGGAGTCAGTCGCAGGGGAGATGGGTCAGGCGACGACGGCGAGCGCGCCCGGTTCGCAGTGCACGGTCACCGGCAAGGTGCCCTGCGGCTCCCCATCCGCGTACACTGGCCAACCCGGGTCGCCGTCGATGCGCACGGTGTCGCCCCGCAGCACGGTCACCTCTGGCTCATGGACGTGGGCACCGGCTCGCACCGACGGGAACACGCGCAACAGCCGGCGCCGGCTCACCGCGGCGATGGCGATCACGTCGAGCAGGCCGTCGGTCAGCGTGGCATCCGGGCAGATCCGTAACCCGCCGCCGTAGCAGGGTCCGTTGCCGACCGCCACGAGGATCGCCTCCAGTTCCACCGCGCGACCGCCTACCTGCACCCGCACCGGCCGGGGAGCCAGCGCGGCGAGCTCGGCCAGTACCGCCAGCTCGTACCGGCGCGGACCGGCAGGCCAGCGCATCGCATTGGCCCGCGCGTTCACCGAGGCGTCGAAGCCGGTGCACAGCACCGTGGAAAAACACGCTGCGCCGACGATGCGACCCACGTCGATCCGCCGGCGCCGCCCCGACCGCAGCATCCCCGCGACGTGCTCAGCGGCCGCGACCGCATCGGTGGGTAAGCCCAGCGCCGCCGCCAGGTCGTTGCCGCTGCCGCTGGGCAGCACCGCCAACGCGGTTGCGGTGCCGGCCACGGCCTGGGCGGCAAGGTGCACGGTGCCATCACCACCGAGAACGGCGATCACGTCATCACCGCACTGCACCGCTTGCGTGGCGAGCCTGCTGGTGTCGGCAGCATCCGAAGTTTCCGTGGCCACCAGGCCGGGCACCGCAGCCCGCAGTGCACTCGCCACGCTGCCGGCCACTCTGCCCGCCGCTCCCCGCCCAGAACGCGGATTCACAATCAACGTGGCGCGCACGGCCGGGAATCATACGGTTCGTCTTGGGTCCGCAGCACATGCTGGACCGGGTCGGTGAGATCTGCTCGTCGATGGCGGCTACGTCGGCATGGGCCGATCGCCGCGACGCGCAGACCCCCTATGACCATCCACCATCGACGGCTTACGTCGCTTCGTCGTAGCGGGGGGCCGGATCGTCCGACGGCGGCATGGAGTCGACGTGGTGATCGAGCGGTGAGGGCTCGTCGGGGTCGAGATCGTCCCAGCCCTGTTCGGCCCGGCGCCGGGCCACTGCGCGATCATGCGACCGCGCGATCAACACCGCCGACTCGAACAGCACGATCAAGGCGAAAGCCAAGGCCAGCATCGAGATCGGATCGTTGCCCGGGGTGGCCACCGCGGCCAGCACGAAAAGGCCGAACACGATGCCGCGTTGCCAGCGCTTCAACTTCGCGTAGGGCAGCACACCGACCCTGTTGAGCATCACCACCAGCAGCGGCAGTTCGAAGGTCAACCCGAAGACCGCCAGCATGGTCAGCAGGAAACTGATGTAGGCGTCACCGGTCAGCGCCGTGATGAACTGGCCGCCACCGAGATTCGCCAGAAAGGACAGGCCGGTAGGCACCACGTAGTAGGCAAGCACCGCACCTGCGGCGAACAACACGCTGGCCGTACCGACGAAGCTCATCGCGAACTTGCGCTCATTGGCATACAAGCCAGGGGTGATGAAGGCCCATACCTGGTAGATCCAGATCGGGGCGGTCATTACCGCACCGGCGGCCAGGCCCACCTGCATCCGCAGGGTGAACACCTCGAAGGGGGCGGTCTGCAGCAGTTGGCACCGCCCCGGATTCGGGGTCAGCCGCAGTGTGGGGGGCAAGGCGCAATACGGCTCGGTGAGCAGGTTTCCCAGGCTCGGTAAGCCGAACGGTGCCACCCCCCACCAGATGAAACCCAGCACGCCGCCGACCGCGATCGCGCACAACGCGACGAACAGCCGGTTACGCAGCTCATACAGGTGCTCCATGAGCGTCATGGAGCCATCCGGGTTGATCTTGCGTCGGCGGCGCGGGCCGGTGAACAGACCTCCCGCCGCGAAACGCATCCCGCTCACCGATCCTTGCCGTCAGCGAATGGTGTCGTCGTGGCGGCGGGGTTGATGGCTCGCAGTGGTGGTCGGCCCCGCCGGCGGCAGGGACTGCTGCTCGGACGCCGGCGGCGAGCTCGCGTGATCCTGATCTTCAGAACGTGAGCCCCTGGTCTCGGCCTTGAATATCCGGATGGATTGCCCGATGGACCGGGCAGCCGTCGGCAGCTTGGTCGCCCCGAACAGCACAACCAGGACGGCAAGGAGTATGACGAGCTCCCAGCCAGTTGGAATACCCATGGTGGTCTCCTCACGTGCCTCCAGGTGCAACTTTGATGCTACGCGGCACGGGTTGGGGGTGAGCTGTCCCCATCGCGGTGGCGCCGCCGGTTCACGGCGACCCGCAGTGCGGCGATCCGCGCGGCCAGCGCCCCGGTGCGGTCGGCGAGATGGGCGCGGCTCTGGCGCGCTGTGTCCGCGAGCCGGCGGAGCGGACCTCCCAGCCGCACCAGCACCGTGACCAGCACCATGGCACCCGCGGCGACCGCCAGCACGCTGATCAGGTAAAGCACGGCGATGACCTTAACCGGTCTGGTGAACAGCAGCGGCCGCGGACCTCCGTAGGGCTGCGAGAGCCCGCTGCGCCACCGCGGTGGCCAATTCGGGAGGATCCCGGACGATGACGTCACCGCCCAGCCCTAGCACCAGACGCACCATCCAGTCGGGCTCGGCGTAGCGCATCCGTACCGTCGCGGTGCCGCCTTCCCCCTCGATCAGCTCCTCAACCGGGTAGTACTCGCCGACCCAGCGGGCATCCGGTGCGAGGGTGAGCACCGCGGTCTGCTGATCGGGCTGGGCCCGGAACAGACCGGCGGATACGTCGGCGGGGCGAGCATGCGGCGGTGGCTGTGCCGGCTCGTCCAACGTAGTGACGTGTTCGATGCGGTCCAGCCGGAACAGCCGCGTGTCCTCGACGGCGCGGCACCAGCCCTCCAGGTAGCTGCGGCCTTCGACCAGCAGTAGCCGCATCGGATCCACGGTGCGTTCGCTGACCGTGTCACGGGATGGTGTGTAGTAGCGGATGTGCAGGGCGCACCGCTGGTCCAGCGCGTCGCGCACCGTGGCGAGTGCGGCCTCCTCCCGGGTGGCCAAGCCGAGTACCACACCGTCGGTCTGCCCCGCCGCTGCCTCGATCTTGGCCAGCGCCCGGCGCACCGATCCGGTGTCGGCCACGCCAGGCGTCTCGGCGAGCGCTCGCAGCGCCACGACCAGCGCGGTCGCCTCCGCCCTGGACAGCCGCAGCGGGCGTCGCATTCCGGCGTCGAAGGTGACGGTCACCGTGTCGCCCTCGAAGGACAGGTCGATCAGATCACCGGGGCCGTAACCGGGCAGCCCGCACATCCACAGCAGCTCCAGATCGCGGCGCAGTTGCCGGACCGTGATGGCGAAGTCTGCGGCCACTTCCTCGATCGGCACGCCGGGCCGGACCAGCAGGTAGGGCACCAGGGCCAGCAGCCGGGGCAACCGCTCCGCCACGCCCTGCATCAGCTGACGTTCCCAGCGCCCGCCAGCAAGCGGGCCCGCACCGCGTCAGCGAGCTCGGCCGGCTCCAGCACCACGGCGTCCGGTCCGAGCCCTGCTATCCACCGAGCGGCGACGTCGTGACCGGGCAGTTCCACCGCAACGACGTCGCCGGCCACGCCATCCATGGTCTTGCTCTCCACAACCTTGGCATACCTGCGCAGACCGTTGGCGCGGCCGCTGGCCAGCCACAAGCGCGCCGTGTGTGCCACCGGCGGGGGTCCCGCGGAACCCGCGACGATCTTGAGGAGGTCCGTTCCCGCCGGGCGCCGGACCGCACCCGCGGTGCCGAGCGTGCGTACCGGACCGACAATCCGGGAGACCCGGAAACAACGCGTCGCCCGCCGGTCTCGATCATGTCCGACCACATACCATCGACCCCGCCAGGACACCACTCCCCATGGTTCGAGGGTACGCGCCACGGGGGACTCGGCAGGATGCCTGCGGTGCGCGAACGTCACGGCCTGACCCGCCTGCACCGCGGTGATCAGTGGGATCAATGCCGGCTCGGTGGCTCGTACCCGGGGTTGGACGACCATCGACGGCTCAGGATCGACCTCCACCCCGGCAGCGCGCAGCTTCAGCACGGCACCATGTGCGGCGCCGGCCAGCTGCGGGGAATCCCATAGCCGGGCGGCGAGCGCTACCGCGGCGGCCTCATCAGGCTCAAGGTCGATATCAGGCAGCTCGTAGTCCCGGCGGGCGATGCGGTAACCCTCGCCGGTATCGAACCCCGGTGTACGCCCGGTTTCCAGCGGGACGCCCAACTCGCGTAGCTCCGCCTTGTCCCGCTCGAACATCCGGAAGAACGCCTCGTCGGAAGCCACATCGGCGTAGCCGGGCACGATCCGGCGGATCCGCTCAGCGGGCAGGTACTGCCGGCTGGACAGCAGGCAGATCACCAGGTTGACCAGTCGCTCAGCGCGGGAAGCGGCCACCGGGCAAGCCTACGGCGGGCCGCTCAGAGCGACGCTATGAGCCGCTCCACCCTTTCGTCCACCGCGCGGAACGGGTCTTTGCACAGCACAGTGCGCTGGGCCTGGTCGTTGAGCTTGAGGTGCACCCAGTCGACGGTGAAATCGCGGCCTGCGGCCTGCGCGGCGGCGATGAAGTCGCCACGCAGTTTGGCCCGAGTGGTCGCAGGCGGGGTGTCCTTGGCCGCCTCGATCTCACCGTCGTCGGTCACCCGGTCGACCAGTGCCTTGCGTTGCAGCAGATCGAACAGCCCGCGGCCGCGGCGGATGTCGTGGTAGGCGAGGTCCAGTTGTGCAATCCGCGGGTTGGACAGCTCCATTCGGTGTTTGGCTCGATAACGCTCTACGAGCCGGTGCTTGATCGCCCAGTCGATTTCCCGATCGATCCGGCTGAGGTCTTGATGTTCGACAGCGGTCAACGTGCGGTCCCAGAGCTCCATGACCCTGTCGGTCAGCGGATCGGACCCGCGCCGAACGATGTGATCCACGGCACGCGAGTAGTACTCCCGCTGGATGTCCAACGCCGAAGCCTCGCGCCCGCCGGCCAGGCGCACCCCGCGCCGGCCGGTGAGGTCATGACTGATCTCGCGGATCGCTCGGATCGGGTTGTCCAGCGTGAAGTCGCGAAACGCGACGCCCTCCTCGACCATCTCCAGAACCAGGTTGGCGGTGCCCACCTTGAGGAGGGTGGTCACCTCGGACATGTTCGAATCGCCGACGATGACGTGTAAGCGGCGGTACCGCTCGGCGTCGGCATGCGGCTCGTCCCGGGTGTTGATGATCGGGCGGGAGCGGGTGGTCGCCGAAGAGACACCCTCCCAGATGTGCTCGGCCCGCTGCGACAGGCAATACACCGCGCCGCGCGGGGTCTGCAATACCTTGCCTGCGCCGCAGACCAGCTGCCGGGTGACCAGGAAGGGCAGCAGCACATCGGCGATTCTGGAAAATTCACCAGCACGAGCCACCAAATAGTTCTCGTGGCAGCCGTAGGAGTTGCCGGCAGAGTCGGTATTGTTCTTGAACAGGAAGATGTCCCCGCCGATACCTTCGTCGGCCAACCGCCGCTCGGCATCGACCAGCAGGTCCTCGAGGATCCGTTCCCCCGCCTTGTCGTGGGTGACCAACTGGGACAGGTCGTCGCACTCCGCGGTGGCGTACTCCGGGTGCGAACCGACGTCGAGGTAGAGCCGGGAGCCGTTGCGCAAAAAGACGTTCGACGATCGACCCCACGAGACCACTCGCCGGAACAGGTAACGGGCGACCTCATCCGGCGACAGCCGGCGTTGGCCGTGGAAGGTGCAGGTAACCCCGAACTCGGTCTCGATGCCGAAGATCCGCCGCTGCATACCATCCAGCCTAGGCTGCTGCGGCCGTCTTGCAGGCCGTCCGTCCGGGCTGACTTAAGCTGTCTATGTGCAGGATTGGTTGCGCAGAGTAGCGGCGGAGATCGACCGCGTCGACCGTGCGTTGGCGGGCCGGCGCAGGATGATCGCGCGCCGGCCCGCTGACGCGGTTTTCAAGGGGCTCACCACCGCCGCGAACCACAGCCTGCTGTGGTTCGCGGTAGCCGCCGTGCTGGCCAGCCGCCACGGTGCCACCCGGCGGGCTGCGTTGCGCGGTGTGGCGGCGATCGGCGGCGCCAGTTTCACCATCAACGCCCTAGCCAAGCCGTTGTTGCCGCGCCTGCGACCGGCTTACGAAGACCTGCCCCTGGCACGCCGGTTGGCTCTGCGCAATCATCCACGGTCGTCGTCGTTCCCGTCTGGACATGCCGCGTCGGCTGCCGCATTCGCCACTGCGGTGGCGATGGAATCCCCCGCGGCCGGGCTTGCGGTAGCACCGATCGCGGCAGCAGTGGCGTACTCCCGTGTGTATACCGGCGTCCACTGGCCCTCGGACGTGGCTGCGGGGATGCTGATGGGCAGCGGTATCGCGCTGGCCACCCGCCGGTGGTGGCCGCTGCGGGTCGGCGAATCCGCAGACAGCAGGCGTCTGACCCGGGCACCCGCGCTGCCCGACGGTTCGGATCTGGTCATCGCCATCAATCCCAGCTCGGGAAGCGAGGGTGAGCACCCCGGTGCGGAGTTGGCCGCTGCCTGGCCCGCGGCCCGGCAGGTGCTCATCGAGCCTGGTGGCGATCTGACCAAGCAACTGGAGACCGAGCTCGACGCCGCCGAGGCGCCGGTGCGCGCGTTGGGAGTCGCCGGTGGCGATGGCACGGTGGCTGCGGTGGCCGCGATGGCCGCGGAACGGGGGCTGCCGCTGGTGGTGGTACCTGCCGGCACCCTCAACCACTTCGCGCGTGATGTCGGGGTGTCTGAGGTGTCCGACGCCGTCGACGCGGTGCGCGATGGCAGCGCGGTGGCCGTGGACCTGGGCGGGGTGCGCATCGACCGGGCGCCACCACACTGGTTCGTCAACACGGCCAGCCTTGGTGGGTACCCCGACCTGGTGGAGCTGCGGGAGGGCCGGCAAGCGCGTTGGGGTAAGTGGCCGGCGGCCGCGCTGGCCCTGATGCAGGTGCTGCGGAAGTCCGACCCGCTGGTGGCGCGCATCGACGGGAAGCACCGCAAGGTGTGGTTGGTGTTCGTGGGCAACGGGCTTTACCGCCCCCGCGGCTTCGCGGCCGCAGCCCGGCACCGGCTGGATTCCGGCTTGATCGATGTCCGCTATGTCCGGGCCGACGTGCAGCTGTCCCGGACCCGGTTTTTGATCGGGGCCCTGACCGGGGCGCTGCGGCAAAGTCGCACCTACGTCCAGCAGGAACGTGCCGAACTGCTCGTCGAGGTCTTGGGGCCGCCGGTTGCGCTGGCCACCGACGGCGAGGTGGTGGCAGAGGGCAGCCGGTTCGAGTTCTTCACCCAACCGGCTGCGCTGAAGGTCTACCGCCCGGAAGCGAATTCGTCAGCGCTGCGGGGCCACTAACGATCTTCGGTCGCTGCGCCTGCCAGTTGGCTCACGCGGAGCCGTCAGACGGCGTGCCGTCGGTGCCGTCGGCGGGGTCTGGCGGGCTGGCGTCGGCGGTGTCTTCGGCCACCGCCGGGTTGGCCTTGGTAAGCAACGCGGTAAGGGCCGCTCCCGTGATGCGACGGAACGCGCGACGCGGGCGGGACCGGTCCAAGACCGCGACCTCGAGCTGGCCGACACCCAGAGTGCGCGTGCCGGCCCCATTGACGTTGGTGGAGACTGAACTCAGCGCGGCCACCGCAGCCGCAACGGCCTCCGCGGTGTCCATGTCCTGCCGGAAAGATTCCTTCAACGCCGTAGCGATCACGTCGGCCTGCCCACCCATCACCACGAAGTCGGGCTCGTCGCCGATGGATCCGTCATAAGTGAGGTGGTAAAGCTGGTCGGCGTCCGGGATGGCCCCCACCTCAGCGACGCACAACTCCACCTCGAAGGGCTTCTGCTGTTCCGAGAAAATCGTGCCGAGGGTCTGTGCGTAAGCGTTGGCCAGGCCGCGCCCTGTCACGTCACGCCGATCGTAGGAGTAACCGCGAAGGTCGGCGAGCCGGATTCCGGCCTGGCGGAGGTTCTCGTACTCGTTGTAGCGGCCGACCGCGGCAAATCCGATCCGATCGTAGATTTCGGAGATCTTGTGCAGCGCCGTGGACAGGTTCTCGGCGACGAACAGCACCCCGCGTGAGTAACTGAGCACAGCGACACCGCGACCCCGAGCGATGCCCTTACGGGCGAGCTCCGATCGGTCGCGCATGACCTGCTCGACCGAGGCATAGAACGGCATCGTCACAGCGGGAGCTCCTGAGTGGACATCGGATCAACCAGGAAGGCGAGGTTAGCGTCCGCCGCCGGGCTTGCGTTTGCGGGCGTCTATCACCAGGTTCGCGACCTGGCCGGCCTGCTCGTCGGGCATCCGGACGGCTCCATCCGCCGCGGTGATATTGATCAGCACTGGATAGATCTGGCGGACGGGATCCGGACCGCCGGTCGCGCTGTCGTCGTCAGCTGCGTCGTAGAGGGCCTCCATCGCAACCCGGGCGGCAGTTTCGACGTCCATCATCGGATCATGCAGCTTCTTCAACGATGATCGGGCGAACAACGAACCGGAACCCACCGAGTGGTACCCGAGCGTCTCGTCGTACCGGCCGCCGACAACGTCGTAGGACACGATCCGACCCGCCCGGTCCGGGTCGGCGGCATCAACGTCATAGCCCACGAAAAGGGGCACCGCCGCCAGCCCCCGCATGGCGCCGCCGAGGTTGCCCCGGACCATGCCGGCCAGCTTGTTGGCCTTGCCGTCGAGGGTCAGCGACACGCCTTCGATTTTCTCGTAGTGCTGCATCTCGACGGTGAACAGTCGCACCATCTCCACCGCGATACCGGCCGTGCCGGCGATGCCGATCGCGGAGTAGTCATCGACGACGAACACCTTGTCCATGTCGCGCTGGGCTATCAGGTTGCCGGCTGTCGCGCGGCGGTCCCCCGCGATGAGCACGCCACCGCGGAAGGTGGCCGCCACGATGGTCGTGCCGTGCCGGCTCATCACCGGCTCGGGGCTTGCCGGCATGTTGCCTGTGCGGTATCCGGGCAACAGCTCCGGTGAGGTGGCAGCGAGGAAATCGGTGAACGACGAACTGCCCACCATGAAATGCGACGCTGGCAGGGCTGCGCCCGGGTAGCGCCCGACCGAGGACTGATCCATCGGCTGCAATCGTCTCCTAGCTCCCGTTGTCGCAGTCTGTCGAGTGCCGGACCTTCCAGCACCAGTCTGTCACAATGCCATCACACTCTGTACCGAGCATGCTGCCCGGCCCGGTGTACTGGCAGGTCACTGGCCACCCTTCTGAACATAGGCGCGGACGAAGTCCTCAGCGTTCTCCTCGAGCACATCGTCGATCTCGTCAAGAATGGCGTCCACGTCCTCGCCGAGCTTCTCCCGACGTTCCTGACCAGCCGGAGCAGCGCCAGTCGTCTCGTCGTCTCCGCCGCCGCCTTGGCGCTGCACCTTCTCCTGGGACATTTCGCCTCCCGGACCGAGTTGTCTAGAGCCAAACATTACCCAGCAACACCGACAATCGCTGCCACGCCAGTCGGGTGATCAGCCTCGAGTGAGCGCTTCCACCAGCTGAGCAGCGGTCTCCGAGGCGTCCAGCAGCGCCCCGACATGCGCCCGGGTACCCCTCAGCGGTTCCAGGGTAGGGATGCGGACCAGGGACTCGCGACCCAAATCGAAGATCACCGAATCCCACGATGCCGCGGCGACCTCCGTGGCGTAGCGCTCCAGGCACCGACCGCGGAAGTAGGCGCGGGTATCCTCCGGCGGCCGGGTGATGGCTGCCCGCACCTCCTCCTCGGTGACCAGCCGTTTCATCGAACCGCGAGCCACCAAGCGGTTGTACAGGCCCTTGTGTAGCCGCACATCGGAGTACTGCAGGTCCACCAGTTGCAGCCGGGACGATGCCCATCCCAGACCATCCCGGGCCCGGTAGCCCTCCAGGAGCTGCAGCTTGGCCGGCCAGTCCAGCCGGTCAGCGCACTCCATCGGATCCCGCGCGAGCGCATCGAGCACCTCGCCCCAGGTGCTCAGCACATGCTCAGCGATATCGGTGCTGCTGTCGGTGCCCTCGTCGGTGCCGTTTTCTGGGCCTCCATTGCGCGCAATGAAGGCTGCAACCCGCTCGTGATACGCCCGCTGCAGGTCCAGCCCGGTGAGGTGGCGGCCACCGGCTACCTCCACCGTCGCCTGCAAAGACGGGTCGCGACTGATCGTGTGCACCGCCCGCACCGCATCGACCAGCCGCAGATCGTCGAAGCGTTCACCGGCCTCGATCAGGTCCAGGACCAGCGCCGTGGTGCCGAGCTTGAGATAGGTCGAGTACTCGGCCAGGTTGGCGTCACCGATGATGACATGCAGGCGCCGGTACTTGTCGGCGTCGGCGTGCGGCTCGTCACGGGTATTGATGATGCCGCGCTTGAGGGTGGTCTCCAGGCCGACCTCGACTTCGATGTAGTCCGCCCGCTGGGACAGCTGGAACCCGGGATGCTCACCGGCCGGCCCGATGCCCACCCGGCCCGATCCACAGATCACCTGGCGGGACGCGAAGAAGGGCGTCAGCCCGGCGATCACCATGGTGAACGGGGTGGAGCGGGCCATCAGGTAGTTCTCGTGAGTGCCGTAAGAGGCACCCTTACCGTCGACATTGTTCTTGTACAGCTGGAACAGCGGCTGATCGGGCACGGTGCGGGCGCGCACCGCGGCCTCTTCCATGATCCGCTCACCAGCTTTGTCCCAGATCACCGCGTCGCGCGGGTTGGTGACCTCGGGGCCGGAGAACTCCGGGTGCGCGTGATCGACGTAGAGCCGGGCGCCGTTGGTGAGGATGACGTTCGCCGCACCGAGATCGTCCAGCTCCGGATCGGGCTGCGCGAGCCCGGGAACGCCCAAGTCGAACCCGCGCGCGTCGCGTAGCGGGGACTCCACCTCGTAGTCCCATCGAGCCCGCTTGGCTCGCGGCACCTCGGCCGCGGCGGCATAGGCCAACACCACCTGGGTCGAGGTCAGCACGGGGTTGGCGGTGCTGTCTCCGGGCACGGAGATGCCGTACTCCACTTCAGTGCCCATGATCCGGCGCATACCCGCAGAGTACGTGCTCGGCCACGCCGAGGCCCGGCTGGCCGCGGGCCAATCCGCTCATGCCGGGTAGAGGGCCGCCGGATGGTCGCCGGTGAACGGCGTGGTCTTCCTCACATCCCAGAAATAATTGAACATTCAACTTGTTGTTGTGGATAGAGTCCCGCAGTACCGCGCGGGACCTCACCACTACGGAGGGTTTCCGATGACCACTGTTATGACCGCGCTTCCGGGGTACGTTGCCGGCACCTGGGACATCGACGCTGCCCATTCCGACGTCTCGTTCTCCGTCCGCCACCTGATGGTCAGCAAGGTGCGGGGCCGGTTCAACGGCGTCTCCGGTCGCGTTGTCACCGGCGACGACCTGCTGGACTCGTCGGTCACCGCGGAGATCGACGTCACCAGCTTCGACACCGGCAATCCGCAGCGCGACGAACACGTCCGCTCGGCTGACTTCCTGCACGCGGCGCAGTACCCGACGATGACCTACCGGTCGACCGGTGTCCGGCGAGACGGCGACAACCTGGTGGTAGACGGCGAGCTCACCTTGCACGGGATCACCCGCCAGGTCGCGCTCACCGTCGAGTTGACCGGCTTCGGCCCCGATCCCTACGGCGGCACGCGGGCCGGCTTCTCCGCCACCACCGAGATCAACCGCAAGGACTTCGGCATCGACACCGAACTGCCACTGGACGGCGGCGGTGTGGTGATCGGCGACACCGTGCACATCTCGCTGGACATCGAGGCCGTGCTGCAGAACTCTTGACCCGTGGATTCGTGGGTGGTTGCCCGAGCGGCGGCAACCACCCACGGATGCCTCGGCTGGACGAGATCAGCTGGCTCGCAGCACGTTCCTGCGCTGCCGCAGCTCGTCCTCGCTGATCTCGCCGCGGGCATACCGCTCGGCGAGAGTCCGCTCGGCTGCGCTTCGCGCCTGCTGTTTCGGTGACCTCCGGTAGATCAGGTACCCGGCCACCGACAACACCAGCGCCCAGAACACGATCGGAAAGATGAGCCACCAGCCGGGTCCGCCGGCTCCGGGGCCGTGACCCCATATCGGGTACGCGTCCACCGCATAGCTTGCCGCTTGCGCCACCATGACGATCTCCTGTGATTTGACGTGCACTGACCGGGTTCCTCAATGCTGCGTCGCAGGCATGGGGCTCGTCGTCGGCCGGCCAGAGGCAGTTCTCGTACGTCAGGCAGCGCAGCCGCGGTCCGCGGCGTACCTCGGCAGTGGTACGACAGCCGTCTTGTCGCCGAGTTCGACAGGATGGCTGCTGGAGATGAGCCGGTCGCCGCCAATGGTGCGGCGGCCGAGCGGGCGTGCCGCCTCGCGGACCAGCGCGCGTGGGTCAGTGATGCCGGTCGTCTCGGCTGATAGCGAGCCGGGACCGGTGCTCACTGATGATCTGCTCAAGCTGGGTGGCATCCTCAGACAAGCGCGACACATCCCGGATCAACACCAGATCCGCGAGGCCAGCTGCGACGCCAGCGAGTCACAGCATTCCTCCAGCTCTCGAACCTGCCGGTCGAGGTTCTCGCAACGGTTCGACCGGGCATGGAGGATCGCAGTGCGCCGCACGCGGTCAGTGTGAGACAGCATGCGGGGCTACGTCGAGGGTCCCAGGCGTCGTGTGCGCGCCCGCTACAGGTACTGCCCGGTGTTGGTGGCGGTGTCGATGGCTCGGCCGGACTCGGCGTTCTTGCCGGTGACCAGGGTACGGATGTAGACGATGCGTTCTCCCTTCTTGCCCGAGATCCGCGCCCAGTCGTCCGGGTTGGTGGTGTTGGGGAGGTCTTCGTTCTCGGCGAACTCGTCGACGATCGAGTCGAGCAGGTGGGTCATGCGTAACCCGGGCTGACCGGTCTCCAAGACCGACTTGATGGCCTTCTTCTTCGCCCGATCGACGATGTTCTGGATCATCGCGCCGGAGTTGAAGTCCCGGAAGTACAGAACCTCCTTGTCACCGTTGGCGTAGGTGACTTCCAGGAACCGGTTGTCCTCACTCTCGGCGTACATCCGTTCGACGGTGCCCTGAATCATCGCCTGAATGCAGGCCTGGCGGTCCCGCCCGAATTCCGCGAGATCGTCAGCGTGTAGTGGCAGCGTGGTCGTCAGGTACTTGGAGAAGACGTCCTTGGCCGCCTCCGCGTCCGGACGCTCGATCTTGATCTTCACGTCCAGCCGGCCTGGGCGCAGGATCGCCGGATCGATCATGTCTTCGCGGTTGGAGGCACCGATGACGATGACGTTCTCCAGGCCCTCCACACCATCGATCTCGCTGAGCAACTGCGGCACGATCGTCGTTTCGACATCGGAGGACACCCCCGACCCGCGGGTCCGGAAGATCGAGTCCATCTCGTCGAAGAACACGATGACCGGGGTACCCTCTGATGCCTTCTCCCGCGCTCGCTGGAAGATCATCCGAATGTGCCGCTCGGTTTCGCCGACGTACTTGTTGAGCAGCTCCGGTCCCTTGATGTTGAGGAAGTAACTCTTGGCCTCGTTATCTCCACGGACCTGGGCAACTTTCTTGGCCAGGGAGTTGGCTACCGCCTTGGCTATCAGCGTCTTGCCGCATCCGGGAGGACCGTAGAGCAGCACACCCTTGGGTGGGCGCAGCTCGTAGGTGCGGAACAGGTCAGCGTGCAGGAATGGCAGCTCGACGGCATCACGGATCTGCTCGATCTGGTTGGCCAGGCCGCCGATGTCCTCGTAGCCGACGTCGGGCACCTCCTCCAGGACGAGGTCTTCCACCTCGGCCTTGGGCACCCGCTCGTAGGCATAGGCGGCCTTGGTGTCCACTACCAGAGAATCCCCCGGCTTGAGCGGCACCGTGTCGGGATTGTCCGGTCCGGGAAGCAGGGGCTCGGCCAGCCACACCACCCGCTCCTCGTCGGCATGGCCCACGACCAGCGCGCGCTGGCCGCAGTGCAGCACCTCACGCAATGCGCAGACCTCGCCGGTGGCCTCGAACGCGCCTGCTTCCACGACGGTCAGCGCCTCATTGAGCCGCACGCTCTGCCCCCGCCGCAGCTGCGGGATCTCCACCGCGGGCGATACCGCCACCCGCATCCGGCGACCCGAGGTGAACACGTCCACGGAGCCGTCGTCGAAGCAGGCGAGGAACACGCCGTAGCCGCTGGGGGGCTGGGCCAGGCGGTCGACCTCTTCGCGCAATGCAAGCAGCTGGCTGCGCGCCTCGCGCAGGGTCTCGACCAGCTTGGCGTTACGTTCGGTGAGCTGGGCGACCGATGCGGATGCCTCGGCCAGTCGCTCTTCGAGCAACCGGACGTGCCGGGGAGACTCAGTCAACCGGCGGCGCAGCAGTGTCACCTCGTCCTCGAGGACCCTGATCTGGGCGGCAAGCGCGGGGTCGACGCGGTTTCGACCCTCAGCGGCTCGGTCGCCTGGATATTCGTGCGGCACGAGGCACCTCCTCCCGCATGGTTCTGCCAGACCATCAACGGTACGGGACAGCAGGCCGAAACCGTGAGTCAAGCGCAGATCAACTACCCGGGCATTTCGGACGCTGCGGCTACAGGCGCCGGTTGGAGCGGCTGGGTCGCCGCTGTGGGGTAGGTGCGACGACGCCGGGCGCCAAGCGCCGAGCGGTGAGCAAGAACGCGGTATGTCCGACCATCCGATGCTCGGGACGGACCGCAAGCCCGACCGTATGCCAGGGCCGCTGCAGCGTCTCCCAGGCCTGCGGCTCGGTGTAGGAGCCGGCTTCCCGCAGCGCCTCGGCACTGCGGGACAGCTGGGTAGTGGTCGCCACGTAGACGGTGAGCACCCCACCGGGGACCAGCGCGGCCGACACGGCCGGCAACGCCGCCCACGGATGGAGCATGTCGAGCACCGCACGATCGACCGGCTCCTCAGCGAGGTGAATGGCCAGATCTGCCACTCGCAACTGCCAGTTGGGCACCGCGGACCCGAAGAATCGTTCGACATTGGCCGCGGCATGCTCGGCGTGGTCCGCGCGCACCTCGTAGGAAGTCACGCTGCCGCGCTCCCCCACCGCTTGGAGCAGCGAGCAAGTCAGCGCGCCGGATCCGGCGCCGGCTTCGAGCACCCGGGCACCGGGAAAGATGTCCCCGAACATCAAGATCTGGGCAGCGTCCTTGGGATAGATCACCTGTGCACCGCGGGGCATGGACAACACGTAGTCGGCCAGCAGCGGACGCAACGCCAGGTACTGCGTACCCGCGGTGGAGGTGACGACGCTGCCCTCGGGCAATCCGATGAGATCGTCATGAGCCAGCGCACCGCGGTGGGTGTGAAACTGTGCTCCGCATTCCAGGACCACCGTGTGCCGTCGTCCCTTGGGATCGGTGATCTGCACCCGATCGCCGGGTTGGAACGGTCCGCTGCCTCGACTCACAGACGGTCATGGTGACAGACCGCGGGCGGTGCAGCGCTGTCGGTGGGCTGGCCTACTCTCCCAGCCATGACGGACATCCTGGCCGACCGGCAGCTCGCCACCAGCACGGTTGCCCGCAGGCGCCCGGCGCTGTCACCGTCGCGGGCAGCCGACTTCAAGCAGTGCCCGCTGCTGTACCGGTTCCGGGTGGTCGATCGGCTGCCCGAGACGCCGAGCCGGGCGCAGGTTCGTGGCACGGTGGTGCACGCGGTACTGGAGCGGCTTTTTACGCTGCCCGCAGACCGTCGCGATCCCGCGGTCGGGCGTGAGCTGGTTGATCCGGCCTGGCGCGACGTCTTGGCCGGCAACCCGGAGCTGGCTGAGCTGTTCGCAGGCCCCGAGGATCCGGAGCACGCGGACTGGCTCGAGTCGGCGCGCGAGCTTGTCGAGGGCTATTTCGCGCTGGAAGACCCGCGATCGGTTCAGCCGGAGGCCTGCGAACTGCTCGTAGAGGCGGAGCTGGCCACCAGCAACCTGGAAGATGGCGAGTCACTGCTGCTCCGGGGATACATCGATCGACTCGATGTCGCCACCACCGGGGAAATCCGGGTGGTGGACTACAAGACCGGCGCCGCCCCGCGGGACGTCTTCGAGGCCAAGGCCTTGTTCCAGATGAAGTTCTACGCGCTGGCACTGCTGCGGATCCGCGGGGTGGTACCGCGCCAGTTGCGGCTGCTGTATCTGGCCGATCGGCAGGCCCTGAGCTACACCCCGGACGAGGCGGAACTGATTCGTTTCGAGCGCACCCTCACCGCGATCTGGGCGGCGATCCGCCGGGCCGCGCGCAGCGGTGACTTCCGCCCCAACCCCAGCCGGATGTGCGACTGGTGCGATCACAAGCCATCCTGTCCCGCGTTCGGCGGCAACCCACCCCCCTACCCCGGCTGGCCAGATCCCTCCAGTGACCCGCCCGTGCCCCGACATGGAGACATATCGGGGTGACACGGGGGGTCAGGACCCCGACATGTCTCCATGTCAGGAGCTGCGGGACGAGGATCGCCGGTCAGAAGCGGCAGGAACGGATGTCGCTGGTCAGGATAGCCTTCGCGCCGCAGGCGGATAGCTCGTCCATGATCCGGTTGGCGTCTTTTCGCGGCACCATCGCGCGTACCGCCACCCAGTCGGGATCGGCAAGCGGGGCCAGAGTCGGCGACTCCAGCCCGGGCGTGATGGCAATCGCTGCGTCCAGCAGGGTGCGCGGGCAGTCGTAGTCGAGCATCACGTACTGCTGAGCGAACACCACGCCTTGCAGGCGCGCGGCGAGTTGGGACCGTTCCGGAGATGGCTCGGCGTCGGATCGCTCCACGAGCACCGCCTCGGAGGTGCAGATCGGGTCGCCGAAAGCCGCAAGGCCGTGCTGCCGCAGGGTTCGCCCAGACCCCACTACGTCGGCGATGGCGTCCGCTACACCCAGCTGCACGGAGATCTCCACCGCACCATCCAACTGGATCAGGGTGACGCGGACGCCGTGCCGGGCCAGATCTGCTGTGACCAGCCGCGGGTACGCCGTGGCCACCCGCAACCCGTCGAGGTCGCCGACCTTCCACTCGCGACCCGTAGGGGCGGCGTAACGGAAGGAAGATCCGCCGAACCCCAACGCGAGCCGTTCGGTGACCGGCGCTTCGGAGTCCAGCACCAGATCCCGGCCGGTGATCCCCAGGTCCAACTCACCCGACCCCACATACACCGAGATGTCCCGAGGCCGGAGGAAGAAGAACTCCACGTCGTTGGCCGTGTCGATGACGGTCAGGTCCTTGGCGTCGTGGCGTTGCCGGTAGCCCGCCTCGGCGAGCATTTCCGAGGCGGGTGCCGCCAGGGTGCCCTTGCTGGGTAAGGCGACCCGCAGCATCTTGGCCCCTCCGTTCATCGACGCCCTGTTCATCGGCACCTCACAGGTAGCGGTAGACGTCGGCGGTGCCGATTCCCCGGCCGAGCATGAGCACCTGAACCCGGTACAGCAGCTGGGAGATCTCCTCTGCCAACCGTTCGTCGGACTCGTGTTCAGCGGCTATCCACACCTCGCCGGCCTCCTCGAGTACCTTCTTGCCCTGCGAGTGCACGCCCTCGTCCAGCGCCGCGACGGTGCCCGATCCCGCCGGCCGGTTCCGGGCCCGCTCGCTGAGTTCGGCGAACAGCTCGTCGAACGTCTTCATCCGCAAATGTCGACCCCTTCTCACGCATTGAAGTATTTCGCCTCCGGGTGGTGCGCGACGATGGCGTCGGTGGACTGCTCCGGGTGCAGCTGGAACTCCTCGGACAGCGTCACGCCGATCCGGTCCGGCCGCAGCAGCGCGACGATCTTCGCCCGATCCTCCAGCTCCGGGCAGGCACCGTAGCCCAGCGAGTACCGGGCGCCCCGGTACCCGAGCTTGAAGAACTCCTCCACGTCAGCGGGGTCTTCCTCGGCGACCGCTGCCCCGGAGGAAAACCTCAGCTGCTGGCGGATCCGCTGGTGCCAGTACTCCGCCAACGCCTCGGTCAGCTGCACGCCGAGGCCATGTACCTCCAGATAATCGCGGTAGGCGTCCTTGGCGAACAGCTCAGCGGCGTAGTCGGCGATCGGCTGGCCCATTGTGACCAGCTGCAACGGCAGCACGTCCACCTCGCCGGCGGCCACCGACGCCGCCCGCGGCCGGTAGAAATCCGCCAGACACAGCCGACGATCGCGGCGCTGGCGAGGGAACGTGAAACGCAACCGCTCAGCTGCATCCGGCCGGGGCTCAGCGAGCACGGTCAGCGCGTCGGAATCCGCGACCGCCGGAAAGTACCCATAGACGACCGCGGCGTGCGCGAGGACTCCTTCGGTGGTCAGCCGGTCCAACCAGTAACGCAGCCGTGGCCGGCCCTCTGTCTCCACCAGCTCCTCGAAGGACGGGCCGTCCTTGGCGCGGGATCCGCGCAGGCCCCACTGGCCCAGGAAGGTGGCTCGTTCGTCGAGCAGCGCGGCGAACTCGGCCACTGCTATTCCTTTGACCACCCGCGAGCCCCAAAACGGTGGGAGGGGAATCGGCACGTCGGTGGCCACGTCGGAACGGGCCGGTACCGGTTCGTCAGGATCGGCCTCCCGCGCCCGGCGCGCCTGCGCGATACGCAGCGACCGCTCCCGGCGCGCCTTGCGCTCCGCCGCTTGGGCCTCCTCCTTCGGGTCGGCGGCCACGACGCCGCCCCGCTTACGGGTCATGATCGAGTCCATCAGTCGCAGGCCCTCGAACGCGTCCCGGGCGTAACGAACCTCCCCTGTATAGAGTTCGGCGAGGTCGTTCTCCACGTAGGCGCGGGTCAGCGCCGCCCCACCGAGCAGTACCGGGGTGCCGGACAAACCCCGGGAGTTCATCTCCTCCAGGTTTTCCTTCATGATCACCGTGGACTTGACGAGCAGCCCCGACATCCCAATGGCGTCGGCGTGGTGCTCCACAGCGGCCTGCAGGATGGTGCTGATGGGCTGCTTGATACCGAGGTTGATCACCTCGTAGCCATTGTTGGACAGGATGATGTCCACCAGGTTCTTGCCGATGTCATGGACGTCGCCCTTGACCGTGGCCAGCACCAGCCTGCCCTTGGTGTCGGCAGCGCCGTTTTCAGATCGCTCCATGTGCGGTTCGAGGTGCCCGACGGAGGCCTTCATCACCTCGGCCGACTGCAGCACGAACGGCAGCTGCATCTGGCCCGAGCCGAACAGTTCGCCCACCGTCCGCATGCCGGACAGCAGGGTGTCATTGATGATCTGCAGCGCGGGCCGCTGCTCCAGCGCGGTGTCCAGGTCCTCGAACAATCCGTTGCGCTCGCCGTCGACGATCCGCCGCTCCAAGCGCTCGAACAGCGGCAACGCGGCGAGTTCGGCCGCCCGGGACTGCCTTGATGACGACGTCGTCACGCCCTCGAACAGCGACATCAACTGTTGCAGCGGGTCGTACCCAGCGCGCCGCCGGTCGTACACCAGATCGAGCGCAGCGGCACGCTGCTCGTCCGGGATCCGGGCCATCGGGAGGATCTTCGACGGGTGCACGATCGCGGTATCCAACCCAGCCTGCACACATTCATGCAGGAACACCGAGTTGAGCACCTGACGGGCCGCGGGGTTCAGCCCGAACGACACATTGGAGACCCCGAGGATGGTATGCACCTCCGGGTAGCGTCGGGTGACCTCACGGATCGCCTCGATGGTCTCCACGGCGTCACGACGTGTTTCTTCCTGGCCGGTGGAGACGGGAAAGGTCAGGCAGTCGACGATGACGTCGCAGGTGCGCAGACCCCAGGTGGCGGTCAGGTCGTCGATCAGCCGGGAGGCCACCCGGACTTTCCACTCCGCGGTGCGAGCCTGCCCCTGCTCGTCGATGCACAGCGCCACCACGGCGGCACCGTGCTCGCGGACCAGCTGCATGACGCGCTGGTAGCGCGAACCGGGCCCGTCGCCGTCCTCGTAGTTCACTGAGTTGATCACGCACCGCCCGCCGAGGCGTTCCAGACCGGCGCGCAGCACCTCGGGCTCGGTGGAATCCAGCATGATCGGTAGCGTCGACGCGGTCGCCAGCCGCCCGGCCAGCCCGGCCATGTCAACGGCGCCGTCCCGGCCGACGTAGTCCACGCACAGATCGATCAGGTGCGCGCCGTCTCGCGTCTGGGCGCGAGCGATCTGCACGCAGTCCTCGAAGCGCTCGGCGAGCATCGCCTCGCGAAACGCCTTCGATCCGTTGGCGTTGGTCCGCTCGCCGATCATCAACACGCTGGCGTCCTGACGGAATGGAACCGCGGCGTAGAGCGACGACACTCCCGGCTCGGGACGCGGCCGCCGGCACCGGGGGGCCAGTTCGGCCACCGCCTGCGCCACCGCGGCGATGTGTTCCCGGGTCGTGCCACAGCAGCCACCGACCAGCCGCACGCCGAACTCGGTGACGAAACCGGCCAGCGCGGTGGCCAACTCCTCCGGAGTCAGCGGGTACACCGCCCCACCGGAGCGAAGTTCGGGTAGGCCGGCATTGGGCATCACCGACAGCGGGATCCGAGAGTGTTTCGCGAGCTGGCGTAGGTGCTCGCTCATCTCGGCCGGGCCGGTGGCGCAGTTCAGCCCGATCAGGTCGATGCCCAAGGGTTCCAACGCGGTGAGTGCGGCGCCGATCTCGGTACCCAGCAGCATCGTGCCGGTGGTCTCCACGGTGACCTGGGTGATGATCGGAACGTGCCGGCCCTCGGCAACCATGGCGCGCCGCGCGGCGACCACGGCGGCCTTGCACTGCAGCAAGTCCTGGCTGGTCTCCACCAACACCGCGTCGGCTCCACCGGCGAGCAACCCACGGACCTGCTCGACGTAGGCGTCACGCAACTCGGGAAAATCGATGTGCCCCAGGGTGGGCAGCTTGGTGCCGGGCCCGACCGATCCGAGGACGAACAGGGGACGCTGCGGCTCGGTGAATTCGTCGGCTACCTCGCGCGCCAGCCTCGCACCCACCTCGGCTAGTTCGCGGATCCGGTCGGCGATGCCGTATTCGGCGAGGTTGGCCAGATTGGCGCCGAAGGTGTTGGACTCCACCGCGTCGGCACCCGCCTCCAGGTAGCCCCGGTGCACGGCGCGGACGACATCCGGGCGGGTGACGTTGAGAATTTCGTTGCAGCCCTCCAGCCCGGCGAAGTCATCCAGGGTCAGGGCCACCGACTGCAGCATCGTGCCCATCGCCCCATCAGCGACTACGACACGATGCACCAGGACGTCGAGCAGCGATGACTGGACCATGAGATTCAGCCTAGAGCAGCGTTTTCGGGTCCCGGCGGGAATTGGCAGTATCGGGGCACGGCCACCGGGGCGCGGGAGCCGTAGGCTAACGCGGTGACCTATCCCGACCGCTCCGGCAGCGACTCGGCCGCCCGCCGATCGCCGCTGCCCCAGCTCACCTCGCCGGTGCTGGTCGCCGCGTTCGAGGGCTGGAATGACGCCGGGGACGCTGCGAGCACCGCGATCGAGCATCTACAGCTGAGCTGGGATGCCACCCCACTGGCCGAGCTCGACCCCGAGGACTATTACGACTTCCAGGTCACCAGACCCACCACGAAGCTGGTGGACGGGATCACGCGACGTATCGACTGGCCCACCACGCGCCTGTCGGTGTGCCGCCCCCCTGGAGCCGACTTCGACGTGGTGCTGGTGCACGGCATCGAACCGAACATGCGCTGGCGGTCGTTCTGCAACGAGCTGCTGCGCTATGTCATGGACCTCGGGATCACCAGTGTGGTGACCCTGGGAGCGCTGCTCGCCGACACCCCGCACACCCGCCCGGTGCCCGTCACCGGCACCTCCTTCGACGCGGCCTCGGCCGCCCAATTCCAGTTGGAACGCTCCAAGTACGAGGGTCCTACCGGGATTGTGGGAGTTTTCCAGGACGCGTGCGTACAGGCCGGGATACCGGCTATCTCGTTCTGGGCCGCAGTGCCGCACTACGTCTCCGCCCCGCCGTCGCCCAAGGCCACCTTGGCGTTGCTGCACCGGGTGGAGGAGGTGCTCGACCTCGAGGTACCACTCGGCGCGCTGCCCGAGGAATCCGAGGAGTGGGAGGCGACCGTCAGCGAGATGGCCGACGAGGACGACGAGGTCGCCAGCTACGTGCGTGCATTGGAGGAACGCGGCGACACCGACCTCACCTTGCATGAGGCCAGCGGGGACGCCATCGCCGCGGACTTCGAGCGCTACCTGCGCCGCCGGCGCCCTGGCGGCACTTCGGGCCCCCGGGGACCTCGCGACAACCGGTAGCCACGGCATAACCGGCATAAGCCGACAGCACATAGCTGGAGCCAAGTCATTGGTGAACTTAACGGGACCCGGCCTATTCGACTTCTTCGGTTGCTGTGTAGAGGCCAGACGAGGAGCTCAGATACACGGGGCGGGCGGTCATGCCTATTTCGAGCAACTGGGCGTCGGCTGGCTAGTCTTAGTTTCGCCTCATTCAACCTGACTCGTGCACCAGTAGCGGCACCAGTTGCTCGTCGGCGGTCAAGGAACCGTGGTGGCCGATCAGGCGGCTCAGTTTAGGTGTGGCCTGGGATCGGATGACCGCGAAGTCGGCGCGAGCAGCGACGATGATGTCGCCGATGCGATCGCGGATATGGTCCTCGACTACGGGACCGAACCACCCGGCTGCGATGGCGTCATCGCGCGTGAGTATCCACGCTCGATCTCCGATCAGTCCACGCCAGGTCGCCAGCACATCAGAAATGGCGTCCGGCTCGGTGTAGACGTAACGGGCGCGCGGGTCTCCACCCAGTAGGCGAACCCCGGCCTGCAGCGCCGGTACGGTGTCGAAGTCGAGCCGGCTTTGCTCGGGCACGGTGACCATCCCGTGGTCTGCGATCACCACGAGCTGGACGCCGGGCGGAAGACCCTCGGCGATCGCGGCCGCCAGCCGGTCGACGTGGCTCAGCTGCAGCCGCCATGGCAGCGACCCGACGCCATAGAGGTGGCCGAGCAGGTCCAGGTCACCGTGATAGGCGTAGCAGAACGTCCGCTCGCGGCCGGATACCGCTGCCAACGCATTGCCCGCCAGATCTCCCAGCGCATGCACGCCCTTCACCTCGCCACCGCGCAGTGCCGCCCGGTTCAAGCCCGACCCTCGATGTACCTCGGGAACGGCCAGGGTCACCCGCACTCCGGCGGCCGCGGCGCGCTCCAGGGCGGTAGGTCGTGGCTGGATGTCCTCGGGCACGAACCGTTCGCGAAGGTCGATCCGGTCGCCGCCGCCGTGCGTGTGCCAGCTCAGCGCGTTGATGAGCACGCCGTCGGGCACAGCGAAGGAGAAGCCGACGATCCCGTGCTGGCCGGTGGGCACACCCGTACCGATGGCGGCCACGCTGGCGGCTGTTGTCGCGGGAAATCCAGCCGTGATCGGCTTGCTGGCCTCGGCCAAAGAGGCCAGGAACGGGGCGTCGGTGGGATGCTCCCGCAACGCGCGCCATCCGAGACCGTCCACCAGCAGCAGGCAAACACCGTGCGCAGGATGCAGCCCTAACTCATCGGTGAACCCGGCAACCCCTAGACCGGCCAGCAGCGAGGGCACGACGTCAGCGAGTGACGTGCGCTGACCATCGGGTAGCCGCGGTGTCTCCGTCATCACAGCGCGATGCCCAGCAAGGCATCCACTGCGGTGCGCAGCAGCGCGGGGGCGAGCCTGTCGGAGCCGGGGCGGGACAGCGTCTCGGTGGCCCACACGTCGACCGCGGCCAGCGCACCGGGAGTGTTCAGGTCGTCGGCCAGCCGGTCGCGCAAGCGGCGCACGGTGTCCCGCGCCGGCGCTCCCGCAGGTTCCGCGACGGCCTGCCGCCAGCGGGTCAAACGGGCCTGCGCCTCGTCGAGCATGCCGGTGTTCCAGCTGCGGTCGATGCGGTAATGCTCGGACAGCAACGCCAGCCGCAGCGCCATCGGGTCCACCTGGTCCGCCCGTAGCCGGGAAACGAAGACCAGGTTGCCCTTCGACTTGGACATCTTCTCGCCGTTGAGGCCGATCATGCCGGTGTGCACGTAGTGCCGCGCCATCGGAAATTCGCCGGTGAGCGCCTCGGCGTGGGCCGCGGAGAACTCGTGATGCGGAAAGATAAGATCCGAGCCACCGCCCTGGACGTCGAAGCCGGTGCCCAACCGGTTGAGCCCGATCGCGCAGCACTCCACATGCCAGCCGGGACGCCCCGGGCCCAGCTCGGAATCCCAGGAGGGTTCGCCCTCGCGGGCACTACGCCACATCAGCGCGTCCAGCGGGTGCCGCTTGCCGGGGCGCTGCGGGTCGCCACCGCGCTCAGCGGACAGCCGGGCCATGGTGAGATCGTCGTAACCCGATTCGGAGCCGAAATGCGGGGCCGTTCGGTGGTCGAAGTAGACGTCCGGGTGCTCGGGATCGTCGATGCGGTAGGCCGCGCCGCAGGCGAGCAGCTTGGCGATGACCTCGACGATCTCGCCGATGGCTTCGACGGCACCGACGAAGTCCCGTGGCGGCAGCACCCGAAGTGACTCCATGTCTTCCCGGAACAGCGCGGTCTCGCGCATCCCGAGAACGACCCAGTCGTCCTGGTCGCGGATCGCCCGTTCCAGCAGTGGGTCGTCGACGTCGGTGACGTTCTGCACGTAGTGCACCTCGTGGCCGGCGTCGCGCCAGTACCGGTGCACCAGATCGAAAGCGAGGTAGGTGGCGGCATGGCCGAGGTGGGTCGCGTCGTACGGGGTGATCCCGCACACGTACATCCGCGCAGTGGGGCCCGGCGCGGTGGGCCGGACCCGCCCAGCGGCGGTGTCGTGCAGGCGCAGCGGGGGGCCCTGGCCAGGTAGCTCTGGCAATGCTGTCGATGCCCAGGGCTGCATGGGTTCGACACTACGTCACCGCAGGAGGGCGCCCGTGCGCTGTCGCTGGCGTGCCAGGGAGCACGACACACCGGGCACCAGAGCGCGACACGCGGTGCAGGGGCCGCGACACGCCGGGCTACGGGCGGCGTTTCCGGTGCCGGAGGTAGTCGCCGACTACGGCGGCGCCTAGGCCGTCTACGCCGGGGTCGAGGACCCGGCCGCCGCAGCGGCGGGCCAGGGCGTGCACGAACACCGCGAGGCGCGGATCGCGGCCGAGCATGACAATGCTCACCGCGGCGCCGTTGCGGGCCAGCCCGTCCATCTCGCGCACGGTCAGCGCCAGGGTTTGCGGCTGCGGTGGGTAGCTGAACACTGCCTCACCGTCAGGTTCCAGATGGGCGGTGGGCTCTCCATCGGTGACCACCAGCAGCACCTGGGCGGCATCGGGGTGGCGGCGCAGGTGCCGGCCGGCGAGCAGCAGCGCGTGGTGCAGGTTGGTGCCCTGCTCCCACACCCCGGTCAGGCCGGTCAGTTCCGCGATGTTCACCCGCTGGGCGTGCCGCCCAAAGGTGATCAGTTCCAGTGCGTCCGAGCGAAACCGGGTGCGGACCAGGTGATGCAGCGCCAGCGCGGTGCGTTTCATCGGCACCCAGTGCCCGTCTTGCACCATCGACCACGAGGTATCGACACACAGCGCCACCGCCGCGCGCGCCCGCTGCTCGGTGTCCACGACCTCGATGTCCTCGACGGTCAGCAGCGGGCCTGCGCTGCGGGTCCCGGCACGGCGCAGCACGCTGTTGCGCACGGTGCGGGGTGCGTCCCAGGGCTCGGAGTCGCCGAATTGCCAGGGCCGGGTGCCTCCGCTGGGTTCCCCGGCAGCGCCGGCCCGGCGCAACTCCCGCTCACCGCGCCGGCTACGCAGCACCTGGACCACGTCGGCCAGGGCTTGGGAGCCGAGCCGGCGCATCGCCTTGGGTGACAACCGCAGCGACCCGTCAGGGGCGCGTTCGAAAAAGCCGTGGCGCTCCAGCTCACGTTCCAGCTCGGCGAGCCGGCGGGCGTCGATGCGGGCCTCGTCGCCCAGCTGACGGGCCAGCGCGTCGAGGTCGACGTCCTCGGCGCGGGCCCCGGCATACGACTGGGAGAACTGCTCGGCCAACGCATCGAGTTCGGCGAGGTCGGCCATCGCCTGCGCGCCCTCCCCCAGGCCGAGCGGATCCTGGCCGCGGAACCGTTCGGAGCCTTGCCAGTCCTCGCCGGGCCGTAGCGCCTGAAGGTGGGCGTCCAGTGTCGCCAACTGCGCAGCCAGCCGGGGGTCACCAAACGCCTGCTGAATGAGCTCGGCGAGTTCAGCGCGTTGCTGTGCGCTCATCGAGTTGAGCATCCGCTGCGCCGCCGAAGCCCGGGCGGCCAGCGCATCGATCAACTCCTCGACGTCGCGGGGCCGCTCGGGAAAGAAGTCCCCGTGCGTGCGCATGAACTCCTCGAACCGCTGGGCAGTGTCCGGGGCGCCGCGAGCATGGGCGGCGAGCAGATCGTTGAGGTCAGACAGCATCCGCCGGATCCGCTCGACGTCCTCGGGGGAGCTGGACTGCAGCGCCTGCTTCATGCCCTCGAAGCGCTGCTCGAGCAGTTGCTGGCCGAGAAGGTCGCGGATCTGCTGGTAGGCCTGGGCGGCTTCGGAGCTGCGCCAGTCGTAGTCGGCAAGCTCGGTGACGGCGCGGGCGGTGTCCGGCGGTAACGCGTCGAGCCGGGCTTCGCGGAACCGGGCGTCGTCGTCGGGGTCGGGAAACAGTGCCTGCCGCTCCGCGGCCAGGGCCCTGTTCAGCAGCTCGCGGACCTGCTGGAGGGTGCCGTCGAGCCGGTGGCGGCGGGTGATCTCGGCGCGGCGCTGCCAGATCCGGCGGGCCAGCTCGTCCATCCCCCTGGTGCCGGGCAGCCCGCGGCGCAGCAGTTCCCGCATCGCTGCCCGGGGTGATGCCCCGTCCATTACGTCGCGGCCGATCTGGTCCAGCGCCGCGGACAGGTCCGGTGGGGGCGCCAACGGGTCCGGGCCACCGTGCCAGGGCCCGTAGCTGTACCGGCTCGCCGAGGTCATTGCCGCGATCCGTACACCGTACGGCCGTCTTCGACGTCCTTGCCCAGCTTGCGGGTGAGATACAGCGACTCCAGCGCGAGTTCGACGGCGGCGGCGATCGGACCCGGCGGCCCGCCCGGGGCGGCGCCGAGCCGGGTCGCGACCTCGTGAAGCACCGGCAGTTCGGGCAGCGCGGCGAGCACCTCGGCGGCGGGGACCTGCTCGCCGGTGGCGACCCGGTGGCCGCCGGAGACCGCCGCGGCCAGCGGCGCGAGGTTCAGGCCCCGCAACCGCGCGCGGGCCGTGTCGGCCACCGCGCGGCGCAGCAGGTGGGTGAGCACGTCACCCTGCTCGTCGCGTCCGGTGCTGTTTTCGGACGGTTGGTCATAACCGGATTCGAACTCCAGCTTGCCGCGCAGCACCACCGGCACCGACTCCAGGTCGACGGGCCGGGCCACCGCGTGGTTCTCACCGGTCAGCGCGGCCCGGCGCAGCGCAGCGGCGGCGACGGTCTCCGCGCCGGCCACCGCGAAGCGCGCCGACACCCCGGAACGCTGGTCGATCGCGGCACTGGCGCGCAGGTGCCGGGCGAACCGGGCCAGCACCTCCAGCAGTGGCTCTCCGACCTGCGCACCGATGCTGTCGAGGTCGGCTTCCTGGGCCACCAGCGCAATCTCGTCGACCATCTGCCGCGGGTAGTGAGTGCGGATCTCGGCGCCGAAGCGGTCCTTGAGCGGGGTGATGATCCGGCCCCGGTTGGTGTAGTCCTCGGGATTGGCGCTGGCGACCACTAGCACATCCAGCGGTAACCGCAGGGTGTAGCCACGAACCTGGATGTCGCGCTCCTCCATCACGTTGAGTAGCGCGACCTGGATTCGCTCGGCCAGGTCGGGTAGCTCGTTGATCGCGACGATGCCGCGGTGCGCGCGGGGCACCAGCCCGTAATGGATCGTCTCCGGGTCACCCAGCCTGCGACCTTCCGCAACCTTCACCGGGTCGACATCACCCACCAGGTCACCGACGGACGTGTCGGGGGTGGCGAGTTTCTCGGTGTAGCGCAGCGAACGAAGCAACAAGGCCACCGGCAGCTCGTCACCGAGCTCGGCCGCGCGGCGGATCGAAGCCGGGGTGATCGGCTGGTAGGGGTGTTCGGGCAGCTCTGCGCCTTCGATGACCGGCGTCCACTCGTCGAGCAAGCCGCCCAGCGTGCGTAGTACCCGGGTCTTGCCCTGGCCGCGCTCCCCCAGCAGCACCACGTCGTGCCCGGCCAGCAGTGCCCGCTCCAACTGCGGCAACACGGTATCGGCGAATCCGATGATGCCCGGCCATGGATCACGGCGCGTGCGCAACGCGTCCAGCAGGTTCGCCCGTATTTCGCTCTTGATCTCACGCTGCACGTGCCCGGAGGCGCGCAGTGCGCCCACCGTGCGCGCCAGATTGGTCGGGGGCTGCGCGGATCCGCGCTGCAGGGTGACGGCCACAGCCCCACGCTACGCAACACCCCAGCCGTGCAGCACCCCAGCTGAGTAGAACGTGTGCTCAAGCGCGGACCAGGCGCCGCGCGTCGTCACTATCGCACATTATATTTACCAGACATTCATCCGGGCCTTAATTATGCGGTCATTCGGTATTCATTATGCGACTACATGATCTACGTACAGGCCGGACGGCTACTCGAACGTGCCGTATTTATGTACTCACTTAATCGTGACATGCTAGACCGTACGAGTGGTTCGCGTCGATTTATGGTTACGCTTGAAGATCCCCCGCGATGAATCCTCACGACAGGCTCAATCACCCGATAGCAGTTCGGATGGGTGGACTCACGACACGCTCTGTCCCCGGTTCACCGGGATCACGTTTCTACTGGAGGAATTGATGTCTGACGCGATGACCTTTGCTGAGCTGGATGGCCAGCACGTTGAGCTGCTGCCAAGCCGTACCGTTCTTTCCCTCATTGCCATGACCGGCGACGGCGGCACCGCAACGGGTGGCGCGGGCGGCACCAACAACGGCAACAACACCGGGGGCATGGGCGGCACCGGGGGCGCGGGCGGCGCCGCAACCGGCGGTCCCGGGCTGATCATTCTCCCGATCAACTACGGTTCCGGTTCCCAGACCAACAGCGCTGGCAACGCCGTGGGTGGCCACGGCGGCAACGCCCATGGCGGCAACGCATTTGGCGGGGCCAACGGCGGCAACGCCCCCGGCGCCAACGGCGGCCTCAATTTCCATCTCAAGGATTTCCTCAACTCATGGGGATTCTGAGTCGCACCGGTCCGCTGATGACCGTCTGATATCCGGGCAGTACTACTGGCGAGGGAGGGGCGGCCGTTATGGCGCCCCTCCCTTAATAAGTGTTCACGGCAAGGCACTGGAAATAGCCGGTGCTGTGGATTTCAAGTCGGGAGGGCATCATCATCGATACCGAGTGTCCCATACCGGAGCGGGCAAGCGCGGTGGCCGAAGTCGCACGGAGAATGCCGCGTTTGGCGGACAGAACGGAACTGATCGGAGAGTATCAGGGGTCCGGTTTCCAGGAGCCGAAGTTTATCGTTCGCCGGGTTGATGGCCAGGTTATCCAGCTGTCTCGCCTGTTGTATCTGCTGGCTGCCAGCCTCGACGGCAAACGCGATCTCAAGCAGATAGCGGCGGCGCTCGGCGACGAGCTCGAGCGGACTTTACGGGCTGATCAGCTGGCATTTTTGATCGACCAGAGGCTGCGTCCGGCCGGCCTCGTGGACGATTCACCGGCCGGTACCGTCGAGCCACCTGCGAAGATGATGGTGAAGCCGGATCCGCTGCTGGCGTTGAGATTCCGGGTTGGGGTGGTCCCCGAGCGGGTGGTGTGGCGCATCGCTGGGCTTTTCCAGCTGATGTTCTGGCCGTCAGTGATCGCCAGCGCACTGGCTGCGTTCGTCGGCCTGGATGTGGCGATCATCGCGCGCGGCGGCACAGCTCAGATCGTGCCCAGCGCGCTGGCATTGGTCTCGCGCCCGGGGCTGACCCTGTTGGTTATCGCGATGATCGTGGCCGCGGCGGCGTTTCACGAGTGCGGGCATGTCGCTGGCTGCCGGTACGGCGGCGCCCGGCCTGGGAAGATGGGCGTTGGCCTGTACTTGGTGTGGCCAGCGCTCTACAGCACCGTGACCGACTCCTACCGGCTAGATCGGGTCGGCAGGCTTCGTACCGACCTCGGCGGGGTGTACTTCAATGCGGTCTTCATCGCCGCGCTGGACGTCGCGTACCTCAACTCGGGGTCGCAGTGGGTCCTGGTGACCATCGTATTTTTGCACTTTGAGACCGCGACCCAGTTCTTGCCGATGATCCGACTTGACGGCTACTACATCCTTAGCGACCTGATCGGAGTGCCCGACCTGTTCAGCCGGATGGGACCGGTGCTGATCAGCATGATCCCCGGGCGGCCTTCTCATCCCCGCGTGCTGGAACTCAAACGCTGGGTCCGTTACGCGATCACGTTGTGGGTCCTCATTGTGGTGCCCTCGCTGCTGTACTGGGTAATCGGGTTTGTGATGGTGGCACCGCAGGTGTTACCAGCGGTGTTGCACAGAGTGGGTGAACTGGCCCACACGGTGGCTACGTTGGCGACCGCTGGGCAGGTGGCGGAGACCACCGTGGGCGTGATCCAAATCTTCCTACTGTTGCTGCCCTGGGCCGGAGGACTACTTCTGCTGGGCACGATCGTGCACGACCCTCTCCGGTGGGCGTTGTCCCGCTGGACCGCGGCGCGCGTACAGGCAGGACGGTCATCGTGTTAACCCCCCAGCATCGCGTCGTGCCCAGATCGGTTGCTCGGCTCGTCCCGGCAGCGGCCATCCTGGCGGCAATAGGACTCCTAGGCGGCTGGCCATATCAAGCCGGCGATGGCAGCACCAGCAGCGAAGGCGCGACCCACACCCTCGTCGCCAATGCAGCCGATAGCAGTAGCGGCAACGCCGTTGGCGGAAACGGTGGGGACGCCAACGGCGGGAACGCTAGCGGCGGCAACAGTGGGAATACCACCGGAGGCAACGGCGGCACTGGCGGTAATGGCGGCAACGCCACCAGCGGTCCTCGCGGCACTGCTGTCGGCGGCAACGGTGGCGACGCCAACGGCGGCAACGGTGCCCAAGGTGGCAGCGGCGGCACCGGTGGCATTGGCGGCACCGGAACCGACGCCAATGGCGCCAACGGCAACGCGGTCGGCGGCAACGGTGCCAACGCCAACGGCCAAGACGCTACCGGGGGCTCTTCTGGCGTATCCAGTCCTGGTGGCGTGTTCGACGCGAGCAAGCTGTTTGGCAGCGACGGTGTATTCGGCCTTAGCGGGCTGTTCGGTCCCGGTGGCTTGATAGACACTGCTATCACAGCGGGAAGCGACAATGCCAGCGACGGCTCGGTGACGGGCTCCAGTCACCTGATCAGCCGGCATATCGATCTGTCTGGCGTGCACTCCGTTGTGGTCGGCGCCAACTTCGTCGTTCACCTCACGGTGGGTAGCCCGGAGCAGGCGACCATACAGATGGACGACAACATCGCAGACCTGGTCGACGCCACCGTCACCGGCGGCCAGTTGCGGCTGGGTCTCAAATCCGGTAGCGGCATCCGCAATGCCACGCTATCCGCCGACATCACTGTGGCCCACCTCGACCAGCTCATTACGGGCGGCGCCAGCCAGATCACCCTGACTTCCGCACCAACAGGTTCAACACTGACGCTCGTCGCTAGCGGGGCCAGCCAGATCACCGGTCCTGTGGAGGTTGACGATCTCCAGGCCGGCGCCTCGGGGGCCAGCACGCTGGCGCTATCGGGTCATGTCAAGAGTCTTCAGCTCAGTGGCTCCGGCGCCGGTCAGCTGCAGTTGTCCGCCCTCAATGCGCAAACCGGCGATGCGGAGCTCACCGGAGCCAGCGACGCCGACGTGACGGTAAGCGACACGCTGGCCGCCCAGGCGGCTGGAGCGTCGGTGCTGCACTACCACGGCAGCCCCAACATCACCCACAAGGAGACCTCTGGGACCGCAGTAATCGCGCCGGCTTCTCCGTAACGCGCGATTACTTCTCTGCACTGATCGGGCTGCGCAACTTCGCTGCGCAGCCCGATCAGTGCGAACAAACGCCGGCTCAAATCCCTTGTCCTCCCACAGTGCTCGATCGCAGCAGCACTACAGACCAATGTGCGTGATTAGTGCTACAGGTGGCCACCTCGACCACACCTGAGCTGTCCAGTCGTTGCAACGCCTCGGTGACCAACATCAGATTTAGGCCGCTACCCAGGGCGCTTTGCGCCACGACGAGCCAGCTGATCCCTCACTGCAGCGACTGAACGTTGAACGAGATGCCGCCGCAGCGAAACCGCCTGGTCCAGTGCGTGACTTCGGCATCAAGCACCTCGGCGATGATAACGGGGTGGCGGTGCTGGTGCTGGATAGGACCGGCGACGAGACCGGTACGCACGCTGAGAGCAAGACTTCTACCGCGATGGGCATCCTGGCAAGGCTTGTCTTCGCCATCGGATCGCAGCGGGGGATGCAGATACTCGCCGAACATCTCGCCCAGCGCATCCGAGTGCCGCGGTGAACCGCGTACGCGGTGTCTTCCGCCGCCACGGCAAGCTACGCCAGTAACTGCGAGTGCAACGCAATTAGCTACGTCTTCGATATGCCCTGCTCGTTCAAGGTCGCGCTCAACACCCACACCGACCTGCGCGTCGACGCCCCGGTGAAACTGTGGACTACCATGCCGTCGCCTGCCGCGGGCCGGTTTCAAGGCGAACACCGCTACCCGGGACGTCGCTGTCCACCGCCTACACCACCTTCTGCTGCTACGCCGGAGGTTGTCAACTAATTCCGACATTCCACCCAGAGACGATTAAAAAGCCGTCTTCAGCCGCCGGTGAAGTGAAAACCGGCCCTCGGCACAGCGCCGGCGCGGTTTGATCTTTGCTTACCCACAATCGCTTGTGCCCACTTTAGTGACGCAGCGTGAGAACGTGCGCTCGAAAAGTAGCCGAGTCGCCGGGCCGATGAGCTGAAAGTACGCAACTCGTCACCGACCATAATTATTACTCCATTCGAGTGCTTCCGCGATGTATAGGTTACGTTTCGTCCCTCGCCGCGATGAATCAATGCAGGCGTCACCACCCGACCAGGACCCGCTCAGCGCAGGCGAATTTTACGAGCGGGTTCCATGAATTGTGATCCCTGCACCCGACCTGAGAATTCACACTAACCACCACGGAGAAAATCGATGTCTGAGACACTGAGCTTCACCGAGCTCGAAGCGCAGCATCTGGAACTGCTGCCGGCCCGTACCGTTCTGTCGCTAATGTTCATGACAAGCCCTAAGGGACCCGGCAACGCCAACGGCGGCAACGGCACCGGCATCGGCCACGGCGGCACCAATGTGAACACCCAACTCAACAACGTCGGTGTCTTCACCCATGGCAACGGTAACCACATCGGCGGCAGTCAGCATAGCTTCCAGTCCGCTAATGGAACCGGTGTCGGCATCGGCGGCCCCGGCGGCATCGCCATCGACCACGGCGGCGCCGCCAGCGCCAACGGCGGCAACGGCACCGGCATCGGCACCGGCGGCATCAACGTCAACACCCAACTCAACAACGTCGGTGTCGTCACCCTAGGCAACGGTAACGTCATCGGTGGTAGCCAGTCTAGCTTCCAGTCCGCTAATGGCACCGGCGTCGGCGTCGGCGGCCCCGGCGGCTTCGCCTTCAGCAGGCACTAAGACTTCTGCTCGTTCGCGAAGTGCAACTGATCGTTTGATCGGGTGCAGCGCCGGTTGGCTAGGGAGGGGTGGCCGAGTTGCGGTCGCCCCTCCTTCACTCTCATCGCATCATCTAGACCCGGTGTCTTGGGTTTGAGTCGGGGAGGACATCATTAATACCGAACGTGTAGTAATCGAACATGAGGCTAAGGTCCATCCCGCACCGCGGTTGGCTGATGGGCTTGAGTTGATCGGGGAGTACCAGGGCTCGGGATTTCAGGAACCTCCCTACATTGTGCGCCGGGCTGATGGTCAGGTGATCCAGCTGCCCAGGCTAATGTATCTGGTAGCGACCAGCTTGGATGGTAAACGTGACCTGGCGCAGGTGGCCGGCGCGCTCAGCAGCGAGTTCGGCAAGGTGGTACAGGCTGAGCAGGTGGCATATCTGATCGACAAACGGTTGCGTCCGGCGGGGATCGTGGCGGCTGATCCGCAGGCAGTGCAGGCCGACGTGGCACCCGCCATGGCCGTTACATCAGATCCATTGTTGGCGTTCAAGTTCCGGATCGCAATCATCCCGGAACGAGTGGTGTGGCGAATCGCCGGGCTCTTCCAGCCGATGTTTTGGCCGCCGGTGATTCTGGCCATGCTAGCCAGCTTTGTCGGCCTCGACGTGCTGATCATCACCCAAGGCGGCCTCGGGCAGATCGTGCCAGCCACTCTATCGCTGGTTTACCAGCCGATCTTGGCGCTACTGGTGCTGGCGTTAGTTTTGGCCTCCGCGGCCTTTCACGAGTGTGGGCATGTCAGCGCGTGCCGCTACGGCGGCGCTAGACCCGGTGCGATGGGATTTGGGCTATATCTAGTCTGGCCGGCGCTCTACAGCACGGTAACCGACTCCTACCGGTTGAACCGCATCGGGCGGCTACGCACCGACCTGGGTGGGGTTTACTTCAACGCAGTGTTCATCATCGGGATGGACCTAGCCTATCTGGACACCAGGACACCGTGGCTACTGATAGCCACCGTCCTGCTACACATCGAGACCGCCACCCAGTTCCTGCCAATGATCCGCCTGGACGGCTACTACATCCTGTCCGATTTGATCGGCGTGCCGGACTTGTTCAGCCGGATGGGCCCAGTGCTAGCCGGTCTGATTCCCGGACGGCCCACCCATCCCCGGGTACGGGAGCTCAAACCCTGGGTCCGTCGAACGATCATCTTGTGGGTGCTTATCGTACTGCCCTCATTGCTGTACTGGGTGATCGGGTTTGTGATCATCGTGCCGCAGGTGCTGCCAGTGCTGTGGCATCAACTGATCCGGCTCATCCAGGCGGTGGGCACAGCGACAGCGACCGGGCAGTTAGCGTTAGCTGCCTTGGGAGCGGTCAACATCCTTCTCTTGTTGTTGCCATGTCTGGGATCACTACTGCTGCTCAGCATGCTGCTGCGAGACCCGGCGCATTGGGTGTTGGCCCGTTTCCGTCGGCTCCTGTTGCAGAAGGGGTGGTTGTGATGAGGTCCGGCTCGAACAGTGGTGCGCCGCGGCGAACTATTTGGGCAGCAAGGGCGGTGGCGGCGATGGCCGCAGTGGCGCTATTGGCCGGGTGTGGAGGTACCTCGACCGGTGCCACCGGGAAGAGTGGAGGTGTCAGTATTTCCGGTAATGGCTTCAACTTCAATAGCGATGGCACAAACGCCAACGGCAGTGATGGTGTTTCAATTGCCGACAGTGCCGATGGTACTGCCGGTGGCAGCTACTCCTACTCCAGCCCTGGCGGGTATTCCTACTCGTATTCCAGCCCCGGCGGGTACTCCTACTCTTCGTCGGACCCCGATGGCGTAACCGGGTCCGGCAAGCTGACCACCCGCACGATCGACCTATCCGGGGTCACCTCGGTGGTGGCAGGAGCCGATTTCACGGTTCACCTCAAGACGGGCGGAACCGAGCAGGCGAAGGTGACGATGGATGACAACCTGGTTGATCGGGTCGAGGCCACCGTCAGCGGTCACGAACTACGTCTCGGACTCAAGCCGGGCAGCAACGTTCGCAACGCCACGCTGCGCGCCGAGGTCACCGTGAACCACCTCAACCGGCTCGCCGCCAATGGCGCCAGCCACGCGACGTTGGACTCCCCGGTGACCGGGTCTGCTCTGCAGCTCGTTGCCGACGGGGCCAGCCAGATCAGCGGTCCGGTGTCAGTCGATCGCCTCGAGGCCTCCGAGTCGGGGGCCAGTGTGCTGACACTGTCGGGCCGCGCCGGCTCCATGCATCTCAGTTCCGTGGGTACCAGCCAGTTACACGGGTCGGACCTTGCAGTCGCGGATCTCGACGCCGCGCTCTCCGGGGTCAGCCAAGCCACTGTGACGGTGAATAACACTCTCGCCGTGACCGCGGATGGGGTGTCGGTGCTGCGCTACCGCGGCAACCCGACCATCACCCGCCAGGAGACCTCCGGCGTCTCCTCCATAGTGGCGGATTCATCGTAGGTGGGAGGTGTCCATCCGCCGAGTTCGACCGTGGCGACTGGTCGAACTCGGCGGCATTAGCGCGACAAAGGACGGCTCTCCCCCACCGCGATGTCCCACAGGTCCGCGCGGTTCCGACCGGCGCCCACCCAGGCGGCGCTTGTGCGTTGGATAGGTTCCAACGCCGGTTCCCGGGACAGCCAGAAGGTTCCCCAGTGCATCGGCACCATGATGCGAGCCCCGAGATCCTGAAAGGCCTGCACGGCCTCCTCCGGGTCCATGTGCATGTTGCGCATGAACCAGCGTGGCGCGTACGCCCCGATCGGCAGCATCGCGGCGTCGATCCCCGGATAGCGCGATCCGACCTCGGCGAAAAACGGCCCATGGGCACTGTCCCCGGCGTGGTAGACCCGCAGACCACCGGGCACGGTCAGCACCCAGCCACCCCACAGGGTGGCGCAATGGTCGAAAATGCCGCGACGGCTCCAGTGGTGCGCCGGCACGAACGCCACTTCCAGAGCGCCGCATCGCACCGACTCCCACCAGTCCAGCTCGGTGACCGACAGGAAACCACGGCGGCGGAACCACCGCCCGAGCCGAGCGGGGACCATCACCGGCGTATCCCGGGGCAGCGTGCGCATCGTCGGCGCATCCAGATGGTCGTAGTGGTTGTGGCTGATCAGCAGCAGGTCCAGCGGCGGCAGCCGATCCAAACCGGGTGGGGTGAACCGCCGGCCGGCGCCCAGGATGCGCTGAGACAGCACCGGATCGATCGCCACCGTGCATCCACCGAGCCGCAGCAAGAACGACGCGTGCCCCAGCCAGGCAAGCCAGGCGTCATCGGCCGGCAGCGGTGCCCGGGCAGCCACCGGAATCCGCGTCACACCGTCGGTAGCGCCGGCGAAACCGCCCTCCCACCACAACCGCAGAAACTGCGGCGGTCCGGGTAGCGGGGCGGTGACCCGATCGGCGAAGGAATGGGGCCACCTCTTGATCAGAAGGCTGGCCAAGGGATCGCCGGCCAGGCCCCATTGGGCGCCGGGAACGTCTTGGTGGTCAGCAACTGGTCAGCGCGTTCCCGCACCGCCCGGACCTCCGCTCGGGTCACATGCTCGGACAGCGCCACGCCCAGCCCACCGTCCAACTCAGACCGCACCCGGCGCAGCACATCGAGCACCGCGGGGGACAACCGGTCACCGAGGAAGCCCCACAACACCGTGCGCAGCTTGGTCTCGCGGTGCAGGCAAATCCCGTGGTCCACGCCGTACACGCACCCGTCCAGCCCGGCGAGGACATGCCCGCCCTTGCGGTCGGCGTTGTTGAGCAGCACGTCCAGCACGGCCAGCTGGCGCATCCCCTCGGTGTCGGCGTGCACCAGTAGCGCCGGCTTCCCGAAGCGGTCCTGCGCCCGCAGCACGGTGCGCCAACCCCGGGGCACGGCGTCCAGGGACACCACATCGATCAGGCCGTGCTCGTCCTCGGTGTCGACCCACAGCTGCACCATGCCCCGCCCCAGGGGTCCGGACCGCATCACGGTGGGGGGCACCAGCGACCAGCCGGTGGCCTCGGACAGCAGCCAGCTCGCCACCTCGCGGCCGGCCAGCGTGCCGTCCGGGAAGTCCCACAGCGGGCGCTCACCGCGGATCGGCTTGTAGACGCACTCGGCGCTGACCCCGTCGCAGCACACCGTGCACAACAAGGTGACATTGGACGCGTCGACGATCCGGCCGGTCACGTCGAGGCGGCCGTGGTGCAGTAACGGCAGCGCGGCCGGATCGGTGGGCAACACCAGGGCTCGCTTAAGCCTCGACCTGGCGGCGGTAGCCATTCTGCCGAGGGCAGATGTGCCCGTGGGGTCCCAACGGTTCCGCGCACAGCGGGCACGGCTTACGCCCAGCCAAGATCACCCGTTCGGCACGCACCGCGAAGGCTCGGGCCTGCTCGAGTGACAGGAATACCCGCACCGCATCGGGTCCTTCCTCGGCGTCATCGAGCACCATCGACTCGTCCACCTCCTGCTCGCTGACAGCGAGCAGCTCGACGACGATGGCCCGCGACTCGATATCCCAACCCAGCCCCATCGTGCCGACCCGGAACTCCTGCTCGACGGGTGCGCGCAACGGCTCCGTGTCGACCGGGAGCTCCTCCAGATCAGCGGGGGCGTCAGCGCCCAATCGTCGAACGACCTCGTTGAGCAGGGCGGAAAGCCGTTCAGCGAGAACCGCGACCTGCTCCTTCTCCAACGCAACGCTGATCACTTTGGCGTCGTCGACGGCCTGCAGGTAGAACGTGCGGTCGCCGGGCTCCCCGACCGTGCCCGCAACGAACCGGTCGGGGGTGCGAAACACATGAATGACACGGGCCATGGCACTACCGACACTAGAGCACCACGCGCTGTGCGGCAGTGGCGTCCCCACTCAGCTCGCGCCGCTAGACCCCCCGGGGGTGGCGTCCGACGACAGCCGACGCCGGCGCCGGCGTTTCGGTGTGACCAGCGCCCGCAAATCATCACCACAGTCATTGATCCGCTGCACGAACGGACGGGTCTCGGTATAGGTCACAGCGCTGATAGAGCAGGGGTGCGCGACGATGCGCTGGAAACTGTCCAGGTGCACCCCCAGCGCATCGGCGAGCACCGCCTTGATGAGGTCGCCGTGCGTACAGATCAGCCACAACACCGCAGCGCCGTGCTCGGCCGCCAGCTTGGCGTCCCACTCCCGCACCGCCTCCACCGCCCGAGCCTGCATCGCGGCCATACCCTCACCGCCGGGAAACACCACCCCAGAAGGGTGCGCCTGCACCACCTTCCACAGCGGTTCTTTCGCCAGGGCGCGTAGTTCTCGCCCCGTCCATTCGCCGTAGTCCATCTCCACGAACCGGTCGTCGACGGACACCTCGAGCTCGCGCGCCTGCGCCAACGGGGCCAGCGTGTCCTGGCAACGCTGCAGCGGGGAACTCACCAACGCCGCCAGCGGTACCTGCGCCAGACGCCCGACCAGCGTCTGGGCCTGCGCTTGACCGTGCTCGTCGAGGGTCACTTCCGGAGTACGCCCGGCGAGAATCCCTGCGGTGTTCGCCGTGGAGCGGCCATGTCGTAGCAGGATCACGGTGCCCACGCCGCCACCCTACGCACCCGCTAGCGTGCATCCCCGTGCAACAGCGTTATCTGGGCCGCAGCGGGCTGCGCGTGTCCCGGCTCGCGCTGGGCACCATGACCTGGGGTCGCGACACCGACGCCGAGGAGGCTGCCACCGAGCTGGTCGCCTTCGTCGATGCCGGCGGAACGTTCGTCGACACCGCCGATGTGTACAACGACGGCGAATCAGAGCGAATCCTGGGTAAGTTGCTGACCGACCTCATCCCCCGGGATGAGGTCGTACTCGCGACCAAAGCGGTGGTGCGGCGCGACGAGGGACCATTCGGCGGCGGCGCGTCGCGGGGATCGTTGTTCGCGGCACTGGAAGGGTCGCTGCGCCGGTTGCGCACCGACCACATCGATCTGTGGCAGCTGCACACCTGGGATCCGGCGGTGCCGCTGGACGAGACGCTGTCTGCGGTCGCCGATGCGGTGCGGTCGGGCAAGGTCCGTTACGTCGGGGTGTCCAACTACACCGGGTGGCAGCTGGCCACCGCGAAGGCGTCCTGCGAGGTGCCACTGGTGTCTGCCCAGATGGAGTACTCGCTGCTGGAACGGGGGGTAGAACGCGAGCTGGTGCCGGCAGCGGCGCACCATGGGGTCGGGCTGCTGGCGTGGGCGCCGCTGGCCCGCGGGGTACTCACCGGCAAGTACCGCAACGGCACCCCGTCGAACTCCAGAGCGGCATCGTCGCACTATGCAGGGTATGTCGAGCATCACCGCACCGACCGGGCCAACCGAATCGTGCAGGCTGTGGTCACCGCCGCTGACGGTCTGGGTGTATCGCCGCTGGAAGTGGCCCTGGCCTGGGTGCGGGACCAGCCGGGGGTGGTCGCACCGGTCGTCGGCGCGCGGGACACCACCCAGCTGGCCGGCTCGCTAGCCGCTGAAGGAGTTGAGCTCGCCCCCGCGATCCGGGCCGCCTTGGATGACGTCAGCGCAATCGAGCTGGGCTACCCCGAACGCCCGCTCGGCTGACCCGCCGCATCGCGCACTGGACCAACGCGCCGCATCGCGGCGGTCATGTCGCGGGCGGCTCGCACCGTGCCGCGGATCGACCCCGACACCTTGGACTGCCCGCCCGCCCGCGGCCGGTACTCGACGTCGAACTCGCGCACCCGCCAGCCAGCCGCAGCGGCCCGCAGCAGCAGCTCGAAGGGGTAGCCGAACCCGCGGTCGGTGATGCCCAGGTCGAGCAGAGCCTGTCGGCGCGCGACCCGGATGGGCGCGATGTCGTGCACGGGTAACCCCCGATGCCGAAGCACTGCGGCCAGCGCCACGTTGCCGGCCCTGGCATGCCACGGCCACGCCCCGGCCTGCGGTATGCGGCGCCCGACGGCGAGATCGATGCCCTTGCACACCTCCGCAACCAGCAGGGGCAACGCGCGTGGCGCCAGCGATCCGTCGGCGTCCAGTACGCCGACCAGCTCGGCAGTCGCGGCGAGCAAGCCGGCGTGCACCGCGGCACCGTAGCCGCGCCTCGGCTCAGACACCACCGTGGCACCGCACGCGGTCGCGACCGCGACAGTGTCATCGGTACTGCCGTTGTCGACGACAACGGCACGGTAGCCGGCCGGCATGGCGGCCAGCACAGCCGGCAGCGCCTCGGCCTCATCAAGGCAGGGCAGCACGATGTCTACCGTGGTAGCCACGATTGATGACGTTATCCCTAAGACGGAGCAAACAGCGACCAAACTGGTTACAGGTCGATCACGGCTCGCTGCGTACGGTCATCGATATCGGGTGCGGGCGGCCGTCATCTAGCGTATTAACGCCAACATCCGGCTACCTGGGGATGACGTGGGGGTGTCAGGTCAGGAATGCTTGACTAACGCCCTACTCCACTACCGACGAGGAGGTCGGTGTGCCCGGTGCCCTGCGCGCGGCTGCGCCGGCCGCGTTGCTCGTCGCCGGGCTGGTTGTGGCGGGATGTGGCACCGTCGGCGGCTCAGCCAACCAGCAAACCGTTCCGCCGGCCGAGCCCGCGGTGGCCCCCCCGGGTGGACCGACCCCCGCCGGGACCGTGACGCCGCTAGCCGCACCGGCCACCGAGGTGCTCGTCGATCCCCGCACCCGGACGATGGCGGTCACCCTCCTCGGCCCGCCGCGGCTGTTGCTGAGGACGCTGGATGGCACGGAGCCGCCCCGTCAGGTCCCGCTGCCGGGCCCAGCCGCGGGCCTTGTGCTCGCCGCTGGAAGCGGTGAGTTGTTGGTGCCGGTGACCACACCGGGGTGCTTGATCCGGGTGCCGATCGATGGCGGGGCACCTAAGCGGATTGATCTCGACGGCCCGGCGCAGGGGGCGGTCGCGGTGGGTGGTGTCACCGTGATCGCGCTGGGAGACCGGCTGGTCGTGCTCGACGGGAACCGGCCACGCGCGCCGATTCGGGGGTTTTCCGACGCTGCGCGGTTGGTGCCGGCCCCCTCTGCGACCGCAACCAAGATCTGGGTACTCGATCGGGCACGCAGCGCGGTCAGCGTGGTCGACGTGTCCTCCGGCGAGATCAGTCCCGAGCTGCGCGCGGGCAACGGCGCGGCCGATGCGGTGGCCGACCGATTCGGCCGGCTTCTGGTGACTGATACCCGCGACGGGGAGTTGCTCGCTTTCGCCGGCGATCCACCGATGTTGCGACAACGTTTTCCGCTGCCGGGCGCGCCTTACGGGGTGGCCTACGACGCCCGGCGCGACCTCGCATGGGTGACTCTGACCGGCCGCGATGAGGTGGTCGGACTCGGCGTCGCTGGCGGTGAGCCGGTAGTGATCCACCGGTTCCCGACCGTACATCAACCCGAGGCGGTAGCCGTCGACCCGGTCAGTGGCCGGGTCCTGGTCGTTTCCGCGGCAGGAATGGGACTGCAGATGATCGATCCCGAACGGGTGGTGCAGTAATGATCGAAACAGTAGACGGTGATGGCCTCGACTGGGAGTACCAGCCGCTGCGGCTGCCGCGAGAGGTATCCCGGCGGACCGCAGCGACGCAGCTCGCTGTGCAGGCGGAATTCGCGGGCTGGGAGCTGTCCCGGGTGCGGATGTACCGCGACGGCACGCGAACCGTGTGGTTGCGCAGGCAGCGCACCCCGTTCGCGTTGCCCAAGCTGTCGTTGTAGGCGTTGTCTTCGCACGACGTAGGGCCCGCACCAGCTGGCGCGGACCCTATGCGTGAGTCTGGTCGATCCGGGCCGTGAGCAACGACCCTACGAGCAGCCCTCAGGCTCGAAGCGTGCGGATCTGGTCGGCCTGCGGACCCTTGGGTCCCTGAGTGATCTCGAATTCCACCCGCTGGTTTTCCTCCAGCGTGCGGTAGCCGGTCGCCTGGATCGCCGAGAAGTGGGCGAAAACGTCGGGGCCGCCCCCATCTTGGGTGATGAAGCCGTAACCCTTCTCCGCGTTGAACCACTTGACCGTGCCGGTCGCCATCTTCCATCTCCTTCTCGGGCCCCCTGTGCGGCCCGTAATGCGGGTGTCCCGGATCGTTGTCGTGATCACACGCTGGCACCGTGCACGCACCGCGCCAGCCGGACACAACGAACGCCTGTGGCGCGCTTGCTCCACAGGCGTCCTTGGAACCAAGACTGCTACGGGCGCAGACGTTAGCAGAATCAACAGCTCCGCAGGAACCGGTCGAGGACCCGGGTACCAAAGATCAGCCCGTCGACTGGCACCCGCTCGTCGACACCATGGAACAGCGAGCCGAAATCGAGATCGGCCGGCAGCCGCAAGGGCGAGAATCCGAAACAGCGCATTCCCAGCTTGCTGAACGCCTTGGCATCAGTACCGCCGAACATCATGTAGGGCACCGTGCGTGCGCCAGGATCCTCCTGCACGATCGCGGCATCCATGGCGGCCACCAGGTCGCCGTCGAAGGTCGTCTCCACCGGAGGCTGGTGCACGACCCACTCCCGGGTGACGTCGGGGCCGAGCAACTCGTCCACTTCCCGCTCGAACGCCGCCTGGCGCCCCGGCAACACCCGGCAGTCCACTACCGCCTCCGCCGACGACGGAATGACGTTGGGCTTGTAGCCGGCGTCGAGCATCGTCGGGTTAGCCGTGTCGCGCAGCGTCGCGCCGATGATCCTCGCCAGCGCACCGAGCTTGGCGACCGCACCCTCGAGGTCATGGCCGGAGAAGTCCAGCCCAGTCTCCTCACCGACGGCAGCCAAGAACTGTTGTACCGAGTCGGTCATCACCAGCGGGAAACGATGGTTACCCAGCCGCGAGACCGCCTCACAGAGGGCCGTCACGGCGTTGTCCTCGTGCACCACCGCACCGTGTCCGGCCCGGCCGCGCACCCGCAACCGCATCCAGGCAATGCCCTTCTCGGCGGTCTGGATCAAGTACAGCCGGCGGCCGTCACGTACCGTCAGGGAGAAACCGCCGACTTCGCTGACCGCCTCGGTGCAGCCGTCGAACAGTTCTGGTCGGTGCTCGACGAGCCAGTGCGAACCCTGCAACCCGCCGGCCTCCTCATCGGCCAGGAAGGCGAACACGAGGTCGCGCGGTGGGATGACGCCGTCGCGCCGGAACCGGCGTGCGACAGCCAGGGTCATCGCGACCATGTCCTTCATGTCGACCGCGCCGCGACCCCACAGGTAGCCGTCATGCACCGCGCCGGAGAACGGGTGCACCGACCACTCGGCGGCGTCGGCCGGCACCACATCGAGATGGCCGTGGATGAGCAGCGCCCCGCGTCCGGAGTCGGCGCCGGGCAGCCGAGCGACCACGTTGCCCCGCCCCGGCGCTCCGGATTCAAGATAAGTGATCTCGAAACCGACCTCGTCGAGCTTGCCGGCGACGTACTCCGCCGCGGCCCGTTCCCCGACGAGAGTGTCCGGGTCGCCGGTGTTGGTGCTGTCGATTCGGATCAGGTCACTGGCCAGGCCGACGACCTCGTCCTCCGCCACGCTGATGCTGCTTGCGGGTCCCTCCATCTGGTCTTCCTACCATCGCTGATCTGCAGGATCTACGATGGTTACACCGAGTTGGGTAGCCGGATGGCGATCAGCTACCCTCGTTGCGCGCCGCACCGCGCTCCTGGTGTGTGCGCGGTCCGGTGACGAAGTCCGAGTGGCGGAATGGCAGACGCGCTAGCTTGAGGTGCTAGTCCCCGACTAGGGGGTGGGGGTTCAAGTCCCCCCTCGGACACAGAAGCGTGGCATGTCTGCCACATCTGACGTATCAGTGTTCAAGTGCGCTCTACCACGCAGAGTGCGCAGCTCCTATCGCTGGTCGCCCTGCAACGGGGCGGTGTCGGCCATGAGTGCGGCCGTCATCAGTCCCGTCATCCCTCCGCTGCTGCCCAGGGACAGTGACCGGGTGGCGGCGGCTATCTTCGGCAGGCTACTGGCCTGCCGGCAACAGCCTGTGGGATACCGAAAGTCAGCCATCCACGCTGAGCAGCGGCTTTACGCGGCCCGTTCGTACTCGTTGATCAGCCCACCGAGGACCGGTCGTCGCGTGATGCGTTGATGGTGGAGATTCGGGGTGTGGTGGGTCGGTCGGGGTGGGTGAAGGTCGCGAGCGCGGTGAGGTCGTCGGTCGTTGTAGTGGCGAACATATTCGGTGAGTACGGCACGTAGGTGGCGCTGGTTGACGAT